>Ga0326727_10002409_pt1 | contig 64004 bp, 34 predicted proteins | sample MB2enrmetagenome_FD_207643 | JGI IMG/M metagenome (GOLD analysis project Ga0326727, IMG submission 207643) | Lab enriched peat soil microbial communities from McLean, Ithaca, NY, United States - MB29MY | ecosystem: Environmental > Terrestrial > Soil > Wetlands > Peat | place: USA: New York...
TCACCCCAGTGCAAATTTCCGAATAGCTATATCAAGTTCCCTGTTCGAAGACCAAGAACTCCCGGCTCACCGACGCGTAGCCATTCTTCACCGTGGACTGGATCGCCTTGGACCCGTCCCAGATCGACGAGTGCTCGTAGTAGGTAGCCCCGAGCTCGTCCAGCACCCGCGCCGAGTACTCGGGAAAGTTGTTCATCATGTGGCGTCCTTGGTACTCGGGCGCCAGCATATAGATGTCGCCCACGAACGCCGTGACCCGCTGGCCCCGCAGCACCTGGAACCAGTCGGGCTGCATAATCACGCCGCCCGCCAGCACGTCGCCGTCCATGTAGAGCCCGAGCAGCTTCTCGCTGCCGGGCACCGCCCGGTACTGCTGGGCTTCCTTGGCCAAGCGATCCGCGCTCGTCGCCAGGTAATCGGGCCGGTAGCCAAGCGTCGAGTTCATCAGGTCCGCGACCTTCGCGGGCAGGTCACCGAGGTCATTAAAGTCAGGATTAATCACCTGCAACGACCGGTCGGGTTCGTGCTGGGAGACGTAGGCCCACGTCTTCTCGAAGTCTTGCAACAGGTTCACGTAGTGGTCCGACGACGAGAAGAGGCCGCTCTCCCACAGGCTCGCATAAGAGTCGGCCAGCGCGGGCGGGTCCACCGAGGTCCCCGCGAGCAGCGGGAACCCGTAGCCCGACGTTTGTATCCCGTAGCCGAGTAGCGACCGAGGGGGATTCACAGGACCGCGGATCGTGTCGATGCCGTGATCCGAGGCAACCCCCCGGACCGCCTCGATCAGCGCTTCGAGCGCCTTGGGCCCGTCGGCCGTCACCAGCCCGAAGCAGGCCACGTCGTCACGCCCGGCACCATGTCGTCGCGTTATCACTTGATAGTAAGGTTGCGATTGTCATCCGAGTTGCACCTTGTCGGGGTGCTCTCGGCAGAGAGTATAAAACATAAAAGATTTATTCGATTTCCGGCAGTTCGACCTCGGGCTCCGTGGATGCATTAGGAGGATTCTCTTGCTTGGGCGGGGCTCGCTTCAGGTAGACTTCGTACTCCACGTTTGGATCGACGAGCCCGTTGCGGATATAGGTCCGGGGGATCCAGAAGATGAAATCGGCACCCATCTTGGCGGGCTTGCGGCGGAACTTCACGACGGCGGTCTCGAATCCCGAGTCGAGGCTCGGACTTGGCGGCGAGCTCGCTCGAGGCCTGGCCGCTGGTATGGGCGTCGTGCCGTCCACGATGGCCTGCCACTGGTCGGCCGTGCGTTCGAGGGCCTTGGCGATGTCGTAGGGCCCGACCGAGAACTTGGCCGACAGCTCGGAGTTTGAGGCATCGGGATGCGCGTCGGCATGGTGGCGGATGGCGAGCCGCAGCTCGGCAGTCTTCTTGGACACGGATCGGGGCATGGGAGTGAATCGGTATGCCCGCCATAAATAGCCCTTATAAGACACCGGGTGAAGGACGGATCATGGCGAAGAAGCGGACCGCGAGACCGCTTGGTGGCAAACCTGCCCCGGAACAGGCCGAGATCGCGCCGGACTGGAAGGTGGAGAACGTTGTCGCGACCGTGACGCTCGGGCTCGAACCGGGCGAGAAAATCGATCTGAACACCATCGCCCGCAAGTTTTCCGACTGCGAGTACAACCCCGAACGGTTTCCCGGTCTTATCATGCGCATTGACGACCCGAAGGCGACGATCCTGATCTTTTCGACGGGCAAGATGGTGATAACCGGCCTGCGCGAGTCAGCCGAGGCCGGAGCTGTCGTCACCAACGTCATCAAGAACATGAAGCAGGCGAAAGTCGACATCAAGGCCGAGCCCGAGATCACGATCCAGAACCTCGTGGCGAGCGGCAACTTGCACGTGCGCATCGACCTCAACGAGGCCTCCGTGCTCATGACGAACGCGATGTACGAGCCCGAGGTGTTCCCCGGCCTGATCTACCGCATGGCGGACCCGAAGGCCGTATTCCTCGTCTTCAGCACCGGCCGCATCGTGTGCACGGGCGCCAAGACAAAGGAGATGGTCGGCGAGGCGATCGCGAAGCTGGTCCAGGTGGTGAAAGAACTCGGCCTCGCGTTCACGGCGGGACAGGAGGAAGATGAAGGAAAGGAAGATTTCATCTGACTCCACCCAATTAGGATTCTTGAATCCTAATTTGTGCCAGTGCTTCGTTCGACCCAGGTGCAACGCGATGCGTTGCACGCGATGCTGACCCGGCAGGAGCCGTTCATGGTCATCGCGAACGAGGAGGTCATCAAGCGCCAAGAACGAAACACCAAGCGCAAGTGGAGCGAGCTCGAGCATATGATGAAGGGACTAGCCGAGCAGGAAATCGTCCCGCGCTTGGTCCCGCGTCTCAAGGCCCGGCTCAAGGCCTGCACGAACATGGAAAGGATCGTCGCTGAACTGGCAGCGTCGCTGTTGGGGGACATCGATGCTGACCTGATCGTGAGCTATGCAGGAGGCGGATAATGTTACCAAAAAAAGATTGTTATATGCCAAGCAACATCCCTCGTTCCTCGATGACCTGAAGTTGCTCACCACGTTCACAGGCATCGGACAACGAACTGCATTGGCAATCCTTGCCGAGATCGTGAACATCGAGTATTTCTTGACCGCTGCGAAATTGTCGAAATGGACAGGGATCGTGCCAGGCACGAAACAATCCGGGTATAGGAAACGCGTCAATGGTAAGATCTACAAAGGTGGCAACAAGTACTTGCGTCGTGCGGTGTGGTTGGTTGCACAATGCTGTTTCGGGATGTCTCAGAACGTCATCAAACAATTCATACAACATCTTATCGTTGACAAGCAAAAGCCGAAAATGAAGGCCATCACGGCAGGTGCACACAAGGTTCTCGTCATCATCCACGCGATGCTTTCTCGTAAACAGCCATTCACGATCATTGCCAATGAGGAAGCCCTCGTGCGTCAAGAACGGAACACGCGTCGCAAGTGGAGCGATCTGGATCGGGTGATTGCTAACATTTCTGAAGATGACCTCGTGCCGCGCTTGGTGTCTCATCTCAAGACCCGGCTCGAATCCTGCGCGAATATGGAACGTATCGTCAACGAATTGGCGGCCTCGTTGTTGGGGGACAACGTGACTGAACGAATCTCGGTGGAAAGTGGAGGTGGGTGATCCGGATCAAAAAAAGATTACAAAAGAGGATAAAGATTGTGAAGGTTGCCTTTCACTCGGGCCTTTGCATACCCATTGATGCATATGCCTCGGCATTATTCATATATACGTCGACCGCAAACGTATAGAGATCGGCAAACTCGAGCTGTAACTTGGTTTGAAATGCAAGGGAAGCTTCTAGCGTCCCCTCTTTGCATTCAACCACAGCGATGGCATGCACGCCCTCCTTGGTATTTTTAAAGGCTTGAGCTATTGTCTTCCCATAAGCATCTTCCTGAGAAGCATCGGGGGGATATTTTTGCATAACTTCCATGTGCCGCTGTACTACTTGCGAGGCGATGTTCGCGGGGAACCAAGCTTGCATGATAATGTACATTTTACTCACTCCTTCGTGATTTCATCTCTCTTCTTCCAAGATCAACGACGGTCTTGGTATTCCTTTATTTATTTACTCCATATTTATAAGTTCGTATCGAACCTCCAATTCCAAGGAATTGGAGGTTTATACTGTTCTTTTAACCAGCTGAGAAATAACTGCGTCCGATACAGTTGCAATAGGAAGGGCGCACCTTTGCACCGATATCGCGTAAGTGACACGAAATTCAAGCCCGGAGAGCGACATAATTGAAATAATGATAGATAATCTTGCTGACCACTACATGTATTGATTTTCCAGCAAGGATCGCTTCCGCGTGAATATCTCTTTTTCGACTAAGTGTCCCGCGAGGATACCTTGCAGGCGACCCACGCAGGACCCCGATGGGGAACGACGAGCCGATCGATCCCGCCGTTACTCGAACGTCAGTGCTTTTTCCGAAACCGTTTCTCCTCGACGGTCGTGCGCCGCACGTCGGGCAGGTTGGTATCGGGGTCCGGCTCTGGCACCTCCTGCAGCTCGGAAAATTCGGTTTTGGCTGGCAGCTCGGGGACCTCCGCCACGTCGTCTGGGTCGGGGGGAACCAACTTGGCACGTTCCCTCGATCCCCAGCGCACGGAGGGGAGCGGGACTGGAGCTGGTGCCTGTTCCTGAACCGGGACTGTTGGCGCGGGCAGGGTAGCAGGTCCTCGAGAAGCCCGTGCCGGTGCTGACGGTGGCGGTGCCACTTTCACCACTTGAAACCATCGCTCGACCGTGCGGTGCGCGGCGAGGGTGACTGTGCGGCTGCTCGCGTGGAACGCCGCCGCGACCTGCTGGTGGGAGAGGCCTGGAATCGCGTCGATCACGGCCCGAATGGCGAGCCGCTTGATCGCCTCCGGCCGGATGAGTCCCCGAGGCATGGATTTCCTATATGACCAGATCCCAAGATAAAGATAGCGATCCAAGTTTAATGCAGCAGGAAAGTCATAACCGCTTTCACTAAGGAATTGGAGCCTGTCGAAGTCGTCCAAGGCCAGTCTAGGCCACGTTCGCCCTTCTCGGTCTTGGATCGCCGAATACCGCCCCGCGTTATCAAGGGAAAGCCCGTGCACGAGCCCGCCTCGTGAAACTGGACGGTTCGGAGAAAGACATAAATACTCCACGGAAGTTGTAAGATGTCAAGAGTCGTGGACCGGCGGTGGCCCGGTACGAGACCCGTGCCGCGCCCCGCTTTTGGTCTGCCGCTCGCGCGGAGGAAAACCATGGTAACCGTGAAACCGACGTGGACAGAGGCCGACGGGAAGACCCGCTCGCTCGTGTTCCAGCGGCACCACCAGGACCTGCATTACATCCTTGCACACGAGGCACAGGCCAAGGGCGACGTCGTGGCCGCGGCCGAGCATTACCAAGCCGCGCTCCACCGGGCCATCGACGAACTGCAGAAACGCGGCGACGGGGCGAAGATCGGGTGCATCGCCCGCGTGCTGCAGGACCTCGTCGAAAACACGATGCGACCCAGCCGGGGCCACGCGTAATTTTATTCACTTTTTTATGCACACAAGATTTATGGCAATGGCTCGCCGAAGTAAGCGGCGAGCCCTCCAAGGACTGCTCATCAATCTTGGTTAGATACGTTAAATGACGTCGAGAAAAAGGAAAAAAATGCCGATTGGTAGTTTAGACTTTCGCGCCGAATCCCTTGTCGAGTTGCGGCAGGCTTTTCCGGACGTTCTTGGCCCTGCGCCTGCGTTTTGCCAATACACTACCCCCGATGATAATGCAGACGGCTGCCGCGGGCAGGCCGATCAGGAGCGCCCACGTGATCGGGCTGATGGGTTTCGCCCCCGGTGGAGCCTGCTGGGGGGACACATAGTAGACGAACACGTAGAGCGTCACCCACGTGGCGTTGTTTCCCGCGGCGTCCGTGGTCATGACCCGCAGATAGTACGTGCTGTTCACGGGGACCGCCGCAGGGTCGTAAGCCGCCGAAGTCACGAAATCGGTCGACGTGCCGGTGGGCGACGTTCCCCAGTACACGTAGTAGCCCGCGACGCCCGAGGCATTGACGCCGCCGGAGTCGGAGGCGCCGCTCCACGTGAACGCCGGCTCGCTGACCGCCGATTGCGCCGTGCCATTAGATGTGGTCCCGTTGGTTTGATCGCACGGTGCCGTTGGGTTGCTCGGTGCCGTTGTGTCCAAGCGCAGCACGTAAAGCGTCACCCATGACGTCGCGTTGTTGCCTGCAACGTCCTTCGTCATCACCCGGAGGTAATACGTCCCGTCGGTCACGGCGGCAGGATCATAGGTCGTCGAGGTCACGAATGTGGTGGACGTGCCAGTGGCCGACGTGCCCCAGTACACGTAGTAGCCGGCCACGCCCGAGATCGGATCCGATGCCCCGCTCCAGGAAAATTCGGGCTGGCTTATCTTGTCCTGCCAAGTTCCGTTGATCGTGGTCCCGTTGAGTTGGGCACAAGACGCGGTCGGGTTCGTGGGCGGGGTCCCGTCGACCAGCGGCCCCGAGACCAGTGCCGTCGAAGCCACCGAAACTGCGTCCGAGCACGTGAACTGGTACGAGTGCGATCCGGCGTCCAACATAACTCCGCTCACGGAAAAGTTCGCGCCGGTTGTGTATGATCCTGATTGAAACGTCAGGGCATGCACGGTGCCATCGACCACCACTTGAATGTATTCGGGGCCGTAGCCATTGATGTCGGTATAGGTGATCGAGAACGTGAATGGGGTCGTGGGCATTCCGACGAGCGGGCTAACCGCACCGTTCGTGAGCCGAGGCGGTGTGATTGCCACGACCGCGCTCAACGTGTTGGACAAGCCTGACGTGCCGGTCGCGTTGGTCGCGGTCACGGCGTAGTACCACGTGCCATTGGCAAAGACGGAATCCGTGCCCGAGGTGGTCGAGAACGTGCCTACCGTGGCGACGGTCCCGTTTAGCAAGAGAATCGGATGGCTGTAGCGGTAAAGCGTGTAAGATGTAGCCCCTGGACTCGTCGACCACGTTATGGTTAGCGTGCCGTTCGTGCTGGTCGCGGGCAGGACGGAGATCAGGGTCGGGCCGGAAGGAGGCAGGGCCACGTTGCCCGATTGGTAGTTCGATATGTTTGATTCCCCGCTGGCATTGACCGCCGTCACCACGAAATAATACGTGGCGCTGGCGTGGACCGTGTTGCTCCCGCTCGTGCCCTTAAAGGTGCCGACGGGGACGACGGAATCGTTCAGCATCGTTATCGGGTGAGTGTATCGGTACAAATTATATGACGTCGCGCCGCTGCTAGCGGTCCACGACATGAACATCGTGCCATTCGTGCTCGTCGATGGGGTAATCGTCCCGAGTGTTGGCGCGCTCGGCACGGGCAGGGGTGCGTAATTCACGAAAATGGCATCTTGGTTATCCGTGGTGAGGTTCTCCACGTTTCCACCGATGAACAAGTGCCCATTCGCGTTGGTGGCTATGCAATAGGCATTATCATTATCTGGATTCCCCCACGTGACATTCCAGACTTGCACGCCATAAATCGAATATTTCACGATGAAAGGACCAAAAGTGTTCGAGAAGCCCACCATGCACGGATTTCCTGCGGAATCTACCGCAACCCCGTATCCCCAGTCATCGTCGGAACTTCCCCAGGTCCGGTTCCACAGTTGGGTGCCGGCCGGGGAATATTTGGCAAGGAATGCATCGCAACCACCAGCCCCGAAACTATACGTCGATCCGCAGATGTATATGTTCAGATTCGCGTCCGTGATGATACCGGAGCCGAAATCAAGCTCAGGTCCCCCCCACGTCCGGTTCCACAACTGTGTTCCAGCTGGGGAATACTTGACGAGGAAGGCGTCAAAATTTCCTGCCCCGGTTTCATTTTCTTGACCCGTGATCAAGATGTCTCCTGCCTCGTCAACCGCGATTCCTTGTCCAAAGGCTTGTCCCAAAGAGTTTTCCTCACCCCACGTCTGGTTCCAGAGTAGCGTGCCATTTGTAGCATACTTGAAAATCATCGCGGCGTAATTGTCTATAACGGATCTGTTCGTGAGGCCAACCGCGTAACAATTTCCGGCTGAATCAATGGCAACGCCTGAGAATGACTGCGCCAGAGGATTAACGATAGTTCGGTTCCAGAGTTGAGTGCCGTTCGAGGCAAACTTGACGAGGCAAGGATCATAATTGTTAAAATCGGTTCCATGCTTTTGTCCGGATCCTGCCACGAACACGTTACCCTTCCCATCCGTCGCGACCCCAAGGAACGCGTCGTTCCCGGTCCAGTTCCACAATCGATACCAATCGAGCGTCCCGGTTTCGGAATATTTGATGAGGAGTGCCTCCGACTCGGAGCCTATTTGCGTGTTACCTGCCAAGTAAACGCTTCCGTTTCCGTCGTCGGTACATCCCAAAATCGTTTCGGATCCCGGCCCCGCCCATGTCCTGTTGAATGACTGTTCCATTGCTTGAACAGAGCTGGCCTGAATCGAGTTGAGATTTTTTTCTAAAGGTCTTGGCGGTTGAGCTTGGTTCGACACTTGGAATAAGCACCCGCAAATGAACATGCTAACCAAGATTCCTAATGAAATCATTCCATGATGAGTTCTTCGCATTTTCGTTCGTCCCGTGATCGATTTCAGGGGGTTCGGCCCGTAATGCACGGGCTTCTCTTTTTGTCTTCATAAAGACAATCTCCCTGTCAAGAAAAGAATCTCAGGAAAATTTATAAACGTCTTGTATTTATCCCCGAGTTTTCCCTTTTATTGGTCCTGTCTATGGCACGATGATGCGTCCCGGAAAGGATTCTGCTGATTTCTGGCCCCGGGATCCATCCATGATGAAAAATGACGTAGGCGATGCATGAAATATGAATCCCGATACGACTATCACGTATCCGAATTGCGAACCAAGATCAAAATATAGAAAGTATAGAAGTCTAAATATAGAAGTTTTTAATGCTTGCCGGCAGTCACGAAAAACACACAACGGGATCGACTTTTCGATTCAAGGGCGGTGTCATGTTGAAACTGTTTTGTTCCCAGAACACGTTATTAGTTTGTTTCGAGGAACGGATCGAGATTTCTCTTCAGATTTTGCAAGAATGGCAAACAAATCGAGAAGAGCATTCCGCTTGGCGCTCGCTTCCAGCACGCCCGTTCGGCCTCACCATGACAAATCTGGTTTGTTAAGGAGATCTTGCGCATGAAGACGAAGACACAAAAGAAGGCTCAAAAGAAGGGCACCCTCAAAAACTTGAAAAAGCTAGGTAAGTGGATTTCTTTGGTCGTTTCCGAGCAAAGCATGGACAATATTGCAAGAATTGATGGCAACTCGGTATTTACGATTAAGCAAAAGGAACTCCACGATGATCTCGTGGCGCTGAAAAAGATGTCATTCCAGCCCAAGATCGCGAGCAAAGAGGAAGCCGATGCTGCCCCGCTACTTGCCGACATGCAAGAAGATAGGTGGTGCATCCATGCAAAGGGAACGAGGCTCCGTGCCGGAACCCCCGTCAAGCAGAAGCATGATGCAAAGGCAGGACCAGGGCAAAGCATGCCGGAACGAAGCGAGCAAAGCAAGGTAAAAGGTGTCCGCGTGGATGGGCACGCCAAGTCAATGGCGTGGAACGGGGACCTCGGTGATGGACCGACCACCACCGTGCTTGCTCGGGACGACCACCGCAGTTTCGTGATGGACGTCCCCATTGCATTGCTCAAGGGGGAGATCGGGAAACCCGAGATCGAGGAATTTACAATTGAATCCGAGAACGAGGGATCGAAACACGCGGAGGCAGAAAAGGCAAGGCATTCCACGTCCTCCCGTTCAATCATTGAAGCCCGGAAACGGGAAAGCTTCAAGGCCTCGCACGAAAAACCTGATTTCCTGCCAAGAATTCACGCGAGGCGCATGCGGTGGGACATCGTGATGGTTATTGGTTTCGCGGCGCTCATGGCTGGGGTGATATGGACCGGGCTCAACCAGTCTTACGTCCCGAATCCCCAGCCGCAAACCCAGCCCGTGAACACCATACAATTCGTCTCGCCAGGACGATTACGAGCGATCGACCTCGATGGCAATGGGGCCGTCGACAAGTGGTTCCAAGCACTGGGATCGACCGCTAACGGTCTTACCCAAGCCTCCTCGTATGGCCTCGCGAACACGACAGTTCAGGTTTCCTCGCAGTATCCGACCATTTCGATCATAAACTCGACTCGCTACATAACCATCGAGAATTGCGACCTGAGTTCCGATGCCCCGCTCGATGCGCCAGGCATAATCATCTGCAATTCCAGCAACGTGCAGATCATGGGATGTCCCATCACCAATGGAACCACGGGCATTATTTTTGACGACGCGGTGAATTGCACGATCGAGGGAAACACCATTGCTTGCCAGGACCAGAACGTCCTGATCGGAAACGATTCCGACCACCTCTTGTTCTACCTCAACTCGTTTTCCAATTCGACGGCGGGTGCTAACTTCTCGCAGGTGGTATGCAACCAGACCGTCACCGACATTAGATTTGATGATATGCTTTCGGGGAATTATTGGTCGGATTATGAAGCCCTCTATCCAAATGCGACATTCACCGGGGTGATCTGGAACGATCCGTACGACGTTTCGTCCGGGATCGTCGATCAGAGGCCGCTTCACACGGCCTTCGTGCCTGATGTCTTGCCTTACATAGATAAAATCCTGATTACAAACGCCACCACGACGTCCTTTGTCCCGGGCCAGTCAGTGGGCTTCACGTTCGATGGCACGAACGGATCTGACCTTGCCTCGCTCGAGTGGAACTTCGGGGATGGCACGCCGTCCGTGGTCGGCCCTGAAAGCATCGACCACGTGTTCGGCAGTGCTGGCAACTTCACGGTCCGGCTGACCCTGACGGATACCGGCAACAAGCAAGCCGTGGCGACCACCAACGTCATCGTGCAGGATCCCACGGTTCCCGCGACCGACAGGTTCTACAGGAATTTCCTCATTGCAGTGCTCATGGTTTTTTGCATCGCTTCGCTTGTTTCCTTCTTGCGAAGGCCCAAGCACCCGAAGGACAGGAGGGGCAGTCGCTTCAATTTCATCGAGAAGAGGCGGGAAAAGAGGCAGATACCATTTAGCGGCAATCTGCCGGCTGTTGCAGGAGGAATCGCTTTGCACCAAAAACCAGGCCAGTACCGCAAGGTCAAGACTACGGTGGCGGCCATCGGCGCGGCGCTCGTCCTCATATTCATGGTCCAGGCCATGTTTTTCCAGCCCGCGACGGGAAGCGGCGCGTCCAGCCCCCAGATCGGGCCGCTTTCGGCCGTGGCATCCTGCGGCGGGACCGGCGCGCCCTTCAGGCTGGCATCTGATGCCAATCTGAGCTTCACGAGCAGCGTTGCCGGCAACACCGCGGTTATAGAAGCGAGCCAGAATGGCCAGCTCCTTTACAATCAGCTCATCAGCGTGGCCGAGGGACTTAACCAGGCAGAGCTCCCGCTCGATCCCGGCCTTGGCTTCCGGGTCGGCCAAGCAAGCGTTGCGGTGTGCGTGTTCAAGACCCATTATGGCATGCTGTTCTACCAAGAGATCTTTTCGACCACGATCACCATCGAGAATGCCTTGGCCAACATCAACTTCACGGTGACGGGGACACACGAGTACAGGTATCAGGGCGATGCTGGGTATTATCAATTCACGCTCAACGGACATGTCATCGATCAAGACGGCGTGGAGATACCCGACAAGGTCGTGACGGTCTCCGTTTTTAACGATTCGACCGGCGCATACGACACCATGGGAACTTGCACCGCGGGGCAGAACGGCGAGTTCTGGTTCTCGTTCATCGAGCTGCAGTTATACTCGTCGAGCATCCTGGTGCGCTGCACCACCCCGGCAGACAGCGTGTACTTGGCCGGATTTGGCTCCCAGAGTTACAGCGTGAGCGACATCCTGAGCGCTTTCGATTTCGTCTCGAATTACCAAGCCCAATCAAGCGTGGTTCCCCCCTTGAAGAACACTGCCGTCAATAACCAGACCGAGCTCTACGAGCTGTGGGATTGGGGGAGTGGCGTGGAGGACATGAATGGCTGGACGTTCACCCCGATTTCAGGCTATCCCGTGACCGAGGAATTGAAGTCTTCGATGGTATGCGGCACGTTCAGCGATTTTCCCGAGCTGCGTGGATATTTCCTGAGCCCGGCGCTCACGTTTGCCGCCACATCCTGCGTGGCAGGGAGCGTCGAGATCTGGTACCGGACGATGCAGTTCGTGCCGCCCGGTGCATCCCCCGACGCGCCGTCGACAAACGACACGTTCACCACGACGTTCCAGATCGTGAATAGCAACGGCGTTGTCGTTTTCTCCCGGCCCATGGATTCGGGAACGGATATCGGCTGGCACAACTGCACGTTCGATGTCCAGTCCGCGTTCACGCAGTACGGCACGTATTATCTCCGGCTTTGCGTTTCCGTAAAGCCAGGTACGTGCGAATCGTGGCTCGATAGCCCCAATTTCTGGGGCGTGCTCTACGATTGGTGCACCATCGATCTTACCTACAATTGGACAAGCGTGTTCGACGCCGGCAAGAGCGGGAACCCGTTCAGCTCGTTCCTGCTCGAGCAACAGACCGCTGGAATAGCCGGCCAAAACTTGGCAGCCTGCACGCCTGCTTGGCTCGTCAACGTGCCCGTGCCGAACCTTGGTGGCCCTGAATATCCCGGCACTGTTGGCGTTCCAGGCTCGACGGGAGGCAGCGTCGAGGATATCTTGGACGACGCAAACTTTTCGAGCGATTTCACGACGAACAACGACACGTGGAACATTGGCCGGAGCAGTGGCTACGGCTTTGCCACGGGAACCGGAGATTGCGGTAATTTCTCAACGCCAAACACGGATCTATGCCCGTCGAGCGGGACCGTGACGTGGAGTCCATCGTATCACGCCGCGCGACTTGCCGTGAACACCATCTCGTGCAACCCTTGCTGGTCAGGCCTCGGTGCAGAGTTCCAAGTTCCCGCTTGGGCGGACCGCGCGTTGTCCCAAGTCCTGCTCGGGTTTAACCTGACCGTCCCGTCGTGCTGTGCCCCGTCCTCGTGGACGTTCGAGGTCCTGCTCCAGACCGCCAACACGAGCGTGCAGGTGTACAAGTTCACCTGCACGCGTTCCGGTGCCAGCCTCAACCCGTGGATCGACATCTCGGCTCACGTGTCGACCGGCGTGCAGTATTACCTCAAGTTCGTCCTGATCACGGGATCGAGCGTGATCGGGTACTTGACGGGGCTTCGCATAGCTGCCAAGTTCGTTGCGACGGCACCTGCCTTCTCGGTCATCGCAAGGACACCCGCGGCCCTCGAGCAGGCCGGGATCACGCCCATGGCGAGCGGCTTCGCCGCGATCCCCCTCGGGAGCATCGATGCGACCAGCGTCCTCAACGCGGCGGCCCTCGTCGATCAGGTCGTGTCGGGCGGGCTGGCCGATGGGGTCGTCTCGCTGTTCCTCTCGGCCACGTTCACGAACGGCGCGGGCAAGATCCTGAACTCTACCACGTTGTACGATGGCGTGGCCACGATCGGCCAATCCTCGAAGTGGAGCGTACCGGTTCCCCTCGGGGCGACCAAGCTCTTGCTCAACGTGACCCTGTACCTCCCACCGATGGCGCAGGGCTGGGGAAACTACCCCGGAGACGTGTTCGAGGTCCTGCTCTCCGGCCTGAACGTGACCAGTACCAGCAATCCGTTCTCGAACCTGCTATCCTCCTCCTCGCTGGTGTTCGTGCCGACGACCTCGAACGGGAGCATCACGACCTCGGACGCGGGCCTACTCCAGTTCCTGAACATGGAAGCCGATCCCACCGGGGAAGTCGAAGGGCATCCGCAGCAATTCGGCGCGGCAGCGGTGAGCACGGTGGAGCTGGATTCCAACTTCGTGAACACCAAGATGCAGGTCCTGCTGGATCTCGACCTGGCCGTCGTGGTCCGGGCGACCGGGAAACTCGCGGCTAGTAGCTTGGCCGACACGATCACCGTCACGCTTTATGGCGATCAAGACGGCGTCTACACGCCCATGCAGTCGTTCGCCGTGGCGAGCGTGAACGGAGCATCCTTCTCCAACGGGTCGGCCATCCAAGCACAGTACGATCTATCGGGCTACATGGAGTACGATGCCTCGAGGCCTGCGATCTCCAGCTTCGAGATCGTCCTCTCCGTGGCGGTCATGACCAATAGTTCCGCGATCAATTACGTGCGCACGATCTGTTCCGATTTCTGCCTGATCATCCACGAGCTCCCGCCCGTGGTGAGCATCGTTTCGCCAACAGCGGGCTCGGTTGTCGGCAAGATCGTGACCATCGAGGCGATTTCCACGCAAGATGTCGTCGCTGCCAGGTTCCAATACTCGTTCGACGGGCGCACGTGGACCGACATCGGGGCGACCAACACCTCGACGATCAATGCCAGCACGCTGCAGAAAGAATGGACCTTCACGTGGAACACGGCCAACATCTCCTACCAAGCAGACGTGCTGATCGCCGTTCAGGTGCTCGATCGCTGCGGGTTCGTCGCGGGCTCGAACGTCACGATGATCACCGTGGACAATGTTCCCCCGACTCCCGAGTTCACGAACATTGTTTCGGGACAGGTGTTTATCAACTACCTGAGCGCAACGGTAACGAGCAGCCTTTACTCGGCAACGGTCACCCTCGCGGTCTACACCACGAGCTCGAACTGGACGCACCCGGTTTACGAGGACACGCTGACCGCGTCCCCGTGGGTGTTCACCATTAGCGTGGACGCCATCGGTGAAGGCACGTTCGATCTCGCCGCCATTGCAAATGATACCGTGGGCAACAGCGGCCAATGCAGGGTCGAGGACATTTCCATGGAAACGACAACGGATTCCATCATCTTGCCCGGTAACGACACCTACACGAATGGATCGTTCTACGCGTCGTTTGGCCGTTCCGCGGACGTGACCAGCATTACCGTGTACTCGTGCTCGTCGCAGGCTTTAACCTTGACCGCATTTAACAGCAAGCCCTTTAGCCTTCTGAAGTCCTTCACGGGCGTCACGTCGGCAACGACGTTCCCCTTTATGCCCGCCGATTTCGGCACGATGTGCGCTTGGGTGTATTTTGATGTGGTCTTCGATCACGGCACGTGGTCCGACGTGCAATCCGCGTACTTCCACGTCGACACGATCGTTCCTACGCTCTCGCTGGCATTCGCGGCGGGTTCGACGCCGGTGAATGGCGCGTTTTCGGCCATTCGATCGCTGAATTTCACGGTTACCGGGACGCACACCGTGAAAATACCCGCGTTCTCGCTCTACGCCTCGATCCCGGGCGTGCTCGATGAACTCCTCGGGACGTACAACAACTCCGGGAACGCGTCGATCGGCACGGTCCTGTGCGTCGACGCGGGCCTGTTTGTAAGCGGTACCTATGACTTCACGGTAGAGGCCGTCGACATCAACCAGAACATCGTTCAATCCACCATCAGCGGCATCAGCATCATCATGGGGGCGCCGTCATTCAGCATCGAGACCCCGATCTATAATGCCATCATTCCCTTCGACACCACCGCGAAGACCGTGACCGTCCAAGGCACCCTGTCCACGCAATGCTACGATCTCGACACGGCCACGTTCACGGGAGGATGGCTCTGGGTGGCGACCGACCAGAAAACGGCGTTCGACCCGTCCATCACCTCGCTGGGATCCGGGCAGTACGGGTTCTCGATCCCCATACTCACAGCGGGGATGCCTGCCGACGGGCGCGTCGCATACTGGCTGTCCGTGCAGGACATAGATGGAAATATTGCAAATTACTCGTCGCAATTTTGCCTATCCAACGTTCCTGAAACCATGTCGCCCGTGATCGACTCGTTCACGCAACCGCAAGACACGATCGCGTGGGGCTCGAACGTGGAATTCCTCGCGAACGTCACCGACGCCGTTGGCGTGTCTAGCGTGTCGTTCTACGTGGACGGCATGGCAGCGGGGAACTTGGTAGGCACGGTGCCGAACACCGGGTCCGACCTCTACCAGTTCGATTCGTCCTCGGTGGGGATCACGTTCGCCCCGGGAAACCACGTGGCATACGTCCAAGCGACCAACGATCACGGGCTGCAGTCCGTCGCCTCCCAAGTGTTCACGGTCGGGTCCGCGACCATCAACAACGTCACGAATGGCGGCGTCTACACAACGCAGGAGCCGGGTTATGATTTCGCCATGAACTTCACGACGACCCAGACCGATTGCAATGCCATGGTGATCACGGTGCTCCAGCAGGCGGGGACGTCGTGGAACAACATGACCTCGACGGAAGTGTATCCGAACCCAGGCTCGAAGATTGTCACTTTCTCAAATGTAGACACAGGAGTTTACGGGATCGTGATCAGCACCCGCCAGCCCCAGTCGCTGAGCGGCACGTGGTCATCGTGGTTCCTCTCTCCTTCCGGCACTCCCACCTACACGTTCGTGGTCAGCAACGACATCCCGCGAGATCTGGCCATCGGTGGTATCACCAACAACTCGCTCCTGCAAGCCGGCGTCATTCCCCTCACGTTCAGCGCCGAGTGCAGCGTGCCGATAGCGACCTACATCCTCTCGGCAGATGGAACCGCGCTCAGCCCGACATCGAGCCCGTTCATGGACTTCGCGACGAGCACGTTTGAAACTAGCGGGATCCACGAGCTGACCCTCGAGGCCATCTCGGAGAGTGGCAAGTGCGGTTTCGTGAACTACGACGTCAATTGCGATGTCAGCCTGCCCTCGCTGAATGTGACCATGTCGATCTCGCCAAGCTCGCCGGGAGCGTCAACCTATGCCAACGGTCCCTTCACCATCGGGGTCGTCGCGACCTCCGATTACTCGGCCATTGCTTACCTGAGCGTGCGCGTCGACGGCACCAGCGCCTTCTACCGGACCTACGCGATCAAGAATGTCGTTGAAAACGCGATCGCCATCGATCCCGCCGCCTTGGGCCTTGCCGACGGCCAGCACGTGATCAACGTAACCGTTTCGAGCGCGGGCGGCACGGTGGAGCAGGACGAGTCGTTCTTCTTGGCCACAACCGCGCCGACCGGTTGGTTCACCTCGCCGGTCGCGGGAACCGCGAGCGCGCACACGCAGATATCGACGAGCACCGTGTCCTTGGCCGTGCAGGCCTCTGACAATTACGGCATGAGCTACGTGGAGTTCTATCTCGGAAACCCGAACGCGACCGGCTCAGTTGACCTTGGACGGGGCACCAAGACGGACGACGAGAACTGGTTCCTGACCTACGAACCGACAAACGTCCTGTCCTCGGTCACGTTCTACGCCCGGCTGGTCGACGTGGCGGGCAACACGAAGGACATCTCCGTGGGGTACATCGACCTGATCGCGCCCATAACCATGACATCGAACATGACCGACGGGAACGTCTATTCGGGCAGTTGCAACACGACGGGAATGGTCTTGAACATCCAGCCTGGCACGAGCGTCGAGGTCGACATGGTCTACAACACGTACAATTCCCTGAGCAACACGGTGCAATGGACGCCGGTCAACACGGACTCCGTGACGCCCACGGCCAACGGTGGTGAGTTTTCCATCACGTGGTCGTCAAACGACCTGAAGGCCACCCAAGCGGACTTTCTCCCGATTGATATGAACGCGTACCGGGGATACACCGATTTCAAAGACCCGAACCTTGGCATTGTTGGCTACTTCAACTCCACCTCCACGTTGAATTACATCCTCGTTGGCCAAGGCGCTGGCAACCATTACATCTACATCTATTCCCTGCAGGTGCCGGGCACGTCCGAGTGGGTTCGCACGCAGATCACGGCCCAGTACGATGCCAATCCGGCCATCGCGATTCTCGCGGCCAACATCTCCTGCAATAACCTCCAAGACCTGCTCATCGCGACCGCGTCGGGCGTGGATGCCCTTTCCTACCAGCCGGGAACGGGCTGGACCATCACTGCGCTCCCCGTTTCCGGTGTCACGGCAATGGCGTGGGATCCCGCGGGGAATGACCTGTTCGCAAGCGTCGGGGCCAACGTCTACGAGTACCACGTGACGGGCTTGGCCACGTCGGACATCACGCCGGTTCCCGGCATCTCGCCCATGACCATCGGAACATCGGCGCCGATCACCTCTCTTGCTGTTGGGGCGCTGTCCTTGGGCGGGGACGTGCAATGCTTCTTCGCGACGAACGATCGCATCGGGTACTTCGACCCCTCGCAGGCATCTCCAACGATCAACCTGGTCGATTCCGGGCTCAGCGGTGTGTCGAAGATCGTGGTTGCCACTTTGGATGCACATGACACGACTGCCCAAGTGCTCGCGGCGGTGAGCGTTTCCTCGAACAGCTGCGTGGTCGTGGCCTACTTCCAAAACGGTTCAACGTGGCTTGCCAGGATCGTCCAATCGTGGAACGAGGCGTGCACCGTGGATTCCCTTGCCGTCGGCGCGGTTTTGGCGGCGAACGTCAATCCTGACATAATTATCGCCTCCGACCAAGGCGTGTTGGACAACGAACTCACCGGCACCCTGAACACCGACCTGATCTCCACCATGGTCTCGGCCAACAACCCCCTCGTGGGTACGGTCGAGGGGACGTACACTGACATCTCCACCACGAGCCTGTCCCAGTCCGAACCCGATGTCGTGTCGGCCACGGGCTCGGAAACCGATTCCGCCGAGAATACTGCCACGACGGCCGGGTCCACCTCTCTCTCTGCGGCTAACCCAAGCACCACCGTGACAGTGCCGCTGTCGGGCGCACCGACTGTTGGCGCGGATAGCGGGGCCGGAATCCCTTTGGGGTACAGTCCATCCATCTCTTCCAGCGGGGGCACGTCCACCGTCACCGAGAACATGTTCCCGAGTTCAGGTCTCGTTCCCTACACGGGCCAGCCGACCACGATGCCGAACCCGACATCAGCTTCCTCATACTCGCAGGGTTTCGAGACGACGGATTCGTCGGGGAATGACCTCACGACCCTGTTCGATGCCAGCGGAAATCCCGGATCTGGGACGACCAGCATCTCGAACACGTACAACTTCTTGCCCGTGTACACGTCACCGTATGAAGACCTAACGCTGGAAGATGGCACGGCAAAAACGGGTAGCTCACCAGGGGACTATTTTACAGCCGGCGAGTATGGAACCAGTACTTCAGACCCGCTTTATGGCTTTGATCCGATAACGGCCACTTCTGCAGCCACGTTGAGCGCAAACAGTCCGGTAATAGGCGGGGCGTCGGTAAATGGTATTACTGGTCAGTATCCCGGGTGGGACGCAGGCCCGAAATTTGGTGGCGTGGACACGACCCCTTCTAACTATGCAAATGCCAATACCAATGACGTGTTCCAAGCGCACCCGGTTGTCGTGGATACGGATACGACGCCTTCCGATGTGGTCTGTAACGTGAATTTGAACCTGAATCTTGGTTCTCGGATAGATCCGGCGGATCTCGCCGCGTTGAGCAGTCCCAACACCCTGATCACGCTGTCATTATCGGCATTTGCCTTCTCTGAATATGTTTATTCGAGCTATTACTCGGCTGGAGGCTATGCTTATTACATACGACCTGTCATTGCTACAGCCATGGGTACCACCGGTGCCGATATTGTGGGCATTTGCCCGTCAAATTTCAACTACAACGACGCACTCGAGGGCATGTATCCATCGACGGCGACTGAAGCTACCGCTCAAACAGCACCGCTGATCTGGTGGGATGCCGCCTATAAAGGTGACATGTTCCCCGACGTGGTGCCATACACGTTTTCGGCCAATAGCTTCACCAATATCAACTATGCCTCGACAGTTAATATCACGCTTACGGTAGCCGATCTAAAGTATGCCATGGTCCACGACTCGACTTGGCTCAACCTGTGCGTGGTTAATCCCCCTAAGAGCTCTGACGAGCTCGATTCCGTAATCGAGCCGTATTGCACGGTTTCAGGTAATACTGCCACATATGCAGGCATGAAGGACAAACCGATCTCCACGTGGCCCTCGTCTTCTGCCAATGAATTGTGGACCGTGCTGGTCATCAACCAAGCCTACATCACCATCCAAGGAAATTCCACCACCGGCACGTCGACTACCGGGAACCATTTCCTGTCATTGTCGAGGACGAGCCAACAGGTGCTTGGCTCGGATACCGGGGCGACGGTTATGTCGACCGTCAACTCGACCGAGATGGACGTGAACTTCGGGTCCAGCACGAGTGACACGAACGCGGCGGATTATTGGGGGGCTCGCGGCCACGTCACAAACGATGCAGAAACGACGCTCGAGGCCCTCAACTGGGTCACGCTCGATTCGACGCTGTCCATCGCGCAACAGGCGAGTTTCGGCCCCCAATATGGCTCGTCGTTCTGGGATTCCCCGCAACAATTAAAGGGAAATACCGTTAGCGCAATCGCATCGAACTGGTATAATTCCAATGATTTCGGAGTAACCTCCGCGGACAAGGTCGGATCGGGCATCGGCGGGCTCATGCCGGTCCCGTGGATATACGATGCAGAAACGGAAGATTACCGGAGTAATCCCTCAATTGTCACTGCAGAGGGAGTCTATTTCCCGCTTGCCGCAACGACCGTGACCGGAAATCCCATTAGCACGGGAGGGACAGGCTTCACGGTTCTCGCATATCACGGGGGATCGTGGGTTGACCTGAAGCAATACTTCATGGGGCTCTGGAATACCGAGGATACCAATGGCAAGACTCTTGGAAATGAACCCGCATTTGGCAACGATTTTAACAACCTATATAACGTGCAGCCTGTCGAGACGGGCGGTACTTGGACCGTCAGCATCAGCATCCACACCAGTCTCCTCTATCAATTCACCGATGCAATTAGCGGGCAATCTTTCTTGGCCGATTTCGTCGCCGAATTTTGCCCTAATAGCCCGGAGTCGTCTGGGGAGTCTGCTCCCCTCAAGCTCGAGATCCAGTTTTACAGCACGTTCACAGAAACGACGCAGGGGTCAGCTGCCGATCTATATGGAACCAGCACATTCAAAGATACTCAAGGACATTCCGAAACGGCTTCGTGGTATTCATATAAGGGTCCGCAATACAATTACCAGACCGTGTTCCGGGTCACTCAAACCATGGCGGTGCAGGACCTGCTCTGGAGCGCGAACTTGACCAATCAAAACCTGCTCACCGGGCTAACCGCCCAAGAAAAAGTCGGCGGAACTGTCGAAACAGTCTCGGCCACCGACGCCGGGATCACGTCCGTTCCCGTCACGTTCCCGAGCTTTACCGTTCCCGCCACCTTGAGTTCCGTTTCGGATCTCGAGTTTACCGCCGACGTCTTGCCAACGATCGCCCAGGCCAACTATGCTACCCCGACGACCGCGACCACGATTCCGAGCAGCTGGATATACGGCAACGTCAACAACCTGTATCCTGCGAATTCATATACCTACGCAGCCGAAGCGGATCCCAACCTAGTTGGTGGAATTCATCCCCTCGAAGAGTTGGGCATCATCGACAGCAGCGGCAACTTCATCTCGGACCCGTACTTGCCAGGACAGCTCCCGTTCCTGTGGGGAATGGGCTACACGGTCTCGTGGGCTTACCAGATTAACGGCGGCACGTGGACGCCGGTAAACCAACCAAGATTGCCAACCGATCTCCAAAAATTGCCGTATTATTCTGTGGATTACACGGATCTACTGACTGCGGGTTCTATCGAGTATTATCCCGTCAGTATTAACACCTCGCCCGCGATCACCAGTTCCTTCCAAACGACCGGGGATATTTCTTCCACTCCGCCTGTAGGATCGACCATCACGGCGCAGGCTACCATACAATTGTATTGGGCCGATCCCGCCTTGCAGCTCCAAGCAGCATCGATCAGCACCGGCGAGTTGTACCACCCGTACGATGACGGGAATAGCATGTACGTCATGAAGCAGGTCCAGGTGCAGGTTTCCAACGTGCAAGCCGTTGTTTCGGGTATGACTCCCACGCCCGTGACGACCGGCTCCCCTTTGGCCGCGAGCACGACCTACACGCTTCCTGCATCGGTGCTCGTCAATTCCCTCACGCAAAAGACGATGACCAGCGTCACGCAAAATTACTTCGAATTCGACGCGGTGTCGGGGGACCGGAACGATTGGACGTGGAACACGGCTGACACGGATGTCGCCTTCAACACGGGCATCGGTACCAGCACCGGGTCCATCTTCACGGCCGAGAGCGCGCCCACGACAGGCGTCACGCTCTATCCAGACGCTTCGGGATCGGGCGGGTCCATCACCTCCAACATGACCGGCGAGGGGATCTACTCGGACGACACGTTTGCCGGCCCGAACGGCAACACCCAGGCCGATCCGTGCAACTTCATCGCCGAATTGTATTCACCGGCGGCCGGAGGCAGGATCACGATCACCGTCTACACGAGGATGTTGCAAGGCTCGTCGTGGTCTGACGTCCACCTCCAGTACACGCTCACGTTGCCTGCCGGGCTGGATTATTTCGGATTCTTCAAGTACGCGGGCAGCCCGGGAGATTCCTGCCAGGCGGTCCTCGATCCGAACTTGCATCGCACGGACACCGCGGCGTCGACCACCGCTTACGCGATCTCGACCGATAATTCGGCCAGCACGCTGAACACGGGGTGCGCGATCGTCATCCGAGGCGTGTCCTTCCAGAACGTGGGCGAGGCCTCCGCTCCCGCCATCTCCGTCCAGAAAATGTACCGGTCGTGGATGGGCGTGCCCGAACAGGTTCCCAGCTCGGGCATCGCGCCTCTCTCCATGAAAGAGACCAATCCCAAGATCTATCCCATCATCTCGTTTAATAATCTCCTTACGTCGGAGCTCGGCACGAGCGCCACGGCATCGATAGCATTGTCGATCACGTGGGCTAACGGCACGATAGTGCCCTTGTACAAGGATACCTTCGACTTGGAGCAGACATCGTATTACACGGTAGAGCCGAACAATACCATCCAGGTTACCATGTCGCAATACGGCAAGAACTACAACAAGAATCCTGATGGGCAGATCGACACGACCATCTTGGGCGACCTCATCCCCGTGGAGATCCCCTTGGCAGCGATTCCCTCGTGGGCATCTGACACGGCGAACCAGCCGTTAAGTCAGACGTTCTCTTGCTCGGCTACCCTGTTAGGAACATGGACATGGAGCGAGGAGTCAGACATGGCAGGCACCCTCGGCGTGAGCTTCCTGCCCGCCTATCCCCTCCAGGCCTCGATCTCCTACCGGGTGGGGCCCACGAGCGGGCCGACAGCAGGCGTGACCCAACCGGTCGAGTTCACGCTACCGGACATGAGCGGACAGGCCATCGAAACCGGCAAGTCCCTCGACGTGGGGGCAACAACGAATTTCGATGTGTTATACTCGAGCATTCCGGGACTTGGCCTTATGCCCCCATCATCACCTAATTCCTTGAAGGCAACACACGGTTCGCTAGCTTCGTTCCTCGGGAATAACACTGCTGCCCCGAACACGGTATTCCAGCTCTACGATTTCGTGGATAACGAGTGGATCGACACCATGGCTTCGCAGACGGACACCGGATCGGATTACATGTTCGTGTATGCCCCGACCCCGAGCGAGGACATTCCCATCGAGAACATCGTCGATGCCAGCGGGCAGGTCTCGGGCCGGTTCATCATGGATTATTCCTCGGATAGCAATCTTGCAACGGCGACCAGCATCATGTCCTTCTTCGACACGTCGAACCTCAACCTCACCTTGTGGTCGCAACCGGCCACGATCTCGGCGCAGACACTCAACTTCAGCACCAGTTGCGACGCCACCTTCGCCGCGGGGTACAAGATCGACGCCCTGCAATTCGCCGAGGGGCCCGGGGACCACTTCGTGATCACAGACGCCGTGGATCCCTCGGCCCCCACCAGCCAGGTCACGACGAGCGACGTGCAGAGCCGGTTCGAGGTCCTGAACACGGTGACGGGCGAGTACACGTCCATCGCGGCCACGAACGGCCTGCTGGATTACCGGTACCTGCCAAGCCAGTACACCGCATACGATCCCAGCACCGGCATGCTGACCGTCACGGCCCAGTACTTTACCAGCGTGAGCGTGGTGAATGGCATGGCCGACCCAGTGGATGTCACGTGGGTCCACGGCACCCCCACCTGCACGGTCTATTCGAGCTGGTGGAACAGCACCCTCGTTTCCGACCAGCAGAATGTCGGCAACGTGCAGCTCGCCGACATGCTGGATAACGGTAGCAAGAATGACGTGGTGCTCGGATCGGCAATGTACGCGCTGAACCAAGTGAACGAACGAGCATTCCGGGTGGAATTGGTCGCCCACGATGCCAGCATCCCGCTCGCCGACACGGACGGGAACGGCTACTTCGACACGGGCGACGCGGGCGTGCTGGCGTACCAGATCCACGACATCCTCACCAGCAATCCCCCGCCACAACCATCGTTCATCAACCCGCCGAGCTCGGTCGACTCGCACGGCAACCTCGAGGTGCGCAGGACCACCGTCTCGCTCGTCGTCCAGATCCCCGAGCCATTCATACAATCGGTGACCTGCTATTACGAGAATGCCTCGGCGAAGGATGCGTGGATAGAGATCGGGAGCACGTCGTCCGTGACCATGGACGGCCTGTACGTGATACCGTGGGACACGACCTCGCTGGCGGATGGCACCTACACCGTGTCCGCGAATGCCACGAACTCGCTGGGCGCGGAAGGTTCCACGATCATGACCGTGATCGTGGACGATGTTCCCCCGACCGTGAGCTTCTACGTGGATCCGTCCATGTATAACAGCGCCACGAACCTGATCTCGCGCGATGCCGGGGTAACCGTGCATCTCACCGATAACAACCAGGTCGGCAACGTGCAGGTCACGATCCTCGATGCCGTCACGGGTCTCGTCCTGAACACGACGAGCGAAGCCAACCCGCCGGCGAACTACGACATCCTCCTGTCGGCCATGTGGGCCAAGCTCGGCTCGACCAACATCACGATCCAGGCCATTGCCACGGACGTCGCCGGCAACACGGCGACGCAATCCATGAACGCCATCATGGACACATCGGCGATCCCCGAGGTCCCCGCGTCGAGCAGCGTCTCCTACGGCGAGTCGGTGCAAGGCAGCCTGGTGGACTCGTTCGGCCAGCCGGTTGCCAACCAAGAAGTCACGGTGTCCCTCGATGGGAATTATTACGAGAGCATGATGTCAGACAATCTCGGCCAGCTAAGCATCCCGTTCACGTCCGAGGACGTGTTCTCGCCGAACCTCGTCGCGCCCGGCGCGGTGGGATTCGTCGGCGCCGATTCGGTGACCAACCTCAACGGGTTCCAGTTCTTCGACGATCGGGCGGGGGTCAACAGGACCGTCTCCCTCAGTCTCGCAACGAGGGGGCTGTCGCCGAATTCGACCGGCCAGATCGTGGCGAACATCGACGTGGAAGGTCCAATGCAGGCGTTCACGACGCCCATCGATTGCCAGGCCGTGCAGCTCGAACTCCTCATTCCAAATGCTTATAGCTATATATATGATGCGTCGACTTTCGCGTCGATGCAGGTGTCGTTCATCTATGCCGACAACACGACCTTCCCCGTGGTGCTGTCGCAGGCCGAGCTCTACGACTGTTTCACCTCAATCCATCCAGAAGGCCAGGAGCTCTACATCGGAGACAACACCTACCGCCGCGTCGACATCACGCTTCCCCTCGCGCGCATCGAGGCCACGAATCCTTCGGCCGCTCCATTCACCATTGAAAACGTGTCCTCGATCCAGATCACGACGACCGACTACCCGCTCTACGTGGGCACGACCGAGCAGGCCCTCGGCGTCATTGGTGTCTATCTTGTTGGCTGGATCTGCGGCGCGACGTGGGCGAACCGGCAAGTGACCGGGACGACCAATGATGTCACGATGACGCTCAGCGCCGGCGGCACGAGCACGAGCGGCACCGTCACGATCGTGCCGTACCAGACTACGTTGCGGGTGGCGGACACGAACGTCGCCGACGGCGGCTCGGTGCACTCGGGGGAGAACCTGACAATCGGCACGATCTCCCTGACCGCCCTCGGCCACAGCATCGAAGGGATAACTGTCTCGTCAATCTCTAGCGATTACTTGGACGTGGACGACGACAATGGCCAGACCCTCGTGGTCTTGGCCCAGCAGGGCCCGGTCGGGGGCTCGGCGGTCTTCCAGTGGCTCGCGGCGCCAGCAGAATATTACGGTGTCTCCTTGAAGTATAGCGGGAACGTGTTCTTCACCCCCTCGAGCGCCCTCTTTGCCAATTCCCTGCAAATCGTCAAGCAGGACACGTTCATCGCGGGCCTCATCATCGGACAGGATGCTTCGGGCACGTGCCTGCTCGAGGTTCCCTACAACTCGTATGGTGATGCCTGCATGGCGGTCATGACGACGAATGATGAGGCATTGTGGAACATCTATGATCCCACGCTCGTGTCCACGACCGACGTCGAGGTGTACAGCATCCAGAAGCAGGAGGCCGAGTCCAAGGCCGGCACCACCTCGACGGGGCAGAATTCCCCGTTGCCCTTGCCGGATAACGACGAATCCGTGTGGTCGTGCTTCACCACCGAGTCGGTGCAATACAACCCGAGCCGCTCGGCTTACTTGGAGCTGTACAACGGGTCGTCCGGCTCGTGGTTCACGTGGCAGGTCCTGCCGGTCGACGCGCTGGGCAAGTTCGCCTTCGACGTGAACACGACCGTGCTCGGGACGTGTGGCAACGGGACGAATTGCTGGTCGTACAACGTGTCGTACCTGCCGCCGGGGTTCTACCAGGCCATGATCGTCTACAACGGCTCCGAATACTACAACGACGCGCAGATGGACCTTTCCATCGTCGTTGACCAAGCACCCACGGAAATCATCCCCGTCGACGGCCAAGGGAACCAGTTGACCGGCCAGTCGGACTACCAGGCCTCGCGCACCTACCCGCTCGGCGTCACGACCCAAGCGGTTGACATGGGCCAGCCGTGGACGCAGCTCGACATGACCGCGAACTACTCGGGGCCGAACACGTTTGCCTTCCAGGTCCTCGACTCGGACACGGGCCTCCCCGCGGGCGCGGGCCTGCCGGTCTTTCTTCAAATTGGCATCGTACCAAATACACTGACCTATGCAACGTCGAACGTCTACGCGGACTACGATTGGAACTACCTGCCGCCGCTGGAGACCAATGGCGGGCAACAGATGGCCATACCAAGCGATCTCCCGGCCCAGTTCCAAGCCATGCTCCTGCAGGACAAGTTCGGGAAGCCCGAACAATACCTGTACTTCGACTTCAACGGGCAGTCGACGTGGGGGGGCTCGTGGGCCACCTGGACGGCGAGCTACTGGAACTACAACATGACCGACGCGAACGGGATCGCGACGTTCTCGTTCGACCAGCTCCCGATCCAGCAGCTCCAGCAGGACATCTTCCAGACCTTCCACACGTACATCGAGAACCTGTCCAGCATCCGCCTATACATCCGAGCGGTGTTCCCCTCGACGTTCGACTGGGATGCCATGCGGCTCGACCAGTACGGGCTCGGCAGCCAGAGCGCGTTCTACAACGATAGCCTGAGCTACACTACCGAGAATGATGTCAACACCGGCGCGTTCGTGAGCCAGTACTACAACGAGAGCTACGCCGAGGGCTGGTTGCAAATCCTTCCCATCGATCCCCTCCTGATGTGCGCTGGATCCGAGGTCTCTGCCGAGCAGGTCCTGTCAAACCAGTTCTACCTGCAGGCCGCCATGGTGCAGGGCGAGATGATTGGTGGTGAATTGGTCCCGGCCACGGACACTTACGGAAACACGATACCGGTGACCGGCACGAGCGTGACGTTCACCATGACCTGCGAGAGCAACAACAAGCAATACCTGTCCATGAGCGCGTTCACCGACTCCGACGGCGTAGCCGAAGTGCAGGTCATCCCAGCAGATTACGCGGGTTTAGCTCTTTACCCTGGCCAGTATAACATCTCGGTCACGTCGAACGCAAGCTGGTACATCGAACCGGCGACGACCTCGTACGTCATCACTCTCCAGAGCGCATCGACGTATAACCTCACGACCACTCCCTTTGACGTCAACCTGAACCAGGAGTTCCCCTACGCGTCGGCCCACTATGCCTCGTTCTACACCCAAGCGGGGCAGTGTTCGGTCGGGATCACCGAGGACGGGGCGCCCATCCTCGAGGGCAAGGCCTTCGTCGTGACGAGCGCCCTCGACGACGCGATGCAGAACGCGTGCCAGTACGAGGACCCGTCGTATTATCTCAATGCCAACGGCACGCTCGATGCAAGCGACATCGACCTGAGCGACCTCGCGTACCAGAACATGACCACGGCTAATGACACGATCGAGTTTGGGGTATGGTTCAATGGCCAGGAGATCGGCGTGCAGGACATAGACATCACGCCCGACAGCTGGGTTCCTTACCAGTCCGATGGCCAGTACGCCTCCGAAGATCTCGCTGCCGTGAACTACAACTTCACCATCCCCATGAGCATGTTCACCGGCAATCCCGTTTCTATTTCTCTCACCGCCTCGTCTTCGGGCGGACACACCGATGATTACGTGTACTTCTACGATCTCCAGATCGTGGATTCGCCGGCAGGCCGCATGGATGGGCAGGTGTGGGATCTGAGCGACGAACTTCCCGCGACCGGCCCGCTTGACGATGGCACCTATGGCGGCGAGCAGAATGCCACGGGATCCTATGCCGTGACGTGCGACGACGGCACGGTCGTGAACGAGACCTCTCTCACGCTCATCCAGCAATCATACGCCATCAACTACTCGCTCCCCGCCGCCAGCATCGCGGACATCTTCGTCGACGGCACCAAGTTCAAGGCGATACAGATCTACGAGCCCAACATAGACGTGGCAAATGCCGAGGACATGGATGATCTAGGGGATTGTTGTATGGCCAACATCTCGTTCCCTGACATCTTGGATCCTGCCCTGCAGGAGAACATTACGAAGGCGGCCTACCCGGATTCCAGCCTCCTTCCGAATGAGGAGCTGGGCGAAGGATTGCAAATGAACGGCACGACCGTTGACAACAGCGTGCGGAACGGGTATTTCACGGAGACCAACGGCACCGATTTCTACGGCATCTACATGAATCCTCGCGTCGGCGAGGGTGGCGGGAGCGGGGAGTCGACCGATTCGGCATGGGATGTCGACCAGCTTCGGTACGAGCTCCAGAATATCTTCATCCCCTACAACGCGGCGATTACCGGCTACGTGGGGCTACCGTTCTCCCCATCGTTGATTCCCGACGGCGAGACCATCATCGCCACGGTCGCGGCGACGAGCGCGCTCGATGCCCAGGACGTGCAATCGTGGTCGTTCTATTTCGACAGCTCCACCACCTCGCAAGTCTTGTCGTTCGACATAAATGCGACGCAGGATGCCGCCTTGGCAAGCCTCACGGATGATTTCGTGAACGTGGCCCTGTCCGTGTCGTGCAGCGACGCGGCCCTGATCGGGTCGGCCACCCCGCCGCATATCTACTGGGCGAATGTGTCCGTTACTGGCCATACCGACATCGTGCAGCTCAGCACGGGCATGCCATCATATCTCAGGGCCCGGTTCTTCACCAGCGATTTCCTGTGGTTCTACGCGAGCAACCCGGCGAAGGAGCTCCGCGTGAGCAGCGGCGCCGTGCAGGTCGACATCACGGGCGATATCGCGTCCATCCTGAACGTCGAGGATGCCCAGAACCGCCCGCTCCCGTCGACGCCCGATTGGGCCGCGACCCAGTACACCTTCCACGAGAACGACGGCGAGGGTATGCACGAGCAATACCCGGTGGGGAACAAGCAAACGATTTTCGATCTCCCGGCCGGGAATGCGAGCCTCACGATGGCCTTTAAATTCGACGACCAAATCTACTCGGGCTGGACGGACCCCGCAAATTTCAGCGGGTACATCAACGTTTACGACGCTGCCAACCCCTCGCGCCTGCTCTCCAGCACGCAGATCATCGTCATCGTCACGCCGTGGGATTACAAGGAGTACAGCAATTTCTGGCAGGTGAACGCGAGTTCGACCATCGAGACCGCCGGATCGGCAACGACGGGCAACAATTCCATTTCGATCCCCTTGAATGCGGAAGCCGCAGGCTCGAGCAACGAGATCTCGCTCTCGTATCGCAAGCCGGCCATCACGCAGCAGGGCGCGTCGAGCGACATCGTGGTCGGCGGCGACCAATACCCGTGGACCGGCCAGATCCAGAATCCCGACGTGCCGTACGATGGGAATCCGTACACTTATGCCTCTCAGGTGCTGACGCCTATCTACCAGTACGTGGGCTTCCAGCCCGGCCAAATCTCGCCGGTGCTCCCGGATGGTTCGACTCCATTCATGACAAACACCGCCATTTCGACGTACGACTCGATCACGGACGCCAATGACATGATCCTCCAGACCAACTTGCTCAGCTTCAATGCCTTCACCGAGGACATCAACAACACCTCGTTCATGCAGGATCTCTACCTGATGCATCCGACCGAGGCCTCGCAGGAATTGTCCACCGCCTATAACGATTACCTGACCCAGGCAGCCCAATGTTACCCGAGCGTGACCCTGAACTTGGGCACGTACTTCCAGCCGGCAGGCGGGGCGACGTGGGCCGACTACCGCACCTTCGGGTACCAGATGGCAGCCGTGAACGACTCCAACATCGCGGAGATCATCACCACGCTGCTGAGCCCGTCGGATCAGGTCCTGTACACGTTTGACGACAATTTCTCGAACACGAACGTGATCGATGCCTACCACCCGGTCTCGTTTGCCAACATTCCGCATCAGCCGGTGGAAACCGTGCAGTACATCGAGTTCCAGATCGTGCCCATCAGCATGAACGCGCTGGAGAACCAGAACATCTCGCTGACGCTCGACGGCATCTTCTTCGAGAACGACCAGCACTGGACCACCCTGAGCGTGGAGGAAGTCAACGGCGCGGGGTCGGTCTCCACCCACTCGATCTACGTCCCGATCACCCCGTTCACGGGCGAGGCGTGGGCCACGTTTAACTGGACAACGCCCGACCTTGCGGGCACGATCACGAAGCTGTCGATCACGACGGCCCCGCTCGCGGGCACCGAGCTTGACGTGCAGAAACTCGTCGTGCAGGACCGCGACCTCGCGACCGATGTGGTTAACAGCATGTATTACACGGAAACGTTTGACTACCAGGCCTACGCCCGTGACAACACGCAGACGGCTCTAGGGCAAGCACTCCCCGATCCGAAACCGTGGGTGGTCGCCGCGGGGAGCACGGTCAACGAGACGGCGCACGACCAATGGACAATGATGGAATCGTGGGACACCAACTTCGACTGCACCTACGAGAAATCCATGGCCGTCACCAACATGGTCGGCGGCTCGGACCTCACCCCCCTCGACAACAACACCCTCGTGCAGCTCGACAGCACCGGGGACGGAACCTTCGACACGGAAATCTACACGGGCACGTCGACCGAGATCAATTACGAGCTGAACAACACGATGTGCGCTGAGACCACGATCAACGAGCAGCAGATCTTGGAAGATCCCGGATCGAACGGGGTCTATGCCTACACCTACACGACGACCAACTACCTCACGAGCCAGGCCCAGAATGCCTCGCAGCACATCTACTGGGATCCGTCGAGCAGCGAATTCGTCGAGCAGCCGTGGAGCTACGCCGGAAGCCAGTGGACCCTAACCCGTGACGTGCAGCTCGACCCGTCCCAGGACGGCATCGCCGCGTACGAGCAGCTGGACGAGGACCTCTGGCACCAGGTGAACGCCAGCGGTGCTCCGATATACGAGACCCACGTCGTGACGACGCGGACCGAGGAATACAACTACACATCTCAGCAATGGTTTCTCGACGTGCAGAACACGACGACCAATCAGTTCCTCCAGACGAACATGTCGTTCGTGCTCATCGGCGCGGATGACCAGCTGTTCACGAACATGTCGGTCGTCATCTTCGATCCCTGCACCGTGGTGATCGATCCACGCACCGACATGTGTCCGGAGGCCCGCACCGATCCCCAGGGCGCGGTCTGGTTCTGGGATTCCGATGGCACCGGCGCCTACGAGACAATGTTCGTGTTCACGCACATCACCAAGCAACCGACCGAGTACGCGGTGCTCTCGGACGGCGAGGTTATGCCGGTATCCGAGGTGCCCGCCGGGGCCAATATTACCGAGGAAGTGGACGTCCCGTCCGCCATCGGAGTCGCCTATGATTACAACGGGAACCACCGGCTCGATTGGGAGTCATACTATTTTACCGCGGGCGCAGACGGCGACGCCTTCTTCCCCACGTATTGGAGCCGCTCGGAATGCGACCTCCAGTACATCATGGGTATTGCATACGCAGACGCGTGGTCGAATTACATCGCCCAGTACGATACGGCATCATACTGGGTCAGTTTCGGGTTGAATATCGGGGTGTTGGTGGGCCTGATTGTCGCAGGGCAGATCATCGGGTCGTGCGTCCCCGGGATCGGCAACTTGGCCATGCTGGGGATCACCACGGGGATCTTCCTCGTGTGGTCCCTCGTGGATTACTTCTATCACCCGATCGAAGACGCCACGAATGCGATTTGCGACACTCAGCAGGAAAAGGACGAGAACGTCATCGGCGACCAGTCGAAGACCAGCGGGCAGGATTACAGCACGTGGGACGGGCGGCTCATGGTCCTCACCGAGGCCTCCAGCACCGCTGAAAGCTCCACTTACTATGATACCGGCACCGGGTACATCCCTCTTGTTCAAACGTGGGTGAGCATGTATAACTGGACCAGCATGTGGGCGAGCATGTGCCTCGACCCGAACGACCAATCGGGCCATTCCGACTACACGTACCAGATGGAGGTCCCGGTCTTCCCGACGACCAACCCAATGGCGGGGTTCGTCGGTTACGAGAACTCGACCACGCGAAAAGTCATCGGCAACGAGAACTCCGTGCTCGTCACGAACGCGAGCAACTTCGGTTTCTACACCATGAACGGCTTCGACGTGCGCTACCAGTACGAGTGGTACTACCTCCAGACCCTGCAGGCCTTGGATGCCAGGATCAACCAGACATCAGGAGGGAAACTGAATTGCATCATGCCCGTCATCGACAACCAAGGTCGGATCAGCTACATCATCACGAACCAGGCCGACGGCGGCACCGATTACTTCACGTCGTCCCTGACCAACCCCGACGGCACGTCACCAGTGATGGTTGACTGGAGCGGCACGTACCAGTACTCGCCATGGCTGTTCAATGCCTCGGCCTTCCACGCGAGCCCGGGCTTCATGGTCAACTATGCCATTACGACGCTCGCCAGCATTTACCAGACGGATTATACCGCCGGGAGCAACGGCAACATCTTCGACGGCGGCAACTGGCGCATCTTCGCCATGAACCTGCTGATGCAGATCGTCCAGAACGCCATCGTCATCGCCTGCACGTTCGGCACGGGCATCCTCTTCCCGCGCGTCCCACCCGAGCTTGGCGACCTGATCTCCGACGGCGTGCTGGACCGCGCGAGCACCATCGAGATGATCGGCACGCCGAGCCCCGCCGATTTCGTGAAGAACATGGCACAGGGCGTCCTCATCGGTGCGGGGCAGAGCGTGGCGTCCGATGCGATGACCACGTACCTTGGCGTTCCCTCGTTCCTGTCGGGCCAGCTCGTGCAAATGGGCATTGGCCTGCTCCAGACCATGCATGAGAGTGCGGGAGCGAACCAGCTCGAGACCGTGGCCAAGGGCATCATCGAGATCCGCGACGACAGCGAGATTTCCGATGACACGATGGCCAAGCTCAAGGACATGGACTTCGCCCAGTTCATGCGGTCCGCGCTCTTCTTCCAGGCAGGCAAGACCGCAGAGTTCCAGCTCGCGGGCACCATGCTTGTCGACGAGTTCATGGCAACGACCGATCACGACGTCTCGTCCCAGATCCCCAACGTCAATGACCTGACGAAGTTTCAGCCCGATTCCTTCCCGAATCCCGCCTATGTCAACAAGAACGACGAGTTGCTCAGGACCGCCGTCTTGGACACGGTCAGGGCCAACATCGGCGCGACAGGCGCGGTGACCATGGGCGACATCTGGAACGAGCCCAACCTGCGGGAATCGTTCGGCTTGCAAGCCGACGCAGCGACAGATCCTACGGGCCGCACGATCGCCTGCTCGGTGCAGGTCGCCCCCGGCGTCGTCATACCCGCCGACACGATCGCGTCGTGGACCCCCGAGGAGTTCCTCGCGCTCGCAAGTGCCGGCGAGGAGGTGCTGGTGTTCGATCCGGAAGCCGTCACGTCGGGCATAGTGGGGAATGGGCCGTCTGAAACTGCCCAGCAAATCATTCAAGAGATCTGCCCGCCCGTCCTTAGTGATGTGATTGGCACCGGTTCAGCGACAGAGAGTTCATTGACCACGTATCTCTCGCAGCATGCCGACCAGTATGGTGATCTCTTCCAAAGCGGCCAAGTCGACGTGGGAGTTGCAAGCCTATATGGCGCTCAGGGGCTCGGCCGCTACGCGCCGAAGTGGAGCACGCTCGAGGGTAGTGGCGTATGGACCGAAGCGGTCACGGCATCAGGCGAGACCGCCTACAAGTGCTTGATCGACGGCAAGGATTACTGGTACCTGACCGAGAAGGCTGCCGTGGATGCCGGGTATCCGCCCCAGATGTCCATGGAATGGCACGTCAAGTATGACCTCGCCATTTACCTTCCCGACGTGGCCGCCAATGCCCTTACCCAGCTGGGCATGATGCCGTCAAGCCCCGATGCGCAGGCGGAGATCGCAAACCTGCTTTCGGGTGCAGGCGATGCACAGGCCACGGCCACCCTCACCAAGTATGGCTTGGATGCGCTGGCAATGGACAGCTGGCGGCTCCAGAGTTACGGGGAAACCCTCCTCGAGAACCTCGCCGAAGGACGCTCGTTGTTCTCGGGTGGCACGGGTTCGAGAGCCTCGGAGGCGCTTCAGGGGTTATTGCTTGAGCAGCAGTTCAAGTTCACCCTGCTGAAGGGCTGGGCAGGCCAAGCGGCGACGAACGACGTGATCCAAGGCGCCTTGGACATGATTACCGCCAAACTCCAAGCCCAACCCAATCTGCACCCGTCCGCGTGGGCGCCTGGTAGCCCCGAGATGACGGCATTGGAGACCCTGCCGCAAAGTTTCCAAGACCAGATTATGAACACGCAAACGGCTGGAGACGCGGCCGCGCTTATAGCCGATATCCAGTACATCCCCAATTACCTCGTTGGCTACTCGCCCTACTGCCGGACGCTCCACGCCGACGGCGTCCTGATCATGCGGGATCCAACGACCAACGAGATCATCGATAGCGCGTGTGTCGAGGCCAAGAACTGGATAAATTTCGGCCCCGATGTCATGAAGTCGATGGCCGCGAGTTCTATCCGCATGGCCCTCAACCAAATGGCCACGCTCGGCACGGTGTCCTCGCTGATGCTGTCGGTCCCGAGCGATCAGGTCCAAGCCTTCATCGATGGCATGCCGGGGACGTCCTACGACTTCTCGAGCGGCGGGGCGAACAGGATCTCCATCAACGGCCAGTACTGGAACGTGCACGAGGACTGGTTCACGGATGCCTCGGGCAACCTGAAATGCGCGGTGACCTATTACAAGGACGGCCTGACCGACGATCAGGTTCAAGCCATCACGAACTCGGGGCTATCCGGTGCTTCGTTCGATGCCCAAGGAAACGTGCAACAGGAAGGCTACGCGAGCGATGCGGCCGACGGGGGCACGATCACGTTCGATGCGCAGGTTCTCGATATGGGGAAGACTTCCACGGAAATGCAAACGGAATGTGCGCAGGCCATCACCAGCATCAGCCAGAGCTACGGCATCGCGGCGGATCTCGCGAGCTTGTATAACGCCAAGGTCGGCGTGGGAGACTACCAGAGCGACTGGAACACCGCCACCCTGCGCACCCTCGCCGCCGTCGACGCGTTCCAAGCATTGGGCACGTGGTACCAGCCGATCTTCCACGGGAGCAGCTTGGAGCTGAGCTTCACGTTTGTCGGTGCTGATAGCCAATCGGTCGTGGACATCGGGACTGCCCTCGACAACGGCTACAGCTGCCAGCTCTACTCGATGCATCCGGGTAGCGGATACACGATCGTGTATGACGAGAACGGGATTCAAACGTTCCAACCCACGCCGACGTGGGGCACGACCAATCCCGCTTCTGCTTTCGGGCAGACCCAGGCGAATCTCGGCGACGTCGAGACGGGCGTGTTTATGCAGCTGTCGACTGCCCCCGCGGGCAGCACCGTTGGCCTGCCGGACGTCAAGATCTACGCCCAGCCGCAACCTCAGAGCCCGAACGGCGATTGCCAAGTCTGCATCACGGACCCGCAGACGGGGGCCCAGATCTGGGCCAAGGATGCCACGGCCCTGCTGGTCAACACGAACGCGTTCCTCGGCCAGCTCGGCGGGGGCAGCCTCGCGAGCCTCGAGCTCGATCCGGTGACCGGGGTTGTCACGTTCAAGATCGACACGGCTGGCGTATGGAGTCAGTTTACCGGAAGCGGTGCGTATGGGAGTTGGGCAACCTACCCGGGTGCCGAGATCACGGGTACGTTCAGTCTGCTCGGTGACATGGACCTCCAAGTGACGCAGGCGGTGGCGAGCAGCAGCCAGAGCAACGGCGGCGTGCCCTATGACATCCTGCAGAACGGTGGCAATCCATTATCGATTCAAGATGAGGGGTTACCCGGATTCTATAATAATTATCATCTTGTGCCGAGCGTATTAATGGACACTCCCAGCAGTAATGGTTTGTTGAGTCTGATGTCAGAAGGACCCCACATAGGCAATAATCCACCCAAAACTGGAGGCACAGATCTACCAGGAACTTACCTTGTACCGATATTTCCTGACGCTACCACATTATACGGCCAATTGGTTTCGGATGGAGGAATTCCTGTTTCCGATAATGCAGAGCGATTTGCAAGCACGATTCCTGCAAGCACATCTAGACTTGGAGGATATACTGGTATTGGCCAAAGTATTCCAATAGTCTTTGATGTTTACTCAGATGGTTCCGTTACGTTGTATCGAACAAACCCGAATAATGTATACGAACCAGATGGAGTGGGAAGCGAAATTGCAACCTTCGATTCGATGGAAAGTTTTACGACAAAATTGACTCAAGTAAAAGGAACGTTCGATAATCTTCTCATAAGTGCACCGGGCGATAACCAATTGATGGGAATGTTGCTTACCAATTTGAAAGATATGGGCGATGGCACCATGACATTCACTCTCACGAGTTCACGCAGCAATGATGGACGGGGAGACATAACACTCACTGGTTCAATTGATTTGGCCATTGCCTTAAATCCGGGCAACGCTTTCCCAGACGGTATCATCGGTGAAGTATCCTATAACACATGGATACCTAATGAGCCACATACAGGAGCAAATCTGCTCGCTTCCGGAACTATCAGTTGGTCTGTAATAGAATATATGGTCGAGCAATTTTCTTACCGCCAGATTACTCTTGATCAAATCAACATTGATGGGTCGACCTCTGGCTATTTGCAGTACTCGGCTTGGGGAATTGATGTATCTGGAAATATATATGCTACAGTTCAATTGAGAGGCGAAGAAGTGGGCCTGATAGGGGCTACCAAAGTAGGAGGTAAAAATGTAGCCGATAGTTATACTCTTAATTTCGGCAAGAGTTCTACTGATGGTGTGAAGGTAACCCAAGAGTTTAGGCTCCTCTCACCGGGCAACCGTCAAGAGATTAATGATCCAACCACATACGCAAATTTCCCCATGTGGTTACAAAATACAGCTGCATCTTATTGGAATCCCGAGACCGGTGCTGGAAATGCTGAAGTTGTCAGTCTCCAAGACGCCGTACTCAGCAGTTTGCAAAATACATATATAATGGCATGGACTGTATCTTTTTCCGGTGATACCTCTGAAAATACGCACATACTGGCATTAGACTCTAGCGGCGTTATGTGGGCGTGGGATGTAAATCAAAATGGTGTCCCGACTGGTAATCCTCTATGCGTGGGCAATGAGATGATAGCTAATGAGTTGCACTTGCATAATGGAGCGAATGGGGGTTCGATCTGGCAGATCACTGATTATAATATTGATCACATTAACGACCCGAATGGGGGATATCTTATCTTGTATCTTGCAGGCCCCATTAAGGACGGAGTCGCTGCCACAGCTGACAACCCTATTGAGGTTTGGGTGAGTTTAACAAATGGCCTAATAGGAATTGGAAACAGCTACCACGCGTGTTTTACTTTATACCAAGCACTGGCTGATTCAGGTTATCAGGTTTCCTAATCGTTAACTTTTTTTTAATATCATTAAGTTTCCTTCATTCATCCGCCTTTATCCATAAAACTTGCACGAATAGCAATCGTTCTTCTGCATAAGGTCACTGAGGCCTTCGATATCGGTCGGGAATAGTTCCTGCGCATTCTTGTTGCAGACCCGGCGATTTCTTTAAGTCTATAAATTAATCATCATAGATATATTTTTCGATGATTCGGATTGCATCATCAATCTGAGTAATCTTCTTTTCAAGTCCTTCCTTATCCTCGCGCATTTGTTCTTTGGTAATTTCTTTCGACATTTTTCTTGCCCGTGCGAGGTCTGCTTGTCGTTTCAGCTCTTGTTGATCTGTTCGAAGGGTACTTATCCATTGTTCGAGTTGGATGTTCGTAATGTTCCGTACTCGTAACAATTCTGCGAGTTGGACTTCATACTCCGTGTGAAGTGCATTGTATGCTTTTCGATCTATCTTTTTCAATTTAAAATTATTATCGAGCTCCACCAGTTGGCTCTTGAGACGCTTGATCTTCATGTTGTCGAGGTCCAGCACGAAATCCTTCGATATCTTGGGTTCAAGGCCCTTTTTCTGGGCCTTCAGCTCCTCGCCCATCTGCTTCAGGGCCTCGAACCGGATGGAATTCTGCTTGCGGAAATCATCATCGAGGTCATATTTTTTGCGGAAGTCTGGATCGTCCATTAACTTCAAGGATTCCGAGATGCGTTGCTGGATCTTCTTGATCTTCTTGTTGAGCTGGTAAATCTGGATGCGTGCATCGAGCTGTTGCTTGACCGCCGGGTCGAGTTCCCGGTTCACGCCTCCTGTCAAGTAAGGGGCCGCTTCTTCCTCCTCTTCCCTGCCCTTCAACTCGTTCTCGAGCTTGTCGATGTCGACAGGTATGGCTTGGGTTTCGGCGAAAGCTTCGCTCGCGGGCGCTGGTTGGAGATCCTGCTTCGGGGACTTTTTATCTTTCCCGCCTTTTTTCGACGAAGGCCCGGACACGGGAATAGATCTTGTTTCTGGCTTTGTTGGTGCGCGTGCTTCCGGTTCCTCCTGCTTGAGAAGAGGTTCCCCACAATAAAGGCAAAACTTGTCCGTGGGACGGATATTCTTTCCACAGTTTGGGCAGTTGGGCATGAATCAAGCACCCCGAAGTACTATCCTAATTGGATCGAGCGATACTAGTTTAATTGAATTAGTCAAATTTTATTTTCCTCTTTTAGAGTCTTTTTTTAAGGGCTCAAATATCGTCGAAGTCATATTCCTTCAAATCCTCGGACTCGTCTCCACCCTTGGTCTTCGGAGGGTTCTTGGTGGTTTCGAGGATCCATTCAAGCGAATCGGATTCAGGCTCGGATCCTGATTTTTTATCTACACTCATCATCAATTTGGTTTTTTGCTTAGCTCTAGGAGACTATTACCAAGCTATTATTTTTAAAACCACACCCATGACCCTCGTTCCCTTCTCAACAACGGGAAACATGAGTTAAACCGATACAACATTGGCTCGGCATCGAGGTAACCACGAAAAATATAGCTTGTAGTGATCTCACGATCCGAACCTTTTTTTCCCGAACTCGGAGATATGGAAGTAAAAAGTGAAAAAATGAACGGCTTATGAACGGCTTATTCCTCATGCAATGGACTGAAGATGGGTATGCCATAGCCGGAAAATTTTACCAAGAAGGATTTAGCGACCTCTTGGACGACTTGGTCCTGCGCATCGCCATCTCGCACGAACCCGCCGAGGAATACTCCTCGATCCCCACGAGCAACGACACGATCATCTTTTCCCGCTCGATGGAGTTCAAGGACGCGGATCGGAAGCGCCAGAAGATCATCCTGGGGGTCGAAGTTCCCAAGAGCGAGAGCACCGAGCAATACAAGCGATTCCTGGTCAGACTCGGGAAGGACATCCAAGAGCACGTTGGCAAGCCAAAGGAAGAGCTGGATGGCATTCTGGGGGCCTTCTTCACGTCGTTTCAGACCGGTGACCAAGCCGCGCCGGCGGACGTGGGCGGTGACCTCCAGACCCGCATCATCTCGCGGGCGAAGACCATGATCAGCCAAGAAAATGTCGACGACGCGCAGGAGCTCTTGGAAAAGGCAAAGACCATCCCCGGCCAGCTCCAGAAACTCGTCGACAAGGGCTCGCGGCTCCTGAAGCAGGAGAAGATCGAGGAAGCAGAGAAAATTTACAAGGAAGCCATTCAACTAGCCCAAGACATCCAAGAAGACGATCTTGCCAAGAAGCTCGCGGAAGATTTTAAGAACGCGTCGGACCGGCCCAAGATCATCATGCGGATCCAAGACCTGGAGGACCGGGCAAGGAAAGCCTTGAAAGCCGAGGACTACAAGAAAGCCGCAGAAAGCTATCGGGAGGCGGCCAAGGAAGTTTCCAAGTTGAACGACGTCGACACGATGAACGAGTTCACGAAAAAAGCCCAGCTCCTGAGCGAATTCTCGTCGGTAGACAAGGCGAAGAAGCGGTCATTCTAAAGGGTAAACCGAATGAGCCGCAGCATTGGCATAGCCACCGATTTCGGTACCAAGGCCGGCTACATGGCAAGCATGAAGGGTGCCATGCTCACCGTGTGCCCCGACTGCACCATCGTTGACCTGACGCACGACATCTACCCGCAGAACGTGATCGAGGCCGCCCATTTCATCGAAACTTGCTGCGAGTACTTTCCACCCGAATTCGTGTTCCTGATCGTCGTGGATCCTAGCGTCGGCACGGGCAGGCGTATGCTTTGTCTCCAGACGTGCAAGGGTCAATTTTTCATCGCGCCAGACAATGGTATCCTTGCCGGAGTGGTCAACCGGGACGGCGTGAATGTGATCGTCTCGATCGAGAACCCAACCTATTGGCGGGTGTCGGATCCCTCACCCGTGTTCCACGGCAGGGATATCATGGGGCCCGTCGCGGCGCACCTTGCCCGCGGCGTGGAGCCCGTCGAATTCGGCCCCGAGATCGATCCCGGCTCACTCGTCCGGTTGCCGGGTCAACCCGCGCCCCGCGTTGAAGACGATGGCTCGGTCGTGGGGACCGTCCTGTTCTCCGACCAGTTCGGGAACATCGTGACGAACATCGACGAGGCAATCCTGGACCAAGCTGGCATTGGCCTTGACACGATGCTGGACATCTCGTTCTCGGGCAAGACGATCAACACCGAGTCCATCCCGATGCCCTTCCGGCGAACCTACGCGGATGTGGCGATCGATGATTACGTCTGCTTGATCAACAGCGAGCGCCACTTCGAAATCGCGACCAACCAGGAAAATGCCGCGAAATTACTGCTCATTTCAGGTGCGCTGGACCGCGTGACGATAAAATCGCATGATTCATGAATGCCTGCACTCGAGTTCTAGCTAGAGATGTTGAGCGCTACTCTGAAACTTCATTTTACAAAAGTAGAAAAAGAATTGAAAGGAAACCGAGGGCTGGAGCTCATTGCTTGAATTTTTTCCCTGTCCTGAAGGCGAGAATGGTGCAGGCGAGGGCGAGCAAGCCGGCAATGCATCCAATCGGATATCCCGGTGTGGCAGGTGGTAACACCGCTGGAGTTGCATGGACTTCCGACGAACGGGGCCCTTCAACGGTGCCACGAAGTGCACTTATCTCGTAATAATAGGTCTGCCCGTTACTGACGCCCGTGTCGTTCCACGTGGTCAAGTTTCCTAGCGTCATTTGCAATGATTCACCGCCGGACGACGTGCCGCGGTAGATGTTGTATCCCGTGACCCCCAATCCTCCACCATCCGACGGGGCAGACCATACTAGATCGATTTGGCCTACTTTTCCCGTAGCAGTCGGGTTTTGGGGTGCAGTCAGTGGCGGCCCGGGGATTGCACTCGCTTCTGCCGAACGTGGCCCTTCTACGCCGTGAACCGTGTTGTTCAACGCGCTAATCTCGTAATAATATGCCTGCCCGTTCGTGATGCTCGTGTCGTTCCAACCGGTCACATTTCCGACTGTGGCCAGCAACGACTCGCCACCGGTTGACGTACCGCGATAGATGTTGTATCCCGCAACGGGCATCCCTCCGAACTTGGCAGGGGGGCTCCAGTTCAGCGTGACGTGCCCCTTCTCCCACGATGCCTTGATATTGCCGGGTGGCGACGTGTTCATGTTGAACGGGGCGTAGTACTGGCTGTATTCATTCATAAACTGGCCCAAACCGGACTCATTCATCCAACAATATGTCCAGTAGTTCGTATTCGGGAAACTCATGGTGCCGTACCCGCCGATCACGAGCGAGAAGTTCTCGTCGTTCAGGCCGGGCAGTTCACTCTTCGGGATGGCGATTTCGAACTGCCGATGCTTGGCCGGGTTGTTCACGCTGGGCCCGAACGAGTATTTCACGTTGTAGGCCTTGATCGACGAGTAATCGCCATATAATTGAACGCTACTAAGGCTGTTCGTGCTGTTATACGAGAGGGCGAACGAGAGCTCCCTGATGTGCATCGTGAATGGAGAGCTGGAACTGCCCATCAAGGAGAAACGCATGATCCGGTTCGGATCCGCGGTGGCGTTTCCCAAGCCATACGGGATGTATTCAACGGTCATCGACGTTCCCGTGTTGATGCCAACCCTCTGGTGGGGATCGTTCACGTTCTCGGTGCCATTCGCGTAAGCGAACACGATCTGGTTGGACGTCACCGGCGAGCTCATGTTTGCATTGATCATCACGCTCACGTTTCGGAGCGAGTCAACCGTCATCCAAGGGCCAAACCAGTTCGACATGTTGATGGCGAAATCTATCCGGTACTGCTGCTTGGAAGCCACGGTCACGGATGACACGTTGTAGAGCGCGGCGTGGCTGAACCCGAGATCCGAGTAGTCACCTTGTACCGTGCCGTTGGCAACAGTAACGTTGTCCTTGGAGACGATGGCATCCACGCCCGTGTTCGTATCATTCGTGAAATACGGGAAGGTCTCATTGTAGTCCGCGTCGTAGATCAGGCTCGCCACGTGGCGATCCAACGCGTTCGCCCAACCGAACGTTTGCCAAGGCCCCATAGGTATCGAGGCGTTCGTGTCGAAAAACGTTCCGACCCATTCAGGAGTGGCGCCTTGGGCGTAACCCGGTAGCCATGTCTGGTCGCCGCACAAGTCAAGGGCCATGTTAAGGTGCGAAGCGTTCTCGGCGAGGTACATGTAATTCCACGTGTCGACGTTGTGCAGGCCGGTCGAATCGTTGGCATTGTTGACATCCAGCCAGAAGGGAACTTTCAGGCTCGCGTCGGCCCATTCGTTAGCCCCGATCTTCCCATCAATGACGATCGGAGAGAAGCCTGAGGAGTTAGGGCCATTCACGCTAGTATAATTCGAGCATTGCTGGGCAGCAGGAATGAACATCCCGGCAATTCCAGATACGAAAAGAATGGATAACAAGATCCATTTCGATATTTTAAACATGTTAAAACCTCATTAAAATTGGTTTCAATGAAACATACCACCAAATCAACGAATGGGAACTTTATAAAGAAACTTCTGACTAACGAAGACATTTATGTCCGAAAAGGAATCGCTCGCTGTCGTTTCGTCCTTGGTCAATATCGTTACCGGGGACTTTTCGAACGAAGCAGTCCCCCGGGAGGATGGCGACCTGCCCACGTTCACGCATCTTGTTGCCGGCGTGTTCCTGTACCATCCCGAATCGCACCGGTTCCTGGTGCAGCGCCGATCCATGTCCCGACCCTCCTATCCCGGATTTTTTACCGACAGCGCGTCTGGCTATGTTCATGCTGACCCAGATCTCGACTTGGAGGCGATCAAGGCCGAGATGTGCCGGGAACTGGAGGAGGAGATGGGAGTGGTGACGAGCACAGCCGATCTCAGGTTCTGGACCATCTATTACAGCGCCAAGACTAACGAGATCAAGTTCGTGTTCACGGGCACCGTGGCGACCGATGCATTCACCATCGACGAGGACGAGGTCTGCCGCGAAGGATCGGGTTGGTACACCGTGGCCGATCTGGACCAGATCCTGCATTCAGAACCATTCATCTCGTCTAGCGCGGGCCTGTGGGAGGCCTTGGTAGCGCTCGAACCAACTTATGCCCAGCTTTATAACGGGCTCGAACCGTGGCAGGAATTCTGGACCCAATTCGACGATCTCGCGCGCTTCAGGTCGTGGATGGCCGAAAGTTCCCCGTCGGAACCCGTTCCGGTCTACCTCGGGCGATTCCAACCGCTTCACCGCGGCCACCTCGAATGTTTCAGGCAAATTCGCGAGCGGTCGGGCACTATCGTCGTGGCCGTGGGCAGCGCGCAATACGGGGGCATTCCCGGCAATCCCCTCTCCTTCGCGGAGCGGCGTGGCATGATCTCGGCGGTCCTCGAAGGCGAGGGCCTCGAGTTCGACCGGGCATTCATCATTCCCCTGCCCGACATCCACCAAGAAAAACTCTGGATGCAGAACGTGCACCTCCTGCTCGGCGACGGGGTCATCATCCACTCCAATAACGACTGGGTCCGGGACCTCGCCGCCGCGGAGGGCTATCCTGTGGCCGATAAATTCGAATTCGACGTGGAGCACCTGAACGGCACGAGGGTGCGGGCACTCCTGCACGACGGGGAGGATTGGGCCTCGCTGGTTCCCGGGTCCTGCCTTGCCTATCTCGAGGAACACGGCTTGGTGGAAAAAATACGAACCGCATGACCTTGTAGGCCTAAACAATTATGGCAGACTTGTACCTACTCGGGATCTTGCTGGGCATCGGGGCCGGTGCCCTGAATTTCTCGGGCACCGTGATGCAGAAGAAGGTTATCAACGACCTCCCCGCCGAGAAGAGGGAGGCCAAGTTCTTCCGCACGCTCGTAAGAAATCCAATGTGGATCTTGGGCCTTCTCTGCCAACTTGCCTTCGGGGCGGTCCTGTTCATGATCGCCGTGGACCTGATCGGCCCTACATTGCCACCGGGCCTCATGGCCACTGGATTGGTGGTTTTGGCGGTCGGGTCCGTTAAGATCGTTCACGAACCCCTCAAGAAAACCGAGTTCTTGGGCATTTCTCTCATGATCGCGTCGATCCTCCTTCTCGGCTTCAGCGACTTGGAGATCCATGCCACCATCTCGACCCTGCTCAACCCCGGGTTCCTCGTGCGGACGGCGATTTTCTCTGCGGTCACCATCGGGATCATCGTGGCGTGCCTTCTCGGGCAGCGCACCTCGGTGCGAGCGAGGGGGGTTCTGCTTGTCATCGCCTCGGGGTGCTTTTTTGCCCTGTCCAACTTTTGGACCAGTCCCCTAGTAGGCACGATCGATATCCTCGGCGGGGTGGCCTTCAGCTCGGATAAACTTCTCCTTTTCGTCACCGCGTGCGTGTTCTTGGTTTTAGCCAACATTCTCGGCACGGGCTTGCAGCAGACGGCGCTCAAGTACGGGCGGGCGAGCATGCTCATCACGGTCCAGCAAATTCCCACGGAGATCGCCCCGGTGTTCTACTACTTCTCGGTCTTCCTCCTCTGGCCCCAATCGGCAATCTCCATTCCTTTCTTGATCGCCAGCATCGCTTTGGCCTTCGCGAGCATGTGCTTGCTCGCCGGGCGCCAAGAACTGCTCGACAGGATCAAGTGATGCTGATCGAGCGTGAAAAATGGCCAATCAATAATATCATTTTAGGCCTCGATGCGGCATGTTCGACGAACAGCATCAAAATAGAAGGAGTATCAATGATAATATTATAGCTGGGTCTCGATGCTCGATGCGACATCGTGCATCGGCGCGAATCGCACGAGCTGGGGGCGGGGATATCGGGAAACAGATCTCGCCGCGCCAAGAACGGTCATTGTGAGGTGCATGTGCCTGACTGAGACGTGCCACGCAGGCCGCGATTTCGCGATCGATCGAAAAAAGCTCGAGGCCGTTGGAAAAGTCCCCCATACCGTCAAAGTGAAACCGCCCGGATGAGGCACCGCCTTGCTTTGGAATTGGTTACGATAGTGACCGATATTGTCTTCATTATTGTAGATAGCCATTTGTATACTGCCTAGATCATCTCTTTCCTAGGTTGGATAGACATTAATTTTCGTCAGGCAAAAAGGAGAAATCTTGATAGACGGGTTCGGGGCAGATAGTGTGGCAGTAGAGATCGTGTTCGCCGCGAAAATGCAAAACAAGGTTCATATTCGAGCAAAAAATCAATCTTCAAAATCGAGGGGATGTCCTGTTTTTTCAAGGATGTTGCGAACGTTCTTTTTTATGAGTAGATCGTTTGACGGCGAGTCAATTCCTTGATAGAAACAAACCCCATGTAATATATCCTCTACAGCACCAAAAGATTCTTGTAGATCCAGAGACAATTCCGGGTCTCGCTCGTATAAACGGTCCAAACCATCCCAACGTACCTTAGAAGCTTCGACGGTACCTTTCGGCACGTGTGCTAATCCTTTTGCCTCTAGAAATTCATCAATTGCTTTCGCGGAGGCAATGTAAGCATTCTCGCAACCGTCTCGCTTCTTGACTTGATTCCTGCTTTTGCGTTCCAGAAGCGCGAAGCGATACATATCCTGAGGCGTATCCTCTATCACGATTGATCATTGTAGTCTTTGAGTTTCTGTCTCAAAAACATAGCGTTGACGAAAATGGTGGCAGAAATTGAAACTGATATGTACGTGACGCAATTCGTTACCAACAGCACAGGCTTTGACAAGAAATACAGGAATATCCACGCATAGCGCACGTATAACACACTTATCAAGGATCTTGCCCTGTTATTACTCGGCGTAGTTTATCACGCATTCCAAGCACGCGACGCTGGCCCGACGCTGGAAGTATTTCACATAACACCTGTAAAATGTCGCGATGCTACGGCGGTCGCCATGACAACCACGCCTTGTTTGCAGGCAAACTGCCACGGATCGTGATTCGCCTTTGTCATGGATCATTCTTCATCCACGGTGTCGTGGCGTTTGTTCGTGCCTAGCAGGTCCCCCGTTCCCTCCCGCAGGCGGCGCTTCATTTCGACGAATCGATCCACGGGTCGTTCGCTTGACGTGTTGGTCACGATGAGAAGATCGATATCGATATCCTCGGTCGCCTCGTTTCTAGCGTAGGATCCGTACAAAACAACTTTCAATGGATCATACGCGATCGGAAGCCTGTCGATGATTTCGCCGAGAATGGCTGGGCGCCCGACTACCATGATCAACAACTCGATCTTCATGCAATCCTTCGTATCAAAAGCAATTAACCCTTTCCGAGGGTATCTACGGGTCGTCAGCATGATTAGCGACGAGTGCTCTCCTGAAGCAGGAGTTTGTCGAGGCTGGCGGGAGTGACAGGTTTATGAAGAATGCCCCGATTCTAGATTTAAATGTGGTCGACCGGTGATTCCATGCCACGGGATGATGATGTCGATTTTTCGGAGGAACCTCCGAGTGATGTTGATGAACGCAAACTGCTGAAGCGAATCAAAGCAAGCACTCAACCGTCGTTCCCGCACACAAGGCTCACGTGCGTCAACGACAACAAGGTCATTTCTTACCCAGCTTACGTCTGCCCGGTCTGCAAAAACATGTATTGCGACCGGTGTGCCAAAAAAATGGCTAAAAACAATGGCGTGTGCGCGATTTGCTACTCTCCCTACGACGGTACGGTCGGTGTCGATGAAACGACCGACCCTGATTCCCACTCCAAAGGACAAGAAGAGTTTTTTGACGAGAATGTCTTTCCCGAGCCTACGGAGACCAGTGCGGATATTGATCAGCTGCGGTTGGAATTGACCGAGAAGGACGAGGCTTTGGCTGAGAAAGACAAGATCATAACGGATCTCAAGAAGCGGCTCGGCGAGGAGAAATGGCAGCCCGAGCAGCAATCGAAGTGCGCACGCTGCGGTGCATCGATAGTGCGCGGAGAGAATCGGTTCTGCCCATATTGTGGCGCACCGATTTGATTTTAGTGATGGAAAAATGATGGAGAAAAGGCGAGTTTCAGGCCTCCTCTTGATCATCATGGGTGCAGGATTAATCTTAACGGAATTCGTGCCGAATCAAATCATCTCCTATACAATTACTCTTGATCTTAATCTTACAGGGGAAAGCTTTGCTGCAGTGGCGATTATTGCTGTCAAACCACATCTTTAATACCGCAACGGGTAAGATTTAATGGTATGACCTGTAAAAGGAGCCAAGGGAGATAAAATGAGCCAGATCAAGCAGGTTCTTTTTGTAATGTGCGTTCTCTGTTCGTGCGCGGTGGCGTTCTATCCCCGAAGCCTTGGGACCAATCAACATGCATTCGTCTCCGGCACGCTGCCAATGACATCCGGCGCGGCGGCCAACAGCGACCAGACGGGCGACGACTGGCCCATGTTTCACGGCGGTCTCAATCTCAACGGTTCATCCTCGACAACGGCAGAACAGGGCACGGGACCATCGTGGGTGGTCAATACTGGCAATAGCGTGGATTCCTCCCCTGTCGTCGTTGGTGATCGCGTGTTCGTGGGAAATGATTACAACAAGACGTACTGCTTGAATGTCACATCAGGTGCAATCCTCTGGTCATACCAGACTGGCGGCGTGTTCTCTGATTCACCTGCCGTTGCAGGCGGGTTCGTGTACGTGGCAAGTGACAAGATGTATTGCCTGAATGCCACTACGGGTGAGCTCGCATGGGCATATAACACGGGCTCGTGGGAGCCATTTTTTCCTGTCATTTCAAACGGGTTACTCTATTTCGGAAGCACGAACTCCACGCTCTATTGCCTGAACGCCACGACTGGTGCCATTGCATGGCTGTTTGAATCAGAATATTCAAACGATATCTATTCACCGGCGATTTGGAACGGCCGTGCGTATGCTGGAAGTAGTGGTGTCAACAGATTCTACTGCTTGAACGCTTCAACCGGTGGGCTTATCTGGACGCAATACTCCATCTTGAGTGCTTCGGTCCCGGCTATCGCATATGGACAAGTGTATGTTGGAAGCTTTGAAGGAGATCTTTATTGCTTGAACGCGACGGATGGCACAATCCTTTGGTCGTACAATACTGGCAACGAAGTTCTAACCTGCCCCGCCGTGTCCGGGGGACGAGTGTTCCTCGCAGGAGACGGAATAACCTGCTTGGATGCCTTCACGGGTGCCTGGATCTGGAATTATACGACCAGTGACTATTTGGAAATGTCTTGTCCTGCCGTTGCTGGTGGCTTGTTGTTCGGAGGTAGTTATGATAACGATATTTATTGCTTGAACGTGAGCACGGGTGCGGTAGTTTGGTTGTATGCCACCCACAATTTCGTAGTCTCGTCCCCCGCCCTCGCGGGGGGTCGGGTGTACATTGGAAGTGAAGATGGGAGAATTTATTGCATGCCGATGCTGTTGCTCCCTTCAGGAGTGAATCCGATTTCCGTGATCGTTCCTATCATTGTGATCGGTAGTATTATTGTCCTGGGAGCATTGATCGTCATTACTTCTCGCAGGTTCCGGTTGAAGGAGAAATCGATTTGGACCGCCGATATCTTTGGCTGGAAAACGATCCCAAACGGCAACGTGCGTGGCAGCAACGTGCCGGAATTGCAAGAGGCGGTAACGCCCAAGCCAATGAATGGTGCGGGCTTGAAGCGGAGAAAACTTGGCTTTGTCACGTTGGTCATTGCGAGCGGCGCGCTCACTGTTTCAAGCGCCGTGTATTTTATTTCCTTCCTGACCAATCTCACGGATTTTGCACCATGGGATTCGGGGAATCCTTTTCACGACGCGTTTGTGCAGGCATCTGAAGCCTCCTTTATAACAATGTTTTTCCTTATTTTGCTACTAGTTTATTGCTTCATAAATCAACCACTTTTTCAGAAAGTAGGAACCCCCGTGAAAATCCTTAGAAACCAATCCATAACCGCTTGGATCGCACTTTCCTTCTTCGCATTATTCATATGTTTAGTAGTCTCGATTTGGTTCTCCGTATCGGATGTCGCCGATGGAAGCCCTTGGTTCCGATTCAACTTCTGGTACGCCCAATGGACCCCATTACTATACACTCTCGCTTTCTGGATCGGGGCGTTGCTATGTCTCCTGATCTCCTGGTATTTAGCCCGGACCATCGTGCGGGGCACCCAGCACGCGTTCATTCAAATCTGCCCGATCTGTGGCCGAGAAATAGAGTTGACAAAATATGGAAAGTGTCTTTCCTGTGCGCAAGTGGTATGCAACAAATGCCTGGTATCGGGGCTGTGCCGCTCCGATTTTGAACGGCTGGATAACCAAACACAGCAAGTGGTGAAGAAGTGGCACAATTGCAAACGAGTTTTCTGGAAGGGTGGATACTTTGTTATATGTATAGGATGCGCTATCGTGCTACCCTTTTATTTGCCTGGCTTTCCAATCGTCATAGCCATAATCGTGGCAGCTATAATTTCAGGGTATCTTGCAGGAAAGCACATCAAAACGATAGCCGGTAGAAATTAGCCAGAACAGGTGCAAATCGGGACAGGAATTGACTCGGAGTAGAGCGCGTGCGAGCACCAGAGGCCTAGTCAAGCCTCTGAAGTGAAGCTTGAGTTGCTCCCGTTATTGCCCCTTTTGGGTCAGGGTGCAGCCAATTTGTTAATTTCCCGGACCTCACGGCCGCACAGTCCCTGATCGGGGGAACCGACATAGCGATGCGCCACCAGATACCCGCAGACATCCTATTCTTCACGATGACAAAGCCAATGTTCGAGCGCTTGTGCTGATTGGACGAGCGGAGTTTCCTATTCAAAGGGTTCTTAAAGCGACTCCAAGATGCACGCGGCTAATCGGAGTAAAGTTGCTTGTTATTTGCTGGTAGTTACGATTCAATAAGTCTGACTCCTAAATCAAATGCTTTTTGCAAATCCTCAGCCGATATTTTTTCGACACGATTAGATTTTTCGTCTTTATCCGGCATCAGATAAACGTACTTTGAATAATCGTCAAATAGAACGGTATTTGTCAAGGTTAGTAGTTCACAACTGCTCAATGTATGGCCCATCATTTCTGCAAAACTAACTAAAGTGTCCTGGAACCCTCTTTCAACATAAATTTCATCATTCACATTCATCGTTGGCTTGGCATCGACCCCGAGACCTTCGCGGGCGGCTGCCACGCCCGGTTCGTGCGTGAACTCCGCCGCATGGCCGGAACCGGGCATTAATTCTCTTCATTTTTCCCGCCTGACGTTTATCTCGGTTCGCCTAGTCGACCGGGGCTTGGCCTTCCCCCAAGTCGATGTCCAGCACCTTCGCGAACAGGTCCAACATAAACACGATGCCATCCTCCTTAGAATCGAAGATGGGCGAGAAGAACAGGTCCCGGTGGATGATCCCGTCGATCACCTTGAGCACCCGGGACATCAGCGCCTGAAACTCGGGCGAGGCCTCGAACCGCCTTTGCAACGGTTCCAACAAGGGATTTTCCTCGAGGATACCCACGATGCTGCCGAGCCCGACGTCGATGTTGCTGTTGATATCGGCATACAAGTCCGGGCGGTTGATGGATGCCCGTTCGAGCGCCATTAGGAATGGCTTGTTCTGCAGGTGAAACTCGTAATAGTTATCGAGGATTTGGCGCAGCAACTCCTTCACCGAGCGGATCTCCCCCGACGTGATGAGCTCGGCGGGCGCGATCCTCGCCCCGCCGCGGGTAATCATCTCCCGCACGATCCCCTCCTTTCCGTCAGGAAAGTAGAGGTAGACCGTGCCGATGCTGACCCCCGCCTCCTTCACGATGTCCCGGATGTTGATCTCGGTGAAATCCTTCGCGGCGATCAGGCGCGCCATGCCTTGGAGGATCGCTTGGATCTTGGCCTCCCGGTCGTACTTCTTCCCGGGAGGGTCGCTGCCCGCTTCCATGGGGGGATCAGGTCGCCGTCAGATTTAAATATGAACGATGTTCATAATATCCTCGAGCAAAAGCTGAACATCGTTCATAAAACACGGAGTGAAGCACATGGAAAGCAGCATATCTAACACGTTTCCGGTCGGGTATGAATCCTTCAACCCTAACGAGCACCTGAACTTCGAGCTCAATCGATGGTATTCCTTCGGCTGCGCGAGCCGAGACGACATGGCGCGGGCGGGCCAGCAGGTCCACGATTTCGAGACGTGGATCTCGACCATGACGCGAATGGGTGACGACGCCATCCAGGCAGGCGACCTGTTCCACGCCGCCTTCTTCTACCGGGCGGCGGAATTCTTCACGATGCAGGGCGACCCGCGAAAGGAGGAATTGTATGCCAAATTCCTGAAGTATTTTTACGAGTTCTACGGGGCCGAAAATCTCGAGCGACACGAGATTCCCTACGAGGGAAAGACGCTCGGCGCGATCCGTATCCCCGGGACGGACCCGGCCAAGGGCACGATCGTCGTCCACGGCGGATACGACTCCTTCATGGAAGAGATGTATCCCTTGTTCAAGGCCATCAACAACGACTCGGGATACGAGATCGTGCTCTTCGAAGGGCCGGGGCAGGGGATGGTGTTGCACAAGCACGGCCTTCCGTTCACCGTGGAATGGGAAAAGCCCACAAAGGCGATCCTGGATCACTTCCACCTGGCGGATGTCACGCTGGTCGGGATTTCCATGGGCGGCTTCCTGGCGCTGCGAGCCGCCGCGTTCGAGCCCCGCATCGCGCGAGTGGTCGCGCTCGATTGCTTCGACGGCCCCTTGATCGCGATGAATCGGTTCCGCGGGGCGCAGAAGTCGTTAGTGAAGCTGGTGCTGGCGCTCCGCGCCCGGTCGCTGCTGAACCGCGTGCTGGGCAAATTGATCGTCTCGGACTTGGAGCAGGCATGGGCGTTCCGCCACGGGATGTTCGTGATGGGGCAACCGACGCCGTATGACTTCTCGAAGTCCTTTATGCGTTTCACGATCAAGCCGGTCGCGTCGAGGATCACGCAGGACGTCCTGCTCCTCGCAGGCGCCGAGGACCACATGATCCCGATCCGGTGCTACGAGGACCAGATGAAGCTGATCCGGAACGCCCGCTCCCTGACGGGGCGGGTGTTCACCATGGATGAACACGCCTCGGCCCACTGCCAGGTCGGGAACATCCCGCTGGTCCTGAACACCACCGTCGACTGGATCAAGGCGCACGAGCAGGTCTAGGACCGTTCCCAATCGCTCGCTTTCATTTCAATTGTTCCTCTGTTATTCTCGGAATTGCACGACGCAAGTCGTGCATAATGTTCAACATCGATTGGATGGCGATGAGCTCGTTGGATTGCCATTTGGCCAAACTTCTGCGAAGGATGCACGTGATCATTTCTTCTCAAATAATTTGGCCAGCAGCCTGCGTTCCGCCTTCCGCCGGTGCGTTACAAACGTAGAATTGACCAGACCCAATTTCCGGGCTAATTGGTCCGAATTTATTCTCCGGGGCAGGTCGTAATAACCCAACTTGTAGGCCGTGCTCAGGACCACGCGCTGCTTCTCAGTTAATGCATTAAGAAGGGAATCAGGCGAAAAACTCGCGTCACCGAGGGAAACTATCTTGTAACGAATCCCGAGTCTCTTATAATGCTCGAGAAAGTGTTTTACAGCTTCAGCCTCGCCGAGAAATGTCATGATAAAATTTTCGTCCTGCATTTCAAGTTTTGTCAGGTACAAGTCTATGGCTTCACCCAAACCGATGTCAACTCGAGGCATCGAGGCGGTTTTTCCCTTGGCAAATAATGTGTAGATTCCTTTTTCCGGGTCCTGATCCAGAATTTGGGCATCCATCCCAGAGAAGTAAATCGCATCATCCATCCTGAACGTCGGGTCCTTGAGCTGTAGCGTGCACACGAACGCGAATTGTTCTTGGTCCCTTCGGAGAAAGTTTACAATTTCAAATGATCTGAACGGTTGGAAGATGGTTCCATCTTGCGCCTCGATTTTGTCAAATCCTTTCAACGAGACGCGGATCACCAGTCGACGCATGAGCACACTGAACGGTGCGATTTTAAATCGTTATTTGAGGAGACGAGTATACTCGCCATAAATGAGATGGGATGGGGTGCCGAGTACATATTCAACACTCTCGGGCGATCACTCCCTCCAAGGAACAGGATCCGTACTTGGTTGGAGGAGGAAGATCCTGCACCGAATGTTTCAAACGGATGTGATAAGAATCATGTTAACGATACAGACGAAGAAAATTAACAACCCAGATATTTCGAGATCGATGGACAAGAGCAGGATAGATGCAATAACCTTCGGCGAAGATGGTTCGCTCGTGAGGATTGCGTGTGAGCCGGGATTTCGATGGCTCGAAGCCGGCCAACAGGACCAAGACATGGGCGGTCCGTTCGAGGGTGATATACCCCCGCGTCTTTCCCGAGTCCTTTCTGGACCGGTAACTTTTAGCGGAGTTTCCGGCAATGACGTTCCCTTGCAAGTTGTTTATGTCGTATCAGGAAAAGCAATTTTCTACCTTCAGGATGGAACGGAACAGGAATCCGTGCCCGGAGATGTTACTGTCGTCCCTTCGTTTCAAGGACCCATTCGAGGCTTGGTTGTTGCCGGCGATGAGCCATACGTGGTCCTCAGCTTTGTGCCGGAGAACGCCATCGATAAGATACCAAGAGTCAAAAGAAGGACTATTAAAGACCCGAATATAACCAGGAAGATGACGAACTCCAAGGTCGAGATCGTTAATCTCGGCGAACTTGGAGCCATCATGTGGCTTAGGTATGACCCGGGATTTCGTTGGTCTGAAAACGTCAGGCCCGGTCTTAAAATCGGCCAATCCTTCAAGGATGACCCTCCCAAGCATATCGCTTACGTCATTTCAGGAAAAGCAATCTCGTACTTGCAGGATGGAACGGAACGGGAATCTCCAATTGGCGAAGTCACGTTAGTGCCTCCATTCCACGGTACTGATAGAGATCTGGTTGTCGTCGGCGACGAACCATACGTGGTCGTGACGTTCATCCCGGGCAACTATTTTGACAAGTTATTGCACAAGCCGTACGTGAAACTGTTCGCGTCATTTCAAAAATTAGCAAGGAAAATTAAATCGTACAACTGAGAGCTTAGAACTGTGCAAGGATGCGTGTCAATCCAACATGATCGTGAGGAATCGCGGCTGGCGGGTCCTCCTGAACTTTGTATTCATTATAAACTTCCATCTGAATTGCTTGTGGTGAATAACCACGACGCAAGCAGTCACGACTCAACCGGAACCGGCCCTGAATATCGAACAGTCGCAACTACTCGATAAAAATGTGTTCAAACTTGGACATCAATAGCACCCGTGTGGCAAAAATTCTCCGGGTTTTTATCCGTTAAATACAAGATCGGGCATGAGTTTCGCGTTTACCGCAGGGTGCCTCGCCATCGGCGCCGTGGCGGCCATGCTCGGCGTGAGCACGAAGACGTTGCGGCGTTGGGACAGGACAGGCACGCTGCAGCCGGCCTTCCGCACGGCAGGGAACCATCGCCGGTACGACCGCCATGCCGTGCTGGACGCCATCCATGGCACGGTTGCTGGCAGGAATTGCGAAATTGGTCCAAGCAGTGGCGCAATGGTCGCACCACGAGCCGCCATCTACAGCCGGGTGTCATCCACGCGGCAAAGTCTCGACGGCGAGCTCGATCGGCAGCAAGCGACGATCAGCGCGCATTGCGAGCAGAAGGGGTTTTCCATTTCAGGCATTTACAAGGACGTGGGCTCTGGCTTGAACGACGGGCGGCACGGGTTGCTCCAGCTGCTGAAGGACGTGGCCCGTGGAAGGCACGACGTCGTCGTGGTCTCGTACCAGGACCGGCTGTCGCGGTTCGGCCTCACCGTGATCAAGGAGTTCCTGTCCAGCTGGGGCGTTGGCCTCGAGGTCATGCATCCCACGGTCGTCAGTGGCACGCCCCACGCCGAGCTCGCCACAGACCTCACCGCGATCCTCTACTCGTTCATGGGCCGGCTGTACCGGTCGCGGCGCGGGTGCACGGGTGCCACCGTGGATCCCTCGTGAACCTCATTTTCAGAAATTTCGTGGACCTCCCGAACCTATATCTCGTGCCCGTCAAACATCACGACAATGGAACGCCGGACCTACAAGACCAGCCTGCGTGCCCCTGCGAGCCTCGTGGACGGGCTCGCGGGCCTCGTCGTGGAACGAGAGGTGCTGCGGTACCTGCAGGCGAGGCCCGGCGGGGATTTTGACGGGCTTTGCGGCCGCAAGCGCGGGTTGCAGAAAGCCAGGGCCGCGACGAAGGAGCGCTATCGATCGTCCATCGACACGTGGCGCACCCGCGAGCCTGCCGAGATCGAAGCTGCGCTGGCCCGGAACGCCGCCGCGCTGGCAGGCCTGAAGCGCCAGGATCCGTCGTTCGCCGGCGGGCCGGGTTTCACGAAGGCGACCATCAAGCTAGCATCGGGAACCGCCACGCCCGACCCCGCGGTTATCTCGTTGCACGACTATTGCCGGCTCGCCGGGGACAGCCTGAAGATGACCTGCGCGCACCTCGATAGCATCGCCCGCGAGGCCATCCCGGCGCTCCCGGCATCGTTCGACGACCTCGTGCACGAAGCCTCGGCACGTTCGGCGGCGAGGGGGAACGCCATCACTGAAGGGAGCCTCCGCGCCTATCCCGAGAAGGCGGTCGCGCACTTCTTGAACCGGCACGGCAACGTGGAGCTCACGGCATTCGAGCAGGTGGCGGCCATGATGGAAACCTACCGGGACACGCTGGCCAAGGTCGAGTTTACCCGCGGGGTGCTGTTCGGCAGCGGGGGACCAAGTGACTTTCCCGGGGCGGCACCGGCGCTGCTGTACACGGGTACCGTTCCCCGGCACGTCATGGCGTACCTGGCACGGGCGTGGAACGTGGAACCCGGGTGGGTGCGGAACGTGCTGGCCGGATGGCGGCGCAAGATCGATGGCGCGCTCCCGGCATCGTGCCAGGTGGAATCGCTGGCGGCGGTGCTTTCACCACTGGCGGAACACGCCAAGGCACTGGCCTGCGGCGACGGGGAGGAGCTGCGCGCGATCGGCATCCTTGAACGAAACCGGGTATTGCATCTCTTTTACTGCGGCGTGGACCTGTCCCCGTTGCTGGATAGCACCCTGCGCCCGGCGATCCAGAGATTGCAGGCAAAGATCGAACCATCGGATTCGATTCCCGCGGCGGCGATCCAGGCCATCAAGGAACACGAGACGGCCGTTTCCACGCCGTCCATTCTCGCCGCTGCCAAGGTGCTGTCGGATGACGTTGCAGCGACCATGGCATCGCTACCGGAAGGGTCCGCGCCGGCCGGCCGCTGCCACGCGTTTTTGACAAAGATCGACGCGATCGTGGAAGCATTTCCCGCGATCGCACCCTTTTTCGAGCATTACCTGCCGGGCAGCCGGTACACCGGCGCCGTGGCCCGCGTGCTGGCAGGTTTACCAAGCGTGAAGGCGCGCGACGTTTCGCGGGTGTTCACCGCGCTTCGTGGCATCATCGCGCTCGCAGTTGCGGCAACCAATGCCGAGGCAACTGACCGGTTCAGGAGCGCGTTCGTGCCCGACGCGTGCGTGACCCGCCCGTGCATGTCCTCACGCCGGAAAAAACGCTGCCTGCCGATCAACCTGCTCTTCAACAAGTACGTCGTGGTGCGGAAGGAGCACCCGGCAGCGAGCAGGATCGTGGACGGGAAGGAGAAGGAAGCATTTCTCGACAACGACGGGGCGACCAAGCTGCTGGCCGAGGGGAAGCCGGCGTGGCTTGGCATCCCGATCTACTCGCCGGACCAATTCGACGGGGCGATGAGGCGGCTCTCGGGCACCCGTAAAGGCCTGTTCTGGTTCGAGCTCGTGCCGACGGGGTCGATCATGGCCCGGCTGGCACGTGGCACCCGGGTCGAATCGATTCGTCTCATGGTGCCCCGCGGGCCGACCCGGAAGATCGTCGCCGACGTGATCCTGGCATCGGAGGACAAGCGCACGTTCGTGGGGAGCAGCCGGTTCATCGACGCGATGGACGCGTCGTACAACGGCGTTCACTTCCCGCGCGACGACTGCATCGGGTCGGACCTGAACGCCCTCGGCCCTCACGCCATCGCGTTGGGCACGACGACAGGCACGATCGACCTCCGTGCGGGGCCGAACATCATGGCGCCGATCGAGCGCGCGGCCAAGCGCATCGATGCGATCCGCGGGGAAATCGCCGTGCTGCAACGGGCGATGGACCCGGGCGGTGTTGGCGTGATCCGGCCCAAGAACGGTCGCCGGCGGGCACAGCTATCGATGCTGCACGACCGGCTCGCCCGGCTGCGAGCGGACGCCGAGCGGCGCGTGCTCATGGTGTACTTGTACGCATTGCATCGCACCGGCGCCGCGCACGCGTCGTGGGACGCGGTGGACGTGGCGACGAGGGGCACGCGGGGAAGCCTCGCGATCGCCATCACGACCATGCCCAAGCGGCGCGATCTCATGGCGATCTTCGAGAGGTGGGCGTTCGACCTGGTCGATGCAGGAAAGATCGGACGGTTCGAGGGCGTGATCCCCGTTTCGCCGTATACTGGTAACGTGTGCGATGCTTGCTTTGCCCGCACCGGCGAGATGCGCCGCACGCGGAAGCCGGGCATCCCCTACCACTCGTTCGAGTGCACGGCCTGCGGCAGGCAGGGAGATCGCCATCAGGTCTCCGCGCGCGTGGCAGCGTTGCTGCTGCAATGTGCCGTGAATACAGGCACCGGGCGGCAACCGGCTCGAAAAACGCATCACGATCATTCACGGGTTTCCTCTAACGACCCGCTTGGCAATTCCTTGGCGTGATGTCCAAGATTGCCCAAAAAAATAGTTAGAGTCCCGCATGTACAAGATCACTTCGCTCCCTGGAAGGTCTCGTTGCCAAGAAAGTCATCAAGATACGCTACCACGAACCTATAACCGCCGCGCCTTCTCGTGACTAGGCGCTTGTATGAGTATTTCTTTTTTTATAATGACCACCGACCGCCTCGATCGAAACGAGGCACCATCACGTGGGTCAGGGTGTAACGATTTGATCATACCTCAATATTGGAAACTTGGACAACGAGATTAGTGATAACTTGTTCCGCTACTTGCAACTCGAATAAATCTCGATAAGAGTGGTTCGGGATCGGTAAAGGTCGTGTTAAATTGTGGAAGGAATGCGACGCCGAGATAAAAAGGATGATCGACGAGCCTGAACCCTAAGATGCGTTTCCCGTAGGCGTCGGTGGCAAGGAGTTCCAGCCCGGCCTGCTCGAGCCTGGACCAATACTGCCAGTTCACGAATCGGCCGCAGCGGACCATGCCCTCCAAGGTTTCGGATCCGTAGAGATCTGCAAGGTATCGGCCGGGGATCAACCGGATGAGTTGAGGCGACCGGGTGCAGGAGTGCCCATCTTCGTACACGAGAGGCATGCTTGTCGCCGGTGCATGTTCCACGCTATTTGCTTCCGGGAGACCAGCGAGATGGCGTGCCACGTCTATTGCCGCCGCCTGAAGCCCACCACAAATGCCGAGAAGTGGAATTCCTGCCTCGCGGGCTCCCTTGCAGCAAGCGACTTGTCCTTCAAAGGAATTCGTGATACCATTTGGAATGATGATACCGGAGGCAGCCAAGATATCGTCCATTGCAAATTTCGGATGCATCCAGGAGACATGGATCGAGACCTTCATGCTGCTGGAGAGTGCCTCGAGCTGCTCGTTTAACGCGACGTGTCCATCATTTTCCAAGTCACGTTCGTTGCAGACCAAGATTTTTTCCACGCGAACCATGATCCCCTCGTCATGATTTCAACATGATCACGATGAAAGCATTGAATCAGGCGAGAAAAAACGTTCTCCTATGATCGAAGTACGACTGCAACTTGGGCGAGATGCCTATGATCGCGTGGTCGCCGTAGATCGCGTTCTTTCAATATTGTCAACCAAGGCGTATATACTCCTTGTCGATCATGACTCCTGCCAGCCACGATTGTATGCTTGGATACTGCGGCAGGATGATCTCATGGCAAAGGCGCAACGCATCCTCGTGGTCGATGACGATACCGCCCACGCGTCCACCATTGCTGATATCTTGGAATCGATAGGCTACGCCGTCGACGTGGCAAACGACGGGTTCAAGGCCTTGGGATTCGCGAAAGCGAAACGATACGACTATGCCCTGCTGGACATCCGCATACCGGGCATGAACGGCGTGGACGTCCTGAGAAAGCTCAAGCACGAGACGAACGAACCCCCCGAGATCCTGATGATGACGGCTTACCGCAAAGATAGCACCATACAGGAGGCGCGTGACGAGGGGGCGGTCGCCGTGCTCGAGAAGCCGCTCGACATCCCGTACCTCATCAAGTATTTTACGGATCATATGGCCCCGGCTTGATCGAGGCGTCGACGCGATTTCAGGTAACCGCACGGCAGAAATCACGAATGCAAGTGCCAATTTCGTAAAATCGACCGCTATCTCAGGAGCAAATCGTCGATCATGGAAAGAAACCGCTTCAATTCCTTGTCGATCACACCAAAATGCCTCATCTCCTCGTCGCCCTTGGCTTCAAATCATTAATCGATATATTCAACAAAATGATCAACTTACCTGAAAATTGAACGGTGGGAAGAAGATAGAAATGGCAGAAAAGAAAGAAACATCTCATTTGAGAACCTTGATGAGGCGCACGTTCCTCATCGACATCCACGAAGCCCGCGGCGAGAACCAGCGCCGGTTTTTGAACTTCCTCCTCGTCATCTCCGAGCTTCGAGTCGTGCTTATATTTGGCTTGAATGCATTCCATGTTGGATGGGTTTTCAAGGAAATCACGGCCATTCCAGTGACGTTCATCGATATCGCGGCGATGCTCGTTTTTCCAGCTGTCTTCGTGCTTAACGCGTACAAGCCGAAGGTGATTTTAAGCTATTTTTACCTCGTGTTCATCGTCATTCTTACCGGCTCCAACTTGTGGGAAAGCTATAGCATGGCCTTCAACGTCGTGGCGGTTGTTTCCTTGAGCATCCCGATCATCGCGGCGAGTTTCATCACGATGCCGGTCATGAGCATCGTTTTCTCCGCCTTTGGATGCGTCGAACTTGTGATAGTCGCAGCTGGTCACTCTGCGTTACCTGACGCGTCATTGCTGGTGACCATCCTGTTTATCGGATTCTTGGGGTGGTACACGGTGAACCCGCTGGAACGAGCATTGACCCGGTCAGAGCAGAGCGAGTCGAACTATCTCGAGTTGGTCGATGAATTGGAACAACGTGTTCAGGAAAAGGTGGAGGAACTCGACATCACGAGAAAGGCACTGGATCAGCATGAGAAGCTGGCCATGCTTGGCAAATTTGCCAGCACGGTGAGTCACGACCTGAGAACGCCTCTCGGGGTCATTTCCAATTCGATTTACTTCTTAGAACAGCATTTGGATCAGGTAGATGAAAAGACTTGCAAGCATTTCCTGCTAATCAAGAACTCCGTGAATCGCGCCGCAAACTACCTGTCCGAGCTCTTGGATTTCATCCGCGGCCAGGAACCGAACCCCGTGCCCTCGGACGTGAACCAGATACTCGGTAACTTGCTGGAAAGCCTCGCTGTCCCGGGAAATATATCGTGTATTTCCAATCTCGACACTACCATCCCGACGATCAACGTGGACCCCATCCAGATCCAGCGGGCGTTTCAAAACATCATCGTGAATGCCATCCAAGCGATGGGCGAGGCCGCCGGAACCCTGACGATCACCACGGCATGCAAGAACAATGCCGTCGAGGTCGAGATCGAGGACACCGGGCCGGGCATTCCAGATGATCTGGTGCAGCACATCTTCGAGCCGTTTTTCACAACAAAATCGAAGGGGATCGGGCTCGGGTTGCCCGCTGCCAAGGAATTTATCACGAAAAATCACGGAGAAATATCCTTTCGCACGGCAGTAGGGAAAGGAACAACCTTTACCATAAGCATGAAACTATAAGTCATGAATGATGACATCAAGCTTTCCTCTTCACCAATCGTGCTTATTTTTTCCGTTCCACGAAGGCGAATGGATATTTTCCGCGGGCATCAAGGATGTAGAGGTCCACGCAGTCCTTGCAGAACCAGCGGCGGCACGACGGGCAGAAATACGCGACGTCGGCAATGGCATCGCCGTGGATCGCACATCTCGGCAACGGGGCATCTATGCCTTCACCTCCCGCGGCCTTTCCCAAAAAATAGCCTCATCCAAAAATGGAACGCCAGATCGTGCGGCAGGCCGGTGCACGATGGATTCAGGTTTTCTGCGGTCCCAAGTTCGCGACAGATTTGGGCGATGAGGGCTTGAGCCTCGCGCTGGCGTGCTCGGCACACGGGACAACGTTGGCGCCGCCGACGCAGGCCTAGACGTGCCTGTTTATTTCAGTCGTCGCTACCCATGGTCGACGAGCCCTTCGAGTTGCACGGCCTGGGGTCTGCAAATGCTGTTAACCTCGCCGATTGGTTCAGGGCTCTTGAAAACGAAGGTGACCAAGCCTCACCTTCAATTATCGATGAAAGCCACTTGGATAATCAAGCCCGGAACGATCTCCCCATCCAATTGAGCTCGCAATCTGATCTCAACCCGAAGGAGCTCGCCAATCGGCTCAGGTTGACCCGCACGTCGCTGGAATGCTCCGGATGCGGTGAGCCTCTTGGTGACATCTCGGCACGCACCGAGATTCTGTGCCCGTACGGCAAAGAAACATACGAGATGTCGGCGGTCGGGGACCGAGCATTTCTTGCGGAAATAGTTGTAGATCTTGCAGGCGACCCACGTCCATTGGCCCGGTGCATAATCCATTCGCCGTATCGAGCATTCGATCGAGCACCAGCGTGGAAAACGATGACGTGCTTTCTTGCCACGTCGTTTTCCAGTTGCCTCGCTTGAAATTTTTACCGCCGTTTGCTTGTTCGGGAATTAATCGAGATTGATGGTATATTCATGTTCGTCCGTCGTGATGCGCAAAACATTCTCTTCTACCAGTGCATCGAGCAGGGACCGGAGGGCTGTCGGTTCCCACGATCTTGTTTCAGCGCACCATTTCTCCAAGTCATCGATCGTGCACCCCCCGCTCTGAAGGACGTGGAGAAGCAATTTTATCTTGGGATCGGTCGCTTGTCCCTGGACGATGGTCGTCGCGTGCTTGAAATCTTCGATTAGCTCTTTCAAGGCTGATATCTCGCCCGTGTATTTCTCGAACACTTGCTCCGTGTACGTGACCATGGTGGCAATGACCTCGTATTGCTGCTCGAGCATGGCTTCGAACTCGGGGGCGGGAACGGCCTCGTGATAGGGTAACAAGTTTTCTGCCAGCTGCACGACCAAGGGTGCGAGGTCATTGGCGTTTTCTTGCATCTTGAGCAAGAGGACGAGGGCGCGTTCGAGATCGGCATTGTAATAGCTTACGACCTTGAAATCGGCCTCCTCGATGGCGATCCAAGAAGAACCCTCGTTCAACTGGTGGCTGATCTGGATCTTCTGCACCGAATTCTCGTCAAACTTTAGCCACGGCGGGTACCTGTGCGTGAGCAGGCCACCTTGTACGCGATCCCATTCAATGATCATGATTCCCTCTGGCATGGTTCTACCTTCGCTGCATGTCTAAAAAACATACTCACGAGAGACGGCCCTTATCGCCATGCCCCGCTGGGCCGCGCTACAGGACGACGGACCCGCCATGCCGGGACGGTTCACTCCCAGGAAGTAAAAGATGCCCGCGTCCGCGGCGGCGACGATGAGCAAGGCACCACCGACGACCGGAAACACGATCGACGCGTTAGTTGATCGACGCGATAGTTATCGAAGCCACTTGGTTTGAAATCCATGTCGGAAATGATACCGTACTCGATGGAAACAACAGCATTTTTATAACCGATGCCCTAAAATGCGAGATGCCCTTGAAGGATTTGAAATTATCTGTCGTTACCGTTTTAAGCGAGGCACCGAAACGACCACTGCTGATTTTCTGTCGTGATGACAAAAAGGATCTAAATGCGAACTAAACTATACCCCCTATAGTCACGGATATTTAAAAATCCGGGAATGACTTTAAAAATAGATTCCGTTAGACCAGCATGATCCATCTCGGGGATCGGCATGAAACTCAAACTTGGAATTGAAATCGGGTTTGTCATCGCGCTGTGTGCACAGCTTGGCATCGCTTGTCTCGCGATCCAGCCCCAGCAATGGTTCCCGCAGGCAGGCACATCCGTTACTTACAACCTCTCGTGGTCCGTTACCTACTTGAACGAGACATGGTTAAGCAGCACGGGTTTCGACCTCTACGTGAACAATTACTCCAC
>Ga0326727_10002410_pt1 | contig 63980 bp, 44 predicted proteins | sample MB2enrmetagenome_FD_207643 | JGI IMG/M metagenome (GOLD analysis project Ga0326727, IMG submission 207643) | Lab enriched peat soil microbial communities from McLean, Ithaca, NY, United States - MB29MY | ecosystem: Environmental > Terrestrial > Soil > Wetlands > Peat | place: USA: New York...
CCGCCCAGCTCGCACTCCGACAGCAGCATCTGCAAAACCGCCCGCGCCGATCCATCGCAGAAAAGCTGTCCCAGCGCCTTCTCATGCCAGGCAATCGCGTATCGATCCACAAGCTCGATAAAGTGCCGCGGCTGATAAAGCGCCAGCGCCGACTTCGCAAAATGAGGATTTTCAGAGATGAAGTTCTCCGGCCCGCAGTGCAGATTCGTAAAATTGCACCGCCCGCCCCCGGAGATAAGGATCTTTCGCCCCGGCTGCCCGTTGTGCTCCAGCAGCGCCACCCGCCGCCCGCGCCGCCCGGCAGTCGCCGCGCACATCAACTCAGCTGCCCCTGCTCCCAAAACAATCGCATCGAATTTACGCAAGGCAGCAGTCATGGCTACATTGTCGCCGAGTTAGCCGTCCACCGGCTTGACCGGCCCACAGTGGGATGAAACCAAGTCCGGCGATTCCGCCGCGAACCCGCTAACTCGCCATCCCCGCCGTGGCGGGGGCTAACTAGCCGAGTTTGTCTATGACACCTTTGCGTTTGGATTGTTCAACTTGCAAGCGAATCCGAATCTTGTTTCTTGTTAGACCGCGCTTGAACCAGAAATGCCGCCAGCGCAAAGAGAGACGGCCACCCGGAGGCGGCCGTCGGATGCTGCGCTACTCGCGGTGAGTGAGCGGCTATCCACGCTCCACGGTCGCGGAGCACCAGAAGAGGAATCAATTGCCGGTTGGCTTCTTGACCAATGTCGTCGCAGCCCGCGACGGAACACCAGAATGTCCGCGCGCGGGCTTGCTATTATCCAGGGACCACGTTGGCTGATAACCGTCAACGCGCGAGCGCCAGACGGCGGTGCGTCTTTCTTTTTCGCGCTAGAAAACGGTTTCAGAAGTATGGTTCTCCGCCATTTCAGGTTCCAGAGCCTTAGTTTGCCCGAAAAAACCCAACAGCGCGGATTTCGTCGTCCATAAGGCCGGCCGCGGGGTTGATTTGTGCCACCTTGGGAATTTGTCTATCATTCCCGCCCGATTTGGTCATTTCTCGGCTTGTTGTCAAGTGTGCTAAATACTCCCTGAATTGTATGTAATTGAAAACAAGCAGGAAAGCTGCATGGAGGATGTGTAGCCAATACGCAAATCATTTCGCCGCTGTTGGCTATGCTAAGAACATTCAAAGCGAAATGAGTCGACAGGGGAGAGTGATGACGCTTTCCTGATCTTCTTCGGGCCATCTCCGCGGGTTCGCATGCGTGGGGAAGAAGAGGCTTCAGCACCGCCGACGGTGTGTCAGCGGTACGATTCCGGTGTGAAGTTGGCGCTGACTCCTTCTTTACCGAGTGTGAAAGACCGCGGAAGGATGGACCGGGAATGGCGGAAAGATGGCAGTGCGAAGCAGAAAAGCAGTTGCAGGAAACAGTGTCGTAAAAGCCAAGAAACTCAGCACAGAGGCGCTCAAAACGTTGGACGACAATGCTGTTCTGATTGTCCGCGCCCTCTATAACAGCACCCTCAAGGGCCATGTGCTCAGCGCAAAGCTCCTCGTTGCCCTTGGAGAAGGAAACGTGGACGCCGAGGATGCTATCGCCATGCGGCCTCTTCGCAGCCTGGCGTTGGAACTGGCCAATGAGCCGCAGTGGCAGGACGAGGACCTCGAGCCTGTTGCGTAAACCGTAGTTGCAGGCCGGGAGCCGGAAGAGGCAGATGATTTCTCCCGGCGGGAATACGGTAGAGATGCGGCGATGAGACCACGATCTCTGCCGTGTTCCCAGGAAGAAGGAACCGAAACAAATGGAGCTCACGATGAATCAGCGGCTGTTGCGCACCGGCAGAAAAATGGGACTGAATCTTGGACTGGGATTGTGGCTGGCGGGGCTGGCGATGGGAGGCTTGGCTTACGCGCAGGCGCCCGCCACAACCACGGTTCAAGGGACGGTGTATCTGGCCAATGGGCAGGCGGGTTCGGGCACGCTCTATGTGAGCTGGCCTGCGTTCACCACGGCTGGCGGCCAGGCGGTGGCGGCCGACAGCATCAACGTGACGATTGCGGCCGATGGATTTGTGAGCGTGAATCTGGTCCCGAATCTGGGGTCGACGCCGGCGGGGTTGTATTACACCGCGGTGTATTACATGAGCGATGGGACCACCAGCACGCAGTACTGGGTGGTGCCGGCGGCGGCGCAGGCCAGCCTGGCCCAGGTACAGGCGCAACTGATGCCCTCGGTGCAGGCGGTGCAAACCGTGGACAAGGCATATGTGGACGAGGCGATTGCGGCAGCGGGGCTAAGCCAGTTGACGGCCTCGGGCGGGACGCTGACGGGGCCGCTGTATCTGAGCGGCGATCCTACGCAGCCGCTGCAGGCGGCGGACAAGCACTATGTGGATACGACCTTCAGCGAGGCGGTTCCGTTGGCCGGCGGGAGCATGACGGGCGCGCTGATTGTGCCGTCGGTGAATGGAGTGGAATCGCCGGTGGCGGGCAGCGCACAGCCAACATTGCAGACGGCGATGACGGCGGCGGGGACGACCGGCGCAGTGGAGATTCCTCCCACTTATGCGGGCACCGACAGCTTTACCAATCCCAACGGCGTGTATGTGAACGATCTGCGAGCCGGCCACGCGCAGCAGATAGAGCGCAGCGTGAAGGAATTTGGCGCGGTGTGCGATGGAACGACGGACGATACCAACGCGCTGCAAGCCGCGCTTAACTATGCGCTGGCACATGGGGTGGCGCTGACCATTCCGCAAGGCACATGCAAGACGCGATCGCTCGATTGGGTTGGGCAGTCGATCGGAGGACTGGGCAAGCAGGTTTCGGCGCTGATGGGATTTCCGGGCCAGGATGTGCTGGCTTCGGGAACCGACACCATGAACGTGCAGAGCTTCACGCGGATTCACGATCTGACGATTTATGTGGATCAGAGCCTGGACATTTCCTGCTCGCCGGCCCAGGGCCGCGCGCCGGCGGGAAGCTGCGCGGCCAGCCGGCTGATTGAGAAGAATTCGATCTTCTCGCCGGGCGGGAGTGGGCTGACGGGGGCGCTGGGAACGGGTGCGGGATGGTCGGTGGGCAACTGCGCGATTGCGATGCCCGCCGCATTGGGAACGGGCGGGAACGGGCTGCGCACGGCGGTGATCGAGAACGTAGAGATTGCGGCGACGGGCGTGGACCCCATGGCGGCGCAGTATCCCGGCGCGCACTCGACGCATACGTGCGGCCTTTATCTGGCGCAGTGGCCGCAGTGGAGCGACTTCCGCAACATCGATATTCGCGGGCTTAATACGGGCATTGCCATTCCGGCCTTGCCGGTGGCGACGCCGGCCGGGCTGAACTCCGATTCCAACCGCTGGCAAAACATCACGATTCAGGCGACGCACGCGTTTGCGGCCGCGGCGGGCTCGAACACCGTGCTGGATAACGTGGTGGCGGAGGTGGGAAACTCGGCGGCAACGGCTGAGCCCCCGACGGGGTTGGTGCTCGATCTTTCCGGTACGCAACAGGGCTGGACGGTGCGGAACGCGGTGGTGTTGCCCGCGTGGCAGGCTGTGCAGCCGCAGTTGACGGTGACGGCGGCAGGCGGCGCGGTGACTGCAGTTACGGTGGGCGGCGAGCATGGGCTGGGCTTCGATCCGTATGGGACGCAAGTCGCTGTGGCGTTCAGCGGCAGCTGCACTGCGGCTGCGGCAGCCAGCGTGAGCAGCAACGGGTCGATTGGGACAGTTACAGTGACCTCGGGTGGAGTGGGCTGCTCGGGGACGACGACGGCCAGTGTGAATGCGGCGGGAACGTGGGATACGGCGGCGCCGGTGAACCTGATTGCCGGGCAGAATATGAGGTTCTTCGACGGGAATCTGCTCAAGGGCAACGGCGGTTACACGGTGTGGAACGCGGCCGCGTCGGGGAGTTACGGAACGCAGTTAGGCGGCGGCGGGGGAACGCTGCCGGGCGGCGGAAGTTATCCGGCTCTGGTAGCGAATAATCCGATTGGATCGGCATATCAGTCGGACCAGTTTCCGGGCGCGGATTTTGGGGCGAAGTTACAGGCTTGCCTAAGTGCGGTGAGCGCGAGTTATGGAGGGACGTGCGACGCGCGTAACTTCACAGGCACGCTTTCGATGGGATCGAATCTTACCGTATCCACGGCAAATGTAACTGTCCTGCTTCCTTGCGCGACGATATCGACGGCGAACCAGCTGGTTGTGACCGCGGGCACGAGAAATGTAACGCTGCGCGGATGCGCATTGCGAGGCGCAAGCACAGCCAGCGGCAGCCAGGGCGGGACGGTGTTTATGTATTCCGGCGCCGGTTCGATGATACAGATCGGCGATCCGACTTATGCCGCGGATACGATGGGCTTTCATCTGGATAACGTCGTGATCAATACGACGGGATCGAGTGCGGCGTCGACGCAGGGACTTGTGGCTTATCGCACGCAGGAGATGGACCTGGAAAGTTTGTATTTCCTGGGAAATCAAAATCAGAAAGGCATGACGCTGGACGGGACCGGGAACTATACCGGAGGAACATACTTCGACGACGCGTTCAATGGTTTCGGAATCGCGGTGAACGCGATTGGGCACCAGATAGCCAACGCGGCGACGACCGACTGGATGAATGCGAGCACGTTTGTGCGGCTGCACATCGATTGCCCAGAGAGCGGCGGAAGTCCGATCGCGGGGACTTATGGGATCAATCTGCAGCAAGGGGATGGCAACACGTTTACGGGAGGAGATGTAGAAGGATGTTCGACAGCGCTGCACCTGGGATTGAATGCACAGAACAACACGATTGTGGGCCTGAGGAACGAAGGCTCGACCAACCAGGTTGTGGCGGATGCAGGCAGCGCCTTCAACAGTTGGATGACGGGCGGGACGATGTTCACCGGCGCGCTTACGGACAACGGCACGCGCAACAGCTTCCTCGATACATTTCACCGGAGTTTCAACGGCTTGAATGGTGATTGGTACGGCAGCCAGAAGGATGCGACAATTACCAATCATTACCGCATCGGCATCGGCTTGGGGAACGAACGCGGGCTGCTGGACCGTTATCAGACAGATTACGGCTACCGCTGGACGATGGGGTTGAGCGATGCGACTGCGGGTGCGCAGTTCTACCAGATTCTTGACGAATTGAACAGCGTATACCGGCTGTCGATCGCGCAGTATAACAACGGCCAGTCGAGCACCAACGATCAAACCGTAATTAACGCGGCGGGTACGGGCGCGATTGTGCTGAATGGATCGAATAACTCAGGCACCGGGGGCGTAGTTATAGGTTCCGGCGGACCAAGCGAGACTACGGTAGCAACCATTAATAGCGCCGGGAATGAGCAACTGAACGGGACGCTGCAAGTGGGCGGGATTTCGACATTCGTGGGCTCAACGATCGTAAAGAACCAGGCGGATGCGGAGATAGATGCAACGCTATGGGCGGGATTGACGACGGGGCAAAAGGAATCGTTTATCTACAAGGATTGGAACGGGAACAGCCAGTGGTACATGGAGAAGGATGCCGGCAATAACTGGATGCTGAATTCGGCGACCGGCGGGCTGGATAGCTTCAAGGCTTACCAGAGCACCAACAGCGGCGATACTTATGTAAATGCATCGAACTCGTCGGGGTCAGTGCGCATTAACTATGAGGCGGGGTCGGGGACGGCCTTCGATATATATGGCGGGGGGAGCAGCACCTTGTACGCAAGCTTCACGGGAGCGAACGCAATCAAGTTTCCGGGCCTTGCGGCGAGCATCGGGACTAACTGTCTGCAGGTGGATGACTCGGGATTCATTTCGAATACAGGTTCCGCCTGCGGTTCCGGGTCGGGCTCGGGTGGAGGCAGCGGCACGGTCGGCTCGGGAACCAGCGGGCAGATCGCCTATTACGCGGCCAATGGAACAACTATCGGCGGCATGAACGCGGTTCCCGTGACGGCGGGAGGGACTGGATCTTCGACCGCAGCCGGGGCGCTCGCGAATCTCGGCGCGCAAGCTGCGCTCGGCTACACACCGCTGAATCCCGCAAACAATCTAAGCGATGTAAGTTCTGTAACTTCGGCGCGAGCCAATCTGGGGGCCGAGCCTATCTCGCTGACGGGCAGCGGGGCTCCCTCCTCGACTTGCTCAAGCTCCGTAAACAGCGGAGCGTTCTATACTTCGGCCGCATTGGCTCTTTATCAATGCTCTAACGCGACGGGCGTTTATCAGTGGAACATAGTTAACGGGCCGGGCGGCGGAAGCGCCGGGGTATCGAGTCTGAATTCTCTCACTGGAGCTTTGAACGTTGTGGGCGGGACAGGAATCTCGGTAACTCCTTCCGGTAACTCGATCACCATCGGCAACACGGGCAGCGGCGCTCCGGGCGTTTACTATAACGTGCTGAGTTACGGAGCGGTGGCAGACCAGATGCCATTCCGCAGCTATGTGCAGGGAAGCCTGAACAGCGGGAGCAACGTGCTGTATGTGGCGTCGGGCGCATTTACATCCGCGGACGCGAACAAGTATGTCGTCTTCTGGGGCTGGACGGCGCAGCCATTCTCTACGACTCCATCGGTCGCGAAGATCGTATCGGTGACTAACTCGACGACTCTGGTGCTGAGCAAGACGGCAGCGAACACGACCAATGCCTATATTACGTGGGGCACGGATAATGTTCCCGCGTTCAATGCCTGCGCGGCATCGGTGGCCGCGGCGGGCGGCGGAACATGCGCCATACCCGCGGGTAGTTATCTGCTGGCCACGTCGCCTTACTACGTTCTAACAGGGGCAAGCGACGACGGAAGCTATGGGACACCGGCGGGCGGCTCAGGCGCGGTGATTGCACCCACGCTTTCGGGCGGAACGAGCGGCTCGATTACGGGATGGACAGTCACAAGTGGCGGGAGCGGATATACGCCGACCTCGACGCTGCAGGTGAATATCAGCGGCGGTTGCACGATCGGTTACGACATGGGGCCGTGCGGGTGGGCCTTTGCGACCGCATCGACAAACAGCAGCGGCCAAGTTACATCTGTGACCAATGTCGATGGAGGGATCTTCAACTCGGTTCCGACTGGTTCGGTGGCGCCATTGGGTGGGGACGGAGCGGCGGCGACGGCGACAATTAGCGCAGGCGCAATGAACACGCCGGCACTTACCGCGGGGGGAGCCGGATACACGCCAAATTCAACTTTGAGTTGGTATGCGCTAGCCGGGAGCAGCGGTTGCGCCGGATGGCAGAACTGGGGCGGGACGCAGATTGTGGCCTCGGGCAGTGTGGCGACGAACGCAGGCGGGTCGGCCTCGGGAGCGATGTCAGTAAGCCACAATGCGACGGGGTGCACGTCGGCGCCGATCGTCATTTTTGGAACTGTCGCCTGCAACACAGGCACGGCCGCGAGCCCAGTTTGGGGACAATGCACGAACGTGGCGCCATTGAATCCCGTGGCCCTGCCGGTGCAGGTGATGTTGACGCCCGGCGTCAGCTTCGCGGGAATGACGGGCGCAAGCCTGCAGGGTGTGGGACTAACTTCCGTATGGGATGGAATTTCAGTCGATAACAATGAGCCGATCATGTTCGGCGGCACGGTGCAGAGCGAAGATATAGGTGGGATCGATTTCGGCGGCGGATTTATCGGCCTCCTGGCGACCAACAATGCGAACTATTCGAAGCTGCACGATCTGGGATTCAATACCGGCATCGGGATGTGGACTGCCGCGACCGACATAGGACTTGTCGCGGACAATCTATCATTCGGAGGATATGCCTCGTGGATCAACGGCGGCACCTGGTCGCATCGCATGGACGCTCCGGCGGGAGATGGCGGTTTTTTTGACGCTAACTCAGTTAGTAACATTCTCACCCGGGTGAATAGTTACGGAGGCACCGGGTCTGTATCGCAAAAGCTCGACGACTGGTTCAATGAGGACTTCTGGCGCGCGGAGTATAGCGGAGCCAGCACAGACTTCTTCGAGAGCTGCAAGTATCCGCAGACTCTGAATCAGCGGCAAACCTCGCACACGTTTTTTGAGGTGCAGCAGGCCAACGGAACATGCTACCGGGGAATCACGTCGATTGGAATGGCGATTCTGGCGAGAGATTCCCGGCCCACAGGCGTGGCCACATTCGACAACCTGATTGTGAAGCAGGCATCGAGATATCTTTTCTACGGGGATCTTGGCGGGATGACGATGACCAATGTGAGCGGCGAAGCGATGGCGCCGATTACCGGGAGCAACGACCCATACCGCAGCGCGACCACGCAGGAAGGGGCCGTGGTATTCGCCGGAGGATCGTCGAGCGCGGGGAGTACGCAGGCGACGCTGAACGGCATTTACTGGACAAGCCCGTCATCGAACATCACGCAGTGCCTGTGGTCGCTAAATGGAGGAGGCAGCGCCGCGGGCAATCCAACGAATACGATTTACAGCAACAACGAGTGCAGCAATGTTACCAACGGCCAGCCGGGACAGAATCCATCGTTCCAGTCCGCGATCAATTTCAATCAGGGGGCGGTTCTCGGCGCAGTTAACGGAGTTACTTATCCGTTGAGTTTCAATGCATGGTACAGCAATGGCTCGCATCAGAGCGGCGGGATAGAGGGCGAGTACAACGGGCTAGCGATCCTTGGGCCCGATCTTGCCACGCACTATCTTGATATTCAAGGCGGAGCCGTTGCGTCTTCTCAGCCATTCTCCGCGCCGAGCGTTACGGATACCGGCGCGGCGTCGACGAGCGGGAATTCGTGCCTGCAGATCAACACCGCGGGGCTCATCTCCAACACCGGTGCGGGTTGCGGAAGTGGTGGGAGCGGCGGCGGTGTAGCGTCATTCGCGGCGCCTTCGGGAAGCTGGCCTGCGTGGCTTGTGCCGACGGTGACCAATGCGAGCACCGCGCCATCGCTTGCGGTAGCGGCCTCGCTCACGGTGGCGAATGTGGGAGCAGGCACCGCGCCGACAGGAACGTTCGTCTTTCCCGGCACCATCGTTGCGGGAACCACTAACTCAGTTTTGAATGCGGCGGAGTTTCCAGGCTCAGACTGCGGCGCGAAGATCAATGCAGCGGATACCGCCCTGGGCAGCACGGGCGGCGAAATCGATGTCAATCAGGCTTGCGGGACGACCTGGACAACGCCGGTGGTACTAAGTTCCAATCACAACCTTGTCTTCACGCAGACGGGAATTTACATCGTACCTAGCATCTCTGCGTTAGGTTTCAATATCATTGACCTCAGAGGTTCCGAACTGCAAATACCCGCCTACTCGACCGTTACCACCACGGCGGGCATGATCGGCTTTTACAACGGTTCATCGGTGGGCAGCAACGTGACCATCGAGAACGGAATTCTCGATGGCAACTGGACCAACACACCTACGGCCAATTCCTGCTTTCCGACTTCGTGCCGGCCGGCGATCCGCATCACCAATGGCGGCAACTCGGCGGCTGTCCATGACATCCAGATCGATAACGTCGTCTTCCAGAACTGGAATAACCCTCCGTTCGTGATGGCTGGGCACGATCCAACAGCCTATGTCCCCGACTTTCCTCTTCCCTATAACATCTCCATCAATGGCGACGGTGAGAGTTGTAAATTCCAGAATCTCGGCGGCAGTGGGGTGAACATCTATAGTTTCGACCACGACGTCACCATTAGAGGCTGTCACTTTATCAATTGGGGAGACGGTCTTACTATCAACCACGCCGACGCCGTTGCCACCAATCCGATTGTGAATGCGGACGCCGCGGACAGTTATCCGGGCACAACCGATTTTAATTTGGACATCTCGGGCAACATCTTCGATAACACCCAGCTTCCTCCCGATGGCGGCTTTGGCTACGTGGGCGAGTTCCCGGCGGGCGGCGTCCAATGGGTGACGGATTTCAAGTTCACCGATAACCAGGTCCTCGACAACGGCACCGGCAAAGGGACCTGTCTCTCCGGGGGCTTCAAGGGCGCGGTCATCAACGACAACTACTGGAGTGCAGAGGGTATCTGCGAGGGAACTGGAACAAATCTCACGATCGAGGGCAACACCATAAACGGCACCATCGTAGACTATGCAGCCCCGCTGCTGCCATCAACCGCAAGCGAAGTCTCGGGAAACACCGTGACTGTCGAAAACACGGGGCTCTTCGCGGGAACAGGAGCTCAGGTTATTCAAGTTTCAGGCTTCCAGACACAGAGCCCTGCCGTGACTCAAGTTATCCACCAGTCGGCGGCGAGCTTCAACGTGACTTCCGGCACGGTGGTATTCACGCCGCAGACCGTCGCAGGCGTTCCTCCGTCAGTGACCGTGACAAGCAGCGCGATAACCGGCGGAGCAGGCAATGCCTACCAGAACTGGGCCTTTACCCTTTTCGGAGCGAACAATAGCAAGAACAACGGCACCTTTATCATCGCCGGCTCAACATCGAACTCGGTAAGCTTTGTGAATCCCAAGGGAGTGAGCGAGACATTGCCTTCCGGGGCGACCCTCACGAGCTCCGCCACCACCGCCGACTATGTTTGCACATGCGGCGACCTGGGCAGTTTCAACGGGCTTGCCGGACAGGACCACATCGGCGTGACCGGGTTTACGAACGCAACAAATAATGCGGGGACGACTACTTCACCGGCAACCGCCTTTTCCTGGTCGGGCGGTTACATGACCATCACCGGATCGAATGCATGGGCCGTGGGGCAGACAATCACGATCAACTCGACCTACCCGGACGCACTTTCGCAGCTTAACGGCCTGCAATTTGCGGTCACTTCCGCCAACTCCAGCCAGTACGCCTTCAGCGAAAGCAGCGTGGGCGGAGCGGGCACAACCAACGCAACCTCTACATCGTCCACTCTGACTGCCATTGCCAACAGCATGACGGTGATAGCAACGGCCAATCCCAGCGCCGTGAACGAAACCCACGCCGGGACGCTGACCTACGCTCCTGGCGTGTACAACGCGAATGTTGGGCCGAACTCGATCAACATGGCGGCGGCCAACAGCGCCGTTAACACTTGCGCCGGGATCGTGGTCGGGAACGGCGCGGACGGGGAAGGCCCCGTATACAACTCGAAGATTCATGACAACATCGTTTTTGCGCCCAGCGGATTTGCAGGCGGATGCCCTGGAATCTTCGTCCCGACCGCCTACGCCATTACAGGCATTGAGTTCACCAACAACGATGTGAAAAACCTGCCCACTGCCTATTGGTTCGACAGCAGCGCGGGTGCGGTTTCGGACATCACCATCAACGGCGGCAAGTTTACCAATGTCGCTACTCCGATCACCAACGGAAGCAGCGTTACCGGCCTTCGCGCATACAATTACGTGAGTTCTTCATCTCAGACCTCGCAGAACCTCCAAGGCGGGGCGACGGTGGACGCTTCCGGCGATATATCGTCTCCGGGCTGGATATCGGGCGGCGTCTTTGGTCCCGGACAGAGCGGAGCGGTTACATGGAGTTCGGCGGTTGCGGTCAACGTCGTTACCCTGACCGGCAATGTGACGAGTTCGACGATTGCCAACGGAAGCTTTGCTGGACAGCAGGTATGCTTCGTCATTACTCAAGGGTCTTCGGTCTACTCGATTGTTTGGCCGGCCAATATGCAGGGCATGTCGCAGCCAAGTCAGACCCCGTATTACCAGACCTATCAGTGCGCGGTCTACCTGGCGGCGGGCAGCACCTGGCAAGCGTTGGCGCCGGCCATCGACGGCCTTGGGAACACGTATCTTCCCGGCACGTTAAACGCGCCGACGATCGTCGACAGGGGATTGGCGTCGGCCACCGTCACAGGCACAAACGGCAGCGGAACATTGGTTGCTGCCTCATCCACCGGGACGGGAAACGTGGTGCTGGCCAATGGGCCGACGTTCACGGGCAATACGACGACGTTTTTGAACGGCGCGGCGGCCGAGCAGGACGTGGTGATTCAGCCGGGGACGGGTGCGGACCAGGTGGGCGCGTTTGGGTTCAACAACTACTCCGGGACTTCGGAGTGGAAGTTGAGGAAGGACGCGAACAATTATTTCAAGCTGACGGATACGGTGAACTCGCTGGACCGGGAAGTGTTTTATCCGAGCGGGCAGACGTTGATCAATGCCGGGGCGGGGGCGAATGCGGTGCTGATCAACGGCACCAGCAACAGCGGCACGGGGGGATTGCTGGTGGAGAACGGCGCGGCCAGCCCATCCGCGGTGTTCACGGTGTCGTCAAGCGGCAACACGACGGCAACGGGCTTCGTTTCCGGCAAGTTCATAATGGGCACGGGAACGATGGGATTGGGCGCGGGCGCGGCGGCGGGTTCGGGTCCGGCGATTGCGTGCGCCAGCGGGCACGTGTGCGACGGTTTGAGCGGGACGGTGACGCTGACCACGGGAACCGGCACAACCACTGGAACGCTGGCCACGCTGAGCTTTCCCAACACGCATTCGAACTCGGCTAACTGTGTGGTCATGCCGACGCTGAGCGGGACGGGGCTGGTGACTTCGATCAGCTGGAGCGAGAGCACCACGGCGTTGACACTGACAGCCAACGCTGCGTTGACGGCCTCGACGGCGTATCAGGTCCGGTATTGGTGCGGAGGAAATTGATCTGAATAGTCCATCAAGATTGCAACGGTTGGCGGCCTCGGCACGGTCATTGGATAACTCAGCGAGTTAGCCGCGCTGCGCATGATAGCGAGTTAGTCGTCCGCCGGCTTCGCCGACCCACAGTGGGATGAAACCAAGTCCGGTGATTCCGCCGCCAACTTGCTAACTCGCCATCCCCGCCTCGGCGGGGGCTAACTCGCCGAATTTGTCTATGACACCTTTTCGCTTGGATTGTTCAACTTGCAAGCGAATCCAAATCTTGTTTCTTCCTAGCAGGTATTCATGAGCGGGCGAACGGCATGGGCGCGGGGCTGAATCGACGAAGTGCTGGGCCGTTGGAGATGGGGGTCCCGTGATATTGACAGAAGAGAAGCGCGCCAATGTGGCGCGGCTGGGCGAGCTGCGTCTTGGGGAGTTGGATTGGGGGGAGTTGCAGCGGTTTGGGAGGATTCTGGATCAACGGCCGGCAACGTTGCGCGGGCGCACGGTGGGGATGGCGCTGGCGGAGCAACTGCTGGTGGTGAGGACCCGGGACGGAAGACCGGCCAGACTGAGGGCGAATGCGGCGCAGCGGACGTTTGAGCGGAGACGCGGCCAGCGGAATATCGTGCTCAAGGCCAGGCAGATGGGAATCACTACGTGGGCGGCGGCGCGATTCTTCGTCAGGACCATGACCCAGCCGGGGACGCTGACCTTGGAGGTCGCGCACACCCAGGAGGCGGCAGAGGAGATCTTCCGCATCGTGCATCGATTTCTGGATTTTTTGCCGGAGCAGTTGCGCGATGGGCCACTGAGGACCTCGCGGGCGAATGTGCGGCAGATCGTGTTTCCGGAGATGGATGCGCAATACAGGGTGGTATCGGCGGGAGACCGGAACGCGGGCCGCGGGCTGACGGTGCAGAATCTGCACTGCTCGGAGCTGGCACGCTGGCCGGGTGATCCGGCAGAGACCCTTTCGGGGCTGCGGGCGTCGCTGACGGCGGGGGCGGAAGTGATTCTGGAGTCTACGCCGCACGGGGTGGGCGGGTGCTTCCATGAAGAGTGGCGGAAAGCCGGCGAGACAGGCACGGTGCGGCACTTTTTCCCATGGTGGATGGAGCGGCGTTATCGGGCCGAGGCGGTGGACGAAGCCGGCTTGACCGAGGAGGAACGAGAGCTCAGAGCGCGGAAGGGCCTGGATCTGGAGCAGATCGGATACCGGCGGAAGATCCGGGCGGATTTTCGCGGGCTGGCGCGGCAGGAGTACGCCGAGGATGAAGAGAGCTGCTTCCTGGCCAGCGGGGATTCCGTATTTGAACTGGGGGCGATCGAGCAACGGCTGGGAGAGATGGCCGAGCCGGTGGAGCGGCGTCGGAATGGCGAGATCGAGATCTGGCTGCCTGCCCTGAAGGGCAAAGAATATCTGGTCGCGGTTGACCCGGCCGGCGGCGGCAGCGAAGGAGACTACTCGGCGGCGCAGGTGCTGGAGATGGAGACCGGCTTGCAGTGCGCGGAGTTTGCCGGACATGTTGGGGGCCTGGAACTGGCGCGGCTGGTCACGGAACTGGCGGCGGAGTACAACCAGGCGTGGCTGGTGGTGGAGCGGAACAACCACGGAACCGGGGTGCTGGCGCTGGCGGAGACCGCGTGCAAGTATCCGCGGATCTACCGGCAAGGGGGGCAGGCGGGGTGGTTGACCACGTCGTTGAGCCGGCCGGCGGTGCTGGGATTGCTGGGCGCGGGGCTGGTGGAGGAGCCGGGGCGGTTCCAGAGCCGGCGGCTGCTGGGCGAGTGCCGGAGTTTTGTGCGCATGGCCAATGGGAGCATGGGAGCGCGAGCCGGAACCCATGACGACCGGGTGATGGCCATGGCCATTGGGCTGGGTGCGCGGAAGCAACTGCTAGCCAGGGGTCAGCGATCGGGGATCAGGGACTAGGGAATCGCTCCCTGGGGTGGGCTTTCAGCGGTCGGCTGCGGTCAGGCTTCGGCCCTCCGATCTCTGATCCCTGGGTTCCGATCTGCAGATAATCTCTCCGCATGCGGATAGAATTCGATACGGGTGATGAAAAGACGGGGCGAAGAGCTTGGCAGTTTTGGCGGTCCAGCAAATCCGGCGGATGCGGGGCGGCGCGCAGGGCCAGTTGATGCTGGGCGCGGACGGCAACATCTATGTTGTCAAGTTCCAGAACAACCCGCAGCACACGCGCGTGTTGGCCAATGAGTTTCTGGCCTCGCGGCTGGCCCGGGCGGTGGGGTTGACGGTGCCCGAGACCGAGTTGGTGGAGGTCTCGGGCTGGCTGATCGAGAACACGCCGGAGATGGAAATGGACCTGGGGCGCACGCGGGTACGGTGCCAGGCGGGGTTGCAGTTCGGCTCGCGCTTTGCGGGCGGCCTGATGCCAGGACAGGTGGTGGACTACCTGCCCGAGGAAAAACTGGCCGAGGTGAGGAATCTGGGAGAATTTGCCGGCATTCTAGGCCTGGACAAGTGGACCGGAAACGCCAACGGGCGCCAGGCGGTGTTCGCGCGCAAGCAGCGGGAGCAGCGCTACCGGACCGTCTTCATCGACTTCGGATTCTGCTTTCACGCCGGGGATTGGACGTTCCAGGATGCTCCACTGAGCGGGGTCTACTATCGCAACGATGTGTATCGCGAGGTCACGGGGTGGGAGTCGTTTGAGCCGTGGCTGACGCGATTGGAGACCTTGCCGGCGGAGACGGTCTGGGCTGCGGCCAATGAGATTCCGCCGCAGTGGTATGGAGGCGATCTAAGCGAAATGGAGCGGCTGGTGGAGAAACTGCTGGCGCGGCGCAGCCTGATCCGGGAATTGATTGAAGACTTCGGGAGATCGGACCGGAAGCCGTTTCCGAATTGGGGCGGGCCCGGAAAAACGGGGGAAGAATTCTGGAAGGGGACGAGGTGGGGGACTAACATGACAGAGAGCGTGATGTAAGGCATGAGTAGCGGGATCGAGCGTCGGGAATGCGAGTTTCGTCTGCTCCGGTATGTGCCGGATGCGGTGCGCAACGAGTATGTGCATATCGGGGTGATCCTGCGCGAGTCCGCCGCGGCGGCGCATGAGTCGGCCCATGCGCCGGCCTTGGTGCAGTTTACCCGCGACTGGCGCCGCGTGCGCTGCCTCGATCCGGATGCGGACACCGCGTTGCTGGAGGGCATGGAGAGCGAGCTGCGCCGGCGCTTTCAGGCCGAGCCGGACGGGAAGCTCATGGAGCTGCTGACCGAATCGCTCTCGCTGAGCGTGCAGATGACCGAGGGCAAGGCTTATCTGGCGGAAAGCCTTCCCGCCGGGATGGAAGAGCTGATGAAGATGTATGTCGATCCGCCCCCGCGCGAACGCATGCCGCGGCTGAAGGGACGGGCGGCGATCCAGGCCAGGATGCGGACCGAATTCGAACGGGCCGGGGTGTGGGAGCTGTTGCGCAAGAGGATAGCGGCGTCGGAGTACACACGGCCCGGCGATCCGCTGCGCATCGACGTTGGCTATCGTCCCAACGGGATGATCCGCATGTTTCATGCCGTCAGCCTGGAGCCCGGCGTGGAGATGGCCAAGGTGCTGGCATTTTCAGCGGCGGGATTGCGGGCCGGCGTGGAGCGGGTGGAGAAGGCGGAGCTGGAGCTGACCGCCGTGATCGAACCGGCGGCTCGTCTGGGCGCAACCGACGAAGAGCCGGAGCGGCTGGAGATGTACCGCTTCGGTGTGGAGACCATGGAAGAGTACCGCATCAGGGTGCTGACGACTTCTGACCTGGGCCGGGTCGCCGAAACGGCGCGGCGCGAGCTGCGGGTGTAAAAAAACAGGGATCAGGGAACAGGGATCAGGGAACAGGGGTCAGAGATCAGGGACCAGGTTCTAGTGTCCTGCGTCAGAAGTTGGTTTGAGCATTGTTCTTTGGTTTTGTGTCAGGGCACGACTTTACAGGATGCGGAAAAACTTTACTCGGGAGGGGTTTTGTGTCAGGGCACGACTTCAGTCGTGCCGCAAGCGGCTGAAAATAAAGGAGGGGCTTTAGCCCCTGAGGGATGCCCTTAGCTCACTTCACCACAAATTCCGAGTTTTTCCGCAGCCTGTTTAGTCGTGCCGCAATTGTGACAAAGGCAACACGGGCTTTACAGGCTGCGGAAAAACTCATTGCTTTGAAAGGGCACGGCTTTAGCCGTGCCGTAAGTGGCTTAGAATCAACGCGGGCTTTAGCCCCTGAGGGAAGACTTTCGGCGAATTCGCCTCCTGTTCCCCGTTTTTCCGCAGCCTGTTTGGCCCCTGAGGGCCGGACGGTTAACAATGAGACCTAACCGAAGGCTTCCTAACTGCCAGTAACTTGCTTCTTCGATTCACTTATTCGCCCATGACTTGCAGATAATTTCTAGGCTTTGCGGTAGGATGGGATTTGTTGAAGAGAAAACAGCGAGTTAGCAGCTAGCATTTAGAAGCTGAAAGCAAGAGGCGCAACCATTCAAGGTTGCGCCTCTTGCTTTTGGCGCCAAGAACGGCGCAGACGATGTGTTCTGCGGCAAGGCGGCATCTAGCTAGGAGCTAAAGGCTTATCGCTAAGAGCTGAGAAGGAAGGTGCGCGTGAGGGTAGGCGAACAGTTGCGGGAGATCTGGCGGCAGGCTACAGGCGGCGAACGAAGGGCGGAGATGACCGCATCGGCCGAGGCGGAGCGCAAGACCTTGGCGCTGCCATCCATCTTGAGTCCGGTTCAGTTTCCGGGAAGGTTGCTGCCCAAGCCGACGCCGATGAATTTGCGCCGGTTCGCTGAAACGCCGATTGTCCGCCGGGCAATCAACGTCATCAAGGATCGGATTGCGGCCATGGACTGGCAGGTGCGGGTGCGGCGCGGATTTCGCCAGCAGGATCTCGCGTTCACGGAGAGAAGGCTGCGGGCGTTGCGCCTGATGCTGGAGGAGCCGAACGCAGTAGACAGCTTTCGCACGCTGATGGAACAGGCGATAGAGGACGCGTTGACCGGCGGATTCGGGGCCATTGAGATGGAACCGACCGGGGACCCGGATCGTCCCGCGATGATGTGGGCGGTGGACGGGGCTTCGATCCGAATCAATGCGCGCTGGGACGGCGATCCCGAGACACCGCGGTATGCGCAGGTATTGCCGGGACAACTGGAGTCGGCCGCGGTCGATCTGCGCGACGACCAGTTGATGTACATCCGCATGAATCCGCGCAGCTTTACGCCCTTTGGGCTGGGACCGCTGGAAGTCGCCTTCGAGACGGTGAACCAGTTTCTCAGCGCGCACCGCTACGCGGGCAAGCTCGCTGCCAACTCTGTGGCTCAGTATGCGCTGTGGCTCAGCGAGGCCACGCCGGCCCAGCACGACCGCCTGATTCGCTGGTGGCAGGACGAGATTGAAGGCACAGGGCGGGTGCCACTCATCTCCACCGAGCAAAAGCCGGAGGTGCTCCGGTTCGCGCAAGGTACAGACGCGGACATGCGGCTCTCCTGGCAGGAGTTTTTGATCCGGATGGTGGCCAATGCATTCGGGCTGCCGCCTCTGATGCTGGGCCTGGAGGCGGATGTCAATCAGTCGACCGCCGCGGAGATGACCGATGAGGCGTTTCGCGGGGCCATCTCGCCCCTGGCGATGTTGCTGGCGGGTCATCTGACCCGCGACCTGTTTGGCAAGTGCATTGGCTGGCGGGAGTTTGAGTTTGTGTTCAATGATCTGAACGCGCGGGACGAGGAAACGGAACTGGCGGTGCAGGTCGAATTGCTGGGCGCCGGTGTGCTGACGGTGAATGAGGTGCGGGCGATGCGGGGGCTAGGGCCGCTCGCGCAGGATGGGGTGGCGCAACTGGCGGGCAAAGCCGCGATTGCCGGCGAATAGGGAGTAGTCCTCCACCGGCTTTACCGGCCCACAGAGGTCGAAACCAAGTCCGGCAATCCCGCCACTAACCTTCTAACTCGCCATCCCCGCCTCAGCGGGGGCTAACTTGCTGGATTTGTCCTATGAAACCTCTCCTTTGGATTGTTCAACTTGTAACGCAATCGGAATCTGGTTTCTCGTAAAGCGGAGAGCACATGCGATTGGAAGCGATGGCGGTAAAGTTTCCCCACGTGGACGGGCACCCCAACCGGGTGGCGTTCGATGGGGTATTGACGATGGTCAACGCGGCCAGCGACAAGGCTCCGGCCGGAGCGCGCGGGCACCGGGTGATGTTGACGCGCGAGGCCGCGGAGAGGGCGCTGCCTTCATTGCTGGGCATGGCGGTGGACTATCGGCCGGGATGGGACGGCCACGATGCCCGGCGCAAGATCGGACTGTTGACCGACGCGGACCTGATCGGGCAACGCCTGGCGGTGCGCGGGTATCTCTACGCGCGCGACTTTCCCGAGGTGGCGGCGGCAATTGAGGCCTCCGCCGCGGCAGACCCGCATGCCATGGGAATGAGTTACGAGCTAGCCGATGCACAGGTCGAAGATATGCGGGCCGAGGTTTGGAAGTTAACCCGCGTGACCTTTACCGGAGCGGCGATCTTGTTGCGCGAGAAGGCAGCCTACCGGGCCACAAGCTTTCGCATGGCGAGTTAGTCCACCGCGGCGAACAAGCCAGCGCTAACTAAGCACTAAGGAACCTCTGAATAAGCACTAACTGCCCGCGGTAGAAGTCAAGTATTGAAAGGGCACGGCTTTAGAGCGGGACTAGAGTAGCTAAGTCCCTCTTTGAAAGGGCACGGCTTTAGAGCGGGACTAGAGTAGCTAAGTCCCTCTTTGAAAGGGCACGGCTTCAGAGCGGGACTAGAGTAGCTAAGTCCCTCTTTGAAAGGGCACGGCTTCAGAGCGCGACTAGAGTGGCTAAGTCCCTCTTTGAAAGGGCACGGCTTCAGAGCGCGACTAGAGTAGCTAAGTCCCTCTTTGAAAGGGCACGGCTTCAGAGCGCGACTAGAGTGGCTAAGTCCCTCTTTGAAAGGGCACGGCTTCAGCCGTGCCGTTGGCAGCAGCTAAGTAATGTGGGCTTTAGCCCCTGAGGGATGATTTTCGGCCGTTTCGACTTTTGCCACAGGCTGCGAACCACTAACCACTAACCACTAACGAAAGGAAGGTCATGGAACAAAACGAGAGAGCAATTGCGGAGCGGCTCGAGGCCGTTACGGCCGTGCTGGAACGGACAATGAACCTGCTGGAGGAAAGGGTCGCCACGGCGACCGTGTTGACCGGCGAGGTGGAGAGAATATCGGCCACCGTGGAGCAGAGTCAGCGAGAAACAGAGCTGGCGGAGAAGCTGGCAGCGGTGAAGCAGGAGTTGGCTGAAGTGAAGGCAGCTGCACCTGCGGCAGTGAATCCCCTGCGCAGGACCATGCCCGCCGCAACCGCGGAGATGCTGGCCAAGCACGGCATCGGCGACGGCCCTGTAGACGTGCGAACCCTGGATGCGGCCCTGACCGGGCTGAGCCTGGAACAGCGCATCGCTGTTAAAAGCCAACTACTGCGGGCAGGGTCCATCGCGTAAACACAGCGCACGGCGATCTCTGATCTCTGACCCCTGATCTCTGATCCCTGCCCAACCAACCACTGGCCCCATGGAGGGGGCGGAAAGAGCCTATGAACGCAACCTTTGCAGACATTCACGCCGCAGCAGATTTCATCGGGCCGGGCGCTATCGAAGTTCCGCTGTATCAGACCGAAATCTTCGACATATGCCGGCGTTCGAGCCCCTTCGGGCAGCGCATCAAACAGGTTCCGGCGACCGGTCACCCCTCGCGGTTCTTTGAGGAGACGGCGATTCCCAATCCCGGTTCGGCGGGCTTCGTCAACCCGCGCAGCATTGTGGCTCCGGTTGTGAGCCCAACGCGCGTGGAGCGGAGCGTGCCGTTAAAGGCGATCGTATCGCAGATCAACTACAACCTGTTCGACATCGAGTTGGGCGACCAACAAAAGCAATTTGCGTATCTGCAGGCCAAAGACCTGGTGGACACGGTGAGCGGCGTCATGGTGACTCACGATGTGGCTCTGTGGAACGGCACCGACACCAGCCTGAGCACGCCGACGACCACGCAATATATGGGCGTGATCGAGCAAATTCTCACCCCGGTCGCGCCGGCCACGAGCCCAACGAACACGGTTTCGATCGGCACGACTGCTTCAATCGTGGACGGAATCAAGTCGGCGGTGGCGCAGATGGTGGCCACCAACGGCTACTATGTGCGGCCCACGGCCATCTATGCCAACCCGGTGTTGCTGGATTTGATCGACCGGGAAATGAAGACCGAGTTCAACGTAATATTGAACACCGATAACATCACCGGTGGAATCAGGGTAAAGATGCTGTCCACGCAGGCAGGCGATCTGCCGTTGATTCCAGACTGGAGCCTGAGTTACACGGGCACTCCGGGATCGGGTTCGGCGGTCTTGCCGGCCTACATCGTCACCGAGGATCTGATCGAGTACCACTGGCTCGGCGATCCCACGCCGCGCATCTTCCAGCTTGGACTGCCTAACTCGTTGACCTATCAATACGTCGCGGTCAAGTTTGGCGCCCCGGTGGTCAAGGGCGCTAGTTACGCGCATTACCAGGTGCTGGTCGACCGCTAACTATCTCGGAAAAGCTGGGCGCCCTACCTGGGCGCCCTTTGGGCACCGCGACTTTGTTGCTTGCGGCTAGGGTGGGATTGGCCGAAGTTACACACAACGGGAAGGGTGAATTATGGCATATCTGCAGCCAGCGGATTACCCCAATTATGGATTGCCGGCTGGAACCACGGCGGATTGGATAACAGCCGCCACAGCCTTGATAAACAGCTATTGCCGGCGGCCGGACCTGAACGTGATCCAGTACACGGAGCGCTTGCGCCTGACCGGCGGATCACAGACAGTGTTGCTGAGTTATCTGCCGCTGGCGCCGCTCGGCACTTCCTCGACACCGATCGTGAGTATTCAAGGACGGTACGCAAAGCCGCGGCGAGGAGAGGTTTTGAACGGACCGCTTTTTGAGATCGCGTGGGCGTTTTCTCTGCCTGGCCAGTGGACGACGATCGACCCTGTCTCGGTGGACGTTGACGCAAAGACAGGAGAACTGACCCTGCCCTGGAATGTGCTGGGACTGCCTTACAACGAGGTGGCGGTCACCTACACAGCAGGTCTGACGACCATCGGTGACGACGTGAAAACGGCGTGCGCGCAGATTGTGCGCAATGCGCAGTCGACGCCGGCGCTTAACGCAAGCAAGACCAAAATCGACACGATGCAGATGCAGTATTTCTCGAGTTCGCTGGTGGACGAAACCGTGCAGGCCTGGCTGCGTCCTTACGTTGCGAACAGGCTGGGGTGAGCGATGAGCGATACGGCGCCGCGCAACCCAGTGGGAGCGCCGCAGATGCTTGCCGATGCCCTGCTGCGAAGCGTGGCAGGGACATCGGCCCTTCTGCGAGTTACAAGTCCAACGACGGATACGAATATGTCGGAGTTAGGCATTGTGGCGACAACTTTTGCGGATGTTGTGGTGAGCCCGGTAGTTATGCGAAAGCTGCGCCCGGCATGGCAGGAGGGCGGGCAGTCGAAATGGGAGCTCCTGGTGTCGGCCACAGGCGTCGAACAGCAGGTCAGCGCTTTGGATCTGGTGTCGGCCCAAGCGCTCTTTGCCATGACCCTGGCAGTAACTGTGTCAGGGCAGGATTATCTGATCGAGTCGATCGCCTCAAATGAAGCTTTCGGAAAAGTCTATCTCTACCGGCTGCTTTTACGCGAAGCGCGGCAGCAGGCGGTGTAAGCAGCCCTGCTGTTAGCTGCTTCCTGGCGCGCTCGAACATGCCCAAAGACTGTTGCTGAACGATTCAGGAGATGTTATCCATGCAGAATGCGAAAGACTCGTTTTATATGGCGCTGCGAAACCGGCTGACGGCGATCAACCCGGAACGGACAATGTTACTTCGCGGCGCGGTGCGGCCGGGGATTCTGGTGGAGGAAGCGGAGGCGCCGTTCAGCCAGCTTCCGAACGATGTGTTCATCCTGCGCTGGCTGGGTCTAGGCGTTGATATGGATCTTGAAATAGCTATGGCGGCCGAGGAATGCGAGATCGTGTACCAGACTTGCGGAACGCAGAGCTTCGGAGGCCTGGACCGCGGCCGGGCGTTAAGCGAGATGGACGAGGAGTTAGTGGCGATGTTAGAACCGTTCTTCACTCCCAAGCTCAGTTACGCGACCGCTCCGCCAGTGGCGATGCTTACAAAAGTATTTTGGGACGAGCCAGGTCTTGGACAGGTCGTAGTCCAACGGGACCGGCTAAGCCGGTCAGCCAAGGTGATGGTATATAGCTACCAAGAGCAGGGGGAGTGAATGACTGCAAATTGGTTTTCGGCGCCCGCGCCGGTGGCAAAGCGAGTTCGAGGATATTTTGCGCCGGTGAATCGAACGACGCAGACGCCTGTGCTCTTCGATCCGTCAGAACAAGGCGGGTTCAGTCTGGACGCTCCTCCGGCTCCCTGGATCGGCCTGGGTTGGATTCAAAACTTCACTCGCCAACCTGGAAGCAAGACATCGCCTGTATTGACGGGCATTCCAGCTGCAACGCTGGAGCAGGTAAGGGAGACGCTTGAAGCGCGCGTGAGCGTGCAATTCCTGAGCTGGACAAAGCTGACAATGGCGCTGGCTACGGGCTCGCAGCACATGAACCTTTTAGCTCCGGCAAGCGGGGCTGCGCCGGCAACAGACGGCGCACAGGCGGCCGCAGCGATAACTCTCCAAAGCGGGAGCACGGCAAGTTTTGTGGCTCTGGCGGCAACCGATGCGGCTAAGTTTACGCCCGGGTCCGTCATTGCATTGGATGGGGATTACACCGGGCAGACAGGGTTTGTAGGTGTCCCGGTTGCCGGAGCTTACGTTCGACAAGCTATCACGGACGTGGATTATATCCGGCGCGTGACGTTCAATTTGGGCTTGGTATCTCAAGTGAACTCGACCGGACTTACCCTCGCGGAGCCGCTGCCGGGCGGCGTACCCGCTGCAGGCGCGAAGCTGCAGGCTGTGACTGGATTTGTGGACCGCGAAGGGGGCAGTTTCTACCAGGAATGGTCGGCGCTGTTTGTGATGCAAGGCAGCCAGGGCGAGAGAATCTTCTTCCACTATCCCCGGCTGCAGACAATGTGCGGCGCGGAAGAAGCGGCCATTCCGCTTAGCCGAAACAATCACAATGGGCAAACGCGGGTGCTGCTCAAGGGTCAGTTCTTGGCATTGCCGGTTACCGATCCTCTAGATGGCGAACATGTGCTTTGTTATAGAAGCTTTTTGCCGGCCGCGAATGCGCTGGTTTGAGCAAGTTATCCAAGCACTAAGTCGCTAAGTGAGCGAGTTAGAGAGTGACAATGAAGATTGTGGTGCAGGGCCAGGACTACACAGCCGCGCTCGATGGAGCACGGCCGCTAACTATTGAGCGCAAGCTGAATGAGCCTTCTATTTGCCAGCTGTGGCTTAGCCTGCCGGCTAACGAAAGCTTGGCAACGCCCACGCGTAATCAGTCGCTGGCTGTGACGGGCGACGATGGCACAGCGTATTTCACAGGTTACATTGCGGTAACTCCCTTGAACGAGTACGCCGGGCTGGCTCTGGAGGGTCCGCGCTATCGAATTGCAATCCAGGCCATGAGCGACGAGATATTGCTCGACCAGTTCCTGATGCCGCCCAGCACTGGCGCCACGGGTGAGAGCGCTGGGGCGCTGATGACAGCACTGGTGACTCATGCCGGAACGGCGGTGCTTTCCAGCCAAGGGCTTGAACTGAGCGTGCCGATTAGCAACTTTGTTCCCGATCCGGGCGCGCCGTGGAGCAAGAGTGCCGGACAGATTGCGAATCAAGCCCGAGCCGCGTATCGCGCGGTCAATGGGGCGCTGACGCTTGCATCCGTGCCTGCGACGGTGCATCCGCTCAACGAAACCGATGGCAGTCTCAGCCTGGCCGGGCTGGCGTTTACCGCGAGCGTCAAGCGCGCATTGGCGAACGATGTAACAGTTTGCGGCGACCATGAGCCGGTTGCATATGTTATGGAGTACTTTCTTGGCGACGGAGTTACAACTACATTTTATCTAACTGCGGATCCGTTCTTTCCTTCCGCGTCAAAATCCACCATCATCAACGAACTGTTCAACGGGAGTTCGATCGACCAGCAAGTGTGGAGCAACACGGGCGGTTATGGGTATCTCTCGCTAGGCGTGGCCGGATTGATCATGAACGGGGGAAATGGGATCGACGGACAGACGCTGCTTATTTGGATTGACCCGGTGGAGATGGGCGGAACGCTGTTGCTTGAGGCCCAGGGGGTGACCCTCTCGCCCGGCAGCACAGGGGTGTTAGCCGGTTTCTTTGTTGGGTACAATACGCAGAGCGCTTGTACCGCTGGCTTCCTTGTCACGGCCCAGCAGGGTACCGGGGCAGTTATGCTGCAGCCTATCGTCGACGGAGCACCTGTCGGGACAAGTCATGCGGTGAATCCAGCCAACCAATACACGCTGCGGACCAGAGTACACTGCGCGGAAAACCAGCGGGAACTTGCGTACTATCGCTCCTTCGGCGATAGTGGGCCAATCGCTCTTGGCGGACAGGCGAATGTATCTCCAGCGAAGATCCAGATGGAGATACAGGAGTTTGTCAACGGTGTTGCGGGAATGCCGATAACATTGTATGACGGCGGAATCGCCAGCCTACCCTATGCGTGCTTTGTGGTTGCGGCCAGCAGCATCAACCTGATTGGAACGATGCGGGCCATCAGCCTAACCAATCTGGGATCGGGCTGGGTGGTGAGCACGCCGCCGAGCGGAGGCCCTTACACAAGGCGCACAGGGACAGTGCCGGAAGCGGCTGAGTGCCATCTGGAACGCACCGGCAAGGTTGTGTTCTATGCGGGATACGCGCCCGTGGCGGGTGAGCAGGTGGCTGTAAGTTACCGCACGGTGGGCAGAGCGGTGGGACGAGCTGTGAATACCGCGAGCCAGCAGGCGTTAGCGCAGGCAGGATCGCCCGCGGTTGCTGCGTGGATCGGTTCGGTAACCAGCCCTGCAGCGCGCAGTTCCGAGGACTGCCTGAATGCGGCACTTGTCATCGAACAGGCAGCGGCCGGCGTGAGCGCATTGTGGAGCGGCACTTACACGGGTAACAGGGCAAGCTTCTCCGCCGATGTCTGGCCGGGCGACGCGCTGCTGTTAAATGCGCCCTCGACCAACCTGAACGTTGAAGTGGTAGTGCGAGCGGTGAAGGTGAGTTATCGGGCAAGTTATCCCGACTTAGTGGAGTATGCCATAGCCTTTGCCAACGACTGGGCCGACGACCTGGCTATCAAGACCAGCGCGGCGGTCCCCGCGGATGCGTGGTTACCCGCGGCGATCGCACCTACATTATTGGCCAACCTTACGAGCCTCACGGTGACTACGCTAAACGGAAGCACGGTGGGGATCGATGCGGGCGTGACTCCGCCGACGGGAGGGGGATTTGAGATACGGCGGCGCGACTTTGCCTTCATGCCGGGAGAAGATCCAGGCTTGGTGCTGCGGGCCAGCCTGCCGAACATGACCTTCGCTCGAGAATCTGCCAACGACCGGTTCTACATAAGGATGTACGACGGTTCAACGCCGCCCAATTACTCAGCGTTCTCAACAGCGTTGTTCATCAACCTGCCGCTCGGATCGTGAGCGGCGCCTCTCTTAACCAAAGCTGCACGGATGGAGCCCGGCCGATGCGAATGATGAATGAATTCGAAGCGCAGGTGCTGAGCGACTTGAGCGTGCTGAAGACGCAGATGACGGGACTGACGGGCGATGGCAGCGGTGGGCGCATTGCCGATCTGGAACGGCGTATGGAACGCCATGAGCAGAACTGGCAGCGGGCCAAGGGTTTTCTGGCAGCTGTCAGCGTGCTGTTTGCGGTTATTGAAGTGGCCTTTGAAGCGTGGCGTCATCACTGAGGGTAAAGGCTCCAGACCCGAATCAAAAAAGCTTGAGCCTTCGCCTGCGACTCGCGTTTTAGACGCTCGTATAATCGGCATATGAGCGAACAGCCGCTGGTTGGCGTGGTGATGGGCAGCAAGAGCGACTACGACGTTCTTTCGGCCGCGGTGGAGATCTTGCGCGAGCTTGAAATTCCGCATGAAGCGCGGGTGGTGAGCGCCCATCGTACCCCCGATTGGCTTTTTAAATACGCTGAAACGGCGCGGGAGCGTGGGCTGCGCGTGATTATTGCGGGAGCAGGCGGCGCGGCGCACCTGCCGGGAATGCTGGCGGCGAAGACGCTGGTTCCCGTGCTGGGAGTGCCGGTGGCGGCGACGCAGCTGAACGGACTTGATGCGCTGCTTTCGATTGTGCAAATGCCCAAGGGAGTGCCGGTCGGAACGTTGGCCATCGGCAAGGCTGGGGCGGCCAACGCCGCGCTTCTGGCGGCGGAGATATTGGGCGCGACCGACGCGGCGCTCTACGCACGGCTCGAAGCGTGGCGAGCGGCGCGCACTCAGGAAGTGCTCACGCAGGAGCTGCCAGGGTGAGCGGCGATGCCGAAGCTCCTGATGAAGAGAGAATCGTCCGGCCGGGCGGCTTGCTGGCCATCTTAGGCGGCGGGCAGTTGGGGCGCATGACGGCCATGGCCGCGCGGACCATGGGTTATAAAGTCCGCGTGATGGATCCCGAGCCCGCCTGCCCGGCTAGCTTTGTTGCGGACCAGACCATCGTCGGCCGCTGGGACGATCACAGGGCTGCGCGCATGCTGGCGACCGGCGCAGACGCCGTGACTTTGGAGATTGAGCAGATAGGCGTGGATGCTCTCTCCGCCGTGGCGCGAATTGCTCCGCTGCGCCCTGGCGTTGAACCCATCCGCATTATTCAAGACAAGACTCTGCAGAAGGCATGGCTCGCCGATGAGGGCTTTCCCGTCGGGCCATTTCGCGTGGTGAACAGCCAGGCGGAGCTGCACGGGGCGGTGGCCGCGCTGGGTGGGCGCGTGTTCCTGAAAATCGGGCGCGGCGGATATGACGGGCGCGGACAGGCGCGGATCGGTCTGGATGGAGCCGCGACCGAGGAGGCTATTGCCGCTGCGTGGACCCGTATCGGCGAACAGTCTGCCGTCGCTGAGCAGGCTCTCGATCTCGACTGCGAGATCAGCGTCATGGCCGCGCGGAATCCTTCCGGAGAAGTGCGTTCTTATCCCGCGGCGCGCAATCATCATGAGAACCAGATTCTCGCCTGGAGCGTGCTTCCGGCAGGCGTGCCCGCTGAGCTTGAAGCGAAAGCCGAAGCGCTGGCCGCAGCCATCATTGCGCGGCTTGGCATGGAAGGATTGCTGTGCCTGGAACTCTTCGTAACCAGGCAGGGCGAATTGCTGGTGAACGAGCTTGCGCCCCGTCCGCACAACAGCTATCACCAAAGCGAGCGCGGGTGCGTGACCAGCCAATTTGAGCAGCACGTGCGCGCGGTGTGCAATCTGCCGCTGGGCGATGCGGCGCTGATTACTCCGGCGGCGATCGTGAATCTGCTCGGCGATCTGTGGCTGGACGAGGAGCCTGATTTCGCAGCTGCACTCGAAGTGCCCGGCGTGCGCCTGCATCTCTATGAGAAGCACACACCGCGTGCGGGCAGGAAAATGGGGCACTTGTCGGCGGTTGGCGTTACGGCGGAAGAAGCGTTGGAGCGGGTGCTGGAGGCGAAGCGCCGGTTGTAGCGTCCTGCCGAAGAGTTCAGCTCCCAACCTTTAAGCAACCGGCTGATTCTTTTCCCACCGCTTCGGCCGCCGGTTCTGCTGCAAGATTTTCTTGCGCAGGCGCAGCGATTTCGGCGTGACCTCGACCATCTCGTCTTCGGCGATGAACTCGATGGCCTGCTCCAGATTGAGCGCTCTTACAGGCACCAGGCGAATGGCTTCATCCGCGCTTGAGGCACGCATGTTGGTCATCTTTTTTTCGCGGACCACATTGACATCGAGATCGTTGTCGCGCGCGTGCTCGCCGACGATCATGCCTTCGTAGACTTCAACGCCCGCGCCCACAAAAAGTGTGCCGCGCTCCTGCAAGCTGTTCAGTGAGTACGTAGTGGTCAGCCCCAGGCGGTCGGCAATCAACGCGCCGGTGGGGCGCTGCGGAATCTCGCCCTGATATGGCATGTAGCCGTCGAAAAGCGCATTCATCACAATCGTCCCGCGCGTCTCGGTAAGCATTTCACTTCTAAGTCCGATGAGCCCGCGGCTGGGCACGCGAAACTCCATGCGCACGCGGCCTGACCCGTGATTGTGCATCTTGGTCATCTCGCCCTTGCGCGGTCCCAGCTTCTCGATCACCACTCCGGTGAAGGCCTCGGGCACGTCAACGGTCAGGTGTTCCACCGGCTCCATGCGTACGCCGTCAACCATTTTGGTGACGATCTCCGGCCGTCCGGCCATCAGCTCGAAACTCTCGCGCCGCATCATCTCGATGAGTATCGCCAGTTGCAGTTCGCCGCGACCGAGCACCTTGAAGCTGTCCGGAGAACCGGTGTCTTCCACGCGAATCGACACATTGGTCAACAGCTCTTTTTCCAGGCGCTCGCGCAGGTTGCGGCTGGTAACGTACTGGCCCTCGCGTCCGGCGAAGGGCGAGTTGTTAACGCTGAACTGAATGGCGATGGTCGGCTCGTCGATGATGATCAGCGGCAGCGGCGATGGGTTCTCGACGCTGGTAATGGTCTCGCCGATGGTGATGCCTTCAACGCCTGCCACGGCCACAATGTCGCCCATGGTGGTCTCGGTGGTCTCAATGCGCTTGAGGCCGCTGAACGTAAACAATTTCGTAATGCGCGTTTTCATCAGCGAGCCGTCGCGCTTGGAGATGGTGACATCGTCGCCTGCATGCAGCGTGCCTTGAAAGACTCGGCAGATGGCGATGCGGCCAAAATAATCGGAGTAATCGAGATTCGTCACCAGGATCTGCAGCGTGCCTTCCGCGTCTCCGGTAGCAGCGGGAATGGTGGAGACAATGGTATGAAACAGCGGCTGCAAATCGACGCCGGGAATGGCTGGATCGAGTGTTGCCGTGCCCGCCTTGGCCACCGCATAGAGCACCGGAAAATCGAGCTGCGTTTCGTCCGCATCGAGATCGATGAATAGGTCGTAAATCTCGTTCAACACTTCCTGCGGGCGGGCGTCGGGGCGATCGACTTTGTTGATCACCACGATGGGCTTGAGCTTGGCCTCGAGCGCCTTGGCCAGCACGTAACGAGTTTGAGGCAGCGGTCCCTCGGCAGCGTCCACCAGCAGCATCACGCCGTCCACCATCTTGAGCGCGCGCTCCACCTCGCCGCCAAAATCGGCGTGGCCCGGCGTATCCACAATGTTGATCTTGCCGCCTTCGAAAACGATGGCCGTATTCTTGGCCAGGATGGTGATGCCGCGCTCCCGCTCCAGTTCGTTCGAGTCCATCACCCGGTCGGCCACCTGCTCGTTGGCGCGGAAGGTCCCCGACTGGCGCAGCATGGCGTCAACGAGGGTGGTCTTGCCGTGGTCAACATGGGCAATGATGGCGATATTGCGTATCGTCTGCGTCACAGGGGGATTTTGTCCTTCTTTTGTTTGGCCAAAAGAGGCCATAGGGTTGGGGGCGCCAGGAAGGCGAAGTGCCGCGCAGCGCGGCTGCTTTCATTCTACCAGCAGGGCTGCTCGGCAAACATTGCGATCGCGCATCGCACGGAGATCATGCGATCCAGGAGCCCCTGAAGTGTTGGCACGATTTGCCTAGCGCGACGCTTCGACGAGTTCCGAATTGCAGAGCAAAACGCACGCCGTCAGTGCGACGGCGGCACGAACTCCGAGGGCAGCGCCGAGCCCGTGCCGAAGAAGAACTCCTCCATCTGCTCGACGAGGAACGTCTGCGCTTGCGGGGTCCAGGGCTGCAAGCGGTATTCGTTCAGCAGCATCTTCTGCCGCTCGACCCACTCGCCCCATGCCGCCTTTGAGACATTCTTATAGATCTTCTGGCCGAACTCCGAGTCGAAAGGCGGCTCATCCAGCCCCTCCATCTCCCGCTTGTTGCGCGTGCAAAATACCATATGCGCCATGCTTCATGCCCCCAATGAGTATCGTCAGTTCCTATTGTATTGGATTCGCTTTGGGCCGCGGTCAACAGTACACGCTGCCGGGGCTGCGCCTAAGAAGTTCTTCGTAAGTTGACTCTTCTGGTAGCGCCGGTCTCCAGACCGGCAGTACTGGCGGCGTCCACGCCGCCAGCCGCGGTGTGCGGGTCAGGAGACCCGCACGACAGCCGGCCCGGAGGCCAGCGCTACCTATTTACGGATAAGCTCTCAGCCTCCGGCGCAAGTTATCCTAGCCAAGTATGTGCGGCCGATTCGCCCGTAAATCCACGCAGCAGGTCCTCGCCGATTGGTTTGGCGTGGAGCTTGAAGACATGCCCTGGTTCGCGCCCAGCTACAATGTGGCGCCGCAGAGCGTACAGCCGGTTGTGCGTTTAGATCGCGACTCCGGCGCCCGCGAGTTTGCCCTTATGCGCTGGGGACTGGTGCCTTTCTGGGCCAAGGACGCCAAGTTCGGCTATAGCACCATCAATGCCCGCGCGGAAGAAGTCGCAACCAAGCCAGCCTATCGCGAGGCTTTCAAGAGGCGCCGCTGCCTGGTGCCCGCCGACGCATTCTATGAGTGGCAGCGCATCGACAAAAAGACAAAGCATCCTTACGCCTTTGCGCTTAAAGGCGGTGAGCCCTACGCCCTGGCCGGCCTATGGGATCGCTGGCAGCCCAAAGAGGGCGAGCCGCTCGAGACCTTCACCATCCTCACCACCGATCCAAATGCGCTGATGGAGCCCGTTCACAACCGGATGCCGGTGATTCTGGAGCCGCGCGACTACACGCGATGGCTCGATCCCGCCGATGCGGCCCGCCCGCCCGTCGACCTGCTTCGCCCCTATCCGGCCGAGAAGATGACTGCCTGGCCGGTCAGCGACCGCGTCGGGAACGTGCGCAACAATGATCCTGAGCTGCTCGAATCCTGCAAGCTGTCTCCGCAATGACCTGGGTTTGGCAGGCTCCCCGCCGGAGCGCATTCAGTGACCAGCCTAAAGACCAAGTGAAGATTAGGCTCGAAGCGAAGATTGCGCTTGACAACTGACCGAATCAAAGCTCTTCTTGTGGTAATCCAGGTGCACGCTTTTCCCCGCGCTCACGTGCAATGACTATTCCCCGTGTCACGGATCGTCATGAGTCTGGAGCAATGGACTTCGCAAAACAATCCGATCAAGAAAGGAATCATCATGTCCGACACACCGCAGTCTGGCCTCACTGACAATGCCGCCGGCGCACTCGCGTACATTACGTTCATACCGGCGATCATCTTCCTGGTTGTCGAGCCATACAACAAAACCTCGTATGTGCGCTTCCACTCCTGGCAGTCCATCTTCCTCAATGTTGCCGCGTTCGCCGTCTATGTCGTGTTGATGATTATCTCTATGATGAGCGTGTTCCTTTGGCCGCTTCGCGCGCTCATCGGGATACTCTCGCTGCTCATTTGGCTGGCATGCTTCGTCGCTTGGATTCTTTGCGTAATTCAAGCCCTCAACGGAAAGCGCTTCAAGCTTCCGGTCATTGGCGCCCTCGCCGAGAAGCAGGCAGGCGCATAAGCCGGTCGCTCTTCATCTCACGCAGTGCGGGCGGAAGCCTTAACGCCGCTTGTTCTTTCTGCCCAAGCGCTTCGTTCCCTTTGATCCCGCCGCTTTCGACGGCTGCGTCGCGGAGTCTCTGCGCTTGCTTTTCTTCGGCTTGGGCGGGGCCTTGCGCCCGGTCAAGACCATCCCCTCTTCCACGATAGAGAACTGCAGCCGGCGTTCCTGAGCCAGAATGCGGTCGAGAATCACCTGCACGCGATCTCCGGCGCGGAAGCGGCGGCCGGTGCGCTCGCCGATAATCTCGTGCGTGTTCTCGCGCCAGGTGTAACGATCGTCACGCAGCGAATCGATGGGCACCAGCCCCTCGACAAACAGGTCGATCAGCTCCACAAACAGCCCGTATTTGGCGGGATTCAGCACCAGCGCGGCAAACTCCTCGCCCACCCGGTCCTGCATGAAACGGACTTTCTTCCACTCGATCAGCTCGCGTTCAGCGTCAGCCGCGCGCCGCTCCGTCAGGCTGGTCTCCTCGGCAATCTGCGCCAGCTCGGCTTCCGGAATAGGCGGCTCAATCATCACCCTGTCATCCTGAGCGGAGCGCAGCGGAGTCGAAGGACCTGCGTCTTCCGCGTGCGACATAGGCGCTGAGTGCCCCATCCATCGCGTTCTTTGCGATGGGTGGGAAGCCACATCACTCAACTTCTGCCCGACGCTCGAATGTCCTTCGTTCGGATGCGACTCGTTATGATGTTGCCAAGGCGAACTATGCCTTCCATGCGCAATCTCGCCCCTCCCGCTCACACCTTCCCTGAGCAGCGCCTTGGCAATGCGATGGACAATCAGATCCGGATAGCGGCGGATCGGCGAAGTGAAGTGCGTGTAACTGGGCGCGGCCAGCGCAAAGTGGCCTTCGTTGATCTCGGAATAGCGCGCTTGCTTGAGCGAGCGCAGCATCAGGTAGCTCAGAATCCGCTCTTCCGGCTTGCCCTCAATGCGCGCGGCCAGCTTCTGATACATGCGCGGAGTGACCGGAATGTCTTCGGGCACCTCGTGCATGCGTGGATTGCGCCCGCGGCCATGAGAGTCCCTTCGCTCTCCGCGGGTCTGAATGCGTTTGACGGGCAGAGCGCCCAGCCCGAGCGAGTAGCCGAAGGCGGCGGCCAGTTCCTCGAATTGGACAACGCGCCGCGGCTCCGGCTTCTCGTGAATGCGATAGATCGAGGGCACGCTCAGGTCCTCAAGCCAGGTGGCAACGCACTCGTTGGCCGCCAGCATGAACTCCTCGATCAGGCGATTGGCCCAGGTGCGCTCAGACTTGGTAACGCCGCGCATCTGCCCCTGTTCGTCAAACTCGATCACCGGCTCAGGCAGATCGAAGTCGATCGAGCCCCGCTCCTCGCGCCGCTTGTTCATCAGCCCGGCCAGCATCCGCATCCGCTCGAAGTCCGCAACCAGCGCAGCGTATCGCGCACGAACATCAACGTCGCCTTCGAGAATGGCGTGCACCTCGGTATACGTCATCCGCGCCGCCGAGCGAATCACGCCTTCGACGATCTCGTAGCTCTCAATGCGGCCATCTTGATCGAGCTGCATGATGCAACTCAGAACCAGCCGGTCCTCGCCCGGACGCAGGCTGCAGATGCCGGTCGAAAGCTCCAGCGGCAGCATGGGAATGGCGCGATCGGGAAAGTAAACGCTGGTTCCGCGCAGCCGCGCCTCCAGGTCGAGGTCCGTTCCCGCGCGCACATATTCCGCAACATCGGCAATATGCACCTGCAACTCGTATCCGCCCGCACGCTCGGTCACCAGAACCGCGTCGTCAAAGTCGCGAGCCGTCTCGCCGTCGATGGTGACGATTGAAAGGTTCCGAAAATCTCGTCGCCGCGCGGCTTCGTCTTCATCTAAATGAGCCACGCTACGCGCCTCGGCCAGCACGTTATCCGGAAATACCCGCGGCAACTGGTGTTTGCGGATCATCATCTCCACATCCACGCCAAAGTCGTCCGGATCGCCAAGTACTTCAATCACGCGCCCCACCGGCGGCCGCGTAGGCGTAGGCCAGATGGTGATCTCGACGTCGACCACCAGGCCTTCCAGATCGTCATGCGCTGTTGCAGTCGCTTCATCCCCCAAAACGCGGTGCGGCGTCCCCGCTTCGCTCACGGAAGGAAACTCCGCTCCGGCGGGAATAAGAATTGCCTGCGTCATTCGCTCATCGAATGGAACGACCGAATGCCCCTGAGCCCGGTCCGATCGCGCGTAGTGAAAAACCCCAACGACTGTTGGGTTGCGCCGCTCGATGACGCGGACTATCCGTCCCTGGCGCCGCCCATCCGCCTTGGGCGGTTCCACCTCAACCAGCACCTGGTCGCCTTGCATGGCGCCGTTAATCTCATTCGGCGGAATAAAAATGTCGTCCTCCACCCCACGGACGGAGACCTGTCCGTGGGGACCCCGGCCCTGCCCTGAAGCCTGCCGCGCATTGGGCCGCACAAATCCATAGCCGTCGCGGTGCAGATCGAGCCGCCCGGCCGCAAGATTGTCGCGCGTTCCCGCCACCGGCCGCGGAATGCTCCAGTGCTCGCGATCCAGCTTGGCCAGCTCGCCGCGCGCCGTCAGCCGGGACAACTGCTCCAGCAGCAGACGCCGCTCCCGCCCGCCGCCCAGGCTTAGCTCGCGGACAAGCTGCTTGTATCCGGCTTTCTGGCCGGCAGAGCGGGCAATCCGCGCCACCAGTTCACGATCGGTCATAAAATAAGAGTAGGCTATTGGAAGGCTGGCAGGCAGCGCCGCGCCCGCCGGAAAGGCTCGGCTTTGTTTTGCGGCAGGCAGCCGGAGTGTTAACAAAATTGGCTACCGGTCAGAGTTGTTCACGCGTCTTCCCGTTAAACGGCCGTGCTCCGTCTTAAAATAACGAGGAAGCAATTATCCGGTGCGCCACAAGCGGATATCATCCCCCTTGTGACCGCTCACTGGGCCGCCGGCAGGCGCGATCGGCCTGCGGTCCACACATTATGATCTTTGGGCCCGCGGCATTGGACCCTGCCTTGGCAGCCCCGTCCTTTCAGGACAGAAAAGGAAATACCTTGAGCGCAATGTGGAAACCCAGCCAATCAGGACCAGTTCCCTCCAGCCCCGCCCCGGAGCCGCCCCGCCCCGCCGCGCCAGCTCCCGCGTATGAAGCTCCCGGCCGCACCCCACCACCCAGCGGCGACCAGGCCACCATCGGCAAAGGCCTGTTCTTCAAGGGCGAGATCACCGGCTCAGAGTCGTTGTTTGTCGACGGCAAGGTGGAGGGTAGCATCAACCTGCCCGGCAACCGCGTGACCGTGGGCCGCAATGGACAGGTTGCAGCCAACATTACTGCCCGCGAGATTGTCGTCCTGGGCAAAGTTCGCGGCAATGTCTCCGCCTCCGACCGCGTGGACATCCGTGCCGAGGGCTCTCTCAGCGGCGACGTTTCGGCGGCTCGCATCAGCATCGAAGACGGAGCCTTCTTCAAGGGAGGCATCGACATCCGCAAGCCCGAGCCCAAGCTGCCCGCTTCACCTGCCGCACCAGTGGCAGCGCCTGAGATACTCAGGCCGGTTCAGCAGTAGCTGCGTTCCAGTCCTCGCACCTGAGCCTCCGCATCGGCGGGGGCTCCAGTGTCTTTGATGGAATCGAAAGCAGCCGGTTCAATCCCTTGGACGGCGGGGGTATTTCAGCGCATTCGATCTGGAAACGAGTAGAAAACGAATGGGAAATAGACAAGAAATGAAATTGGATTGTAATGTTCTATTTGACAGATAATAAAATAGATGGCAGAATATGAAATGAAAATGAGATGGAAATCAAGTTTAAAATGAATCAGAAAACACAATGATTCGCTATGAGCTGCCAAAGCGTTGGATACTCTACGATGCAACCGCCGTCATGACGGCTCTTGTCGAAGCCAAGTCGGCAGTCCAATCGCTTACGACTCTGCCTTTTCAAAAGAGCTGGGTCGAGGCCTTGCAGGAATTGCAACTGAAACGCGAAGTCGCAGGTACCAGCCGAATTGAGGGCGCGGAATTCACAGAGCGGGAGCTTGAAGAGGCAGTCCGGCCAGACGTCTCGCCCGAGGAACTGAGGACCCGGTCGCAGCGGCAGGCGCGCTCCGCCATGCAGGCCTACCGGTGGATCGGAGAGCTTGCTTCAGATTTTCCGGTCTCGGCCGACTTGGTGCGGGAGATTCATCGCCGCCTGGTTGTCGGGTGCGATGACGACCATTGTCCTCCGGGCATACTTCGCGGGCGCGACTACAACGTAACCTTCGGCATTCCTCCGCACCGGGGCGCGGAAGGAGGAACAGCCTGCGAAGAGGCATTCGCCGGACTTCTCCAATCCGTCCAGACTGAATTTCGCGGCCACGATCCGCTGGTGCAGGCAATGGCCTTGCACTATCATTTGGCCGCCATGCACCCTTTTCTAGACGGCAATGGCCGAACGGCCCGCGCGATGGAAGCGCTTGTTCTTCGCCGCGCCGGGTTGACCGACAGAGCCTTCGTCGCCATGTCGAATTACTACTACGACGAGAAGCCCGCGTACTTGCGAATTCTCAGCGAGGTTCGGCAGGGCGGCCACGACCTAACGCCGTTCCTGGTCTTCGCGTTGAAAGGCGTGCGCATTCAATGCGAACGGCTAACGGCGGAGATTCGCAGGCACATGCAGAAGGCGCTGTTCCGCGACACGATGTACAGCCTCTTCAACCGGCTAGAGACGAAACGTAAACGCGTGATTGGGGAACGGCAAATTGAGTTGCTCAAGATTCTCCTTGAATTTGATGAGATGACGGCGATGGACCTCATGCAGAAAGCTGCCGTCCATTACATTTCGCTCGAATATTCAGGAAAAGCCATATTTCGAGATATATACGACTTAGTGGCGTTGGGGGCTGTCAGACAGACCGCAGCCTCGCCTGATTCACTCGCTGTCTTTATGGATCGACTCTGCATTAATTTGGATTGGCCCCAAGAGATCGACGAGGGCGAATTCCTGCGGCGCATGAAGACCATGCCAAAAGGCAAGACCTTCAAGTTCCTATCCTGAAAGTCTGCCCTACCCCATCCCCAGCCGCTTCATCGTCACCCTGGGCAGCGCGGAGCCTGTCTTTTCCAGCACCCACTTTGCAACGACCAGCCAAACCGCGCATCCTACCATCAAAAATCCCAGATCGTTCCAGCGGATTTGCGCATGGGACAGATGCGAGGGTTCCACGTAGCCCAGCATTCTGCCCAATCCCCAGATTACGGCCCAGACCGCGCCGCCGCTCACCAGCGCGGCCAGCAGGCAGCGGCCCAGTTCGACATATTCAAGGCTGGCCAGCGAGACCATGCGGCGCTGGTGCAGCAATACCGCGATAGTGATCGTCTGCACCGCGATTCCGATATTCGACGCGACGGCCAGCCCCATCGCTCCCTGCCAATGGTAGAGCGCGTAGTAGACGGGCAGCGAAACCACCGTCACCACCGTTCCCGCGGCCATGGGCACAAACATATTGCCCGCGGCGTAAAAGGCGCGCGCATAGATGGCCTGGGCCGACCACAGAAACAGCGAGAGTGAGAAGACCGCGAAGTAGGCGGCGCACTGCCGCGCGTCCGCTGAAGAAAAACGTCCGCCGATATACAGCAACTCCACCAGCGGCGCGCCCAGCACCACCATGCCTGAGGCTGCCAGCATTCCCAGTGCGGCCACGCGGGAGACGGAGTCCGCCACGCCGATGGCAAACTCATAGTGCCGCTTCTGCGACCACATGCTGGCGAAGAACGGCATGGTGGCGGCGCCGGCTGCCTGCGCCAGCACGGCCATGGGCGCGGTGAAGAGCTGTTTGGCGTAGCTCATCAGCGACACGGCGCCGCTGGTCGCGGAAGCAAAGTGCGCGATGATCCAGTTATCGGCAGTCACCAGTGAAACGCCGATCATCAGCGGCAGCGACAGCCGCACCCACTCGCGAAAGCCTTCGTCGGCGAAGTCGAGAATCGGCCGGTAGTGAGTGCCGGCACGGCGGGCGAACACCCAGTTTAGAAGGAACGGCCCAACCAACGCTCCCGCCACCGTGCCCAATGCCAGCGATGAGACTCCGATCGTCCGCACCAGCAATACGCCGCCCACGATGGTGCCCAGCCCATAGATCAGCGGCGCCACCGCCTGCACGCTGAATTGCTTCCGCACCAGCAAAACCGCGCCAAACACTCCGCCGGCGAAAAAGAACAACTGCGCGGGCAGCAGGATGCGCGTCAGTTGCACGCAAAGAGCCGCCTTTTGTGCGTCGAAGCCGTAGAACCACCAGTGGATGTACCACGGCGCAAACACCTCGCCCAGCAGAATGGCCACGCCCAGCACCAGGGACATCGTGGTCACAATCACCGACAGCGATCGCTGCCCTTCGGCCTCTCTACCCGTGTCGCGATAGCGTGTGAGGATGGTGACAAACGTGATGGAAGCCGCGCCGCCCACCAGGAAGTACGAGATCATATCCGGCAGCACGAATGCGCCATTCAGAGCGTCGGCCTCCACGCCCGCGCCGAAGAGCCAGACGATGTATTTCATCTTCACCAGCCCAATGATGCGCGACAGAAACGTTGAAGCCATCAGCAGGATGGTCGCCGAGAATGCGGTGTGGACGTGCGAAGGGCGCAGCAGCCTCAGCCCGCGGGACCACCGCGATTTCGGCGCTTCCTGGCCCACGTCCGCCGGCTTCAAGTCGAGGCCGGCTTGAGTTGGTTCCGTTCGTTTCACTTGAGTCGATTCTACCGGGGTTGTGCCCGGACGAGGCGCGGCTAGGCGAAGTATCCTATCCTCAGGAGGCACGGCGTGCGGCGGACTCTCGGCTTCGGATTCTCACTATGGCTGGCTCTCGCGTCGGCCGGCACTGCCCAGGTTATTCATGGCCGCGAAGGCATCACGCTGCCGCCCCCGCCCGCTGTCGATGCCATTCCCGTAGCCGACGATTACTTCGGGACTAAAATCCCAGACAGCTATCGCTGGCTTGAAGACGCAAAGAGCCCCGAGACGCGCGCCTTCATCGACGCCGAGAATACCTACACGGCACGCTACCTGAAGCAGGCGCGCATACACGCGCAGTTGCTTGACGACCTGGACGAGCTGGAGAATGTCTCCGCCGCCAGCCTGCCCATCCAGCGCGGCAACGACTATTTCTTCAGAAAGCGGCTGGCCGGCGAGCAGCAGTACTCGATCTACGTGCGCCACGGCTGGGCGGCGCCTGGTCAGGTCGCACCCCCTAGGGGCGAACCAATAAAAGACCAGCGCCTCATCGATCCCGCCTCCCTTGGCCGCGACCCCAATACCTCGGTCGATTTGGCCGATGTCTCCCGCGATGGTTCATTGCTGGCCTACGCCGTGCAGCAGGGCGGCGCGGACGAGACAGCCATCCACATCTTCAACGTGAAGACCGGCAAGACGCTGGAGGATGAACTTCCCGCGGCGCGCTATCTCAGCGTGAACTTTGCGCCCGACGGAGCCGGAATTTACTACGCGCGCAACAACAAGCAGGGAACGCTGCTTTATCGGCACGTGCTGGGCACGCGGCCATCGAGGGACGAGTTGGTCTTCGGCCGCGAGTTTCGCGGTGAAGAACTGGCGGAAGACGATCCTTTCGGAGGCGAGGTCACAGACGATGGCCGCTACCTGGTCGTGACCATCTACCGTGGTGGCTCGGCCCCCCGGCGAGTAGATATCGTCTACCGCGACCTGACCCATCCGGGTTCGCCGTTTGACGTTCTGGTTTGGGGCATCGATTCCCGGTTCAATGCCATCCACGCCCAGGGCGCATGGTATGTGAAGACCGATTACAAATCGCCCAAGGGCCGCATTCTCCGGGCCGATCCCGGCATCATGCCCGAGGCATGGAAGACGATTGTGCCGGAAGGCCCCGATGCCATTGACGACTGGTCCATCGTGGGCGGAAAGATCTACGTCAACCGGCTGAAAGACGCGAAAACTGAAACGGCCGTCTATACCGTGGATGGAAAACCCGCCGGCAAAATCGACTACGACGGCATCGGATCGTCTTCCGCCGTTCAAGGCCGCACCACCGACCGTTACGGCTTCTTCAGCTTTGAATCGTTCATCGTGCCGCCATCGATCTACCGGATCGATACGCAAACGGGAAAGCGCGACATCTTCTTCCAGCGCAAGACCACCTTCGACCCCAGCCAATACGAGCTGAGCCAGGTGTTTTTCAAGTCCAAGGATGGGACCCGGATTCCCATGTTCATCGCCGGCAAGAAAGGTCTGAAGCGCGACGGGTCGGAACGCTTGCTCATGACCGCGTACGGCGGCTTCAACATCGGCATGCAACCGTACTGGAGCCCGTCTACGGCGTGGTGGCTGGAGCAGGGCGGATGGTTCGCATTACCGAATTTGCGCGGAGGCGGCGAGTACGGCGAAAGTTGGCACGAGCAGGGAATGTTCGAAAGGAAACAGAATGTCTTCGACGACTTCTTTGCCGCGGCCGATTTCCTGGTCGCCAACAAATACACCTCGCCCGCGCACTTCGCCATTGAGGGCAGATCGAACGGCGGCTTGTTGATGGGCGCGGCCATCACCCAGCGGCCGGAGCTCTTCTCGGCCGTCTGGTGTGGTTATCCGCTCCTGGACATGCTGCGCTTCCAGAAGTTTCTGGTGGGTTCGTACTGGACCGCGGAGTACGGCTCATCGGAGAACGAAAAGCAGTTCTTCTACCTGCTTAAGTACTCGCCTTATCATAATGTTAAGGCCGGCACGGCCTATCCGGCGACGATGTTCTTTACCGGCGACAGCGATACCCGCGTCGACCCGCTTCACGCGCGAAAGATGGCCGCCCTGCTGCAGTCTGCTTCGTCCAGCGGCCGGCCCATCCTGCTGCACTATAGCTTGGCCGGAGGGCACAGCAGCGGAGTGAGCGTGGACCAGCAGATCCAGGACGATGCCGACACCCTCAGCTTCCTGTGGACAGAGACCGCCCAGCCGATTCGGGCCAAGTAAATCGCTTAGGCTCAACACGCGCCCCAAAAAACTGTTGCCGCTCACCCTGATGCGAATGCCCGTCCCTGCCGATAAGAAGAATGCGGGAACATAGCCAATGCATCAAGCCGAGTTAGAAACAGACATTCTGGATCGCCAGGAAGAAGAGGCACGTCTTGCTACCCTCTTTTCCACGGGGATTCTCGATACGCCGCCGGAACCGGCGTACGATGCGATCACGCGTCTGGCTGCCGAGTACTTCCGCGCCGATTCGGCCGGAATCGGCTTTGGCGACAAGAGCCGCGTCTGGATCAAATCCCACTGGGGCCGCCACGTTCGCGAGATTCCCAGAGAGCTCTCTATCTTCGATCTGGTGCTGGCGGCCGACGGTCCCGTAGTTGCCTCTGCCAGCTCAAAGCACATTCAAACTGGCGAACTCTTACCCGTCCTCAAAATGCTCGGAGCAGGCTTCTTTGCCAGCGCGCCAGTGCGTTCATTCGACGGAAGGATTCTGGGGACGCTCTCGATTTTTTCCGACCACCCACGGCCCGGACTGGACGCGGACGAGCTTCGCACCCTGGAAAGCCTTGCGGAAATGATCTCCAGCCAGTTGGAATTGCGGCGCCTGCGCAGATATTTGTCCGCCAATAAATTGCCTCGGACGCATGATGCGGGCGGCGCCGCCGTTTGGCCGGCAATCGACGATTTGCACCGCGCGCTCGACAACCAACAGTTTGTTCTCTACTACCAGCCGGAAATTGAGCTCACCACCCGCAAGATCGTTGGTCTTGAAGCCCTCATCCGCTGGAAACACCCCGAGCGGGGACTGATCCCGCCCTTGGACTTCATCCCGCTGGCCGAAGAATCCGGATTGATCCTGCCCATCGGCGACTGGGTTATTAGCCAGGCCTGCAAGCAGATTCAAACATGGTGCCGCGAGGATGCCCGCCACAACACACTGAGGGTCGGCGTAAACCTCTCCGCCCGTCAATTCTCCCGCGATGGGCTGGCCGATCACGTGAAGGCCCTGCTGCTTCAATTCGGCGTCAACAGCCGCCAACTCGGCCTGGAAATGACCGAATCGAGCCTCATCCCCAACCTGCGCATCGCCCTTGAGGTGCTCAGCAGCTTGCGCGCCCTGGGTGTCTCTCTGCTTCTCGACGACTTTGGCACCGGATACAGTTCCCTCAACCACCTGCACTCCTTTCCGTTTGACGTGTTGAAGATCGATCGCTCGTTCGTAGACCGCATGACCGAGGGAGATCAGCCGCTGCAAATCGTCCGCACCATCATCGAGTTGGCCCGCGTGCTGGGGCTGGACGTGGTTGCCGAGGGAATTGAGACCGCAGAGCAATACCGCTTGCTCCGCCAGCTGGGTTGCCGATTCGGCCAGGGCTATCTCTTTGCCCGTCCCATGACCGCCGAATCCGTAACCGAGCTCCTGCGGCTTCCCGGCCGCGTGCTGCCCGAGCCTGAGGAATGCGAACTGGTCAGTGCCTGATCGCGCCGCGAAGACCTGGCCTCTTTCCGCAGCCTGTTGGGTCGTGCCGCAAGCGGCTGGAATTCCGCTCCGGAGGAGCGGCCGAGAATAGTCGTCCATGACCCTTCGGCTCACAATCAAGGATGAAAGCGGCCGCATTGCGTGTAGCGCCGGTCTCCAGACCGGCTGTCGTGCGGGCGTCCTCGCCCGCACCCGGATCCGCCGCCCTCACCCACATCTTCGAAGCAGCCCAGGGTGAAGTCGCGCTAGCGGACGTGAACCCTGGGAACGCCAACCCGCAACCGCCTCCGCCCCGTAGGGTCGGCCGAACCTCACTCAGGATTCTCCATAGGACACAGTCGAACGGCTGGCCTAGCGGGCGCTTGCATTTTGGGAAAGCAAACAGTATCGTCCCCTTCCGGAACCCGCTCTGCCTCGTTCACGCAAAATGAACTGATGCCCAGCCGGCCACAGAGTATGCTCCAAACCATGCAGCAAACCGCCGAGCGCGCGCCCACGCCCACAGCCCCCAGCTTTGCCGGTTTGCTGGCCGCTCTGACTGAGCCTGGCGCCCCGGAAGCCGAGCGCGCACCTATATGGAACGACGACGGCCTGGCCGACGACGTGGCAACTCTGAGCTACGAACGCGCCTTGCGTGCCCACGCCCGCTACAAGTATGCCGACCCTCCAAACCTGCTGGACCGATCGCTTCCGCCGACAGCCGATCTCCAACCAATCGAGGACCTATGCTTCGATGAGATTCAAGTTGAGCCGGCATCAACAGCGCAGCGTCCGCAGTCTTCAAGCCCGATTTCCCAGCCGAAGACGGCCTTCGTCCCCACCTCGCCGCTGGAGAGGGATCTCAAATCCGCCAGCATCACCATCCGGCTGAGCAAGGCGGAAAACGCTCAGTTGCGGCAACGTGCAGCGCAAGCTGGACTCACCATCTCCGACTATCTGCGCTCCTGCACGTTCGAGGCTGAATCCCTGCGCGCATTGGTCAAGGACACCATGGAGCAGTTGCGTGCAAGCCAATCCACTTCCGGCGATCCCGATGCGAAGAAGGCCCCGCTCATCCCAGTGCGCCGCTCCTTCTTCGGGTGGTTACGGCGACTCCTGCCGAGTTGGCAATCCAGGCAGCAGACCGCCCGCGCCTGATCACTCAACCTCCAAAACCAGGCACTTCAAATATTCGGTCTCCGGCAGGTTCAGCACCACCGGATGATCGGGAGCGGCGCCGCGGCGCTCCAAAAGGCGCACCCGCCGTGTAGCATCGGCGGCGGCCGACGCCACCGCAGCCTCGAGTTCCGCCCACCCAACATGGTGTGAGCAGGAGCAGGTCACCAGCAGCCCGCCGGGGCGCATCATCCGCAGCGCGCGTAGGTTCAGCTCCTTGTAGCCGCGCAACGCTCCCTCGACGGCCCGGCGCGTCTTGGCGAAGGCCGGCGGATCGAGAACGATTGCGTCGAAAGCCTCGCCGGCGTCCGACCAGTCGCGCAGAATCTGAAACGCGTCACCCTCCACCCAGTCCACCTCGGCGGTGAGCCGGGCGCGATTGGCCTCAAGATTCCGCTCTGCCACTTCCAGCGAAACATGGGACGCGTCAATGCCTGTGACCTGGCTGCACACCTGCGCCAGATGCAGCGCAAAGCCGCCCTGGTAACAGCACACATCCAGCGCACGGCCGCCGCCACTGAGCTTTTGCGCCCACTCCTGCGCGGCGGCGTAGTTGGCCCGCTGGTCGAGAAACGCGCCGGTCTTCTGTCCCGCGTTGGCGTCGAATTGGAAGACCAGCCCGTTGAGCCGGAATTGCGTTTGGGTAGCCGGATGCGCGGCGTCTGCAACAAAAAGAGGCTCGGAGCTGGGCGCGGCCAATCCCTCCAACTCGCGCATCCGTGGGTCGGGCCGCTCAAGAATCGCCCCCGGCTGCAGCTCTTCGCGCAGCACGCGCACGCAAGTCTCTCGCACCGCGGCCGAATCCAACCCCTTCGCCAGCAGTTGAAGAATAACCAGGCCGGCATATTTGTCGACTACGATGCCAGGCAGCTCGTCGGCTTCGCTGAAACACAATCGGCAGGCGTCGGTTGCAGCACTCAGCATCGGCCTGCGCCGATCGACCGCGCGTCGCAGCCGGTTGGCCAGCAGCTCCAGCCACGTGGCCTCATCGATGGCCTCGCGCGAAACCATCCGCAACGCAATCTGCGAGGACGGGCTATAGAGCGCCGTGCCCAGCAACAGCCCGCGATTGTCGGCAACCGGCAGCAGCGCCGGCGAGCCGGGCTCGGCTAAGCCGGGCCGCGATAGTTGAAGGGACTCAATGTCCGAGGCGTAAACCCAAAGGTGACCGCTGCGCAGGCGATCGGCGGCGCGGCGATTTACCAGCGCCCCAAAGCCTGGACCAGGGGTCTTCGATCCTGTCCGCTCGGCTCCCGCGTCGATGGAGCCCGCATACACTTTTCCTTTGGAGTCGCGGCCTTCCCGGCGTTGGGCCGGGCTGTGGTTCTCGTGATCCCGATCGGAGTTCGCCACCGGCGGCGCAACCATCTGTTGCTTTGCGGCCGGCCGGGGCCCGTTCACTTTGCGCGGCCTATTCGGCTTGTCCATATTGCTCCGTTCGGGCCATTACTTGAGCCCTCGGCCGGGAGCAATTGGGCCGCCGGCCCCTATTTCGCCTGAATGCTGTCCAGGTAGCGGCTCAAATTGCTGATTCTGAGCAGCCTTTCCTGGTCGTTAGCAGTGTTCATCTTACCAAGAATCGGTCCCCACACCGGCATTTCCAGCGATCCGTGCGCCGAGATCTCCGTGCCAAACTCCAGCACTGTCACGATGTGCGTTTCTGGAAATTTGCCGCGATGGTTTCTGCTCAGAGCGGTCAAGTCCGCCGGCGGCGTCCTCAGTGCGGAAGCAGCCGGGCCCTGGCCTCTGCCGTTCATGCCATGGCACGGCGCGCAATAGCTGACATACATCTGCTTACCGCTGGTGGGCGCGGTTCTGTTAACCGGGATGTTAACCTTGACCGTGGTTTGATCTGCATTGGCCATGCCAACCGCCAAAGTTGCGGCTATGGCTGTAACTAAGAGGCGTTTCAACATAACTCCCTCGGTTCTGGACCTCTAGTCCGAAGGGCACTCTACTCCTATTCTGGAGTACTCTGGATGTGACGGCCAGCACAGCGTAGAGAGCCTGCACACACTAAAGTACCTAGTCGGGAGACGCTAAGATCCGACCTTATAAGTCAATTAGCTTTGCAAGCCGCGGAGTGTAAATCAACTGTTTCAGGAAAGTTAGATTTTGATTAGAATGCGGTCTCCATGGACTAACCCGGAATAGGTTCAAAATAAGCCGCTGTATCTTATCCCGATTAACCAATGTCAGTCCTGCCGGAGGCCCGCTCTTCATAGAGAAGCACATTCTGATTCGGATGCCTCTGCGATCGTTTCACGCCTTCGATTTCCCATCGCGTCTCTCTCGCCGAATTCGTTCGCCTGTAGCGCGGCTTGGCCGGGTTGTCCTTTACAACCTGCGGGTCATGCGCCTTCAACCGATGCGGCCTATAATAAAGCATGGCGAGCATGCGGCATGCCATCCCCGCGGATATCCCCAGCGCCCCCCCAGCGCTTCCTGAGGACATTCCTGTTTCTGCGCTCGATCTCGAACCGAGTTCACCGAAGGGTCCAGACGAACGGCATCAGAACGCCCAAATAGCCGTGCGGTTCGAGGCTCTGCTGAAGCACGTCCAAGCCAACCGCCCCAGCGAAGACATCACTCTGATCCGCAAGGCTTGGGAGTTCTGCGTTCGCCATCATCAAGGGCAGGTCCGGGCCTCCGGTGAGCCCTACGTCGTCCACCCCCTGGAGGTGGCAGAGGTGCTGGCGGAGATGAAGATGGACTCGACCGCCATTGCCGCGGGCCTCTTGCACGATTCGGTCGAGGACACCCCGGCCACCAACGAGGAGATTGCCGAGGAGTTTGGCGATCAGGTAGCCCACATCGTCGAGGGCGTCACCAAAATCGACAAAATCCAGTTTGCCAATCGCGAAGACCGGCAGGCGGAGAACGTGCGCAAGATGCTGCTGGCCATGGTCTCCGACGTGCGTGTCGTGCTCATCAAGCTGGCTGACCGCCTCCACAACATGCGCACCCTTGAGCACCTGCAGCCTGACCGTCAAGAAGCCATCGCCCGCGAGACCCAGGACATCTACGCGCCCCTGGCTCATCGCCTTGGCATGGGCAAAGTGCGCGGCGAGCTTGAAGACCTGGCCTTCCGCTACACCGATCCCGTCAGTTATGAAAAAGTTTCGGCGGCCGTCGAGGCCCGGCGCATCGAGGGCGAGCAGTTTCTGCGCGGCGTTGAAGACACGCTGGTGGAGCAGTTGCGCGAAAACAACATCGAGGCGCGCGTCGAGTGGCGCATCAAGCGGCTCTATTCCATCTTTCAAAAAATAGAACGCTCCAAGGTCTCTTTCGACCAGGTTTACGATCTGCTCGCCATCCGCGTAATTACGCCCGACGTGGCCTCCTGCTACGCCGTCTTCGGCCTCATTCACACCCTGTGGCGGCCAGTTCCGGGGCGTATCAAGGACTTCATCGCCATTCCTCGCGCCAATCGTTACCAGTCGCTGCACACCACGGTGATGGGCGCCAACGGCCACCAATTCGAGGTGCAGATTCGCACCGAAGAGATGCATCGCATCGCCGAGGAAGGCATTGCCGCGCACTGGAAGTACAAGTCCGGCGGCGCCACGGTAACCGCCCGCGACGAAGAGCGGCTGAATTGGATCCGCCAGCTCGTCGAATGGCAAAAGGAGATGACTGACCCCAACGAGTTCCTCTCCAGCCTGAAGATGGACCTGTATCCCGACGAGGCCTACACCTTCACGCCCAAGGGAAAAGTGGTGGTGGTTCCGGCGGAGGCCACGCCAATCGATTTCGCCTACACCATTCACACCGAAGTGGGCCACACCTGCGTCGGCGCCAAGGTCAACGGCCGCATGGTGCCGCTCCGGACCAAGCTGCGCACCGGCGACATCGTCGAAATCGTCACCCAGAAAGATCACAAACCCAGCCGCGACTGGCTGACTTTTGTCAAGAGTCCCCGCGCCCGCAACAAAATCAAGCACTGGCTCAATGAGGATCAACGCCGCCGCGCCGTCGATGTCGGACGCAAGCTGCTCGAGCGCGAGGCCAAGCGTTTCAAGGTCCCGATGAGCCAGATCACCGACCAGGATCTTGGCCGCATTGCCAATGAGTATGGCGTGGTCACTGCCGCCGACCTGCTGGCCACGCTCGGCCAGGGCAAGCACACCGCCCACCAGGTGCTCAACAAGCTGATCCCTGGGTTTGCTTCGCAGAACGAAGAGGCACCAGGCCCCGAGGCCAAGCCCAGCGCCAGCGGCACGCCGGCCATGTCGGACGCCGTGCGCAAGCTCCACCTCACCGGCTCCGACTCGCTTCAGGTCGAAGGCCAGAACGACCTGCTCGTCTATCGTGCGCGATGTTGCAACCCCATTCGCGGCGAAGAAATTATCGGCTACGTCACCCGCGGCAAGGGCGTGGCCGTGCATGCGCGCAGTTGCCCCAACGTGCAGAACCTGCTCTACGAAAGCGACCGCCGCATCGCCGTCGAGTGGTCCCGCGTGGGCGACCAGACAGCCGGCCGTCCTCAGCGCTATCCCGTCAAGATCACGGTCTTCTGCGACGACCGCGCCGGCATGTTGAAGGAGTTGACCGCCGTCATCTCCGACGACAACACCAATATCCGCGCCGTCGATATCCGCCAGGACGAGAACGGCGACGCCATTGTCGAGTTCGTGGTCGAGGCCGAGGACGTGCACCATCTCAACCGCATGGTGCTTGGCCTGCGCCGCGTCGCCGGCGTCCGCGCCGTGCAAAGAACGCAGAAACTCTAACGTCCTGAGTCAGAGGTTCGTTAAAGAATAACTCTTTGGCCTTGTATCAGGGCATGACTTCAGTCGTGCCGTAAATCGCGCAAAATGAAATGGGCTTTAGCCCCTGAGGGAAGCTCTTATCGAGCTGACCCACTACCGGCGTGCGCGCCCGCGCCTGGTCTAAATCGCACAGACAATTCCTCCACGCAATGCGACCCTATCTCAGCCCGCGAATGGTTCTGCCGCCCTGGCCGGGACAACTTCCCTCCGCCGCCGCGCATCGCACTCGAACAGGCAGACCGCCGCTTCACGAGGAGACTTTATGTCGTTCGGACTTTACGCCACAGGATTTGCAATCATGATCGCCGGGCTCGCTTACGGGGCGCACCTCATGCGTATACCCCCGCATTGGATCGCCGTAGGTGCGGTCGTAATGATCGGGCTGGGGATTCTGTCTGCCGTGAAGGCCACACGTCAAAAAGATCCCGTCAACTAAGCTTTCATCCCTAAACAGGTACCGCCGGCAATCAGGTAGCGCCGACCTCACGGTCGGCTGTCGTGCGGATCTCCTGATCCGCGCATCGCTGCCGGCAGCGTGGAAACGCTGCCCTCGCGTGACGAGGCCACTAACCACTAATCACTAACCACTAACCACTGCCCTCACAGCATCTGCTTCGCAATCGTCGCCAGCTGCATATTCGACGTGCCTTCGTAAATCTTCCCGATCTTGGCGTCGCGATAATACTTTTCCGCCGGATAGTCGCGCACAAATCCATTGCCGCCGAAGACCTCCACGCATTGGCTGGCCACGCGCTCAGCCACCTGCGACGCGAAGTACTTGGTCATGGCCGCCTCGCGCAGATACGGCTGCCCCGCATCCTTGAGCCGCGCAGCGTTGTAGACCATCAACTTTGCCGCTTCAATCTCCGTTGCCATCTCCGCCAGCGCAAATTGCACCGCCTGAAACTCGACAATCGGCTGCCCAAACTGGCGCCTCTCGCGTGCATATCGCGCTGCATGTCCCCACGCGCCCTCGGCCAATCCAAGCATCTGCGCGCCAATCCCGATGCGCCCCTCGTTCAATGTCTCGATAGCAATTTTGTAGCCCTTACCCGGCTCGCCCAGCACGTTCTCTTCCGCAATCTCGCAGCCGTCCAGGATCAATTCACAAGTGCTGCTGGCGCGAATGCCGAGTTTGTCTTCCTTGCGGCCAACCGTAAATCCCGGCCTGCCCGCCTCAATCAAAAATGCCGTAATCCCGCGATACCCGGCCGCGGGATCGACGGTTGCGAAGACGATAAACAGCCCCGCCTCGCGCGCGTTCGAGATCCACAGCTTGCGCCCGCTCAATCGAAATCCGCCGGCCACTTTCTCCGCCCGCGTCTGCAACGCGAACGCATCCGAACCCGAGCCGGCCTCGCTCAGCGCATACGCACCCACCGTGCCCGCAGCCAGCTTCGGCAGCCAGCTTCTTTGCTGCGCCTCAGTTCCCCAGCGGCGCAGCGCGTTCACCACCAGCGTATTGTGCACATCCAACAGCACAGCCACGGCGGGATCGACCGTAGAAATAGCCTCGATGGCCAGCACCGCATCGAAGAAGCTGCCGCCCGCCCCGCCCATCTCCTCCGGAATCTGAATGCCCATCAGCCCCAGTTCGAAGATGCGCTCGACCAGGCCATCGGCAAACCGTTGTTCATCGTCCATGGCGCGCACCTGCGGGCCGATCGCCTCCTCGGCAAACTTGCGCACGGTCGTGTAGAAGAGGCTCTCCTCTTCAGAAAGTTGCGTCAGTGGTGTGGGAATTTCGTGGGCCAACGAGGAATCTCCTCCAGGCCTCGCAGTCTATCAGACCAGTTCCAGCCCAGCCATTCCTTTGCGCGGCGGAAGATACCCGGTTGCGCGCCAGGCAATGGTGAGCTTCTCGCGGTCGAGCAGCTTGCGAATCTGGGCGCGGGCGTGGTCGGCCCACGGTCCTCGATTGTCCAGCTTTCGATAGCACTGCCAGTGGCGCAGCGCCTGGCGGCCCTGACCTTTCCGCTCGTAGGCCAAAGCCAGGTTGTAGTGGGCATCGGCGTATCGCGGAGCCAACGCCACGGCACGGCGGTAGGCTGCAATCGACTCATCCAGCCGCTCCAGCTCGTCCAGCACGTTGCCCAGATCGAAGAACGCCAGCACATACGTTGGATCGGCCTCGGTGGCCTGGCGGTAGAGTTCTTCCGAACGGCCATATTGGCGCAGGTGAAAGAAGATGGTGCCCAGGTTGATGTAAGCCGCCGCGTACTGCGGATCGAAAGCAATAATCTCCTCGTAAATCGAGATTGCGCGATTCTTTTCGCCCGCTTCCTCGGCCTGTACCGCGGCCAGAAAGCGGTCCTGCACGTTGCGCTGGCGGCCCGATCCCATCGATCCCATCGACCGCAAAGAAGCCGCCTGCGGGCCGTTTGCAGCTTGCTCGGCCCTTGCCGCCCGCTCAAAATCAAACAGCAACTGACGGCGAATGGGGTCCACAACCGCGCCATGATGCCGGAAAGCAAGCCGCGTTCCTGTACGCACCAGGCTCGCCTCGAGCAGCGGATTCGCCATCCCCGCCACGGCCTTCATGGCCATGATCGAATGCCGGATCGAGGCCGCCGGCACGGCTTCCTCGCGCAGCGCGCGCACCGTTCTCAGCTGCCCAAGATCCTGGAATGTGTAGGTCTCCCGCTGCGGAATCAGTTCGGCGCGCTCCCACCCCTGCAACTGGTGGCAACTGATCTGCATGATGCGCAAAACGTCCTGACGGCTATAGCTGGTCACTCTTGAGTGCTCCCACCGGTGGTACGGCTCTGCATCGGGGTTTGAACTCGTGTTCTGAGCCCGGTTCCTGAACCCTATTACCCGAATCAGACTCCAGGGCGTAGCTCTTGGAACGTCAACTGAGAAACCGCTCTTGCTGCGATTATGCCAAGAGTATGCGTGGATATGCAGGCATTAACTATCACAGCAACAAAAATATTGGTGGATAACGAGTGTCTGACTTGATTCTTGGCGAGACTGACGCCCATGGTTCGATTTGCCGGGCCCTGTGGAAAACGGAGCAGAAATGCATCAAACCCGGCGCAACCCAGACAAACCGGGGCACTGCGGTACCCTCGCCCGCGAGTCAAATCCCTCCGGCGGGAGGGGCGAGAATAGCCCCGGATGGAGCGTAGCGCAATCCGGGGAAAGCTTCCCAGCCAAATCCGCCCGCCCCGTAGAGCCGGAACGAACCACCATCAGGTCTCCATCCGGCGTTCATGCGTTCGCGCTGTTGCCGCCCGTCCCGCTCGTTCCCCTAGCCCAATTCCGAGCGTACAATTCTGCTTGGTTCAGAGCCGAGCTTTTTTCCACGGTGCGGCATTACATCCGTGCGCGGGAGGGGACCACAATGAACTTTCCAGTCTGGGACGTAGCCTTTGGCGCTGGTTTGCTGATGGCGCTGGTTGCGGGCCTGCACGTCTTCGTCTCGCACTTTGCGGTCGGCGGAGGACTGTTTCTGGTCCTGACCGAGCGCAAAGCCCGCCGCAACAACGACACTGAACTCCTAAACTGGTTAAAGTCCCATTCCAAATTCTTCGTCTTGGTCACGGTCGTCTTCGGAGCAGTCACCGGCGTAGGAATCTGGTTCACCATTGGCCTTATCAGTCCCACCGCGACCAGCGACCTTATCCACATCTGGGTCTGGGGCTGGGCCATCGAGTGGGTCTTCTTCTTCCTCGAAATCACCTCCGCGCTACTCTACCTTTACGGTTGGGACAAGCTCGATCCCAAGCTGCATCAATGGTACGGATGGATTTATTTCATCACCGCATATCTCAGCCTGGTCGTCATCAACGGCATCATCACCTTTATGCTCACCCCCGGCCACTGGATCGAAAATCACGAGTTCTGGATCGGCTTCTTCAATCCCACTTATTGGCCGTCGCTGCTCTTCCGCACCTCGGTCTGCCTTGCCCTAGCCGGAATCTACGCGCTCATCACTGCCAGCGTGCAGAAGGACACAGCCCTCAAGGCGCGCATCGTCCGCTGGGGCGCGCTCTGGACCGTCCCGTCTCTGCTTCTTTTGCCCGTCTTCGCGCGCTGGTACATCCGCAGGATTCCCGCCGACATTTGGGCCAGCGCTCGCGGCGCCATGCCCACCGGCACGCACTTTGCTCTGGCCGCCTGCGTCCTGCTTGGCGTAACGCTGCTGCTGGCGTTGATTGCTCTCGCCATGCCGCGCCGCTTGCACCTGGCCTTCAGCCTTGTTGTTGCGCTGGTGGCTTTCGGTGCACTGGATTCCTTCGAGTTCGTCCGCGAGTCCGTGCGCAAGCCCTACGTCATCGAGAATTATCTCTATGCCAACTCGCTTTACTCCTCGGCCATGCCCGGCGACGGCGGTTTCACCGTCGAGAAGATCGGCGATGCGGGCGTCCTCAAGACAGCCACATGGATCGATCTCCGCGAACTGACCAAAGACAATCAGGTAGCCGTTGGCCGCGAGATCTTTCGCGTCGAGTGCTCAAACTGCCACACCCCAAACAGTTATCGCGGCGTCCACCAATACATCGTCGAGCGCCAGTGGGACCCGGACAAGATTCGCGCCATGCTTGGCAGCCTCTATCTGATGCACAACGGCGTCATGCCTCCCTTCGCCGGCACCGACGCCGAACGCGATGCTCTCGCCGAATATCTCATCTCGCTGCAACCTCCCATTGCATCGCCCTCCGGCTCCGCCGATGGCAAGACTGTCTACGAGCGCGACTGCGGCATGTGCCACCGTGTGACCGCCGAAGACCATCTCTTCGCCAACCTGCCCCGCGATCCGCAAGCCGCCGCCGATGCGCTGAAGGACCTTCCCAGCATGTTCCCCGTCATGCCCGATCTCAAATTGTCTGAGAATGAACGCCGGGCACTCGTTCAGTGGGTCAATACGCAGCGGCCCGCGCCAGCCGCAGCGAAAGGAGGCAACTGACATGATCGATCCCAGCATGGTTCCCACCATTGATCCCAATCCGCTGCCCGCGCCCTATTGGGTCTTCAAGCTCCTGCTCATCGTCACGTTCTTCCTGCACATCCTCGCCATGAACTGCATGCTCGGCGGCGCTGCTCTTGCGTTGCTGGCGCGCTGGCGTCAGGGCACCAACAAATACGGCAACCGCATCTTCTTCGACGTAGCCAAGAAAGTCCCTGTCCTGCTCGCCGCCACCATCAGCCTGGGCATTGCGCCGCTGCTCTTCGTGCAGGTTCTCTACGGACAATACTTCTACACCTCGTCCATCCTGCTGGCGTGGCCGTGGTTCCTGGTGATCGTGCTTCTCATCGCGGCGTATTACGGCTTCTACTTCGTCTCCTATCGCGGCGAGCGCCGTCCCCTTGCCGCCGGCCGCGTCATGCTCTTCAGCACCACGCTCGTTCTCATCATCGGCTTCATCTACGTCAACAACATCACCCTCGGCCTGGTTCCTTCGCGTTGGGCGCAGAAATATTTCTCAAGCCCGTCGGGCTGGAACCTCAACCTGGCCGAGCCCACGCTGTTTCCGCGCTATCTGCATTTCATGACCTCCGCAGTGGCCGTTGGCGGCCTGGTGATGGTACTCTTCGCATGGGCAAAGTGGAAGCAGGATTCCGATTACGCGCGCGACCTCTTCCACTTCGGCGGCAAGGCATTCATGTATGCCACCATGGCCCAATTCGTGATTGGCTTTTGGTTCCTGCTCAGCCTGCCGCGCGATCTGGCCATGCTGTTCATGGGCAACAACACCCTCGCCACTTCGCTTTTCGGCTTCGGCGTAGTCGGCGCGCTCGCGTCGATCTTTCTCATGTCCGACGCCCTGCGCAAAGATAATGTCCGCCACGCCGCCATCGCCGTCTCCACCATCACGGCGCTGATCGTTCTCACCATGTCGGTGATGCGAGACATCCTGCGCGACGCCTATCTCAAGCCGTATTTCCATCCCCAGGAATTCGCCGTCAAGACGCAGTGGTCTCCGCTGCTCCTGTTCCTCGGCCTATTCCTGGCCGGCATCGCCCTCTGGATTGTCATGCTGATGCGCTACGGCTATTTCACGAAAGCTAAGCCCGCGAACGAATAGACCCGCGACAGCATGATCCCATAGTGGACGGATTGTAGCGCCGGTCTCCAGACCGGCTGTCGTGCGGGCGTTCACGCCCGCATTCGATATGGAACCAAAATCAGATCACACGGTCTAAGCGGGTGCCCCCGGTCTCGCTTCTGAGACCGGGGATTTCAACTACTTCTGCAGCGTCCTTATATACGCCACCGCAGCCTTAATCTGATCGTCGCTAAGCTTTCCTGCAAAGGCAGGCATCTTGTTCTTGCCGTTTTTGACGATTGCAATCAACTCCGCATCCGGAGTCTTGACGATCGCAGGGTCCTTGAACGACGCGGCCTTCAGCATCTTCCCCGCCGGAGTGCCGGCCAATCCATCCACGCCGTGGCAAGGCGCGCACTTCGACTTGAAGACATCCGCCCCGGCGCTCTGCGCAAGTCCCGGAGCAGCAATTGATGTAGCCAAACAAAAAATCGCAACGCAATGAAGACGAAGTTTCACTTGACAAGCTCCTTACCGGCACAGTCGCACGGCTTCGCGCCAGTATACCGCGACACGGCCGTTCCAAGGATTGCCAAAAAGTTGCGCCAGCCCGAAAAAAAGTTTTGACAAAGTCGATTGACCTGGATTACAGTCGTTTATCGATATAGCGATCATCGACCAACTATGCCAAAACGAAAACTCGATCCATTGCCCTCGGCCGCGTTCCAGATACTGCTCTCTCTTGTGGATGAAGATCTGCATGGATACGCGATCATGCGCCAGGTGGAAGAGCAAACCGGCGGTCAAACCCGTCTGGGCCCCGGCACGTTGTACGGCTCCATTCAGTCGTTGCTCGAAGAGAACCTTGTTGAAGAAATCGACCTGCGCGAGGACGCAAAGCTTGGCCATGAACGGCGCCGCTACTACCGTTTGACCTCCGCTGGACGCAAGCTGGCTCGATCTGAAGCCTTGCGCCTTGCCGGCCTGCTGCGCGTCGCCCGCGCCAAAAAAATCCTAAGGGGGGACTATGTCTGAGAAGATTTATGCGGCGCTGCTGCAAATTTATCCGGCAAGATTTCGCGACGCATACGGCGACGATGCCCTGCAGTTGTTTCGCGATCGCTCTCGCCATGAGCAGGGACTCGTTGCACGGCTCCGGCTCTGGCTCGACCTCCTCGGCGATCTCGTTGTCTCCGCTCCTCTCGAATACCGGCGGGCGCAGCCTGCATTCATCGGTTCCACGGCAGGATCGGCAGGCGCGCCCAACTTCCTTGTCTTGGAAACCGATCCGCCGCGGCTCGGGGCGCAGTTTTGCGCGGGCCTGCTGTCGCTCGCGGCGTTCATCGCAATTCTGGTGGCCATTGGCAACGGTTGGAACTATCGATTCCAGAGCGCGTGGTTCGCACATCTCCCGCCCCGAGACAACGCACGTTTTCTCCAGCCAAAGGCCGCTCTGCTTCCCGCCAGCTTTGCCTTCGCTCAAGCGCCGGTTTCGCAACCGCAGCCTCGAGATGCCACCAACGCCATCGTCGATGCATTCAAAACGCACGACATCGTAATGTTCGGCGAGTGGCACGCCAATAAGCAGGAATACGAATGGCTGTGCAATCTCGTCAGCGCGCCTGAGTTCGACGACCGCGTCGACGACATCGTTGTCGAGTTCGGTAATTCGCTCTATCAGAAATCGGTGGATCGCTACATCGCTGGTGAAGACGTCCCAATCGAGCAGGTGCGCAAAGCATGGCGCAATGTGATTGGCGCGGTCGGCCCACCGTCTCCAGTCTACGAGCAGTTCTACAAAGCGGTTCGCGACGCCAACATGAAGCGCCGCGGCAAGCACCAACTCCGCATTCTGCTCGGCGATCCTTACGGCGACTGGGAAAAGATCAAGGACGCCGAAGACCTGGGGCCGTATCTAACTCACCGCGATGAATGGTACGCGCAGGTAGTGAAAGACGAGGTGCTGGCGAAGCATCGGCGCGCGTTGCTGATCATGGGCTCGGGACACTTCATCCGCCGCAATGGTCCCGGCCTTGTCGAGCACACCATACGCGCGGCCGGCGCCAACCCATACCTGGTCGTCTTCGGAACCAACGCCGTCGGCGGCTTCGACGATTTGGACAAACGCTTCGACGCATGGCCGGCGCCCGTAATCGTATCGCTTGCTGGAAACTGGGTGGGCGAACTGCCGGCCATGCCGGTCATCAACGGCGGCATTACTCCCGCAACGCCGTTGAAGCTCGCCGACGCGGCAGATGCACTGTTCTACGCCGGCCCGCGCGATTCACTGACAGAGCTTCGCATGCCGCGCTCTGAGCTGGACGGCACCGCGTATGGAAATGAATTGAATCGGCGTCTCATGATCTTCCCCGGCCATGCGATCAACTTCCTCTACGACCAGACCGAGGTCCCGCAGTTCGCCAGGCCTCAGCCCCGTCCGCAATCCGGTCTCCAGCCCAATCAGCAATCCGGTCCAGCGGCACGGCCCGCCATGCCGCCTCCGCCCAAGAGCATGAACGACCCGCTGCCGCCAAGGCCTCCATCTCAATGACGATTTTATGTCCGATGAATTCAGAGGCTGCGACATCAACACACTGGTGCGTCTTGAAAACTACCGCGCGCTCTTCGCCTGGCCCGCCCGCTGCAACGCAAGCCGCGTGATCGAGTCGCCCTGCTTCACCATCTCGTGCACCGCAAAACCCTTTTCCGCCAGCGCTCCCGTGGGGCACGCCTGCACGCATTTGCCGCACGCGGTGCAGTTCTTCGCCTGCCCCCAGTTGTCCTTCAGATCGCTCACGATGCGCGAGTAGATGCCGCGCGACGCAACCTCCCACACATTCGCGCCTTCCAGTTCCGCGCAAACCCGCACGCAGCGCGTGCAAAGAATGCAGCGATTGTGGTCCAGCACGAAGCGCGGGTGCGTCATGTCCACAGCCAGCCGCGGATTGTTATACGAGTAGCGCACATGCGTGACGCCCAGCGATTGCGCCATCGCCTGCAACTCGCAGTGGCCGTTCGACACGCATGCCGAGCAGATGTGGTTGCGCTCCACCAGCAGCAGCTCGACGGCCATCTTTCGATAGAGCGTGAGCTTGGCCGAGGTAGTCTTGATTGACATCCCCTCTTGAATTGGAGTTGTGCAAGCCGGCAGCAGGCGGTCGGTGCCGGCAAGCTCCACCATGCACACCCGGCACGCTCCCACCGCGCTCAGCCCCTTCAAATAGCAGAGCGTCGGAATCTGCTTGCCGTTGGCGCGGGCCGCTTCAAGAATTGTGTGTCCTTCAGGCGCGGTCACCAGCTCGCCATCGATGCGAAGTGAAACCGTTTTGCTCGGCAATGCAGCGGTCTTTCCGTTCGATTGGTCCATCTCATCGGCCTCAATTGGTACTGACGGCGGCTCTCAAATCGCAACGAAGGCAGCGTCGGCATTCCTCCAGCGCCTCTTGCGAATCCAGACCGGAAACAACTTCAACCTGCGATTTCACACGTGTCTTTGCGGGCACATCGTGCGCTGTATGCCGGCGGCTAAGGCTGGGCTCGCCCGGCGCCGTACGGCTGTACTTGAACTCCGGAAACAGCTTCTCCCAGCGCTCTTCGCCCATCAGCCGCTCATCGATCTTGCGCGCCGCCTGCTTGCCGCCGCCCATGGCATTCGACACGTTGGATGCGCCGGTAATCACGTCGCCGCCCGCATAGAATCCCGGACGGCTGGTCTCGAGCGTGAAGCGATCCACCACGATCGTTCCTTCTTCTTTCAGCTCCAGTCCCGAAGCGCGGCAGAAGTCCAGATCGAAGGTCTCGCCGACGGCCATGACGACGCTGTCACAATCGAAACGCTGTACTTCGTCAGTCAGGATGGGCCGCTTGCGTCCCGACTTGTCGTACTCGCCCAGCCGCGTCTTGACGATCTCGATCGCCTTCACGGTTCCATCCCGTCCGCCGATGATGCGGTGCGGCGCGGCCAGAAAAACAAAGCGCACACCCTCGTCCTCGGCCGCCTGAATCTCCTCATCGATGGCCGGCATGTCTTTGCGTTCGCGCCGATAAAGAATGGTCGCGCTCGAGCCCATGCGCAACACCGTTCGCGCCGAATCGATGGCCGCGTTGCCGCCGCCGATAATTGTGACCCGCGAACCCGGCGAAACCTGCGTTCCTTTTGCCACAGCTTCAAGGAACGGCAATGCGGTGTAGACGCCCTTCAACTCCGTTCCCGGAAGATGCAGCCACGATTCCTTCCATGTTCCGATGGATAGGAACACGGCATCGAACCGGCTGGCCAGCTCGTTCAGCGGAAGATCGAATCCCACGCGCGTGTTGAACACCGTCTTCACGCCCATTCGCTCGATCAGATCCAGTTCGCGCCGCAGCACGGATTTGGGCAGCCGATACTCCGGAATGGCAAAGCGCAGCATGCCGCCGGCCTCGTCGTGTTCCTCGAAGATGGTGACGTCGTGCCCCAGCATGGCCAAATAAAACCCAGCCGTCAGCCCGGTCGGTCCCGAGCCCGCGACAGCGATCTTGCGGCCCGTCGGCGCAAGCTTGCGCGCCGCAATCCGCTCGACCATGGTTTCGAAATGCTCCGATTGCGATTGATAGACCGAATCGGCAATGAATCTGTGCACCTCGCGCATATTCACCGGCTCATCGAACGACTGGCGCCGGCAGCGATTGTCGCAGGGATGCTGGCAGATCCGCCCCGTCGAAGCGGGCAGCGGATTGTCCAGAATCACCGACTCAAACGCGTCGTCGAGCCTGCCCTCCTGATACAGCTCCAGGAAGCGCGGAATATTCATGCGCAGCGGGCAACTGTTTTCGCAAGGAGACAGCGCCAGCTCCTGGCAAACGCCCGCGCGGCAACGCCGCGCCAGAATATGGTCCTCGTATTCCTCGCGGAAATGGCGAATGGTGGTGAGCACCGGGTTTGGCGCCGATTGGCCCAGCCCGCAGAGCGAACTCTCGCGAATCATCCGCACCAACTCGTCAAGCAGATTCAAATGCTCCGGCGTTCCATTGCCTTCTGTAATCGCATTCAGAATGCGCAGCGCCTTGTTCAGCCCTACACGGCACGGCACGCATTTTCCGCAAGACTCGCTGTGCGTGAACTCGATGAAGTACCGCGCCACATCCACCATGCAGTTGTCTTCATCCATCACCACCATGCCGCCCGAGCCCATGATGGAGCCGATCTGCGCCAGGCTCTCGTAGTCCACCGGCGTGTCGAGCATCTCCGCCGGAATGCATCCGCCCGAAGGCCCACCGGTCTGCACAGCCTTCACGCGCCGTCCAGCCACGGCCCCTTCGCCAATGTCGTATATGTAGCTCTTCAGCGGAGTGCCCAGCGGCATCTCCACCAGCCCTGTGTTCTGAATCTTGCCCACCAGTGAAATCACCTTTGTTCCAGGGCTTTTCACGCTGCCGGTCTCCGCAAACCATGCCGGTCCGCGGCTCACAATGGGCGCAATGTTGCACCACGTTTCAACGTTGTTGATGTTGGTCGGCTGGCCATACAGACCTTTCTGCGCGGGAAATGGCGGCCTCGGCCGCGGTCTGCCCGCAAAGCCTTCAAGCGACGCAATAAGCGCCGTCTCCTCGCCGCAAACAAACGCTCCCGCTCCCTGCACCAGGTCGATATTGAAGTTGAATCCGCGGTCCAGAATGTTCTTGCCCAGCAGACCGTACTCCCGAGCTTGTTCAATGGCGCGCGTCAGCCTGCGCACCGCCAGCGGATACTCGGCCCGAACATAAATAATTCCTTCGGTCGCCCCCGTTACATACGCGCCGACAATCATCCCCTCCAGCAGCGAATGAGGATCGCCCTCAATCTCATTGCGATTCATATACGCGCCGGGATCGCCCTCATCGGCATTGCAGATCATGTACTTCGTATCCGCTTTAGCCTTGGCCAGAAAATCCCATTTGTTGCCGGTCAAAAATCCCGCGCCGCCGCGTCCGCGCAGCCGTGCCGCCTTGATCTGCTCGATCACGCTCTCCGGCCGCCCGTCGATAAGCACCTTATAAAGTGCTTGATATCCGCCAACCGCGATGTATTCCTCAATGTCTCCAGGATTGATCAACCCGCAATTGCGCAGCACAATCTTCTTCTGTCCCTTGAAAAATGGAATCGCATTCCACGGCGCAATCTCCGGATAACCCACGCCATATTTCACAAACCCCGTGATGTGATCCCACTCTTCAATCTTGCAAAAAATTAGATCCGGCGGCATCACCCTGGTTGAAAGGCTTTCCAGAATCCGCCCCGCATCGTTGGCGTGTACGCGCCTTAAGATCACCAGCGGACCTCCCGGCAGCCGCACGTTCACCAGCGGCTCCTGAAAGCACGAGCCGAAGCAGCCCACGCCCACCAGCGACACATCCTGCCCGCTGCTTTGAATCGCCTCGTTCAGTGCGTGGAAGACCTCTTCCGCACCGTTGCCCCGGCCGCAGGTTCCCATGCCCACAGCAATCCGCGGAACCGCCGGCAACAGCTTGGCAAGCCCGGATTCACGCACCGCATTGAACGCGCCAATATCCTGAATCCGCGGCATCATTTCCTCCCTTGCTTCAGCGACTTCAGTTCCCGCTGCAACGTGCGTTCGTTCACGTGGCTCAAAATGTGGTGGTTCACCTCCACCACCGGCGCCAGCGCGCACTGGCCAAAACACGCAACCGTGCGAACCGTGAACTTGCGGTCCGGCGTGGTCAGCGCCAGCTTGTCGGCATCGTTGGTCTCGCTCAGGTCCTGCCCGCTCAGCCCCAGATCGAGGCAGAGTTTGGCCAACAGATCCCGCGAGCCGCGCGTGTGGCAGGCCGTCCCGCGGCACACGCACACCACGTTATCGCCCTGCGGATCGAGGTTAAACAGCGCATAAAACGTGGCCGCGCTGAATACCCTTGCCGGCGGCAGCCCGGTGCCATCGGCAATCGTCCGCAGCGACTCCATCGATAGAAACTTATGCGCATTGGCCGCTTGAACCGCGCCCAGGATCCCCAGCAGCGCGCCGGGCCGTCCCTCGTGCTCCGCAATGGTCTGGGCAATGAACTGCCGCTCGTGAGTGCTCAGAACCTCATCCGCAACACTCTGCATCGTGCCTCCTCTTCAGACGCCACGTCGCCGGCAGGCCGTTGCCCAGGCCGCCAGGCACAGGATTCTTCTCTTTGCTTGGGAATTAAGTGGAGAACCGCCGAATGCGTCCTCCGCAATCGCCGAATTTGAACGGCGCCAACCAACCTTCCTCGGTTTCTGGACACTGTCTTGAGGAGAGGAAAGAAGATGAAAAGAGCGTAATTGAGGGGCCTCGCCGGGCCGAAAAAACATGCAAGCCGCGCCAAAATTCAGCGCGACCGTCATGCATTCCCCTCACAAAATGTCCGTACGGAACTCTGAACCGATTGGCTTTACTCTGGATGTGCCTCGCATCACATTGCCCTGTGATGTGCCCGAGAGCCGGTGACCGGCACCCCCAATTCAGCGCAATGGTTGGAGGCGTATCGCGTCACCGGGCGGGCCACGGACTCCACGGCCCAATCTTGGAAACCTTTATGGCTGGCCCCTGAACGTCTGTTCCGCCAAGGAAGAGAGTCAGGGTAGAACATTCTTCCATCTCCGGGTATACTGTCGCCAAGGCGGCGCGCATCGAGCCGCGCCAACTTCAAGTGAGGTGCGTCTTCCGCAGGGACTCCGGTTCACTGACGTTCGACGTTCCGCCATCGGAGACTTCGCGGTGGCGCGCTGTGGCCCGCGTGCTCCGAAGTCCCATGGACTTCTTGAGCTGCGCCCTCCTTCCTGCATGTTGTAGCCTCTGCGGCTCCCCTCTGCCGCAGCTTTCCACCGTGCCAATTTGCGATGTTTGCTGGACGGAATTTCCCGTCCAGACCGGCCCCGCGTGCGCGCGCTGCGGCGACGCTCTCGACGCGCCGGCCAGCTCATCCTCTCCTTCGTTATGCCGGACTTGCCGTCTGGCGCCTCCGCCGTTTGTGCGCGCGGTTGCTTTTGGAATCTATCAGGACCGCATGAAAGAGGCCATCCACGCGCTCAAGTACGACCGGCTTCACTCGGCGGCGCACGGGTTGGGGCAAATGCTGGCCGAGGCCATCGCTCAACTTGCGCCCCAGGCTCCAACCAATATGCTGGTTGTTCCGGTCCCGCTGCACCGCTCGAAATACGCAAGCCGTGGATTCAACCAGGCCCGGTCGCTGGCTGAGCACGCGCTGGCTTTTCTGCGCAAGTCGCATCCGGATTGGCGGCTCACGCTGGCCTCGACCACGCTGATGCGCCTGCGCGCAACCGGCAGCCAGGCCGGCCTCACTCCGCGCCAGCGGCGATTGAATGTGCGCGGCGCTTTCTCGGTCAGCGATCCATCCGAAGTCGAGTCGCGTCACATTCTGCTCATCGACGACATCCTCACCACCGGGGCAACTGCGCGCGCGGCGGCGCAGGCGCTGATGCGGGCCGGGGCCGCGTCAGTGTGGGTGGCCACGCTGGCCAGAGCTCGCCGCATATACGACGTCCAACTGCCCGCTTTGTTTGAAAGCGCGGACGACAATCACGATTCATACGGAAACCTGGCTGCGAAAGCCATGCAGTCTGAAAGCATCTATTCATCGCAAGACCAACCATCTTTTTGACGAGGGGACAAGAGATGTCGCTGGGAAAAGCTATGATTCATGCGCGCAAGCAGAAGTCCATCGCCAAGGCCGTTGCGGTGCACGCGGCGGAACACGCGGGAAGCCCGTATGGCATGCAGGCCACGCACATGCTGCAGATGCCGGTTCTGGTGCTCAACGCGTCCTATGAGCCCATCAATATTTGCGGTGCTCGCCGCGCGCTCGTACTGGTGCTCAAGGGCATTGCGCGCACTGAAGAAGAGCACGGCCTCATGCTTCATGCCCAGCGCAGCCGCATCGCCATGCCCTCGGTGATTCGGCTTCTGGAATATCGCCGCATTCCTCACCAGACGCGCGCCCTCTCGCGCAAAAACATCCTGCTGCGCGACCGCAACACCTGCCAATACTGCGGCGCGCTGCTGCCGTCGAGCGAGCTCACGCTTGACCACGTGGTCCCACGCTCGCGGGGCGGCAACTCCACCTGGGAAAACCTGGTGGCCTGCTGCCATGCCTGCAACCGCCGCAAAGGCAACCGCATGTTGAGCGAGATCGACGACATGATTCTGCTGCGCGATCCGCGGCCGTTTTCACTGCACACCAGCAGGCAGATCATGCGCATGCTGGGGCGCGGAGACGATCGGTGGCGAAAGTATTTGTTCTATTGAGGGAACAGGGAACAGCAGCATTGTGGTCGCTTGGAAAGGCATTCGAATAATCCGACCCCAGAAACGTATCTTGTTTTGTTTCTGTGACTTATCCGATATGGAAATACGTATCTTATTTGGTTTCTGCCACTTAGCTCAAAACAGGGGGGGGAGGGGGTCAGCGCTCGGTCGATGAAGGGCCTAGCACCCTGGTCCTCTATCTGCCAGTG
>Ga0326727_10002411_pt1 | contig 63977 bp, 55 predicted proteins | sample MB2enrmetagenome_FD_207643 | JGI IMG/M metagenome (GOLD analysis project Ga0326727, IMG submission 207643) | Lab enriched peat soil microbial communities from McLean, Ithaca, NY, United States - MB29MY | ecosystem: Environmental > Terrestrial > Soil > Wetlands > Peat | place: USA: New York...
CGAAAACTGGAGCCTGTGGCTCGACTTCAAGATCATCATGCGCACCATCGGCGTGGTCTTCGCCGGCACCGGCAGATGATCCAACCCACATCCGCACCCGGGTCTCCGTATTGACCGCGCATTCATGGGCGGCTAATGCGAGTGAGCCGCGAATTGCGTCGCGCGATAAACTAGAACTGTGAGGATCGCGCTCGCACAGATCGACCCCACGGTTGGGGACTTCACCGGAAATATTGAGAGGATCGTTGCGGCGAGCCGCCGCGCGGCTGAATTGGGCGCCCGTCTTACTGTTTTCTCGGAATTGGCCATCTGCGGCTACCCTCCGGCCGACTTCGTCGAGAAGCCCAGTTTTCTCGCCCGTTGCCGCACCGCCGTCGACGAGCTTGCCCAGGCAACTGCTTTGCTGCCCACCGCTGTTCTCGCGGGTGTCGCGCTCAAATCTCCCGAGGGCAGCGGCAAGCCCGCCTTCAACGCCGCCGTTCTCCTCGACAAGGGCCAGCTCATCCTCGAACAGCACAAGCGTCTGCTACCTTTCTACGACGTCTTCGATGAGCAGCGCTACTTCGCGCCCTCCCGCGGCCAGCAGGTGGTTGAGTTCGACGGCCTGCGCCTGGCCATCAGCATCTGCGAGGACGCGTGGAACGACAAGAACTTCTGGCGCCATCGGCTCTACACAGTCGACCCCATGGAAGAGCTTATGCGCCAGAACCCCGCCATTCACATCAACCTCTCTTCTTCGCCCTTCTGGCACTCCAAGCGCGCCGTGCGCCGCGAGATGCTCGCCGCCATCGCCCGCCGCGACGGCATACCCGTGCTCATGTGCAACCAGGTTGGCGGCGACGATAGCCTCATCTTCGACGGCTCCTCGATCGCCCTCAATTCCCGCGGCGAACTCCTCGCCCAGGCCGCTTCTTTTCGCGAGGACCTCGTCGTTCTCGACCCCTTCAATGCCGATCCCATCCCAGCACCCCCCGACGACGACACTGAAGCCGCTTATCGCGCCCTGGTGCTGGGCACGCGCGACTACGTCCGCAAATGCGGCTTCCGCAAAGTCATCGTGGGCTTGAGCGGCGGCATCGACTCGGCGCTCGTCGCCGCCATCGCCACTGAAGCGCTCGGCGCTGAGAATGTCATCGGCATCGGGAACCCGAGCCAGTATTCCTCCCAGGGATCGATCGACGACAGCAGAAGGCTGGCTGCGAACCTTGGAATCCGGTACGAGATCATTCCCATCACTGGTCTCTTTCACGAGTACACAAAGGCACTCGAGCCGCTCTTCGCCGGCATGAAAGCCGACATCACCGAAGAGAACCTGCAGGCGCGCATCCGCGGCACCCTGTGGATGGCCCTATCGAACAAATTCGGCGCTCTGGTGCTTACTACCGGCAACAAGAGCGAGATGGCCGTGGGTTACTGCACTCTCTATGGCGATATGGTCGGCGCGCTCGCCGTCATCGGCGACCTGGTCAAGACCCGCGTCTACGCAGTCTGCCATTGGCTCAACCGCGATCGCGAAATCATCCCGCCGGCCATCCTCGAAAAGCCTCCCTCGGCTGAGCTCCGCCCCGATCAGAAGGACACAGACTCGCTTCCGCCCTACGATGTCCTCGATCCCATCATCGAGGCCTATGTCGAACGCTACGAAACTCCAGAATCCATTGCCCAGGCAAACGGATTCCCCGTCGAGCTCGTCCAACAGGTGGTGCGCATGGTCGAGCGCGCCGAGTACAAACGCCAGCAGGCCGCGCCAGTTCTTAAAGTTACGGCTAAATCCTTCGGCATGGGGCGCCGATTCCCAATTGCCGTTAGAGCCTGCTATTGACTTTCGCGTAGGCAGCGCTGGGAGCCAATTTTGCCGAGTTTTAGGAGCGAGGAGGGAGGCATACCGGGTGTCTGCTAGCGACGAGCGACAACAAAATCGGGAAAATTGGCCCCAGCCCTCCCGGTTGCGGCGCAAATCCGGGTCCCCAGCGACAGGTCTTGGTCGCTGGGGTGGAAATCGCGCTACACTTCGTTGTCGTCATCGCCTTGGAATGGCCAAAGTCTTCGTCCTCCGCCTCGTTTAGCGCGATTTCCGCTCGCAACGCTGCCTGCGGGAAAGTCAATAGCAGGCTCTAAGGTGCAGGTGTAAGCTGGAATCTGGGAGTTTTTCCCGTGATCATCGATCGTTTCTCCCCCTGGTGGAGGGAAACGCCTAAGGAGAACCGCTTGATTCGCCCGTCCCTCCGGTTGCTGAGCGCTGCGGCGCTCGTCTCGTTTGTCTTTCCTCTCTATCAGGCATCAGCACAAACCCAGGTTCCGCCCGCTCCGGCCAACACGCCTCCTACGCCCTCGGCCCCTGCGGCCGAGCCGTCTGCCCCGGCTCCTGCAGCGGCGCCCACGTTTCCCAAGCCCGATCCGGCAGATTTCACCGCCGCCTCGCCCACCAAAGAGGTGATCGATACTTTCCTGCAGGCCATTTGGGGTTACGACGACAACCGCATGTGGCAGGTTCAGGGTATTCTCAAGACCCCAGTTGACGGTATGAGCAAAGTCGTCATCTTAGTTGCCGATAAATCCGGCAAGGACAAGCCTGGGGCCTTTGCCTTCTTCGTTGCTCCCGGGGGCAAATACCTGATCTCCGGCGACGAAGTGACCCCATTCGGTGAGCATCCTTTTGCTGAGAACCGCGCCATCCTTCAGGAGCGCGCCGACGGTCCCTATCGCGGCACAGCCGACAAGAAGCTCGAGCTGGTCGAATTCGCTGACTTCCAGTGCCCGCACTGCAAAGAGGCGCAGGCCAACATGGACAAGCTCGCTACCGATTTTCCCAATGCCCGCATCGTCTACCAGAACTTCCCGTTGCCCCAGCACTCTGCGGCCGCAAGCGCCGCGGCGTACGGCGTTTGCGTCGCCAAGCTGGGCGGCAGCACTGCCTTTTACACCTTTACCGCTGCCGTCTATGACGGGCAGGATGGACTTGCAACCCCCGACGGCGCCACGCTTACCCTCAACAGCGCTGTCACCAAGGCCGGCCTCGATCCCGTCAAGATAGAGCCCTGCGCAAAGGACCCCGCAACATTGAAAAACGTCGACGCCTCAGTCCATCTCGCCAAGGATCTGCACATCAACCAGACCCCCACGCTCGACGTCAACGGCCGCGCCGTTCCCGCCAACGCGCCCTACGACCTTCTCAAGAAGATTATCGAGTACCAGGAAAAACTCGACGGCATCACGCAGTAACGGTAACGCGTCAACTCAACTTCTCTGAAACAAGAGCTCCCGGTCGGCCCATCTGCCAGCCGGGAGTCTTCATATGTGCGCAAGAAACTCAACCCGCAGGTCCTTTTCTGTCGTTGCCGATCCGGCTGTCCATCTACCGCCCTGAGGACCGAAAACATGGTGGCTGGCACAAACTGAGTTGCTCTGTGTGGCCCAAAATGGAGATCAGGCATAAGACCTTGGTGCAGTGAGCGGTACCCCTTTTACCCTGAAAGCCCCCAGCAAGTTGTATTCCACTCACCCTCCCAAGGGTCCATATTTCTTCAAGATAAGTTCCCCTCTCGGTAAAATGGTCCGCTCATTCTGCCGATAAAGACCAAGGGGAAGGAAATGACCCAGCGTGGCTATACTTTCGACTCGACTGTTCCTGCTGTGCAAAACAGCTTCGACACGGGCCGATATTGCGCCTATAGCCAGACCCGGCAGCGCTTTCTCAGTGCGGACGTCGAAGCGGGCGATTTCTCCGTCGGAGCCCTCGATGCCAGACTGTTGACGCTCACTGCCGACTCCGGGACGAGCCTGTGCCTTCTGCCATTCCGAGGCATCTCACCAACCAGCGTGCGTGTGCCGGTCGATCTGATTTATCTGGATCGGAATTATTCGGTCCAGGAAATTGTCGAGTCCTTCCCGCTCTCCCGCGTTTCCGCCTCCGCTCCAACGCCCGCAAGCGTCCTGGTTCTTCCGGCGGACTCGATCAGTTCAACGGGTACGCAGTGCGGCGATCAGATCGTTCTTTGCTCTCCCAGCGAGATGAAGCGCCGACTGAAGGAGTTGGCATGCGCAAGTGTCGAGCTCCGTCCGGATCAAGCCGCCGATTCCGCCAGGGAAAGCTCAGTCCGCACGAGCACAGGCCGCGTGTTGCAGTGGGAGGAACGTTTCGGCGTCAAGACCGCCGCACCGAAGGCTCCCGCCGAGAGCCTTCCCGACGAGCAACTTCTGTATCAGCCGGTGCCTTTGTTCCCCGAATCGCAAGAGGCAGCCCCAGCCGAACCGGCGCCGCCGATTGAATCGGCGAATGTAGTCCATCAGGCAAATCCTCCCGAGGTCGCAAGTCCCGTCGAGCCGCCCCAGCTTGCGCCATGGGCGAAAAGGAACAACAAGCCTGCCCGAAGCTGGCTGCAGCGCTTCTTTTCCCCGGACTCTCCCGAACCAAGAACATCTACACGGGAGTCGATTCAAGGACTGGTTGCCTACTTCTTCACAGGTGGTCACCCGGTACCGCACGCAGTCCGCGACATCAGTTCGACCGGACTTTATGTGTATACTGACGAACGCTGGTATCCGGGCACCGTGGTGCGAGTGACGCTGACCGATATTCAGGACCCGAGATCCGAACGCTCCATCACCCTGCATATGACGGTTGTCCGCGCGAGCGACGACGGAGTCGGTTTGCAGTTTGTGCTTCAAAACCCCAAGAGCCGCGGTCAGAATTCCGATGGGTCGGTCATCGGCGCCAACAGCGTGCAGGTGGAACAGTTCCTTGAGCGGGCTCGCAACGCGAAAAGCCAGGCATTCTGAACCCGAATCCCGTCAGCAAAACCTTTCGCCCGCAACCTGGGAAATCTGGATTCAGTATTTACTGCGGTGCCTTCTCGACCACGATCATCGGCGTATGTCCCGCGGCTTGGGTGCCCCGCACCACGTGCGGAGTCATCACAATCACCAGCGTGGCGTAGTTGTACTGGTTGTCTTTGCTGGTCAGGTTGTTCATCCCCGGAATCTCGCTCAGCCCCGGCGTGCCGCTTACCGCCAGGCTCTGCGACCGGCTCAGCTGTGCGGCAACCACTGACGCTTCGCCCTCTTTCAGCGTCGCCACGCCGCTGAATGTCTGGCTGGTCAGGATCGGATTCCCATTCAGCGACGCGCCCGATAGCGAGTCCAGCTTCATGTCGAGCGTGAGCGCAACCGTGCCGTTACGCATCACCTTGGGATTGGCCTTGAGCGTCAACCCCAGGTCCTGGTACTGCACCATCGGAATATTCGGCACCGTGCTCGACGCCGAGGCGAGCAAGGAAGAGAGGCTGCTGGAGCTGCCTGCCCCGGTCAGTCCCGCAATGCTCCCGAGCCCCGACGAAAGGCTCGAGTACGACGCCGTCTGTATCGGGTAGCGTTCGCCCTCCTTGATCGTCCCATCCTCGCCGTCGCCCAGCCGCAACTGAATGTGATCGAGCTCCCGCGAATCCGATGTGTTCAGGGCGAGATTCATCTTGGCAGGTTGCGGTGAAACGCCGGAAAGCGTGATCCCACCCCCAAACAGCGCAATCCCGTTTTGGAAGATCGAGTTCGAAACCTGCCCCGACGCAAGCAGAATGGCCAGAATCGCCAGCGGGTCGTTAGCCGACGCCAGTCCCGACGAGATAATCTGCTGCACCAGGCTCTGATTCGAATTCAGGATCGACTGTTCTTCGGTGTACACGTTGAAGGCTGTAATCGACTGCGGCGGCGAGACGCCCGTGTTGCGCGTCAGGTTGTGCGCCACCTGGATCAACCGCACATCGAGCACCACCTGGTTGCGCCCGTCCTCCAGCGTCCGCATCGTTGTGTTGAACGCACCCAACACCTGCGGCGGCGCGCGCAGGGTCATGGTGCCGGACGCGCGATCGGTCGAAACCGTCTGCACGCCGAAAACATTTTTGGCCACGTTGCCCACTTCGGTTAGTTGAGCCTCGCTGAGTCCCGGCAGATAGAGCGTCTCAACCTCCTCGCGCTCAAACTGCCTCCGGTTCTCGCGCGTGTCCTTGGCCACCAGTACACGGTGCGTGTCGAGCGGTACATAGAACGTGCCGGTCGCCATGCCCACCAGCCGTGCCGCCTCGTCAAAGGGTGCATCGTCGACATCGAACCGCACCGTCGCGCTGGTCACGCTCGCGTCAAACATCGGCTCAATGCCAAACGACTTGAACACTTGGCGGATGGTCTGCACCTGATCGGTGTGAAGATGAAAGCTGAGTATTGCCGGCAGAGGCGCAAGCGTTGGCACCGCGTCCAGATCGTTGCCCGTATCGCCGTAGAGCGGTTTTTGCTGGCTGCGGACCACGTCGTCGCCCAGTTCGTAGAGATGCTGCGTCACCTCGGCATTTTTCTGATCGAGCTTGAGCGCTTGCTCGAGATCCGCGCGCGCCGTTCCCTCGTCGCCTATCAGTCGCGCCTTGGCCGCCGCCTGGATCAGCGCCGTTACTGCGTGGCTTCGCGCCACTTCAATCGACAGCCTGTAGTCGTTGCTGGCCGGATCGAGTTCGGAGGCCAGTTTGTACCGCTGCATCGCCTCTTCAAATCGTCCGCCGACAAATAGCTGGCCTGCCTCGAGAAAGATCTTTGCCGCGCGCCGCTTGTCAGCGTCGGTGGGCTGTTTTGCGTTTTCTACCTGCGCATGTCCGGCAGCGTTCGGCACACCCGCCGCAGGCGTGCTCTGCGCAGGCGGGGTAGTTTGTCCGCTGGCCGCATTCCGGTCGGGTGCGCCGCTCGTTTGCGCCATCGCCGCGCATGGCCACAGAGCAATCACAAGGGTGTATCGACATATACAGGCTGCCCACCTGTACATGTCGATACACCCTAAACACGCCAGGGCCAGGCGCTTTGTGCGCCGCCGCGCACTTCCATTGATAGCGAATCTCACAGCCCGCTCCGCGTGCACTCGAGCAGATCGGTGAGCGAAGTCGCGCACGCCTCGGGCTGATGCTTTACGAGCTCATCGAAACCGTAATGCCCGGTCGCCACCGCAATCACCGAGAGAAGATTTGCCCGCGCCGCTTCAATATCGCGAGGCGTATCGCCCACCACGCACACATTTGTTTTGCCCGTCAACTCGCGTGCCTTCGCAGCCGCCTGCCCGATCAGTTCCGCGCGAATTGGAAAATAATCGCTGAATCCGCCGAACCGGAACCACTCGCGTAACCCGGCCTGTTCAATCTTGATCCAGGCGATCATCTCCAGGTTTCCGGTCGCCACGCCCAGCACCGCGCCCTTGCGCGCCAGATGTTTCAGCGCCTCTTCGACCCCCGGCATGCGGATCAGATCCAGTTCGTGACGTCGCTCCGCCACGCTCAGCCGCATGGCTTCAAGAATGGCGTCGAGCCTCGACTCCAGCACATCGGCCGGCACGCCTGCCTGCCGGCAGGCCTCGCGCAGAATCGCCGTGTCCGTGGCGCCATGCAGCAGAATTCCCGCCAGGGTCACTTCGAACCCCGTCACACGCGCCACGCTCGACCGGAACGATTCGACATGCACGCGGTCGCGGCTCCGCAGCAGGGTGCCGTCAATGTCGAAGAGATAGGCATCCTGCCCATCCCATTCGAAACCGGGTTCGATATAAACGTGCGCTTCTCGCTTCTCCGTTGCGTTCAGCATGGTTCAAAAAAAGCCCTCGCAAACCGTGCAATATCGCACCGCGTCCCGCGCTTTTCCGGGGTCGCCGCGGTCCGCCGCTGCGGATGAAGAGTGCGGGAAACCACGAATCCAGCGGAGTGCGGGAAACCACGAATCCAGCGGAGAGACACACACTCCCGCACCGACGCATCTTCCCGGCGGTCTACACCACTTGATTCGAACAGGTTTGGCGGATTTTGTCGTGCCCGCCCCGGCGTTGTTTACCGATAGCCCTGCCGGAATGCGCTGAATACAGGACGCTCCGACCGCGGCGGGCGCTTGAGCCCCGCGCGCACCTCGGCCAGTTCCAGGCCCAGGTCGGCCATGGCGCGGCTCAGCGTGTTGCGGTGCATCCCAAGCTCTTCGGCCGCTTTACACTGGTTTCCCCGGTGCGCCACCAGAACTTCGCGCAGGTACTGCCTCTTGAATTCGCGCACGGCATCCTCGTAGCGGACGCCGCTGGAGTGCATTTGTGTCACCAGGCTATCCAGTTCTTTTCTCACTTTGACCTCTTGCCCGTCCCGTCCGGATTAGTCCGCCCTTCCGGGAGCAAAAAAATCACATTTAATCAAGATACACCGTTCTTCTGTTGAAGCAACGACTTCGTTTCAAGTTCGAGGGTCCTTATCCCTTCGCTCACCTTGCCAGCCAGATCCGAAGTCGTCATGCGGGTGCCGGCCCGGCAAGCCCCGAAGAACATCGACGGCAGCCTGGAGTCGGCCAGCCACGTGGTTTTCGGTAAGAACGCCACCACCCCCAGCAAGACCAGCGCAATGAGTACGAAACCCTGTGCAAATCCCGCCACCGCGCCCAAAACCATGTCCAGGCAGCCAAGCCCCATCCACTCCATGGTCTTGGCCATCATGTTTCCCAGCACGTTGCAAATGGCCATTACCAGCACCGCAATCAGCAGGAAGCCCACGATGTCTGAGATCGCCTCACTGTGAATCAGCGGAAGCAGCGAACTCGCTACAATCTTGTAATTCCATGAAGCGACTGAGAGTCCGAGAAGCAATCCAACCAATGAGCAGGCCGTGCGCAGGAATCCTTGCAGCATTCCTGTTATCGTCGCCCCCAGTAAAACTACAACAATAGCCCAGTCGATCCACGTCATGTATCTGTCTCTCTCTGCATTAGACTTCGATGCGGTGACCGGTCAAGCGCCGGTACGCCTCAAAGTACTTCTGCTGCGTCCGCTCCACCACTTCCGGGGGTAGGCTGGGAGCCGGCGCCTGCTTGTTCCAGTGGATTGATTCCAGGTAATCGCGTACGTATTGCTTGTCAAAGGAAGGTTGGGGGCCTCCTGGTTTCCAGGCTGCACCCTCCCAGAACCGCGAAGAGTCCGGCGTCAATACCTCATCGGCAAGGATAATGCCTTGACCCGTTCTTCCAAACTCAAATTTTGTGTCCGCCAGGATCAGGCCCCGCGACTCGGCATGACCGGCCGCCTTATTGTAGATCGCCAGGGTCAGCCGCTTGAGCTCGGCCGCGTCTTCAGCGCCCACAATCGCCGCCGTTTCCTCAAACGAGATGTTCAGGTCGTGCATCCCGTCCTTGCTCTTGGTGGCAGGGGTAAACAGGGTCTCCGGCAGCCGCGAGCCATCCTCCAGCCCCTCGGGCAGGGGTATCCCACAGACGGTTCCGAAGGCGCAATATTCCTTCCAGCCCGAGCCGGCCAGGTAGCCGCGCGCCACGCACTCCACCGGAAACATTTCGGCCCTCTTCACCAGCATCGACCGGCCTTCGAGCTGATCGGCATAGGGCTTCAACCCGGCCGGATACTCGCCCACATCCGCCGTAATCAGGTGGTTCGGAATAATGTCGGCCAGGAGCTCAAACCAGAACAGGGAAATCTGCGTCAGAATCTTGCCCTTGCCCGGGATTCCCGTGCCCAGGACATGATCGAATGCCGAGATTCTGTCGGTTGCCACCAGCAGGAGCGCGTCATCCACTGCGTATAAATCGCGAACTTTGCCGCGTCCCAGCAGGGGAACCGCGCCGAGGTTGGTACTCAATAAGGCAGTCAAAGGGGTTCTTTCTTTAGAGAAAAAGCTGAGACTCCGATTGTCGAGCCGCAGCCGGGCTTTGTCAATCGATCTGAAATTGCCTGCCCTGTACACCCGGAGCCGTGGCGGATCTGGACGCGCTGACTACTAGATTTGACCGCCATTTGGGAATTATTTCCTGTGTGGAGAAGTTGTGTGACCGTCGTCACGGACCCGTGTTTTCAGTTCGGAGACACTCCAATTGTCAACATGGTTCGGAAGGCGTGTAAGAAAGCCTTCTTTGAGCCGGGCGACACGAGGCAGCAGTGGAAAGGGGAAGCCGCGGCTAGCTTCGTTTTGTGCAGGGATCACCAGTAGCCGCGCGCTACCGACCTCCAGTGCCGGCTACTGGTTCCCGTTATTATCTTGTGATAATACAAGCGCCTCCGAAGCGAAGTTTTCCTTCGGAGGCGATTTCTTTGCCCGCAATCCGCAGAATCACCGGCGTCGCACGGCCTACGCTTTCCGAGTCCTTCCTCCCCGCTGGGAATCAAAGAACTCGTAGCTTCTCAACTCGCACGCGGAGGTACCAGTGGGTCTCATCTCCAACATTCTCTTCCCGGTGGACTTTTCCCGCTCATCCATTGCCATGGCTCCATTCGTCAAGCGTTCCGCGGCTCTCCTGGGTGCCCGCGTCTCGCTCATCCACGTATACGACCCCAACAGCTACTCCGGCGCCGAGGTCTATGTCCGAGGCCCGGTCGAAATTGCCGAAGAACATCGCGAAATCGCCTGCGATCGCCTCAACGCGTTTCTCAAAGATGAGTTTCCCGTCGCCGATTACCCGCGCATCCTCAAAGCCGGCGACGTGGCCGCTACCATCTCCGAAACCGCCCGCCACGGCTTCAACCTCATCATGATGCCTACCCATGCCGGCGTCTTCCGCCGCACCCTGCTCGGTTCCACAACGGCCAAGGTCCTCGACGCAGCCGATTGCCCAGTCGAAACCAGTCTCCACACCGAGAACATCCGGCCGCGTCACGCCGGCCATCGTGAGTGGGTCATCGCCATCGGCCTTAGCAACGACTCCGAACGCGTCCTCCGCTATGCGCATGGGATTTCAGCTCAAGCCAAGGCGCACCTCAGCATCGTCCATGCCATTCCGGGTCACGATCGCAAGCTGCCGGTCAGGCTTTGTCTGGAGGATGAGATTGAATCGGCTGAGACGCGGCAGGCCATGGAGCGTATTGCCGAATTGCAAAAGAGCGTGGGCTCCAACGCCCCGGTTCGCATCGTCACCGGACTCGTCAAGGACGCCCTGGTTGAAGCCGCGCGCCATCTCGGCGCCGACGCTCTGATCATCGGCCGCAGCCCCAGGCCCGGCCTGCAGGGCCGCCTGCGCGACCTCACCTACGCGATGGTCCGCGACGCCCCCTGCCCGGTGATCTCAGTCTGATTGCGCGCGGGCTCGCCAAAAGCTGATAGCTGATAGCCACACTTACGCCGTCGCCCTCTGCCGCTCCTGCCCGCCCAGACGCACGCTCACGATCTTCGACACGCCCGGCTCCTGCATGGTCACGCCGTAGATCATACCGGCCGACTGCATCATGCGCTTTGAGTGCGTCACCAGCATGAACTGCGTATCGTGGCTCAGCGATTGCAACAGTTCGGCCAGCCGTCCCACGTTGGTCTCGTCGAGCGCCGCGTCTACTTCGTCCAGGATGCAGAACGGGCTCGGCTGGAACTGGAAGATGCCCATCAGCAGCGCCAGCGCAGTCAGCGCCTTTTCGCCGCCTGAGAGCAGCAACACATTCTGCAGCTTCTTGCCCGGCGGTTGAGCCACAATCTCCAAGCCGCTTTCGGCCTGGTTGGCCTCGTCGGTCAGCCGCAAAAACGCCTGCCCGCCGTGGAACAGCCGCGAAAACACATGCGCAAAGTTCTCGTTGATCCGCGCGAATGCCTCGTCGAACCTTGTGCGCGAAATCTGATCGATCTCTTTGATCGTCTCCTGCGTGTTCTCGATCGATTCGATCAAATCGCGGCGCTGTGTCTCGAGGAAAGAGTGCCTCTCGGCCGTCTCTTTGTATTCATCGAGCGCCATCATGTTCACCGGGCCCATCTGCTCGAGCCGCTGCTTCAACCCGCGGCAGTTCTCGTCCTCCGCAGTCAGCTGGTCGCCGGTCAGCCGCACAATCTCCTCGTCGCCGCGCAGCACATGAGCCTCAACGTTCACCTCGGCCAGGCAGCTGGCCTCAAGATGCTCAAGGTCCGACTGCAGCTTGGCCAGCTCCGCCGATCGCGACGCCCGCTCCTCGCGCAGTTCATCCAGAGCCGTGCGCCCGGACTTCAGTTGCGTCTCCATCTCGGCCAGTTGCTGCCTTAGCGTCTGCGCCTGCGCCGCTACCTGCTGGGCCGCGGCCAGCGCCTCGGCCCGCGCGTCAGCCAGCTGCTTCTGCCGTGCCGCCAGCTCTCGGTTCTCGTTCGTCCGCTGCTCGCGCTCGGCAATCGCACCGGCCCGCTGCTGCTCAATCGTCAGCACCCGCCGCTCAAGATCGGCATGCAGCCTGTCGATGCGCTGGAAGGCCGCTTCAGCCCCGCGCCGCCGTTCTTCCAGGCCGGCCAGCTCCGCCGTCAGTTGCGCCGCCTCCTGCTGCACTACCTCGCGCTTCTGCCTCAGCGTATCCAGTTGCGCCTGCAGCGCATCCAATCCCGCCTCGGCCTGCGCATGCTCGCTCTCCAGCCGCGTCATCTCCGCGCGGTTGATCTCGATCGATTTCCGTTTCAGCTCGCACGCATCCTTGTTGCGCGCGGCCTGCATCGTCCAGTCCTCGAACCGCCGCTCGATACGCTGCGCCTCGCTCTCCATCTGCTTCAGCGCCGCGCCCAGGTTCGCGCTCTCGCTCTCCACCTGCCGCCGTTCCGCGTTCAGGCTTTCAAGCTGCGCCGTCAGCCGCTCAATCTCGCGGGTCAGCGCAATCGCCTCGGTCTCAGCCTGCGCCAGCGCCGTTCCCAGCCGGTCGAGCCGGTTCTCGGTCTCGCGCAAATCGCGCTTCAGCGCCAGCGGACCCTCGCTCGCCGGCTTGCCGCCCGTCACCGTCGAGTTGTGGAAGCACTCGCCCTCGCGCGTCAGAAAATACGCATGCCCGTACTGCGCCGCCAGCCTTTGCGCATCCACGCCCGCGTCCACCAGGTATCCGTACTTGATCTTCGGCAGAATCGTCTCCAGCGACTTCCCGAACCCGTTCAGCACCTTGATCGCATCGCGCAGGGGCGTAAGCCCCGGCTCGTGAATCACGCTCTTCTGTTCTTCAAACAGCAAGCCCTGCGCGTCGCTGTGAATCAGAAACGTGGCGCGGCCATCGCTCGTCTTCAGCAGCTCCACGCCCTGTTCGGCCGCGCCCCAGCTCTCCACCACGACGTAATTGAGTTCTTCGCGCAAGAACTCGTCCACCACGCCCTCGTGCTCGCCGCTCACCTCGAGAAAATCGGCCAGCGTACCCACCGGCGCCAGGTTCTGCCCCAGCGCTCCAGGCTTCAGCAGCTTGCGCACCGTGTCCGTCGAGTAGCCATGATTCCTGATCAGCGCCTGTAATGAATCGCGCCGTCCCGCCGCTGCCGCCTGCTCGCTGCGCAACTGGTTGGCCATCGATCGCTTTGCGTTCTCTTCGGTCCGCTTGGCGTTCAGTTCTTCGCGCACCGCGGAAATCCCGGTCTCCAGCCGCTTCAACGCGTTGCCGGCGCTCTCAAACTTGAACCGGGCCTGCCCCGTATCCACGCCCAGGATCTCGAGCTCAGTGCGCGCCTGCGCCATCTCGGCCTGCAGCCGCTCAGCCTCGCGCTCGAGGGCCGCCAAACTCTCTTCGCCCTGCGCCGTGTGGTTGCGGGCGTTGCCGGCCATCGTCAGCAGATGCATCGCGTGCCGCCGGTTGCCCTCCAGCGTTCGCTCGGCAGTAAATACCTCATCCGCCGCAGTCCGCGCCTCCTGTTGCCGCGCCTCAACCTTTTGCCTGAACTCCCTCGCCTCGCCAGCCGCCGTCTCCAGAAACTGCCTTTGCTGCGCCCGCTCTTCGGCAATCCCGCCCAGCTGCGCGCGAGTCTGTTCCAGCTCCGCGCCAGCCGCGGCAATCCGCGCCTCCAGCTCGGCTACGCGCTCGGTGTTGCTGCGCTCGCGCTCGATCGCCCGCTCCAGCTCAACCGCCGCTTCGCTGGCTCGCGTTTGCGCGCTCTGGCCCTCGCTATCCAGCTCGTAGCCGCGCTCGGTCAATGCGTGCTGGCTCGTCTCGAGTGTCGCAATTTCCTCAGCCGATGATTGGATCTTTTCGGTCAGCGCGGCGATCTGCTGCTCCATCGCTTGCTGTTCGGCATCCATCATCGCCATGCGGCTGACCAGCACCACGCGCAGCCTTCCTCGCAGGTCCTCGCGCACCGCCGCAAACCGCTCCGCCTTCGCGGCCTGCCGCTTGAGCGAGTTCATCTGCCGCGTGACTTCTTCAAAAATGTCGTCCACGCGCGCCAGATTCTGTTTCGCACTTTCCAGCCGCAGCTCAGCCAGCCGCTTCTTGGTCTTGAAGCGCGTCACCCCCGCGGCCTCTTCGATAATCGTGCGCCGGTCGAGCGGCTTTGAGCTCAGCAGTTGACCAATCCGCTCCTGCCCGATGATCGCGTAGCTCTCCGGCCCCAGGCCCGTGCCCATGAAGATGTCCTGAATATCGCGCAGCCGGCACAGCTTGCCATTCAGCAGATACTCGCTCTCGCCCGTCCGGAACAGCCGCCGCGTAATGACCACCTCGCCTTTGCGCGGCGTAGAGTGAAATTTGCGGCGCCTGATCTTCAGCACCACCGCCGGCTGCCCGCACGACAGCTCCGCCGCCTGCGCCACCTGCTGTGGGGCGGACTCTTGGACGGGGTTTGTGCCTTGGGTGGCATCTTCCGCGCTCGCGTGATGCTCTGGGCCCTCTTCCTCAATCACCTGGCCCGGTTGCTCGGCAGCCACAATCTCCTCGGCCTCTGCCGCCTGCTGCTTCCTCAGCTCCTCCTCGTCCCAATCCGCCGGCCCGTCGTGATCAATCTCCACCTCCGGTTCAACCGGGATCGGCCCCTCGTATGCTTCGGGATCCACCAGCGTCAGGCTCACCTCCGCCATTCCCAGCGGCTTGCGGTCCCGCGTCCCTGCAAAGATCACGTCCTGCATGTGCGTGCCGCGCAGGCTCTTGGCGCTCTGCTCGCCCAACACCCAGCTCACCCCGTCGAAAATGTTCGACTTTCCGCATCCATTCGGCCCCACCACCACGGCGATGCCGGTGCCGGCCACCGTCAGATCCGTGCGGTCACAAAAGCTCTTGAAGCCGAGGATGTGAATCTTCTTTAATTTCAGCATTTTTACTCCAGTTCGACGGTGTTCATCCGGGTCGCACATCCCAAGCTGCAAGCCCTCTGCCCGCAGCTCCGCAGGCGCGCAAATTTCCCTTCGAATACTGACTCTACGGACCCCGAAACGCGGGGTCAACGCCGGAAAAAGGCACCTTTGTGGATAAGGGGGTCCGGAATTCAAGGACCCCTTCGGCTGGCCTCATGGGTGACGTTAAGAGTTGGTCGCAAACGCTTGCAGGTTAGGGACTAAGTAGCATGTTGACTGCTCACTGCAAAGCCGCCCCAACCGCCTTCCGGATCACCTTCTCAAGCGCCCTCAGCGCCTGCGGCCTCGGGAACCCCGGCCGGCTCGCCAGCCTGATCGTCCGCGACGATCCGCCCGTCAGCGGCCGCAGGATAATCTCCCGCTTGCGGAACGAGTCAGCGGCCAGCGCCGGCAGCAACGTTGCTCCATACCCCGCAGCCACCAGGTTCACCAGCGTGTCCAGTGTAGAAGCTTGCATCGATGCAGCCATCCCCGCCCGCGCCCTGCCCGCTCCGCAGGCCTCCAGTGCCTGGCTAGCCAGGCAGTTTCCCTCGGCCAGCACCAGCAGCTCGTCGGCAAGCGCTTCCTCATCCACTATTGCCGTTTTCGCCAGCCTGTGATTCTGTGGCAGCGCCGCCAGCAGCGGTTCCTTGAAAATCGCCAGCTCCGTAATCTCCGGAGCCTCGGGCGGCGTGGCCAGCAGCGCCGCGTCGAGCCGGTGATTGCGCAACCCGTCAATCAGCCAGCGTGTGTGGTCCTCCCATAACTCCAGCACCAGTCCCGGATACGCCTGCTTCAGCGGCTTCAGAATCAGCGGCAGAATATACGGCGCCAGCGTGGGAATCACGCCGAGCTTGAGCGGCCCCACCAAGGGATCGCGCGCCGCCTGCGCTACCGCCTCCATCTGCCCGGCTTCGGCCAAGGCCTGCCGCGCATGCGCCAATATCTGGGTGCCTACCGGCGTCAGATCCACGCGCTTGTTCGTCCGTTCCAGCAGCGTTACGCCCAGTTCGTCCTCAAGCTTCTTGATCTGGCTTGACAGCGTCGGCTGGCTCAGGTTGCACGCCTCGGCCGCGCGCCCAAAATGCCGGCGCTCGGCAACCGCAACAAAGTAACGCAATTCCTGCAGATTCATAATCCAACCTCCTGGGGTGTATATGCAGGTACGATCTCTATCATAGCTCCTGTCAATCGCCACAGTAGAAACAATCGATTGTACTTATCGCACTCGCCCGTCTACTCTAACCTTGCTCCTTCTGTCCACTGCTCACGGTGCACTGGTCACTGGTCATCGACCACTGACCTCTGGCCAATGACCAATATCCTTGACGCGGCAATCCCCAAACACCAAGGGCGAGCTTACCGGCTCGCCCTTTTTGCTGCACATTTGAGACTCGGGCGGCTACTTCCTGATCTTCGGGGGCAGGGAATTGCAACGTCTGCACAGTCCCGCGAAGTGATCGATAAGACACGATTTACAATTGATCCGCAAGTCTACATGCGGAGGCGACTATGCCCATCTCTCAAAGCGCATCCATCCAGACCGCCATTGCCGGTGTGGCGGAACTGCGCCGTGCCTGGCTCAACGCCGTAGAAATTGCCGATGCCGACCGCCTCGCCTCCATGGTTACTGATGATGTTGTCGTGGTCCACGGCAATGGGGGTATTCTCCAAGGCAAGGTTAATTTTAGAGAAGACTTTCTTCGCGGTTTCGCAGCCTTCTCAATCGAGCAGCGCACCTCGCCCGTCGAAATTGTGCTCCACGGTCGATGGGCATTTGATGTCGCCGAGGTCGAAACCTGCTTCACTCCGCGCAAGGGCGGCGAGCCACACCACGTTCGTTCAACGACTGTGACGGCGCTTTATCAGCAACCCGACGGCTCGTGGATGGTCGCTCGCGTCCTTGGCCTTATTGAGTGATCACCCCAACCGCCGCCCCTGTCCGATTCCGCACAGCCCGTCTCGCCTGCGAACATCCCGCCCCCGGCGCCGATCCCTAATCTCTTTCTTTTCAATCTCCGAATTTGGTTCTTAACCTGCAATTCCCAAGCTCAGTGACCCTCCTGATTCGTGAATCCTGCCATCCGGTTTCTTTCGAGCCGGGTGGCAGGAGGGGTCGCTACCTGTGCTTTGGTGATTCAGCGCGCAGGCCGAGCAAACGCTCACGACGTAGAAAGAGGCAGCACGATGCCTTCGATTCTTCGCGATCTTCGTTTCGGACTCCGCAAGTTCCTTCGTGCCCCCGGCCCCATCCTGGCGGCGATCGTGACACTCGCACTTGGCATTGGCGCCAACACGGCCATCTTCAGCTTGGTCGACGGCGTCTGGCTCCGCCCCCTCAACATTGCCGATCCATCGCACCTGATCGTCGTCCAGAGCGTCAAGGAGCACGCCTCCGCCGACTCCGAACGCGACACCGGCTCGTCCTGGCCGGAGTACCAGGACCTTCGTCAGCGTGTCCCGGTATTCTCCGATGTCGCGGCCACGAGCGGACGCGGCGTCGTCATCGACCAGGGTGACGGCCTCAAGCTGCTTTTGGCCCGCGTCGTGAGCGAAAACTACTTCGACTTTATGGGCGCACACGCGCAGCTTGGCCGGCTTCCCAGTCAGCAGGAGATGCTGCATGCTGAAACCCCGGTGATGGTGCTGGGCTATGCGGCGTGGAAGAGCGTCTTTGCCGGCAATCCCGCCGTTGTCGGCTCCACGGTCAAGCTCTCCCACGGATTCGCGCACATCGTCGGAGTTTTGCCACCGGGGTTCCGCGGCACCGATCGCATGATCGATCCCCAGGTCTACGTTTCACGCCCCGGCTGGATCCTCTGGGATCAGGACGAACGGAATTCGCCGCGCACGATTCGTGAATTCGACCTCTACGCGCGCCTTCGTCAAGGCACTACGCTCAGTCAGGCACGCGAGCAACTTCGCGCCGCCGGCCTACAGCTCGCAGCGGCATATCCTGAGTCCAACAACGGCCGCACCTTCACGGTCCAGTGGGAACCCCAGACCATCGAGCGCAGCATCAAGGTGCTCAGCTCGCTGCTGCTCGCCATCGCCCTGGCCGTCCTGCTCATCGCCTGTACCAACATCGCGAACCTGCTGCTCGCGCTCAACGATGCCCGCCGCCACGAGATCGCCACACGCGTGGCCCTCGGAGCTTCGCGCGCGCAACTGCTGCGCCAGCTCATAACCGAGTACTGTCTCCTCGCAACCCTCGGTATCGGCGGCGCGGTATTTCTGGCGCAAAGGCTCATCGCCCTCGTCCCGGCGCTCATCCCCGACATCGGGTACCCCATCGGCTTCGACTTCCGCATCGATCTTCGCGTGCTGGCCTTCACGGCTGCCGCCGGCCTGCTGTCGGTCTTGCTTTGCGGTCTGATCCCCGCCATCAGGTCCAGCCAGGTCTCTCCGCTTGAGGCGGCTCGCGCGCGCGTTGCGCCAACCGGCCGCATCAGGATGCCCATGCGCAAGATCCTTGTTGTCGCGCAGCTTTCAGTCTCCATGGCGCTTATGATGGCTACCGCCCTCCTGGTCCGCACGCTCATCCACATTGAGAGTATGGATCTCGGCTTCAACCGCGCACAGAATGCCCTGCTTGTCGAAGTGGCCGTCAACGGCCAGGGTCCTCAAAGACAGTCCATCTACCAGGCGTTAACCGATCGCATGAGAGCGCTGCCCGGCGTTCGCGATGCCAGTGTGGCCCGGGTTGTGCCATTTCCTTTGAACGGCGGCGGAGCCACCAAGGTCGTCCTCGCACCGGGGGAAATTCCTTCACCCACGGCAGGAACACCGGTATGGTTCAACGTGGTTGACGATGCCTACTTCCGCGTCATCGGCATCCCGCTCATGCGCGGCCGCACCTTCGACAGCCGCGATACGGCTGCCGGCCAGCGTGTCGCAATTCTCAACCAGACTCTGGCCAGGAAACTCTTCGGCACTGAGGATGCCGTGGGCCGACACATGCGCCTTGGCAACGACAAGCCCGTCGACGTTGAGATTGTCGGCGTGGCCCGCGACGGCCGCTATAGCGGCGTTACTGAAGCGCCGCAGCCTTACCTCTATCTGCCGTTCACGCAGAATCCATGGTCCGAAGTAATCGTGATCGTCTCCACCGCCGGCAATCCCGGCGCCCTGGTCAACGCGGCGCGCAAGGCGGTGCGGGAAGTGGACCCCTCGTCGCTGATCATGTCCACTGAAACTCTTACCGATCACATGCGCCTTGCAACCTATCCCAACCGCATGGCTGCCTGGCTCACCGCCTCGCTGGGCCTGCTGGCCCTCCTGCTCACGGCGGTTGGCCTCTATGGCGTGACTGCTTACACCGTCTCCCGCCGCACCCGCGAGATTGGCATCCGTGTCGCGGTTGGCGCGCAGCGCTCTATCATCTTCGTCGGCGTTCTGCGCGACGGACTCAAGCTGGCCCTGGCCGGCCTGGTTGTTGGCGCGGGATTGGCAATTCTAATCGGCCGGGCCATGAGTTCCATGCTCTATGGAGTCTCGCCGCTCGATCCCGTGGCCTTCGTCGCGGTTTCGTCGTTGCTTCTCGTGGTATCCTTCGCCGCCCTCGTTGCCCCGGCCCGCCGCGCCCTCCGCGTCGACCCCATCGAAGCGCTGCGCGAAGAGTGAGCGCAAATGCGAATGGCTCGGCGCCCCAGGTCCCGATTCTGGGACCTGGCATTGATCTCCGATTCCCACTCCCTATTCCCTCGTCCCCGTCCTTGCGCCCCCATCCCCGCGACCAATATCGTTGAAACAGCCCAACAGATTCACGGCAAGCACTCTATGGACGTTCTAAAACAGCAGTTTCAAAAGCACTTCGGATTCCCTGCGGAAACCGTCAAGCCTTTGCAGGGCGCGCTCGGCGGTTCGGGCCGCGTCATTGTCCGCCTGGCCGGCCGGGAAATGACCGCCATCGGCATCCTTTACTCGGTGCGCGAAGAGAACGCCGCATTCCTCGAGTTCTCGCGTCACTTCCACCGTCTCGGCCTTCCCGTTCCTGAGATTTACGTCCAGGACCTCGACCGCGGGGCTTATCTCGAAGAAGACCTGGGCGACACCACGCTCTTCGACTTCCTCAGCGCCAACCGCAGCGGGGAGTCCATCGCTCCCGAGGTTCTCGCCGCCTATCGCAGCGTGGCTGCCGTGCTTCCGCGCTTCCAGGTTGAGGCCGGCCGCGACCTCAACTACAAGGTCTGCTACCCGCGCGCCAGTTTCGACCGCCAGTCAATCGCCTGGGACCTGAACTACTTCAAGTACTATTTCCTGCGTCTGGCCGGCATTCCGTTCAACGAGCAGGCCCTGGAGCTCGACTTTGCGCGCCTCACCAAGTTCCTCCTTGCCGCCGATCACGACTACTTTCTCTACCGCGACTTCCAGTCGCGCAACATCTTGCTGCGCTCGGGCCGGCCCTTCTTCATCGACTACCAGGGCGGCCGGCGCGGGGCTCTCCAGTACGACATCGCTTCGCTGCTCTACGACGGCAAGGCCGATCTCTCGCCCGCCCTGCGCCAGCAGCTCCTCGACGAATACCTCGACTGCCTCGCCACGCACATCCCGCTCAGCCGCGAGCGGTTCATGGAACACTATTACGCCTACGTGTATGTGCGACTGATGCAGGCTCTCGGCGCCTACGGCTTCCGCGGCTTCTACGAGCGCAAGACTCACTTTCTGCAGAGCGTGCCCTACGCGCTCAAGAGCCTGCGCTGGCTGCATCACACCGTGCAACTGCCCATCGCCATCCCTGCGCTGCTCGATGCTTTCCACTCCATGTTGGGCTCAGAGAGGCTTCTGGCTCTCGCCGCCCCGGCTGAAGGCCTCACCGTGCGCATCTTCAGCTTCTCTTTCCATCGCGAGCCTCCAACCGATGAAGAGGGCCACGGCGGCGGATTCGTCTTCGATGGCCGCAGCCTGCCCAACCCCGGCCGCGAAGACCGTTTCCGCCAGCTCACCGGCCGCGACGCTCCTGTTATCGAGTATCTCGACGCACAGGACTCCGTTCAGCAGTTTCTCTCGCACGTCGAGTCGCTCGTCGATGCCAGTGTGGCCAGCTATCAACGCCGCGGATTCCGCAGCCTCATGGTTTCGTTCGGCTGCACCGGCGGCCAGCACCGCTCGGTCTATCTCGCCGAGCATCTGGCTTCGCATCTCGGCGCTCGCAGCGGCGTGCGCGTGGTAGTGCGTCACATCGAGCTTGAAAAGCTCGGCCTTGCCGGTGAGGCTGCGTAAATGAAGGCGATGGTGCTGGCCGCCGGCCTCGGTACCCGCCTGCGCCCGCTCACCAACGATCGCCCCAAAGCTCTGGTCACCGTTGCCGGCCGCACCATGCTCGAGATCGCGCTCGCCCGTCTGCGCGCCGCCGGCGTCACCGAGGTCATCGTCAACGCGCACCACTTCGCGGATCAGATCGAGCAGTTCGTTGAGGGCAGGGAAGACTTCGGCATGCGCATCGAAATCTCGCGCGAAGCGGAGTTGCTCGATACCGGCGGCGGAATCAAACATGCCGAATGGTTCTTCCTCGAGTCCGGCCCCGATCGCGGCGCGCCTTTGATCGTTCACAATGTCGACGTCATCAGCTCCATCGACCTCGCGCGCATGATCCGCGCCCACACTGAAAGCAACGCACTGACAACGCTCGCCGTCGCCGCGCGCGAATCATCGCGCCAACTCATCTTCGACCAGGACGGGCTTCTGTGCGGCCGCCGCGCCGGCCGCGATGCGCAGCCCGAGTTTGTGAGAGAAGTAGGTCAACCGCAAACGCTGGCGTTCTCAGGAATTCATGTGATCTCGCCGCGCATCTTTTCGCTGATGCACGAGTCAGGCGCGTTTTCGATTCCAGGCGCATTTTCGATTATTGACGCGTATCTAAGCCTCGCAGCGCAGGGAGAGAAGATTGCGGCCTTCCGCGCAGACGAGTATTACTGGCGCGACCTTGGAACGCCCGAAAGCATCGCTGCCGCGGAGCGCGATATTGCGAGCGGCAGAATCGCCGCTGAATGATGAACGCGCAAACGTTGAGGGCTCAGATCACCCTGATCTGAGCCCTCAATCTCACAACGAAAACCGCGCGGCTTAATTCGCCAGCACGGCGCGATAGCGCACCTTGTTCTTCTTCACCTTCTCAATGGCCTCGTTGGCCTTGTTCATCGGGAAGAGCTCGGTGATTGCCTTCACTCCGTGGCGCGCGGCCACCTCGAGCATTTCGCGTATGCGGTGCGGCGGGCCGGTGGGGTTGCCGCTGATCGACCTTAACCCCGAGATCAGCGGAAACGCGTGCACCGCAACCGGCGACGGCGGCACGCCCACAAAGCACAGCGTTCCCGTGGGCCTGAGCAACGACACATATACGCCCCAGTCCTGGTCTGCATTTACCGTGGTGAGAATAAAGTCCAGCTTGCCGGTTACTTCCTTCATCGCTTTCGATTCGCGCGAGTTTACAAAGTAGTGCGCTCCGAGAGCCCGCACTTCTTCTTCTTTTCCGGCTGAAGATGAGAAGGCCGTCACTTCCGCGCCAAAGACGCGGGCAAACTGGATGGCGATGTGTCCCAGCCCGCCGATGCCCACGATGCCCACGCGCGAGGTTGGGTTGATGCCGTGCGTCCGCAGCGGATTGTAGACGGTAATGCCGCCGCACAGCAGCGGCGCGGCATTCTCACTCTTTAACGCATCGGGAATTGGAAACACGAACCGCGCATTGGCGCGCACGCGGTCAGCGTAGCCTCCGTTGCGGTGCACGCAGGTCGCCTCGGACTCGGCGCAGAGGTTCTCCATCCCCTTCACGCACCACTCGCAGGTGCCGCAGGAGTTCGACTGCCAGCCCAGCCCCACGCGCTCGCCAACCTGGAGCGACTTTACGTCGCTGCCAACCGCCGCAACCTTTCCCACAATCTCGTGCCCCGGGATGAACGGATACTGGCTGATTCCCCAGTCGTTCGAGATCAAGTGCAGGTCGCTGTGACAAATGCCGCAGTGGGTGATTGCAATCTCCACTTCCTGCGCGCCCAGCGTGCCGGGGTCATAGTGATAGGGAACAAGTTCAGCGCCCGCTGCATGTGCTGCAAGTCCTTGAATTTGAGCCATGTTCGTTTGGAGTCCTTACTGGCAGGGATCAGTTCGCGTGCATTCCCATGTTCATTGGTGCGGCCGGTACGCCTTGCGCTCATACCACCGCTGTCATTTCCCCGGTCAGGGCCCTTCTCACTTCCCAGGGGATGTTTGCTCGGTTCCCTTCGCCCAGGTCGCCATTCTCGAACCAAATACCAACAAGAATGCGGGCGCCGGGACCAATTGGGCCCGGTTCGATTCAAATAAAGTATGATTCCCCCCGCCGTAATTAGTTTAACCCTCCGCCCGGGTCGATATGCACATTCAGAATTTGAAACCCGTTTAACAATCCGCCCGCCGGCGCATCGCCGGTCTCTTCCGCCGATTCTCCGTTCAGGCTGATGTCGTCTGCATTTCGCACCGGCTCCAGCGCATTCACCATCGAAAGCGGCACAGCCGCCAGGGTTTCACCATTCCATCCCGCCTGCGCATCCGGCGTCAGGATCGATACGTAGATCCGGTCTGCCGCATGCTGCCGCCGCGCCCGTTCCAGTACGCCGGTCATGGTCGCCGGCCGGGGCGCGAGCTTGGGCTGGTTCAGCGTCCGGTCAAGCGTTGCTGCGTCTGAAACCAGCAGCCTCACGTTGCCGCTCTCGAGCCGTTCGGGCAGCTTGACTCCGATCCGCACGTTCCTCTCCGGCTGTTGCCACGGCCGCAAAGTTGCTTCGACCTCCACCGTGTCGCCAGCATGAGCCAGGTCGTTTGAAACCAGCCTTGCCGATTCCAGCGCCACCGAAATCCGCCGCGGAATCGCTTGCACGCGCAGATCAATCGCACGCACCAAACCCCGCCGCTCGCCGTTTGTGTAGATCGCGTTGAAGCGCGCAGCGGTCTCGGCCGCCACCAGCAATTCAGCTGAATTTGCCTCGCCCCCCGAGGCCCACGAATCAACCGGCAACGGCGGAAAATCTTCGAGATCGATGGTTCCCGTCACGTGATAGCTCATCTCCGTTGTGCTTTCGTTGCGTTCGAGCAGCGATTCGTACAGTACCACTTCCGCTGCCTGCGGCGTCAGGTCCGGCTGATCGAGAATCTCCACATTCACTTTGCCCGGCGCTCCTGCACCCTCGACCGCGATATGCATGGGAATCATGCGCGGTGTCGCGTCCAGTATGCCCCGCATCGCCGATTCGCGATCCTCAGTGAAGGCGCCCACCAGCGCGCCCGTGTTGACGATCTTGAAGGCGTTCAGCGGCGAAGCCAGCGTGGCCACCACCTCGGCCGTCGTCATTGGCAGTGAAACCGGCCCCGACTGCAGAACCGCATGCCCGCACGCCAGCAGTTGCTTCGGGTCGATGTAGGTTACCGTGCACGTGGCTGAAATCTCCAGGTCGCCGCGCACCAGCAGGGCGCTGACCGCCGACCCCGGCACGAGCGTCTTCTCTGCCATCTTGTCCGGCGCTCCGCTCGTCTCGCTCTCGCCCATCCCTCCTGCTGCCACCGTCTCGAGCCCCGGCAATTGCACATGGCTCCGCCAGAATTCAATGGCAGCCGGGCTGAATCCGCTCATCACCAGCGGCGTCTCCATCGGCTGCATCTCAAAGCCGGCATCGCCGAGCGCCGCCCGTTCCCTGATCCCTGTTCCCTGATCCCTGTCTTCCGATTCCCGATCCGCGACTCCTGATCCCTGTATGAGCAGGTCCCTCACTTCAAGCATCTGCGCAATCGGGGTAATGCCCGCAATCGGCTCCTTGCTGAACTGCCCAATCCGGTACGAAAGCGATCCCAGCAATTTGTCGCCCACATACACCGGGCTGCCGCTCATTCCCTCCACGACGCCTGTGTATTCCGGTTTTGTCCCATGCAAGCGCGCAAGAATCAGGTCCTGACCGGGCCCGCGCGCTCCGCGTAAAATCCCCAGGATCTCCACCTGCATTGGCTCCGGCTTGGTGCCTTCAAATACCGTCCACGCCGTCGCCATCAGCCCGCGGTGCACCTGGCTCAACGGGAAAAACCCTCCTGTGCTCGGCGGAGATCCGTCATCGTCTTTTGCTGCGGCGCCCATCCCCCGAACTGGCGCGGCAGTCGCGCACAGAATCAGAACCGCCACGGCCCATCCTATCCACCTCGCCCTGAGCGTTCTGCGGGCCCGTTCCCGAGTTTCCATAACCGCGCTTTCCACGTCTATTAGAGTACAGTGGCGGTCCCATCAGGAGCCGCTCCGGGCCAAACCGGTAAGGACAGAGCCGCTAAGGAATCGCCCCGAAGCTGACACCGGGCCGCTCGAAGGACTATTCTTCTCAGCACTGAGGTAGTGATGATAAACGCTCGCCAATCCCCGATGGCAAACCATCTGCTTCGTGCCTGCCTCCCGCTCCTGGGGTTTGCTGTTTTTGCTCTTGCGCCCTGGAGCCCCGCATGGAGCCAGTCTCCCGCCCCCCCCAGCCAGAATCCGCAGCAACAGCAGCAGCCGCAACAGCCCGCGCCGCAGCCTGACCAGACTGCCACACCCGATGCCGGCGGTCCCGCAGCCGACAACGGCGTTATTGCGATCCCCAAAAAGAACCCCACCGATGAGCCCCCACCACCTCCCGCGCCGCCGGAGCCCAAGGTCAAGAATCCCGAGGGACTCGGCAACGTCACCTTCCACGTCGATGTCCCTGAAGTCACGGTGGATGTGGGCGTATTGCTCGAGAAAACCGGCCAGTTCGTTCCCGGCCTCAAGCCATCGAACTTCCGCGTCTACGAAGACGGTGTCGAGCAGAAGATAGAAGGATTCAAGCGCATCGAAGCGCCCATCACCGCGCTTATGCTCTGCGAATATGCCGCCCGCGGCTGGGTCTTCCGCCAGGACATGCTCAACGCCGCCTGGGAGTTCGCGCAGCAGTTGCGGCCCCAGGACTACGTCGCGCTCGAGACCTTCGATCTCAAGACTCACATCGACGTGGACTTCACCCAGAACCACCGCGAGATTCAGCAGGCCATCCAGCAGCTTTACCAGGAATCCTACGCGCCGGCGACCTTCAGCGAGACCAATGTCTTCGACGCGCTTTACGACGCATTGGATCGCCTCGACCGCATTCAGGGGCAGAAGTACATCATCCTCATCGCGACCGGCATGGATACCATGTCGAAGCTCACGTTCGACAAAATCTACAAGCGTGTCAAGGAGTCGCGCGACATTACCATCTACGCCGTCTCCACTGACGGCCTGGTGGAGGAGATGAGCGGCGGACGCGGGGGAATGCGCTCCGGCATGCGCGACATGACCCTTCTGCAGGCCGACAACCAGATGAGGACCTTTGCCCAGACGACCGGAGGCCAGTGGTTCAAGCCTGTTTTCCACGGTGAATTGCCTGACATGGTGCGCAACATCAACGCCAACATCCGCGCCAAGTATGAGCTCATCTACCGGCCCAGCAATGCCAAGCAGGACGGCACCTTCCGCAAACTGCAGGTGAAACTGGTCGACGATGAGGGACAGCCCCTGCGTTTGCAGGATGAAAAACACAAGCCGCTGAAATACGACATCATCGCCCGCGACGGCTATCGCGCCAAGCAGGAAGTTGAATAGCGCAGTCTGCCGGGGCGGGGAAGATTAACCATTTGATTAATGGCGATATAGGTGACGGTGACGCCGATCCGCCGAGTCGCCGACTCGCTGACTTGCTGCCTTCCTGACTCGCTGATCCGCTCCCCGTATCCCCATGTGGCACTGCACCATCGCCCCGTGACTGTCATCACCTCACAAGTCATGATTCCGGCGCTACCATCTTCAATCGTAAGGCCCCTCTACTCACGGCCCGCGGTTCCCCTCACAGCGCCGTCGGCATCTGGGACCCAAATACTGTTGCGAGGTGGAGAATGGGATTCGTTCTGGCTATGTGGACTATTTGGGGGCTTGTCTTTCTGCTTTTCATTGCTGCCAGAGTTTATGTATCGCGCCTCAGCCGCGACGAAGACGATCAGCTGATTCTCGATGAATCGTTCGGCCACCTGAAGGCTGAGCAGGATGCCATCATCGGCAAACTCAACAAGTTCAAGCCGGTCCAGTCGGCTGCAACCTGGTCGCTCGGCGCGATGACCCTTATCGTGGTCGTCTATTACGTCCACGACATGATCAGCCAGTTCAAATAACTGCCTAATTTGCAGTCTCTGCACGACACAAACCGGCCGCTGTGAACGCGGGCTCGACCTGCGCCTAAACGCGCTACGGCAACTGCCATTGCCGGACTTCGGCCTGGTGGCCGGGTCAGCCGATGATGTTCAAGTGCACCAGAATGTCGCGCACGTAGTAGATCAGCACCACTGCGGTCATTGCCACCACCAGCAACTTCGCCAGCCTCAGCAGCGGCTCTACCTTGTTCACCTTTGCTATGATCGCGGCCTGTTCCGCCTTCTCGTGTTCGAATGAGTCATCCAGAAAGATCTGGTCCTCTTCATCGCGGGTCAGGCTCGACCGGTAAATATAGAGCGCGGCCGTTGCCACAACGAGCACTGCCCAGACCGTCCACATCACGGGAACAATCGTCATAACCCACCTCCCGGAACCTTGCCAAGGCCCCGAGCGCCGCTGGGTCCGTAGTTGGCTTTTCGTCCCGGACCCGTGGGCAGGGAGCCACCCGGTTGAACATGATAGCCCCATTTTTGTTTCATTGTCCCTGTCAAAGTTGCCTTTTCAGACCTCTTTTCAAGTAAAAGGCCCTTCCGCCAGTGCATTTTCAATCTTTTAGCCGCTCTCGATTCTGCAACCAGGGGCGCCGGAGAGCATCAAACAAGGGTAGAAATGCTGCCTTCGGGGCTTGCGTCGCGAGTCTCGACACAGATACTCTTGAAGGAACGGCATTCAGATCAGTTCCCCGGGAGAAGACATGGCAACCGTAACCGCTACGCCGACCGAACAGGAAACCACAAAGAAACCGCCGATCACCCTCACCCCTCAGGCAGTCGCCAAGGTGCGGGAGATCATGGCTACGCAGGACCCGCTTCCCGCCGGTCTGCGCATTGGTGTTGTTGGCGGGGGCTGCTCCGGCTTCCAGTACTCCATGGCCTTCGAGAACCAGGGCGGCATGATGGACAAAATCTTCAACTTCGACGATCTCAAGGTCTTCATCGACGCCACCTCGCTCATGTACCTGAACGGCTGCACTGTCGACTACGTCGAAACCCTCGAAGCCGCCGGCTTCAAGTTCGACAATCCCCAGGTCAAGTCCACCTGTGGCTGCGGCTCTTCGTTCAGCGTGTAACCCGGCGCGATTTCTGAAATTGAAAAGCCTGCCCGATGAGGGCAGGCTTCTTTCGTTCTTGCGTATCTTACATCGAATTTGTACGTCGCGACGGCCGGCGCCTCCGTTACTCAGGGCAATCGCATGAGAGACTTCCTCGGCCTGATCCCGGCCTCGGACGACGTTTTGCGCCTACGGCGCAATGCGGAGCGAGCATCGCCGTCAAATACAGACGTTCATACGACTGCCCTGCTCAGTTACTGCGCCGTCAGGTTCAGAGTCTGCGTATTGTTATAGCTCATGTCGGTTACTACAACGCTGGTTGGCTTGATGGCGCCCACCTTGTACCGGTGATCGACAATCTGCCCGGCCATCGCCATGAATATATCTTCGCCGTGCACAAAAAACGCCACCATCGACTTGTCTTTTCCCTCGCTGTAGCCAAAGTACTTCAAGTCGATCGCCGGCGGTTGGGGTGGGGGCGGGGGTCCGTTCTGTACGATGCTCGGCGCTCCACCTGGTCCAGGCCGCGGTGGAACGATCGACTTCGGAATAATTATCGGCGCCGAATCCGCCGAGAAGATGTTCCTTCCCGTCCCCGCATACTCTACGTTCTCGCTCTGCGCCAGCAGGCTGAAATGAATCGTGGGATCGATGCCCGGATTCGTCAGCTTCTTTGCTTCCTCGCCGCCCGCAGCAGAGTTCTGCGCGCTCTGCCTTGCCGTGGGTGCGCGCTGTCCCGTTGCTGAAGGTCTGGCAGCCGTCGCCGCAGGTCTCACCGGCGCCGCCGCCGACGTGGAAAACTGGTTGTAAAGTTCATAGGCCACGCCGCCCAGCGCAAGCACGATCAACGCGCCGACCAGTGCGATCTTTCCCTTGCTCGCGTTTCCCATCTGAAGGGCCATTTCTACTCGCCCTCCCCGGCTGCGGGCTGCTGAGCCGGCGTCGTTTCCGATCCTGCCGCAGGCATCCACCCAGGCACATCGGCCGGCCGCAGCCATGTTGACAGCTTTAGCCGTAGGCTCACCATCCCGCCCTGCTGTCCGGTCAGCGACATGGCTCGGACCAGAAAGAAGATCTGGTCGCGCTCCAGGCTGTTGATGAACTTCATGATCTGCGGATACTGCCCGGTGATTCCCGCATCCATCTGGATCTCGGTCAGTTCCGTTCCCGGCGCGCCCTGCGAATATTCAAGCCTCGTCAGCCGCACTCCCGAATTCACGCCCAGCCCAAGCACGCGATCTGAGATCGACGAGTAGTCGGGCGAGATACGTTTCTCCATGAAGGCGGCGGCCGCCGCCCGTGAGCCGTCTACGCGCTTGTCGAGCCCGCGCAACGGAGCCGTCTTGATATCCAGCGCCTTAAGTTGAACCTGCTTCTCCGCCAGCACATCCGATGCGTGCGTATCGATAGCCGCCCAGTCCATCCCTAACCGCACGGCGAGACCAATCGCCGCCGCAAGAAGCACCGCGAACCCCACATAATGCCACGTCAGCGGCGCAGCCAGCCGCTCACGCCACGTACTCATGCGTTCGCCGTTCATTGCGGCCCTCCCGTGTAGGGACTGCGTTGGCCCTGTTGATCGGGAGACGCGGACATCGGCGCGCCTGCGCCCGGAAACGCACCGCGTCCCGGAACTCGCCCCGGCGTTCGCCTGGACGGCGGGACACGATTTGGCGTCATCGGCGCCGGCTGCGGCGCAGATTCCTCAACATTGCTCCGCGCCTCAAGCGCCTTCTGTTTCTTCCTATCGGTCGCCAGCTCAGCCTCGGTCGGCGGAACGTATTCCGCCTGCAAATCGAAGTTGTAACGGTTCGATACGCTTACCGGCTCAATTGTCTTTGAGTTCGGGTTGTTGGCTGACTCCGCTTCTTCGCCCACGATGCGCGGCGACTGGAAGCGCCTGGAGTGCTCCAGGTTCTTTACCAGATCGTCCGCCAGGTTATGCGGCCCCACCACGCGCAGGCGCAGCGTGATCTGGCCGGTCTTGGATCGCTGCGGCTCAATCTGGGTCACCTGCACGCCACCAGGCAGCTCGGTCTCCAGGCTCTCCATGGCCATCGTCCAGCTAAACGCCTTATCGTCGAACAGGTCGTTCAGCTCGTCCACTTCTGTCATGAATTGCGCGTTTTTGGGCTGGGCCATCATCGCTTCGTAGCCCTGCCGCTCGGCATTGATCTTGGCAATCGCTCCGTCGAGCGAGTGCTCGCGTGCCCGCGCCGCCTCAGCCTTGCTGTGCACCAGGTGCAGAACCCCGAGCGCGGCCAGCGAGAACACAGCCAGCACAATCATGGCGATGCGCAGCCGCTTCATCGCCGGTCCAACGTCGACAAATGGCCGTGTGGCGAGATTCAGTGTGATTCTCACGCTCTTGCTCCCGCCAGCGCGCCGGTTACTCCGGCAATGCTCGAATGTCCCAGGGATGTCATGGCTCCGGCATCCGGCTTCGGCGCCAGCTCCACCACCGGCAGCTCAGATTCGCCAATCCACCCGGCAAACACCGCCGCCTCGCGATTGCCCGTATAGTAGAGCTTCGCCGGCCGCGCTCCCAGCCGGTCTTCGTAGTAGGCAGTGGCCACGGCAATCGTTCGTTCAATCTCCCGCGCCCGCTCACCGGCCTCTTCGGGCAGCTCCAGGTTCCTGTAGAGAAGCAGCTCCTGCCCGTTGGCGATCAGCGTCGTAATGCCGCGCGCGCTCAGGTTCGCCGCCAGGACTGCCTCCATCGCATCCACCGTCTCAATCGCCGCCAGGCTGGAGGGCAGCACTGCGCCCGGTTCATACCCCGCCGCTCGCACCACAGCTTCATATTCGGCCAGCACCGGCCCCGGGATGATCGCTGCGAGCACCTTGCACAGATCTTTTGTCTGGCTCAGGATCTGGTAGCTTACTCCCGCCTGCTCCACGTCGAACGGAACCATCTTGCGCAGCCTGAACCGCAACACGGGAATTGCCTCGGCATTCTTCGCGGGCAAGGTATCGAATTCGAGCATGAACACTCTCACCACCGTGTCGGGCACAATCAAAGTAATGGCGCGCGACCGCGGCGAAACCTGCTCCAGTGCGGAGCGAATGGCGCTGGCGACAGCTTCAGGCGCGCGGAGGTTCGCCTCCTCGATGCCCGGCACAACGAAACCTTCAGGCAAAGTTTCGAAGGCGTATACCGGCCTTTCGGCCGGCGCAGGCAAAGCGGCGGCCAGCACGCCCTCCGGCGTAATCTCCACCGCCGCCGGCGGCCGCCCGCCAGGCTCGCTCTTCCTCTTCGCCGCTTCCAGAATCGAACGCATTGGATACGTCTTTCGTCCCTAGTCCCTATTGCCTGGTCCCTAGTCCCTGCCTTACCGCGACGCCTCAATAAAAGTCACCTTGTTGATCTCCTTCAGCGTGGTCAGCCCGCGGCGCACGCGGTCAATCGCCGACTCGCGCAAAAACGTCATGCCTTCCTTCCGCGCTTGATTGCGAATTTCCGACGTCGGCTTCTTGTCGAGAATGATCTCGCGAATGGTATCGGTGAGGTCGAGCAGCTCGTGGATCGCTGTTCTTCCCCGGTATCCCGTTCCGCCGCACTCCATGCAGCCCGCGCCCTCGCGGAAGCCGAACCCGCGCCACTCCTCGGGATCGAGTCCGCTCGTCACCAGCTCCGCATCGGTGTAGTGCACAGTCCGCGCACAGTAATCGCAGACGGTTCGCACCAGCCGCTGTGCCAGGATGCAGTTGAGCGCCGAAACAAAGTTGTACGCCTCGACGCCCATGTTCAAAAAGCGCCCAAGCACGTCGACCACGTTGTTGGCGTGCACGGTGGTAAACACCAGGTGGCCGGTCAGCGCGGAGTTGATAGCGATTTGCGCCGTCTCCTGGTCGCGAATTTCACCCACCAGAATCTTGTCAGGGTCGTGGCGCAGAATCGACCTCAGCCCGCGCGCGAAGGTCAGTCCCTTCTTCTCGTTTACCGGAATCTGCGTGATGCCGCGAATCTGGTATTCGACCGGGTCCTCGATGGTGATGATTTTGTCTTCGTCGCTCTTGATCTCGTTCAGAGCCGCGTACAGGGTCGTCGTCTTGCCCGAGCCCGTCGGCCCCGTAACCAGCACCATCCCGTACGGCTCCCGGATATACCTTCTGAACCTGCGCAGATCGTCGTCAGCAAATCCCACTACGTCCAGCGTCAGGTTCTTGAATTTCTCGCTCATCGACTCCTTGTCAAGCACGCGCAGTACGGCATTTTCGCCATGAACCGTGGGCATGATCGACACGCGGAAGTCGATCAGCCTGCCCTTGTAGCGCACCCTGAAGCGGCCGTCTTGGGGCACGCGCCGCTCGGCAATGTCCAGCTCGCTCATGATCTTGATTCGGCTCAGAATCGTGGAGTGGTGCTCGCGCGCGATCGGCGCCATCGCCGCCTGCAGCACGCCGTCGATGCGGTACTTCACGATCACCGAGTCGTCGTTGGTCTCAATGTGAATGTCGGACGCTCGCCGCTCCAGCGCGGTGAAGATGGTCGTGTCTACCAGGCGGATAATCGGGCTGATGTCTTCTTCGCTGGTGAGCTTCTCGATGGAGATGTTTTCGTCGGCGTTTTCCTCGCCGGTCAAAACGTCGAAGGTCAGCCCCTCGCTCGCCTCATCCAGCACGCGCTGGCTCTGCTCGGTCTTTTTCAGTAGATCGGTGATCTGCGAGAGCGTGGCCACGCGCGCCACAATCCGCTGCCCCAGCAACCCTGCGATCTCATCCAGCACCATCAGCCGCGAGGGATCGCTGACTGCAATCACCAGCCCGTCCGTTTGCTGCTCGATCGGCACAAAGTTATACCGGAACATCAGTTCCACCGGCACCGTGCGCAACAGTTCGTGCTGGATCTTGAAGTTCTTCAAATCGACAAATTCGGCATGATAGCGCCGCGCCAGCGACTCTGCATTGCCGCGCTCATCCACGGCTAGCGGAACCGGAAGTGCGATCACATTTGCGTCGGACATCGCTTGTTATCCTCCAGCCTGGCCCAGCGAGAAGATGGGCAGGTACAGCGAGATCAGAATAAAGACGACGACCACGCCCATGACGATCAGAATCGCCGGCTCAATCAGCGCCAGCGCCGCGGCCAGCGCGGTGGCTACGTCTTCCTCAAAAAACTCGGCCACGGAGTTCAGCATCGCCGGCAGCGCGCCCGTCTGCTCGCCCACCGTAATCATGTCTGTGGCCAGTTGCGGAAACACTCCCGTCTTGGCCAGCGAATCTGCCAGGCTCTTGCCTTCGCGCACAGTCGTTACCGACGAAGTCACCGCATTTGAAACCCTCCGAGACGAGATTGACCGCGCCGCCGTTTCAAGCGACGGCACCAGCGGCAATCCGCCCGTGAGCAGCGTCGATAACGTTCTCGAGAACAGCGCCACCTGGTACTTGAGCCAGACCTTGCCAAAGACCGGCATGCCCACGCGCACCCCGTCTACAAAATCTTGTCCGCGCTCGGTGGTTGAGAACCGGTACAACGCCGTCAGCGTTGCCAGCAGCCCCAGCAGCAGATACACAATGTTGTGTTGCATCCACTTGCCAAACGCCAGCAGCCCCATGGTCATTGCCGGCAGCTTGGAGCCCATCTGTTCGTAGAGCGAGGCAAATTGCGGCACCACCACCGTGAACATGAAGGTCATCAGACCGCTTACCAGTGTCAGCAGTACGCCTGGATAAATGAGCGAACCCACCAGCTTTTTGCGCAGCGTGAGTGTGACCCGCTGAAAGCTCACATACCGTTCCAGAACCTCCTGCAAATTGCCCGACCGCTCACCTGCCAGCAGCGTCGTATTGTACATCACCGGGAAGCCGCCCTGTGCCTCGAAAGCCGCCGAAAGGGACTCGCCCGTCTTCACTCGGGCCGACACATTATCGAGCTGCCCGGCAAAGTGCGCATTCTTCTGGATCTTCCCCAGCATCTCGAGCGAGCTCAAAATCGGCAGGCCCGCGCGGATGAGCGTCAAAAACTGCTGGTTGAAGATCAGGAACGGCTCGAGCTTCACCTTTCTGCGGCGGCTGCCCAGCCCGCCACGCGCCTTCACAGAAAACACGTGGTAGCCGGCGCGAGCAAACCGCGAGCGCAACTCCTCGGCTGAGGCCGCGGCGTGCACCTGTTCCTGCACCCGGCCGCGCTCATCGGCCAGCTTGATGACGAACTCTGCCATAAGTGATCTGCGGTTGACCCCGTCGAAACGGCGAACACCACCCGTCCCAGAAGGGCCCCAACCTAAGGGTATCAGTAACTTCCTCCACTAGACGCGACACCGACGCCCAGCGTTCGGGGGCAGGCATAGACCTATCGTCGGTCTCAGGAACGGGTGGCCGAGGCGACTGCCGGTGTCCATGCCTCACCCTCACCGCTGTATGCTGATTCCGGAGAACTTCATGCACCCGGCCTCCGCCAGCCGCCCAATCCTGACTCTCCGTCCTCATTCCCTCATGCGCGTCTCATGGCGCCTGCCTGTGGCCCTCCTCGTTCTCGCGACCCTTGGCGCCGTGTTCGCGGTCCGTCCATTTCCCCGCCACGCAGCCGTTATCGTGCCTTATCCGCACGACCTCGCCCAGGTCAGCTTCGCCGTGGCCGGCGACGTCATTCCCCACGAGCCTGTCAGAGCCGCTGGCGCTGCCGCAGGCGAGGGCGAGGCCGGCTGGGCCGCGCTCTTCTCCAACGTGGCCGACGTCTTTCAATCTGCCGACTTCGGCTTCGTCAATCTTGAAACTCCCGTCGCACCCAACCACTCCCACGGAACCAAGGCCTTCCTCTTCAACGCGCCGGTCGAGCTGCCCCAGGCGCTCAAGGCCAGCGGCATCAAGATCGTCTCCTTCGCCAACAACCATGTCTTCGACCAGGGATGGGCGGCCTTTGCCGAGTCCCGCGATCATCTGCGCGAAGCAGGTCTGCTCTTCGCCGGAACCAGCGACAACGCCGCCACGGCCTGGCAGCCCGTGATTACCGAGGCCCACGGCATCAAGGTGGGCTGGCTGGGCATGACGCGCTGGCTCAACGGCAACCGCAATCCCGAGGACCCGAATCAGCCCCATGTCAATTTCTTTCCCTATCCGAACGATTCAGGCGGCGCAACGGGCGCCGACGAGGCCCAGCTTCTCGATGCAGTAAAAGCCGCCGGCGCCCAGTGCGACCTGCTCGTCGTCTCCATTCACTGGGGTGTCGAGTACGCCACAACGCCGCGGCCCGAGGACATCGACATCGCCCACAAGATGCTCGACGCCGGCGCCTCAGTGATCGTGGGTGCACACCCCCACGTGCTGCAGCAGGTTGAATCCTACAAGACTCAGGACGGCCGCGACGCCGTCATCTTCTACTCGCTCGGCAACTTCCTCAGTAACCAGTCGCGCAGCTACGTCGACGGCCTCAACCCCGACTCCAACGGCGAACCCCGCGACGAACTCATCGGCCTTTTTTCGGCCGTGCGCCGCGACTACGGGCCGGCGGGAATCCGCGTCGAACTCGGCCACGTCGGCATCCTGCCTGTATGGGAAGACAACAACCGCAACGACCTTGCCGCCGGCCGCGCCAAAACGCCGGTCATTAAGCCGGTGCTCATCGACCGCGAGATTCCAGCCGTTCAGGCCCGGCTGGATGAGTTGACCAGACTGGCGGTTCCGGCCGCATCAACAATCGTTGCGCCGTCAACCTCAAACTCTGCGGTTCCGCCCTCGCAGGCTGGCGGCCTCACTCCGGAACAGAAGAGGGAATTTATCGAGCTGACCAGCCGCCTCAAGCTCCTCACCGATCGCCGCGCCCAGATCCTCGCCCGTACAGGCGACGAGTACGTCGCCGCGCCCCCTAAATTGCCTGTCAAGCCGTAATACTTGACTGCTACGCCATAATGGACAGAGACGAGACGATGCCGATCCAGACCGCCGAGCCCCAGCAGAAGAAGCGCCGCTTCAACCGCCTCAACTTTCTCATTGAGCTCGCTCTCATCCCCATTGCCTTTGTTGTCGCGGCTATCGCCATTCCTCTCAGTTTCATCCCGCCTTGGCTGCTGCAGCATCGCGAGGGCTCATTCCGCGCGCTGCTCAAGTCACGCGGCCGCCTCATCAACTGGCAGGAGTTCCTCCGCTCGATGCACGAGACCGGCGGCACCTGTATCGAAGAAAAGTTCTCTTCCAAGGGTCCAGTCCGCTTCTGGTGGACCCCGGAGAACGTCTTCTCCGAATCGCCGTACGAGATCATCGACTGGTTCACGATGCGCAAGGGCCGCCGGGGCCAATCGTTCGTCGGCTGGTGCCGCGCGCGCTACACCAACGCCGATACCGGCATCGCAGTCTTGGTCGACGCCGCCTTCGTCCCCCGCCGCGAGATATACGCCCTCTGGGCCGAGTGCCGCTCCCAGGCAGGCCCCGCCCGCTGGGTCGAAGTCGCGCCCCCCGAGATCCTTCCGAGCACCCCGGGCGCCCTCAACCCTGACGCGTCAGCAACATAGTGTCAGTAGCAGGTAGACCGTAGCCCGTAGCTGGGAGCCTTGCGCTGCCGATTCGCTTCTGACCCCTGATCCCTGACCCCTGTCTTTAGTACCCGTTCGCCACTAGCCACTCAGCCGTCAGTTCCATCTCCGGTTTCCTCGCTTGCATCTGCATGGCAGCCAGCTTGACGAGCACATCGGCTTCCACGTTCACGGGGTCGCCAACCTTCAGCGCGTGCAGGTTGGTGCGCCAGTAGGTCAGCGGCAGAATCGCAATCGTGATCTCCTCGCCATCGAACCCTGCGATCGTCAGGCTGATGCCCTCCACCGCCACCGACCCCTTATGCACCATCCACTGCCTGACGTTTTCAGGCACTTTCACCTTGAGCGTCCAGTCGGTCGTCTGGCGGTCAAACTCCGGGCTCGACTCCGGAATCACAGGATCAAGCGCCGTCATCAAGCCTGCGCCGTCCACGTGACCCTGCACCACGTGCCCGCCCAGCGGGCTTCCCGCCGCCGTCGGCAGTTCCAGGTTCACCTTCGCGCCCGGCTTCAGATTGCCCAGCGAAGTCCGGTCCAGCGTCTCCTGCGCCAGGTCGGCGTGAAAGTACGTGGGATCCACGTCCAGCGCCGTCAAGCACACACCTGAAACCGCCAGCGAGTCGCCTTCGCGCATCCGGCCGGCAATTCCCGGCGCCTCCACGGTTATCCGCCGCACGCCGCCGCGATCCTTGAGGCTCACCAGCGTTCCCGTCTGCTCAATGATTCCGGTAAACATGGTTCCATTCTAAGAGACCGCATTGATTCAGCAAGTGAGCGAGTCAGCAGGTCCACGAGTCAGCAAAACGCAGCTGAGTTCGCGGAGTGATCCTGCATTTGCCTTTGCATGCAATTTCCTGCTTCTGCGCTACATTCAAAACGGGGAAAGAAGAATGATCTTCAGGTTGCACCAAAACCGGTGCAAATGGCCGCCCGTAACTCCTTTGTTTTCTAATCTTCTCCCTCTAACCCCTTTGTTTTCAGTGGGTTACGGAAGGGTCTGAGGATATATAAGTGGCTGAAAACAAACCACTTAACCCCTCTTCATGGGGGGAAGGGGGATACCCGGCAAATGAACCCTGAGCCGCATTTCTCACAGGCAGTCGAAGCATCTCGAGCGCCGGTCTCGTTAGCCGCTTCTGTGAGTAATACAGGCTGGTGGCGCTTGCCGAACCGGAAAAGGCAAGTTTGCGGGACCCTGAGGGGTGCATGCTTCGCAGGCCACGCATCAGAACCTGATATTAATGCCCTTCTCGCACATATCGCCGAAGATTGACAATAGATTGGTGATGCCCAGCAGTTCGCGAATCTGCTTGCCCAGATTGATAAGTTCCAGGCAGCTGCCGGCCCCCTTGGCCGAGACGTAGAGGCGAACCAGGGTGCCGAGCCCCATGCTGTCTACAAAGGCCAGATCCGTCAAATCCAGCACAATGCGCTTGCTCCCGGGGATGAGTTCATGGACCCGGTCGTAGAGCACGTTGCACACGCCTGCTACCAGCCGCCCGTGGCAGTGCACCAGGTAGACGTTACCCTTTTTTTGTTCAACATCCAGCGTGAGCAGTTTCACAGCGGCTGCATTCGGCATCTGATTTTTCCTTGACGAGAGGTGGGGAAAGGGAAAGTTTCCGCAAGATTGTCTCATACGTAACCGGTAATGGCACGCAGAATCGACGCGAAGGCGAGTCAGCGAGTCGGCAGGTAAAGGTTCGTGCCGACCCACCCTGGGCGCAAAAACAAAGGCGCGCCGAGGAAGGGGCACCCAAAAGTTCATTTTCCGGGGGCCGGCTTCGCCGGCGTCCTTTTTTCATCGAAAACCTTCGCAGTGTTTACACAGAGCTCTGTCAACTGAATAATTCGTTAAACGTCCAATCCTCGAACGTGCACTCACCTGATAAAAGAAAAGAGAGCGGTATCCTTCCCGCATACCGGGATGTGATGAAGCAATTTGACGCTTTCCGGTTCGACCCGGCCAACGGCTGCCTGTGGCGCGACGGCGAACAGATCGATTTGCCTCCCAAGACATTCGCCGTATTGAATTTCCTGGTCGAGAACCCGGGCCGCCTCATCACCCACATGGCAACGCAATCAAGCTGGTGGGTGCAACGCAGAGTTTCACCTGGGGCGTTCATCCCGGCGATCCGGCTCCCAGTGAATCTCGCGTTGTGCTCAAGTTCGACGACTTCGGATCGACGCGCGCCCTCAGCACAATCCAGTACGGCTCGCTCACCACTACCCGGCTCGACAAGAAGGCGCTCAACCAAGAAGCGCATACCACCGAGATCGTTCTCGGCAGGTAACCTCGGCTCCTATCCTCATAGGCTCCCCCAACCAATGGCGACTTGGGGGCGCATCCTTACAGGGTGCGCCGTCGCTTTTTCTTAGGCGTTGATTCATCCGATCGCCCGCACGGCAAGAGCCGTCTCGCCTCTGGCATAATTCATTTGAATGCTCTGCTCCGATCTTGCGCTCTCTCGCCGCCTCGAATGTGCTGAAGGTTTTGCCTGCGTTCAGTTTGCAGCCGCTCGCGGTCGTCTTTTTCCCGCCAGCGGCGCGGAGTGGATGGAGTGTGCCGGAGCCTATGCGGCCTTCGACGGAGTCGACTCGCCCATCACGCAGTCCTTCTGCCTGGGGCTGCTCGAGGAGTTGACCCCTTCCACGCTCGACACGCTCGAGGAGTTCTTCTTCGCTCGCGGCGCGGACGTTCATCACGAGGTGAGCCCATTTGCCGGCATTCCGGCCCTTGAGCTGCTGTGCTCACGCGGCTACCGTCCGCTCGAAATCAGCAACATTCTCTATCGGCCGCTGCCGCGCAACGCCGTCGTGTCTGCCTCGCCGTCAAAGAGCCCCATTACCGTGCGCGCAATCACGCCTGAAGAAGCTCCGCTCTGGAGCAGCATTAGCGCCCGCGGATGGTCGCACGACCACCCTGAGCTTCACGAGTTCCTGCTCGATATCGGCGTCATCTCCGCAGGCCGGGAAGGAAGTACCTGTTTTATTGCTGAATACAATGGCGCGCCCGGCGCTGCGGGCATCCTCTGCATCCACCAGGGAGTCGCGCTACTCGGCGGCGCGGCTACCGTCCCCGAACTGCGCCGGCTCGGCCTGCAGAGCGCTCTTCTCGAACACCGCTTGAATTACGCGCTCGAACATGGATGCGACGTTGCGATGATGGGCGCCGAGCCCGGCAGCGGCTCGCAGCGCAACGCCGAACGCAAGGGATTCCGCATCGCCTATACCAGGACCAAGTGGCGTCTGGTGCATCCCGCCTGATCGCAGTTCACTGACCGCCGTCCACCGGCCCCTGATCTCTGTTCGCTGATCCCTGATCCCTGTCCTGCGGCCACGGATTCTTGAGCAGCGAGCACAATCCCAGATCGTTGCCGTAGCGCTCCACCTCAACGGCCTCCATGTGCACAAAATGCGCCATGCCGCGAAACGCGGGCACCGCGTCGGAACCCATGATCTGCGGAGCAACGAAAAGATGCACGCGATCCACCAGTCCCCCGGCCAGCATTGCCGTGTTCAGCCGCGTGCCGGTCTCGGTCAACAGCGTCAGAATGCCTTCCTCGCCGAGCACGTCCAGAACTTTTCCGAGCGGCACGCGCCCGGCTTCGGCTGGCAGCACTTCCACGCGTACGCAGCGATTGCGCAGTTCGTCGGCGCGCGCCTGGTCCGCGGACACAGTGAAGATCACCACGTCGTTCTGCGCGCTTTTGACCATCTTGGCGTCGAGCGGCATGCGCAGAGCCGAGTCGAGCACGATGCGCAGCAGCGGCCGCCGCCGGCGCAATCCGCTGCGGTCAGTGAGCCACGGATCGTCGGCAACCACCGTGTCCACGCCCACCATGGCAGCATCGGCCTGCCAGCGCAGAGGCTGCACGGCCGCGCGCGCAAGTTCACTTGTAATCCAATAAGGCGCGGCGGGTCCGGCTTGATGGCCGGGCGGCGGAGCGATGCGCCCATCCAACGACATAGCGACCTTCATCAACACAAACGGCCGATTATGCTGGCTCCAGCGCGCGAAGCCCTCGTTGAGCCGCCGAGCCTCAGCCTGGCAGACGCCCAGAGTCACCTCAATGCCCGCAGCCCTCAACGCGTCGGCTCCATGGCCGGCCACGTTAGGATTTGGATCGATCGTCGCCGCGACCACGCGCTTGAGCCCGGCCCCGATGAACGCCGCGGTGCAGGGAGGCGTGCGTCCCTGGTGGTTGCAGGGTTCGAGAGTCACATACGCCGTGCCGCCTTGCAGCCGCTCTGCCGCGTGCTCTCTGGCCTCGCGCAGCGCCACAACCTCGGCGTGGTCCACCAGGTCGTACTCATGCCATCCCTCGCCCACCACCTGGCCCGCGCAGTCCAGCACCACGCAACCGACAACCGGATTCGGTGAGCAAAGCCCGATGCCACGCTGCGCCAGCTCCAGCGCGCGCCGCATCCAATAGAGATCTTTTGTCGCCTGATCGCTCATACCCGGCCCTCAATCAGGAATGGGAACAATCAAGTTTACATGCGGCAGCGGGCGAGACGATGCTTCAAGTGATTGAGTGTCAGGGTTCGTGCTATCCCAGGGTATCAAAAGCGCGACCCGGGGCACCGGTTACTTCAAACTAAGAGTTTCAGTTCCCGCGTCCGTTTTGTATGTTAGCCCCTGGTCGGGGAGAAATCCGCTAAATCCTCGCGGGGCTTTCACAACCCATTTCTTCTTGTCGAGTAAGCCTTGATTTGAGGCCCCAGTAATCAAATACACGTAAATCTCCTCCCCGACCCAAGCAGCAAGGTAATTCTTGCCCGTATCTTCACGAAGGTGGCCCCCAGCAATCTGATTTACTCGTGAGAATTCAAATGAGCTGCAGTCATGCATGTTCGACGGCACGCTGACACCGCGCATGTCGATCAGATACGGGAGACCTGCGCGACCGTCCATATGGTAGAAGGAATCGTAGATCACGAAGCCATTTAGGTGGTTCTTCGATGCAGTTTTCAGGACCTCCTCAAGTGTGGTTTTCGCGGGCGCGGCCTTGGTGTTGCCGAGTTCGAAGTCGACGGCTTGCCCCATAGTGTGCGAATCGAGATAATCGCCGGTCACTGGCTGAAGCGGACCCGGTGCCAGTCCCTCTGCGATCCGACTTACTTTCAGGTCTGTTGTGACCTTGTAAATGAGGATGGGCGCTGACTGCCGATAATGCGGATGGAACAGGATGACGACCTCGTTTTCGCCATCGTTGTCAACATCGAGGTCGAGGACGCCCTCGATACGGGTTTTGTAATTGGTTGAGCCGAAAACCTCGGGGTAATCCTTCTCGAGGATGTGCTTTCTGACCGCTTCGAGACGAGCACTGTTCTGCTGCGCAAATGCGAAACATAGGAATCCACAAAACAGAAACAGGAGAACGCGAGTGCGCTTCATTACGATGCCTTTCCGATGTTACCCCAGCAGCGACTCCACAAAATCGGGCGCGAAGAACTCGAGCAAATCTTCCATCTTTTCGCCTACGCCCACAAATCGCACCGGCAGATTCAGCTCGCGGGCGATGGCCACGGTGATGCCGCCCTTGGCGGTTCCATCGAGCTTGGTGAGCAGAATGCCTGTCACGCCCGCCGCGCCGGTGAACTGCCGCGCCTGTTCCAATCCGTTCTGCCCGGTGGTCGCGTCCATCACCAGCAGCACCTCGTGCGGAGCGCCGGGAACCAGCTTTGCGGCGATGCGCCGCATCTTGTCGAGCTCGTCCATAAGGCCGCTCTTGGTATGCAAACGGCCGGCCGTGTCCACATACAGGTCGTCAATCTTCCGCGCCTTGGCCGCTGCAATCGAATCGTACAAGACTGCCGACGGATCGCCGCCCTGCCGCGTCTTGATCATTTCCACGCCCGAGCGCGAAGCCCACACCTCAAGCTGCTCGATGGCCGCCGCACGAAACGTGTCGGCCGCACATAACAATGCGCTGCGCCCCTGCGAGCGGCTCCATGCCGCCAGTTTGCCGCTGGATGTTGTCTTGCCGGTGCCGTTCACGCCGACAAGAAACGTGACTTTGGGGGGCGCATCGGGCGAGGGAACCGGCCGCCGCGGAGCCTCAAGAATCGCCACAAGCTGCTGCTTGAGCAATTCGCGCAGTTCGGCCCCGCCCTCAATTGCTTCGTGGCGCGCGCGATCGCGCAACGCATCCAGGATCGCTGTCGTCGTCGGTACGCCGATGTCGCTGGTCAAGAGCGCCGTCTCCAGCTCATCGAGCGCCGTCTCGTCCACAATGCGCGTCATCGCAGCCAGGTCGGCGATCTTGGATGAGAACGACTCGCGCGTCCGAGTTACCGCCTGGCGCATGCGGCTGAAAAAGCCGCCTTTATTCTCGCCTTGATCGTCCGCGGGCTTTTCGGGTTCCGGAGTGCTGCCAAAAAGGGTAATGAACGACATGATCTGTCTCAAGGATAGTGGATGCAGCCGGGACGCCGGATGACTCGATCCTCGTACAGAATCTCTTGGGCATTAGCGCGAGAATCGTGGCATCCCACCCTAAACGCAAAAGACGAGTTTAGGATGGGGCACCCCCTTGGGCGGGAAACCGCCAATACGGACTCCTAGGAATCCAGGCTCCGGGCCGAGGCAGACTCGGTCGCGCCGCGTTCGACGCTGTCCGGAATCTCCTCAAGCTGGCCGCTGGCATACAGCGCGCGCAGGACCTTTTTGTCGTATTTACCCACGCTGGTTTTGGGCACCTCGTGGATGAAGGTCCAGCGCTCGGGAATCCACCAGCGGGCCACGCGCGAGACGAGGTGCGAGCGCAGCGAGGCAATGCGGGGGGTCTTGCCGTCCCTGGTCACAACGCAGGCCAGCGGGCGCTCGCCCCATTTCTCGTCGGGAACCCCGATCACCGCAGCCTCCAGCACCTCGGGGTGGTCGATGATGGCGTTCTCGAGCTCCACCGACGAAATCCATTCACCGCCCGACTTGATCACGTCCTTGACGCGGTCGGTGATCTGGATATAACCGCAGTCATCCACGACGCCCATGTCGCCAGTGCGCAGCCAGCCTTCGTGAAAGTGATCGGGGGAGTCGACGCCGTAGTAAGACGCGGTGATCCACGGCCCGCGAACCTCAATCTCGCCCACCGACTTGCCATCCCAGGGGAGAACGGTTTCGCCGTCGCAGATGCGCAGATCAACACCGGGGATGACGCGGCCGGTCTTGGTCGTCCATTCGATGACTTCGTCGGGCGGGCAGTTGCGCGGAGGCTGAGCGACCGCGGCAACCGGGCTGGTTTCAGTCATGCCCCAGCCCTGGATGACGGGGATGTTGAAGCGGTTGAGATAGCCCTCGGCCAAGCTGCGCGGCAGTGCAGCGCCGCCGCTCAGCAGCGTGCGGAAAAACGAGAGGTCGATGTTGTTTGCCGCCGCGTAGTGGAACATGGCCGAAAGCACCGTGGGCACACCCGCGGCGATGGTGGGGCGGTATTCGCGAATCATGCGGCAGAGCGGTTCGGGCTGCAGATACTGGCCCGGCATCAGCAGGTCGCAGCCGGCAAAGAAGGATGCGTAAGGGACGCCCCATGCATTGGCGTGAAACATGGGAACGATCATCAGGTTGCGGTCGCTCTCAGTGGCGCCTACGCACCACGGCGCGCAGATTGAGAGCGCGTGCAGGTAGATGGAGCGATGGCTGTAGACAACACCCTTTGGATCGCCTGTCGTGCCCGTGGTGTAGCACATGGCGGCGGCCGAACGCTCGTCGATCGGGGGCCATTCGAATTCCGGCGGCTGGGCCGCGAGCAGATCCTCGTAGTGAAGCAGATCTTCCGGAAGGCCGGCTGCATCGCCGATGACGATGATGCGCTCCAGCGTACGCAACTGGCTTGAAATGCTCTTTAGCTGCGGTACGAGCGAAGCGTCGGCAATGATGATACGGGAGCCGCCGTGGTTGATCACGTAGGCAAGCTGCTCAGGAAAGAGTCTTAGATTAAGCGTGTGCACCACCGCGCCCATCGACGAAACGGCATAGTAGGCCTCCAGGTGTTCCTGCGTGTTCCAGCAGAGCGTCCCCACGCGGTCGCCGGGGCGGATACCGAGGTTACGAAGAGCGCCTGCCAGCTGGCGAACGCGGCAGCCGAAGGCGCGGAAGGTGATGCGCTTGAGGCCATCTCCTGTCCAGGTGGCGATCTCGCTCTCGCCGTGAACCTTCACACCGTGCTCAAAGATGGAGGCAACGGTGAGCGGAAAATCAGACATGGTGGATAACATGCGGGCGACCTCCAAATTGCGGGGAAGCGACGTGGGGATTGGGCGATTGTACGCGAGCGCGAATAAGGTGCACAACGGAATGTTTTCGAGCTCTGCCTGGGTCGTAGCCAGCCTCGTTCTTCTGATGCAATTGAAAGGAAATCCCTGTTGGCGGGCGAACCCACCCGGTTCCGTTCAAGCGAGCGTTGAGGCAGTCCAGTGCCCCTCAGCATGCGTTCGCCGCGAATCCATCCCGGCAGGTTGACGAATCCGATATCCTTGACATAAGGCCGCTTGGGCCTGGGACACCTCTATGATTCCCCCTGAAGTCCATCCGCTTTCCCGGATCTTCGAATCGCGCATCGCCATCATCGACGGCGCGATGGGCACAACCCTGCGCACCTACGGGATGAGGGAGCGCGATATTCGCGGCGAGCGGTTCAAGGACGCGAAGAAGGACCTGCTGAACAACGGCGATCTCTTCTCGCTTACCCAGCCGGCCATGGTCGGCGACATTCACCATCGCTTCCTTGAGGCGGGCGCAGACATTATTGAGACCAACACCTTTGGCGCCACCAGCATTGCGCAAGGCGAGTTCTTTGTTGACGATCCGCGCGAGCACGGCGGCCGGAAAGATCCTGAGTTCTATCAGAAGATCATTGACGACCCGAGCCTGAAAGCGCTCGCCTGGGAGATCAACGAGCAATCGGCGCGGCAGTGCCGCCAGTGGGCCGATCGCGTAGCCAACCAGAGCGGCCGTCCGCGTTTTGTTGCCGGCGCTATCGGGCCGCTCACCGTCTCGCTTTCAAACTCGCCCGACGCCGACGATCCCGGCTTTCGCGTTGTTACTTTCGACCAGGTGAAGAGCGCCTACCAAGAGCAGGTGCGCGCTCTTATCGCCGGCACTGTCGACCTGCTGCTGGTTGAAACCATCTTCGACTCGCTCAACGCCAAGGCCGCGCTGGTTGCCATTCAGGAGGTCTTTGCGGAGACGGGCAAAACGCTGCCCATCATGATCTCTGCCGCAGTTGGCCGCGGCGGAGAAACCATGATCTCTGCGCAAACTATCGAAGCCTTCTGGTACGCGGTGCAGCATGTCAAGCCGTTCTCGGTGGGGCTCAACTGCTCGCTCGGCCCTGACCTCATGTATCCGTTTCTCGAGGAGCTCTCAGCCAAAGCCGACGTTGCCGTCTCCTGCTATCCCAACGCCGGCCTGCCCAATCCGCTCTCTGAGACCGGCTTCGACCTCGGCCCTGCCGACATGGCCCATTATCTGGGCGAATTTGCGCGCGCTGGATTGATCAACATCGCCGGCGGCTGCTGCGGCAACACGCCTGAGCACATTGCCGCCATCGCCAAGGCGCTGGAGGGGCTGCCTTCGCGCCAGATTCCTGAAGCGCAAGACATCGTGGAGGCTGCGTGAGCACGTCGCTGTTCAAGCCCCTGCATCTCTCCGGATCGCAACCTTTCACGCAGCAGCAGGGCGTTTTCATCATGATCGGCGAGCGTACCAATGTGGCCGGCTCGCCGAAGTTCGCCAGGCTCATCAAGGACGGCAAATTCGAAGAAGCCGTATCGATCGCCCGCCAACAGGTTGAAAACGGTGCCAACGTCATCGACATCTGCATGGACGAAGGCATGATCGACGGCGTCCCGGCCATGACGCGATTTCTCCACATGTTGGCCAGCGAGCCTGAAGTCGCCAAGGTCCCCTTCATGATCGACTCCTCAAAGTGGGAGGTGATCGAAGCCGGCTTGAAGTGCCTTCAGGGCAAGGGCATCGTCAACTCCATCTCGCTCAAGGAGGGCGAAGACAAGTTCCGCGGCTGCGCCGAACACATCCTCCGCTACGGTGCCGCGGTGGTCGTGATGGCCTTCGACGAGCAGGGCCAGGCAGCCACCTACGCAGAACGGATTCGCATCTGCGAGCGCGCCTATCGCATTCTCGTCGACCAGGTGGGCTTCCTGCCCGAAGATCTCATCTTCGACCCCAACATTCTTACTGTTGCCACGGGGATGGAGGAACACAACAACTACGCAGTCGACTTCATCCGCGCCACGCGTTGGATTAAGGAGAATCTGCCTTACGCCAAGGTCTCGGGCGGCGTCTCAAACATCTCGTTCAGCTTTCGCGGCAACAACAAGGTTCGCGAAGCCATGCACTCCGCGTTCCTCTATCACGCCATGGCCGCCGGCATGGACATGGGCATCGTGAATCCCGGCATGCTCGAGGTCTACGAGGAGATCGAGCCCGGACTTCGCGATCTGGTCGAAGATGTGTTGCTCAATCGCCGTCCCGATTCCACCGAGCGGCTGGTCCAATTCGGCGAGAAGCTCAAGGCCGCGGGCGGTGCCGATTCCGAATCGGAGCAGAAAACCGAAGAGTGGCGCAACTCCCCGGTCGAAAAACGCCTCTCGCACGCACTGGTGAAGGGAATCGATCAGTACATTGAAGCTGACACTGAAGAAGCGCGCGCCAAGCTCGGCCGCCCGCTCGCCGTCATCGAGGGGCCGCTCATGGACGGCATGGGCGTGGTCGGCGATCTGTTTGGCGCGGGCAAAATGTTTCTGCCCCAGGTGGTCAAATCGGCTCGTGTGATGAAGAAGGCCGTCGCGTACCTCACTCCATTCATGGAGGCAGAGAAGGCCCTGATGGCCGCGGCCGGCCAGACCGTCAGGACTCAGGGCAAGATCATTCTTGCCACGGTCAAAGGCGACGTGCACGACATCGGCAAGAACATCGTAGGCGTGGTGCTGGCCTGCAACAACTACGAGGTCATCGATCTCGGCGTTATGGTGCCCGCAGACAGAATCCTGGAGCGCGCCCGCAGTGAGAAGGCCGACGTGGTCGGACTCAGCGGCCTTATTACTCCCTCGCTCGACGAGATGGTTCACGTTGCTCGCGAGATGGAGCGCCAGGGCTTTAGACTTCCGCTGCTCATTGGTGGCGCAACCACCAGCCGCGCGCATACGGCCGTCAAGATCGCGCCGCACTACTCCGAGCCGGTTGTGCACGTGCTCGACGCCAGCCGCGCGGTGCCCGTAACCACCAGCCTGCTCAGCGAGGAATCGAAGCCGGCCTTCGTTGCGCAGCATCGTGCAGAGTACGAAGCCCTGCGCAAGACCCTCGCTGCTCCGCGCCCTCCGCTCGTTTCACTCCGCATCGCCCGCTCCCGGCCAACGCCCATCGAGTGGCGCGCCGAAGACATTCCCACGCCCGCTTTCACCGGCATTCGCGTCCTCGACAGATTCCCGCTGGCTGCCTTACGCGAGTTCATTGACTGGACTCCCTTCTTCCACGCCTGGGAACTGAAAGGTGTCTACCCGCGCATCCTCGACGACGCCCGGCAGGGCGCGCAGGCCCGGCAGCTCTTCGCTGAAGCCAACGCGCTCCTCGACGCAATCGTTGAGAAAAACCTGATCACTGCGCGCGGCGTCTACGGATTCTTCCCCGCCAACGCCGTCGACGACGACATCGAACTCTACACTGACGGATCGCGCTCCACGGTTCTCACGCGCTTCCATTTTCTGCGCCAGCATCTCGATAAGGGCGTAAACGAGCCGTGCCGGTCACTGGCCGATTTTATTGCTCCGAAGGAGACCGGGCTGCGAGACCACATCGGCGCGTTTGCGGTTACCAGCGGCATCGGACTCAAGGAATTGTGCGACGATTTCCGCTCGAAGCACGACGACTACAACGCCATCATGGCTGAAGCCCTCGCCGATCGCCTTGCCGAAGCATTTGCCGAGTGCCTGCATAAGCGCGTGCGCCAGGAGTGGGGCTACGGTTGCTTAGAGAAGCTCACCACCGACGAGCTCATCTACGAGAAATATCGCGGCATCCGCCCCGCTGCCGGCTATCCCGCCTGCCCCGACCACACTGAGAAGGGCACGCTCTGGCGCCTGCTCAACGTTGAGGCCGCTGTAAGTATCACTCTCACCGAGTCCTTCGCCATGTGGCCCGGCTCGAGCATCAGCGGACTGTACTTCGCGCATCCCGAGTCCTGCTACTTCTCCATCGGCAAGATCGATCGCGACCAGGTGGCCGACTACGCCGCGCGCAAGCAGATGAGCATCGCTGAAGTCGAGCGCTGGCTCGGCCCCAACCTGAACTACGAACCGGGCAATTCGTAGTTCGCGGCCCCGCTTGACGGCGAACGTTCTTCCCACCCCGATCCAAGAATCCAGCTGACCCAATTCGGAAATGGGACAGCCCTCAAATAATCTTTTCGCGTTTGCGTGGAATTATTTCCGTTTGTGCCACATTGTTCTTAAGGCGAAGACGAACAGTATGGTGGGCCTCCTCGAACGGCCGGGGCCACGCTACGGACATTCCGCGCTGCGCTCCCGGCCGTTCGTTTTTGCTTGTGTGATTCTCCTCACAGCTCCTCAATCAATCAAAAACTCGCTTCGAACGCTTTAATGAACATCGCGTTACAGTTTCGCTGGAATTTGCACCGTTTTTGTGGTTGATTGACCTTCCTTTCATCGCTTTTCGCGCATACTGATTGGATGATCTCCGGGACAAATTGTGAAGGCACGTTAAATCTGGATCTGCACGCGACCGCGCTGAATCAAATCCCACCCTCACAGGCTTCTTCTTTACCGCTTCAAATTACAGCCGAGCCGGAAATCCGCGGCGCGGTAGGTTCGTATTGCCTGCGCATGGCGCGCGCCCGCGAAGACCGCGAAGCCGCATGCCGCCTGCGCTTCCGCGTCTTCAACATCGAGCTCGGCGAGGGACTCGAAAGCTCATACGAGACCGGACTCGACACGGATCGCTTCGATGCCGTATGCGAGCATCTCGTGGTTGAAGAAAAGGAATCGGGGCGCATCGTCGGCACCTATCGCATGCAGTCAGGCGCAACGGCCGCGCGCAATATCGGCTACTACTCCGCGCAGGAATTCGAACTCGCGCCCTACGAGCCGCTGCGCTCGGGTATTCTCGAGCTCGGCCGTGCCGCCATCGACCGCGCCCATCGCACCCCGGAGGTGCTCACGTTGTTGTGGCGCGGCATCGCGCAGTATGCTCACGGCATGGGGCTTCGTTATCTGCTCGGTTGTTCTTCACTCAACTCGGTCGATCCTGCCGAAGGCTGGCAAATGTACCGCCAGCTCCAGAATTTCCGTGTCAGTCCCGAGTTTGAGACCATTCCAACCGCGGCCTATCTCTGCCCCAACGAGCCGCAGGCCGCAAGCGCACAGTCCTTGGCCTGCGATGGAACTCCGGAATCGCAAGCGCAGGAGCACCCGTCACCGGTTTCCTCCCAGGTGAAGGTTCCCAAGCTGCTCAGGACCTACATGGCCATCGGCGCCCGCATTGCCGCGCCGCCGGCCTTCGATCGCGAGTTCCGAACCATCGATTTTCTTACTCTGCTCGATCTTCAGATGCTATCGCCGGCCGCGCGCAACCGCTTTCTGGCGCCGCTCGCACCGTGACGCTGCGCCGCTGCCGGCGCGCTGTGGCGCTGGCAATCGCGCTCTTCTCCTGCATCGTTCATTACTGGCTGGTTCGCCTGCGCGGCCCGCTGACGGTTGAACGCCGGGCCCTCTGGATGCAATCCGCGTCTCGCCGCGTGCTCGCCGGCATGGGCGTGCGCATTACCGTTGAAAGCCGGCCACCTTCGCGCGGCCTGGTGGTGGCCAACCACCTCAGCTATCTCGATATCGCTATCCTCGCGGCGACCATGCCCTGCTGCTTTGTCTCCAAGATGGAAGTCATCCGCTGGCCGTTTTTCGGCAAGGCCGCGCGCGCCGGCGGCACTATCTTTCTCGATCGTTCAAGCCCGGCCAGCTCCAACAACGCCGCGCGTGAGATCAGCGAACGTCTTGCGCAAAATATCCCGGTGCTCCTGTTTCCTGAGGGGACCAGCACCGACGGCAGCCAGGTACTGCGATTCCACTCCCGGCTCATCCAGCCAGCCATCGAGCTTGGCGCGCCTGTTACCGCCGCAGCCGTTCGTTACACTCCCGGCGGCAACATTCCTGAGCGCGAACTCTGCTGGTTCGGCGATTCGTTGTTTCTGCCCCACCTTTTCAAACTGCTCGGCTTGCCCGGTTTCTCAGCGATTGTCCACTTCGGTCAGCCCCACATCTATGCAGATCGCCGCAACGCCGCCCAGGAGACGCGTGCCGAAGTCGTCGCTATGCGCAATGAAGGTTGTCCGCAGTAATAACCAGGGAGCTTCCAAATAGACCACCATTTGGAAAGGGCACAGCTATCCTGGAACCGCGCTGCGGCATTTTCGGAAATGATGTAGCCCCTGAGAACTTTGCGCAAGGTCGGCGCTCCTTGGGGTCGCGCCGACTTATCCCCGTGCTTTCGATCTACAGTTTTTCCGAAAATGCTATAGAACCCACGATTCATGCCGGGTCAGGTCCGCCGGCCCCCGGAGGGACGGTTGCGGCCGATGACTGCCGCGAGCCGATCAACAACGGCAGCACGGCGAACATCACCAGCATGGTTACGGGACCGACCGCAAGCGCAGCTCTCAAGCTACCCGCGCGAGCCGTGAGCCAGCCGACGGTCCAGGGGAAGAAAGAGCCTCCGAAACCGCTGAGCGCAAGAATGAAGCGGGTGTCGGAACTCTGCCTGGCGCGATCGAAGAAAGCGGCTAAAGCTACCGGGAAAACCGGGGCAAGCGCGGCGCCCAGCACCAGGATTGCGGTAACCTGCAGAAGCGGCGACCGCGCAATAACCAATGCCGATGCACTCCCGAATGCCGCCAGGAGGGCGGCATAAAGCACAATGCGCGGGCGTGTGCGCAACAGGATAAACGGCGAAATGCCGCGCGACGCCAGATAGCCCATCCAATAGATAGAGGTGGCCGCGGCCGCAAGCGAGATACTGGTGCGCGCCGAGCGCAACATGTAGGTGGAAATCCACGCGCCATACATGCTTTCGATTCCGACTTCAAGAAAGAAGAAGGCGGCAAACAGGCCGATGAACCGGAGATTGCCCCATCCTGCGATTCCCGGTAATAGGCTCTCCGATTCGCCGGTGTCGCGAACCGTGAACTGCACGGCAAGCAACGCCAGCAGCGCGGCGCCGGCCAGCACTCCATATACTGTGCGCCAGGTTGAAACTGCGAGAATTCGCGCGGCCAGCAAAGGTGCAAGCATGGCTCCGAGGCTCCACATGAAGTTGAGCAGAGTAAGGGTGGCGGCGCGCCGCGCCGAGAAGTTGCGGCCGACGAAGAGACTGACCGCCGTCATAGGCGCTCCCACGCTGACGCCGAAGAGGAAGGAAAACGGGAAGAGGAAAGTGCGGGTAATCCACATAAACCCGGCGCATTCAAGCGCCAGGGCAAAAAGGCCGAGTTTCAGAATCTGTGTGTAGTAGCCGCGGCAGAGCAAGGCTCCGGTGGCCATCCCGGCAAAGATCAGGAAAAGCAGATTGCCCGATTGGATGTCAGAGAGATTGAAGGCGCGCGAAAGTGAAGGCAGCATCGGGCCGGTGATCACGTCAGCGACGCCGGTGAGGGCAAAGACCGGATAAAGAACGAGCAGCCGATGATCGCGCCAACTCCGATGAGAGACCGTCATCCAATTGCGCCTGTCGTGAATAGGAAGAGCGCCAGGTTTCGAATCCCGATATCCCGGGGGAGGAGCATTGTTACCGGGCTTGGCGCAATCCCGCACTCGAAATCATCCATCCGGCCTTCGCAATAGTCAAGCTGCGCTACTTCGACTTCAGGTTGGGTGGGATTTTTTGGACAATGCCGGAACCTTCTTTGATGACGAGAATCTGATTGGGATCGAGGTTGGTGAAGATTTCGACTTTCTGGGTGGTGGGCCACTTCACTTCGAGGCGGTCGATCTTTCTGGCCTGACCGACACCGAAATGCAGCCGCAGATCGCTTTGCGACATCACGCTCGTTCCGGAATGGACTTCATCCATTTGCGAGTGTTTCCCAGTTACAACGCGAACGCGCGCTCCGATCGCCGTTCGGTTGCACCTGGTCCCGATGAGTTTCACCTTGATCCAGTTGTTTTTGCTCCCGCCTTCGTTGCGCAGCAGCGTGGGAATCTCATTCATATTGTTCACCACGACATCGGTGTCGCCGTCGTTGTCGTAATCTCCAAAGGCGCAGCCGCGGCTGGAATGGCGCGCGGCGATCCCGGGTCCCAAATCCCTGGAGACATCCTGGAACTTGCCATTGCCGAGGTTGCGATAGACGACGCGCGGTTCAAGGAACGTCTGGTCCGAATGCTGATCCACTCCGGGATAAACGTGGCCGTCTACCTGCAGGATGTCGGGCCAGCCATCGTTGTCGTAATCGACAAAACCGCATCCCCACTTAACATCTTTGAAATCGAGCCCGACGCCTGCTTTTGACGTGACTTCGGTAAATGTCCCGTCGCCATTGTTGTGGTAGAGGTTCGAGGTGTCTTCAGAGAAGTTGGTTTTGAAGATGTCGAACCAGCCGTCGCAATCGTAATCCCCAACGGCCACGCCCATGCCGGCTTGTTCGTTGCCGTCTTCACTGTATCCGCAACCCGATGCCACCGCGATGTCGGTAAAGGTCCCATCGTGATTGTTGTGAAACAGGATGCTGGGTGCCGAGTCGACCGCAACGTAAATGTCGGGCCAGCCGTCGTTGTCGAAGTCGTACGACACCGCCGTGATTGAAGTACGAGGTCCGGGCTTGAGAATACCCGATTTCTCTGAAACGTCAGTAAACGTTCCGTCGCCATTGTTGTGGTACAGGAGATTCGTTCCCGGAGGAAGCCCGCGCGGGCCGCACATGACGGGCTCGCCCTTGTATTGGCACGACGCGTTATCGCCAGGCGACGGAGTCATGGACGGATCGAACCTGATGTAGTTGGCAACAAACAGATCCAGGAATCCGTCGCGGTCGTAGTCGATCCACGTGCACCCTGAACCCCAGCGGACCTCGTCCTTCCAGAGTCCAGCCTGCTTTGTCACATCGGTGAAGGTGCCGTTGCCGTTGTTGCGGAACAGAATGTTGTGGCCCCAGAAGGTGCAAAACAAGTCGTCCCATCCGTCGTTATCGAAATCGCCGACGCAGACGCCGGTTTGCCAGCCAGTGCGGCCGAGGCCCGATTTGGCCGTCACATCGGTGAAGGTTCCATCGCGATTGTTGTGATAGAGCTGCGTGGTGGGCGCCTTACCCTCCGGCCAGGTGGTATTCAGGCGGGTTCCGTTGGTGAGATAAATATCGAGCCAGCCGTCCTGGTCGTAATCGAAAAACGCGATGCCGCTGCCCTTCGCCTCAATGATGTAACTCTTGCTGTCAACGCCGCCCCACACATTCGGTGTTGTGAGTCCGGCTTCACGGGCCACATCCACAAATTGCACTTGCGGAGCCAAGCTTTGTGTCGACGGCGGGGCGGGAATCGCCGCGGCCTCCAGAATGGGCAAGCTCGACCACCGCCATGCCGGCGTGCGAAGAAAATCGAGAATTCCGGGACCCAATATTGAAGCGGATAGCTGAAGAATCTGGCGGCGTGATAGGTTCACCCCGGGATTATAGCAACGAAGACGCGCTCGATTGCCTGACGCGCGCGCTCACATCTCATGTGTCTAGTTAGCTGCGCTTGTTAACGAATTACCGGGTTGAGGTTCGAGGTATCCCATTCCCCGGATCGGGACATGGGGCACCCCGTCGGAGTATCTGAGCTGGCCTCAGATGTATTCCCTGAAGAGTTCTGGCGAGGGCGCCGGGATCACGGCTCGGCCCACCAGCATGCCATCCTCTGCAACAGTTTTTGAAGCTGCCGCAACCGCAGCCTGAACGCTTGAAACATCCCCGGCCATCAGGACAAATCCTTTGCCGCCGAGGGCCATGGCCAAATGCACGCGGAGCAGGACAACGTTGGCCGACTTGACCGCCGAATCGGCAGCTTCAATGGCACTGGCCGCCGAAAAGGTTTCGATGATGCCAATTGAGCGAAGTTGATCGACATTGATTTCGACCGCCTGCGATACCGCGGCCAAAACAGAGGGATGGACGCGGGCGATTTGGCGGCGCTCGATAAGCGAGGCACCGGCCGAAGCTGCTCCGGCGTAGAGCGCAGACTGGACCGAGGTGACATCGCCCGCGACCACAATGAGGAACTTGCCGGAGCAGATGGTGCGCGCCAGCAGCAGGCGAACCGCGGCAGCCTTGAGCATCGAATCTTCAACCAGAAGACCCGCAGCCACGCTCGAGAGTTCGATGAGTCCAACGGAGTTGATTTCGGATTCCATATCAGTTTCCTTCAGCCGCTACCGGGCCTCAATGGCGATGGAGTCGCCGGCGAGAGTAACGACGCCATCGATGCTCGCGTGGATGCGCGCACCGAGTTTGCCGTGTTCGGGTGCGGCCAGCAGATCCCCTTGTCGAACCTGGTCGCTCGTTCGGACCTGAGGCAAAGCGGCGGCTCCCGCGTGCTGTTTGAGCGGGAGAATCACGCTGCGCGGCGCAAAGCGATGGTCGATAAGCGGGCCGGTGTTTTTATATTCGCTTAAACCGAGTCTGGCGATGAGGCGGCGCATGGGAACCCGCCGGAACTCAGCCATGGGGTGCGCGCTGATGGCGTCGGGCGAGCCTTTGTAAACCAGGCCTCGCTCCCGCGCTAGCGGCTTGGAGTGGACGCATACATTCTTCGGGTCGAGATCCTCAGGACAGGCATACATGGTGCAGAGATTGCATTCGCAGCAGTAGAGAGTGCCGGCAACCATTGCGTCCGCACCCTCAGCAAACCCCAGGCTCTGCATGGCGCGATGCGGTTCGATGGGATGGCCGAGAAGGAAGCGCGGGCAGAACTCAGTGCAGAAGCGGCACTGGTCGCAGGATGAGCGGCCAATGCGCGCAATCTGCTGCCACGGCGCGGTGTGCCGGTGGATGAGTGGGTGCGAAGAGGGCAGCACGATGACGCCGCCGGTGGTTTTGGTGACTGGAACCTCGAGAGATGCGGTGGGTTTGGCCATCATCACGCCGCCCAGGAGGACTGCGAAGTCCGGACAGGTTGCGCCACCCGCGGCATCAATGACCTCGCCTATCGAGATTCCGACAGGGATGCGCAGCGTGCACGGATTCTGGACGGCTCCTCCAATAGTGAGGTACTTGTGCGTGACAGGCTGGTCGAGGCCGATGTTCATGAGCGTCTCGACATTGGCCACCACGGCGTCAACGTCTTTGGGCAGCCCTCCCGGCGGGATGATGCGGCCCGTGACCAGATGGACGAGAACGAACTCGTCTCCGGCGGGATAAACATCGGGCAATGGGACGATGCGAATACTGGCCGGGACCTGAGCGCGAAGCGCGTCGATGATCTCGTGGTACTTGTCTTTAATGCCGATCACTCCGTCGCGAGCGCCGACCACTTCCATCGCGATTTGAAGTCCACGGAGAAACGGCTCCGACTGATGCAGCAGGAGTTCCTTGTCCTTGTGCAGAAGGGGCTCGCATTCGGCGGCATTTGCAATGATGGTCGAAACCCGGGTCCGGAGTTTGGCGGCCGTGGGAAATCCTCCTCCGCCGGCCCCAACGATGCCCAACTCCTCAATCCTGGCGAGGGCCCGGTCGAGGTCCCCCGAGGATAAGTTACAGAGTTCAGGCGATTTTCGACTGTTCATGAAACTTTCTCGATATTCTTGATTGACTTTGACTGATAAGGTATCATATTATTTCCCCAACAATCAATGTTGAGCAAGATTATGATCTGTCTGATTCCGAACATCGGGAGCACTTCGTTCAAGTACCGGCTCGTCGACATGCAGGAAAACGAGAGGGTGCTTGCGCAGGGGCGCATGGAGCGAATCGGCCTGCCCGGCGGTCAGTGCGCCGACCAGGCAACCGCGATTCACCGGTGCATAGCGGAGATTGCCGGTCCCGGAAAGGCAATCCCGAGCCTGAACGTGGTGGAGGCGGTGGGGTTCAAGGTGGTGCACGCCGGACCCATGAACGCCACGCAGTTCATCGATGACGAGTTTCTGACCGCCATGGAGGAGTTCTCATTCTTTGCCGCGGCGCACAATCCGCACTACATCGCGGCCATCAAGGCATTCCGGCGGGAACTGCCCGGGACACCGCTGGTTGCAGTGATCGAGACAGCGCCCTACGGGCAAATGGAGGAATTCGCAACGACCTATGCGGTTCCTTACGCGTGGCGGGAGCAGCACGGAATCCGCCGCTATGGGTTTCACGGCGCAAGCCACCGCTCGGCCAGCCAACGGGTGGGGGAACTGATGCCAGACGGAATTGTGCGGCATATCTCCTGCCACCTGGGCGGGAGCTCGAGTCTGGCGGCATTCGCCGATGGCGTTGCCGTGGACACCAGCTTTGGAACTTCGCCGCAGTCGGGATTGCCGCAAAGCAACCGGGTAGGCGATATCGATGCCTTTGCCGTGCTCTACATGATGAAGAAACTCAACCTCGATCCCGATCAGATGGCGGCAGTGTTATGCAGCCAGTCGGGACTTGCCGGAATCAGCGGCGGCAGCGGAGACATTCGCGATATGGATGAAGCGGCGCGGCGCGGAGACAAGCGCGCGCGGCTGGCGCTGGATGTATTTGTGCGCGCGATCCGGCACTACCTGGGCGCATTCATGTTGTCGCTGGGAGGCGTGGACGCGATCAGCTTCTCCGGCGGAATTGGCGAGAACAGCGCGGCAATTCGGAGCGCAGTGTTGAGAGATCTGGCCGCTTTTGGGATTGCGCTGGACGAAGAGAAGAATTATACCCTTCGAGGGGAAGGAACGATTTCGAGTGAAGACTCGCGCGTGTGCGTGATGGTGATTCCGGCCAACGAGGAGGCGATTATTGCGCGGGAGACGGTGGCAGCCGTCGAGCGGGCGCGGACCCAGGTCGCAATGACGGCGCAGGCATAACGAATCGAGAGCGCTGAAGGTACTTATGGGAAGCAACGGAAGATTCTCGGGTGGGACAGGCGTCATTGAGCGTTCGGCGGTAGAGCAAATCGTTCGTGAAGTTGCGCTCGAATACCTGAAGCGGGCCGGCGGGAGCGCAGCCCCCGGGCTCGTGGTGGAGACCTCGTCGCGGCACATGCACATTTGCCGCGAAGACATGGATGTGCTTTTCGGGCCAGGGACGGAGCTCACCTTCGATCGCGCGCTTCACCAGGAAGGGAACTTCGCCGCCAAAGAGACGGTGACGATTGTGGGGCCGCGCAACCGGTTGATTTCGAATTTGCGGATTCTGGGGCCGATGAGAAAGAAGACGCAGGTGGAGCTCGCTTTTACAGACGCCATCATGCTCGGAATCACCGACATTCCGGTGCGGCTCTCGGGCGATATTGCAGGATCGCCGGGCGCGATCCTCATCGGGCCCAAAGGCGTGGTTGAGATGAAAGAGGGCGTGATTCGCGCGGCCATCCACGTGCATATGAATCCGGCCGAAGCGGCTTACTTTGGCGTGAGTCAGGGCGACGACATGAGGCTTCGCGTGGGCGGCGAATCGGGGCTGACGTTCAACAAGGTTCGTGTGCGCATTGACCCGAACTCCAGGCTCAATGTGCACATGGACACCGACGAGGCAAATGCCTGCGGGCTGCATTTGACGAGGGAAATCGAGCTTTTGAAGTAGTAGCAACAAGAAAGGGAAGCGATGAAGCAAGCGCTGGGAATGATTGAGACGAAGGGCTTGGTGGCGTTATTTGAAGCGATTGACGCCATGCTCAAGTCAGCGAACGTTACCTTTGCCGGCTGGCAGACAGTAGGAGCCGGGCTGGTAACTGCGTTCGTTGAAGGCGATGTAGCCGCCGTAAAAGCAGCGACCGATGCAGGTGCTGAAGCGGCGGCGAGGATTGGCGAGGTAGTCAGCGTGCAGGTGATCTCACGCCCGCACGATGAGCTGCCGAGCTTTGTTCAGCACACGGCAAAATCTGAAACCGGCGAGCCGGTGGCGGCATAGGCAGCGGGAGGAACGGGAATGAGTCAGGCAATCGGATTGATTGAAACCAGGGGCTTGGTGGGGCTGGTTGAGGCCAGCGACGCCATGGTCAAGGCGGCCAGCGTAGAGCTGGTGAAGACCGTGCAGATCGGCGGGGGGTATGTGACGGCAATTGTGCGCGGCGACGTGGGCAGCGTGCGTGCCGCAGTGGATGCGGGCGCAGCAACGGCAAAGACGGTTGGCGAACTGGTTTCGTCGCACGTGATTCCGCGTCCGCACGACGCGCTGGTAGCGGGCATGTTGAAGTAACCGGCAGGGGAGAGGCAGAAGATGGCAAACGAAGCAGTGGGAATGATCGAAACAAAAGGCCTGGTGGCGCTGGTGCAGGCCACTGACGCCATGCTGAAGGCGGCGAGCGTAAAGTTCATGGGCTGGAACAAAGTGGGCAGCGGATTGTGCTCGGTTTATGTTTCAGGCGATGTGGGCAGCGTGCGCGCGGCGGTCGACGCAGGGGCGAGCGCCGCCAAGGAAGTGGGAGAAGTCATCAGCGTGCATTTGATTGCTCGCCCGCACAGCAATCTTGCGGCCGTGCTTCCCAAGTGAGAGGCGCGGCAAACTCTGTCGAGATGGGGTGATGGGGCATGTTTATCGCAAAGATCATCGGCAATGTGGTTGCGACGCAGAAGATGGAGAAGTTCAAAGGGATGAAGTTGCTGCTCATCCAGCCCTACATCTACCGGGAAGGCAAGATGCAGATCTCGGGTAGTTCAGTCGTCGCCGTTGACAGCCTCGGGGCGGGGATTGGCGAATGCGTGCTGTTTACGCAGGGCAGCTCGGCCCGGCTTACACCGGCAACGAAAGATGCGCCGGTGGATGCGGTGATTGTGGGCATTGTCGACTCAGTCGAAGTGGAAGGGGTTTTACTGGAGAAGCCGTAATGCAGATTCAGGAACAGTTGGTGGCTGAGATTGCCAAGGAAGTTGTGGCCAGGCTTCGACTTCAGATGCAGCCGGCTCATGCCGCGGTACAAGCGATTGACTCGCGCAGGCCGGCCGATGCGGGCGAGGACGGAGTGTTCGCAACGGTCGACGATGCGGTGAATGCAGCTTATGAGGCGCAGAAGGCTGTGGCTGCGATGGACCTGGAGCAGCGCGGCAGGATCATCGAGATTATTCGCGGCATTTGCAACGACAGGGCCGATGAACTGGGACGCATGGAGCTGGAGGAGACCAGGGTCGGCCGTCTCGATCACAAGATTCTGAAGCTCAAAAACATGCGCTTTGTGCTCGGCGTAGAAGCCTTGCGCAGCGAGGCGCGAAGCGCCAATACAGGCTTGTGCATCATCGAACACGCGCCGTGGGGCGTCATCGGAATGATGCTGCCGGTCACGCATTCCGTGCCGACCATGGTGTCGAACGCAACCAACATACTGGCCGCAGGAAACACGGCTGTCTTCGGGCCGCACCCTTCGGGAGCAAAAGTGGCGCAGTACGCACTCAAGCTGTTTAACCGCGCAATCAGAAAAGAGCTGGGTGTTGCGAATGTAATCGTGACCACGCGCGATGCGAGCATCGAGGCGGCGGAACAGATTTTCAATCACCCCAGGATTGCCCTCATCTGCGTGACCGGAGGCACCGCGGTCGCGCAGGCGGCGGCAAAGTCAGGCAAGCGAGTAATCGCAGGCGGGCCGGGCAATCCGCCGGTAGTTGTGGATGAGACTGCAGATCTCGATCGCGCCGCGAAGTGCATCATCGAAGGCGCCGCATTCGACAATAACCTGCTTTGTATCGGCGAGAAAGAAGTGTTTGTGGTTGCCTCTGTCGCCGATGCCTTCATGGCTGCCATGCGGCGCTCGAGAGCATTCGAACTCGACCGGGCTGCGATCGACCGGCTGACCAAGGCTGCTTTCACCTTCGACGGCGATGGAGTGGGCTGCGGGCGAGCGCACTTGAAGAAAGACCTGGTGGGCAAAGATGCCGCGGTGTTGGCGTCGGCCGCGGGCGTGCGCGTTCCGCCCGGAACGGAACTCCTGTTCGGCGAGACCGCTGAAGACCATCCGTTCGTGACCGAGGAACAGATGATGCCGTTCGTTCCGGTGGTGCGGGTGAAGTGTGTGGATGCGGCGATTGAAGCGGCAGTGAAAGCCGAGCACGGATACCGGCACACCGCGGTCATCCATACGCGCAATGTTGAAACTGCAACCCGGATGGGGCGGGCGATGAATACCACGCTGTTTATTCAAAACGCTGCGTCGCAGGCCTCGCTGGGCGTTGGCGGACCGGGGTATTTCAGCCACACCATTGCAACCCCGACAGGGGAAGGCGTTACCACGCCGCTCACGTATACGCGCGAACGCCAGATGGTGGTGGGCAACGCGCTGAGGATTATCTGATGTTTCTGGCGCGGGTGAGAGGAACGGCGGTTGCGACTACGAAGCATTCCACGCTGAAGGGATGCCGCCTTTTGCTGATTCAGCGAATCGAACCCGACGGCAGCGCGGCCGCGGAGCCGAATGTCGCGGTGGATTGGCAGGGCGCGGCGATCGGAGCGACCGTGATCGTCTCGACCGATGGCGATATTGCGCGGGCGAGGCTGGGCAACACAACTCCGGCACGGATGGTGGTGATGGGTATCGTCGACGAGAAATCCACGCCGGTCACTGTCGATGCGGTGAGCGCATGAGATTGGGAATCGTTCGCGGCAGTGTGGTTCTGAATCCCGCTCTCGCATCTTTTACGGGCAGAAGGCTGGTTGTGGTCGAGCCGGTGACGATCGCAAATGCCTGCGCGAAGAACGGTTGCGGCGGCGGCAAGGCGCTCGTTGCACTGGATGAATTGGGCGCGGCGGTGGGACAGATGGTGGCATTTACCGAAGGGCGCGAGGCATCGAATCCTTTCTGGCCGGCGCAAGTAGCCGTGGATGCGTACTGCGCGTTGATCGTCGACTCGCTCCAGATCGAGCCCGAACAAGGCCGAGCAGGATCAGAGGTGTGAAGTGACGCAGGGGAAGAAGAGCATCGACATTTCGAATCGCAGGGTGGTTTCAATGCGCGAGGCTGAGGACGCTGCCGCTGCCGGCGCAGCCAGCGTGATCGTTGCTTCGGGCGCGGTGATCACGCCGGCGGCTCGGGATTTCATGCAGCAGCGGAACATTCAGGTTGAACGAAAGGATGCAGTCGGAGGAGCAGCCGCCAAAGTTGATAGTTCTCCAGCAGCCGCAGCGCGAGGCCATCAAAAACATGCGCGAAGCAACAATCCCGACCCGTCGCTGTTTTCAACTCCCGAGGCCGAGGCCATCAAGGCTGAGATATGCGCCGTCGGACGCAAGTTGTGGATGCGCCAGTTCGTTGACGGCAACGGCGGCAACATTTCTTATCGCATCGGCCCAAACGAAGTGATCTGCACCCCAACGCTGGTGAGCAAATTCGATCTCACACCGGACGATCTGTGCCTGGTGGATCTTGAAGGCAACCAGATTGCCGGGACCAAGCCGCGGACCAGTGAGATTTTTCTGCACCTGGAGATCTACAAGGCCGTTCCCGAAGCCAAAGCCGCGGTTCATTGTCATCCTCCGCACGCGACCGCGTACGCCATCACCGGACGCGTGCCTCCCAACCTGGTCATTCCCGAGTTCGAGGTATTCATCGGCAAGGTTGCGATCTCTCCGTACGAAACGCCGGGAACCGAGGCGTTTGCGCAAACGGTTCTGCCCTTCGTGAAACAGCACAACACGGTTTTGCTTTCGAATCACGGAATCGTGTGCTGGGCCGATACCGTAACGCACGCCGAGTGGTATGCCGAGGTTCTGGAGACCTATTGCTGGACGCTGATGCTAGCCTCGCAACTGGGATCTCCGATCTCCTACATTTCCGAGCAGAAGGGCTCCGATCTGCTTGCCATCAAGAAACGCCTGGGACTTCCCGATGTTCGCTTCGACCCCTCAAAGATGCAGGAATGCCAGTTGTCGGAGCTCGAAATGCCGGGCTCGATCGCTCAGCGTCCCGGCCCTTGCGATGGCGGAAGACAAAGCGCCACACAGCATGATATCGATCAGTTGGTCAAAACAGTAACCGATGCGGTGATGCAGGAACTGGCGGTTGGATAGTTGGTTCCAGCATCGACGTTGCTGATTGAATGTGATCGATTCTGACGATTGTATGCGCTACGATGCTCATGACCATGAAAGCAGCTGAGCGGCAACTTAGAATCCGGCAAATGTTCGAGACCCGCGACTTTATTGATGTGGAGACGCTTTGCAGCGAGTTGGAGACCTCAGAAGCCAGCGTGCGCCGTGACCTGGGCGTCCTTGAAAGCCAGAAGATTCTCAAGCGTGTTTATGGCGGCGCCGTTCCCATTCAGGCACCCGGCGAATACGCGGTGGAAAGCGTAAAACTCAGCGAAGAGAAGGACCACATCGCCCGGCTTGCCACGAGCCTGATTGAAGACGGCCAGACGGTGATTCTGGATGGTGGCACGACTGCGGCTGCAGTCGCCCGGGCGCTGGCCGGAAAGAGAATTCACGTCATTACTAACTCCCTGCCCATCGCCGAAGTTCTGGAATCGGACCGCGAAATCGAACTGACGCTGACCGGCGGCTATCTCGATCCGCGCATTCGAGTGATGCTGGGCCCTTTTTGCGAGCAGATGCTGGGGGCAATCCGCGCCGACGTGGTCATCATGGGCATGGGCGGCATTACCGAAGCCGGATTCAGCAACAACAACACGCTGGTGGTGGGATCGGAAAAGAAGATGATCGAGGTGGCCGACAAGTTGATCGTTGTCGCCGATCACACCAAGTTCGGCCGCGGCGCAATCTTTCCGGTGGCGCCGCTCGATGCCGCCGATATCGTCGTCACCGATGCTGTGCTGGGCCAGGAATACGTCGACCTCCTGCGCAGCCACGCAATCGATGTGCGCCTGGCGTGACGGGGCGCCGTAGAAGCGTTGCTGGAGATTCGTGGTCTCCCACCCTAAACGCAAGAAGCGCGTTTAGGATGGGGCACCCGCCTCTGCTGAATTTGTCAGGGATGTGACCGGTCCGTACCAAGGTGAATGGCCGGGCGGAGCTCCGACATTTTAGACCGGGCACATCTCCGACAGTTTTTCTTTCTGAAGAGGGTTTTTGCTTTTGTCTTTCGGCCACGCCGGGTTAGTCAGTGGAACCAGCTTATCGCG
>Ga0326727_10002412_pt1 | contig 63949 bp, 53 predicted proteins | sample MB2enrmetagenome_FD_207643 | JGI IMG/M metagenome (GOLD analysis project Ga0326727, IMG submission 207643) | Lab enriched peat soil microbial communities from McLean, Ithaca, NY, United States - MB29MY | ecosystem: Environmental > Terrestrial > Soil > Wetlands > Peat | place: USA: New York...
TCCTTTTATTCATTTCTTCGACGGTTTCCGCACTTCGCACGAGGTGGGCAAGATTCTGCCCATAAGCGACGATACGATCCGCGCGCTGGTCGACGACAAGTACATTATTGCGTTCCGGAAGAATGCGCTGACGCCCGACCGGCCGATCATTCGCGGTACGGCGCAGAATCCCGACGTATTCTTCCAGGCCCGCGAGGCCTGCAATCCGTTCCATGCGGCGGTTCCGGGGATTGTGCAGTCGGTGATGGATCGCTTTGCGGCGCAGACTGGCCGCGCCTACCACTTATTCGACTACTACGGCGCGCCCGATGCGGAGCGCGTGATTGTGCTGATGGGCTCCGGCGCAGAGGCTGCCGAAGAAGCTGTCGATCTGCTGAACAAGCAGGACGAAAAGCTGGGCATGGTGAAGGTGCGGCTCTACCGGCCATTCGATGCTAAGGCCTTCCTGGCGGCGCTGCCCGAAACGGTGAAGTCGATTGCCGTTCTCGACCGCTGCAAGGAGCCGGGCGGAATGGGCGAGCCGCTCTATCAGGACATTATCACTGCGTTGGCCGAGAATGCCGAATTGCCCTTCGCCATCAAGCCGACGGTGATTGGCGGACGGTACGGCCTGTCTTCGAAGGAGTTTACGCCGGCCATGGTGAAGGGCATCTTCGACGAGCTGGCCAAGCCGGAGCCGAAGAATCGTTTCACCATCGGGATCGACGACGATGTGTCGCATACGAGCCTTAGCTACGATGCGGCGTTTTCAACTGAAGATCCGAAGACGGTGCGAGCGCTGTTCTATGGGCTGGGTTCGGACGGCACCGTGGGCGCGAACAAGAACTCGATCAAGATCATCGGCGACAACACGCCGAATTATGCCCAGGGCTACTTTGTTTACGACTCGAAGAAGTCGGGTTCGATGACGACATCGCATTTGCGCTTCGGCCCGAATCCGATCCGTTCAAGTTATCTGATTACGCGCGCCAGTTTTGTGGCCTGCCACAACTTCAGCTTCCTAGAGAAGATGAATGTGGTGGAGGCGGCGATGCCCGGTGCGGTCTTCCTGCTGAATTCGCCTTACCCGGCGGCCGAAGTCTGGGATCATCTGCCGAAAACTACGCAGCAGGAGATGCTGGCCAAGAAGATCGAGTTCTATGTGATCGACGGCAACACGGTGGCGCGGAATGCCGGCATGGGCACGCGCATCAACACCATCATGCAGGCCTGCTTCTTCGCCATCAGCGGGGTGTTGCCGCGCGAGGAAGCCATCGCTCAGATTAAAAAGGCAATCAAGAAGACCTATGGCAAGCGCGGCGACGCGGTGGTGGCGAAGAACTTTGCCGCCGTGGATCATGCGCTGGCGCATCTGGAAAAAGTCGAGCTGCCAAGCGCACCGTCGTCGGAATTCGATCTGATTCCTTCGATCAGCCCAAGCGCGCCGGAGTTTGTGCGCAACGTGCTGGGCCAGATAGCCGGGGGGCATGGAGATCTGCTTCCGGTGAGCGCGATTCCGGCCGGCGGCGCGTTCCCCACGGGCACGGCGCAATGGGAGAAGCGGAACATTGCGCAGTTTATTCCGGTGTGGGACAAGGACCTGTGCATTCAGTGCGGCAAGTGCGTGATGGTTTGCCCGCACGCGGTGATTCGCGCCAAGGTGTACAGTCCGGAACTGGCAGATAAGGCGCCGGCGACCTTCCAGTGGGCCAAGCCTAAGTGGAAGGCGATGGAGACCGACCATTACACGCTGCAGGTGGCTCCCGAGGATTGCACGGGCTGCGCGGTGTGCGTGGAAGTGTGCCCGGTGAAGAGCAAGAGCGACGCCAGCCACAAGGCCATCAACATGGCGCCGCAACCGCCGCTTCGCGAGGCGGAGCGCGACAACTGGAATTTCTTCCTGAGCCTGCCGGAGGTCGACAGGAGCAAACTGTCGCACACGCAGGTAAAAGACATTCAACTTTTGCAGCCGCTGTTCGAGTTTTCAGGCGCATGCGCGGGGTGCGGCGAGACAGCTTACATCAAGCTGCTGACTCAGCTCTTCGGCGACCGGCTGTATATCGCCAATGCCACCGGCTGCTCCTCGATTTACGGCGGCAACCTGCCCACCACTCCTTATACGAGTAATGGGGAGGGCCGCGGACCCACGTGGGCCAACTCGCTGTTCGAGGACAATGCGGAGTTCGGCTTCGGCATGAGAACGGCTCTCGACCAGCAGAAGGTTTTTGCGGAGACGCTGGTTACGCGGCTTGCGCCGCAGATCGGCGTGGACCTGGTTGCGGAGATTCTGCACGCGTCGCAGAAGACAGAGACGGAGATCGGCAAGCAGCGGGAGCGCGTGGCGGCCTTGCGCGAAAAACTCGCCGGCAACGAAACTTCCGACGCGCGCAACCTGCTGGCTATTGCCGATTCGCTGGTGCGCAAGAGCGTGTGGATTCTGGGCGGCGACGGATGGGCATTCGATATCGGCTTCGGCGGACTGGACCATGTGCTTGGTTCCGGCAAGAACGTGAACGTGCTGGTGCTGGATACCGAGGTCTATTCCAATACCGGCGGGCAGATGTCGAAGGCTACTCCGAGGGGCGCTGTGGCCAAATTTGCGGCTAGCGGTAAGAGTAACAGCAGGAAGGATCTGGCCATGGAAGCCGTGAGTTACGGCTCGGTTTATGTGGCGCAGGTGGCGCTGGGCGGAAACGACATGCATACCGTGAAAGCATTCCAGGAGGCGGAAGCGTACGATGGGCCGTCGCTGATTATTGCGTACTCGAGCTGCATCGCCCATGGCTACGACCTGGTGCATGGGCTGGAGCAGCAGAAGCTGGCGGTGCAATCGGGCTATTGGCCGTTGATGCGATACAATCCGCCGCTGCGCGATGAAGGCAAGAATCCCTTCCAGCTCGACTCCAAGGCGCCGTCAATCCGGCTCAAGGAGTACAGTTATCGCGAAGCGCGCTACACCATGCTGGCGCGCAGCAATCCTGACCTAGCGGCGAAGCTGCTGGCCGAAGCGCAAGACGATGTGGAGCGGCAGTGGCGCGTTTACTCCGGCCGTGCGGCGATGGCAGGCCGCGGAGAGACGCCGCACATTGCGCCGGAAGAAAAGACCGAAGAGACGTTGGTAGCCGTAGTTGACGGAGGCACCGAATGATTGATTTTTCGACGCAGTATCTTGGATTGAAGCTGAACGGCCCCATCGTGGTGTCGTCGACTCCGCTTTCGGAGTCGCTTGACAATGTTCGCCGCATGGAAGATGCGGGGGCCTCGGCAATCGTGCTGACTTCGCTGTTCGAAGAGCAGTTGGAGCTCGAATCGCGTGCGCTGGACGAGGACCTTTCGCGGGGCACCGAGTCTTTTGCCGAGTCGCTTGGCTACCTGCCCGATCTGGACGATTACCGAATGACGCAGGAGGTTTATCTCGAACATTTGCGTCGGGCCAAAGCGGCGGTGGCGATCCCCATCATGGCCAGCCTCAACGGCGCCACGCCTGGCGGCTGGGTGCGGTTTGCCAAGGACATGGAGCAGGCCGGGGCCGATGCCATCGAGCTGAACACCTACGCGCTGGCGACGGACCCAAAGCAGACCTCGGGCGAACTTGAGGATCAGTTGCTCGATCTGGTGGCCAGCGTGACCCAGGAGGTAAAGGTGCCGGTGGCCGTGAAGCTTTCGCGGTCGTTTACCAGCCTGCCTCACCTGGTGGCGCGGCTCGAGGAAGTTGGCGCGCGCGGGGTGGTGATGTTCAACCGCTTCTATCAGCCCGACTTCGACATCGAGACGCTGGAGGTGCGGCCCACGCTGCATTTCTCAACGCCATCGGAGTTGCTGCCTCGGCTGCACTGGGCAGCCATTCTATACGGCCAGGGGAAGATCGATATCGCGATTTCAGGCGGGATTCATTCAGCCGAGGATGTGCTGAAGGGAATCATGGCCGGAGCGGGGATCACGATGATGGCATCGGCCTTGCACATTCACGGCATCGAGCACATCGGCAGGGTGCTGGCCGACATGCGCTATTGGCTCGAGAAGCGCGAGTATGCCTCGCTGTGGGAGACGCGCGGATGCTTGAGCCGGCGGTCGGTGCCGGACACGTCGCCCTTCGATCGCGGGAATTATATCAAGACGCTGAGTTCGTATAGCCTGCGTCAGACGGTGGCGGCGTTCTAGGACTGTGCGTCCAGCGAATCGCCCAGGTCTCAGAAAACGAGACCTGGGCAACCGGCTATGGTACCGGCCTATCTATCCTGCCGTTCGGAGAGCCGACGAAGGATCGCGTCTTCGATCAGGCGGCAGGCTTCGGGGAGCGCATCGAGTACTGCATCGCTGAAGACTTCGCCTAGCTCCATCGAACCGGCGCCGATGGTGAGCAGTTGAGCGTTTGCGGGCACGGAGCCGTAGAGCTCTTGGGCCAGCGCGAGCAGTTGCGGTGCTTCCTGGTGATGGGTTGCTAGGCCTTGTGTTGAAGCGATCGGTTCGACCGGCGTCAGATTGACTGATCCGGGCGCGCAATCGACGGAGCAATCGATAAAGAGGACGGACTGCGCACGGGCGATATCTTCGGCGAGTTCCGGGGTCCATTGTTGGCGGACGAGAACGCGCACCGATGGATCGGAGCTGAATCTCTCTTCAGCCCATTCGGCCAGCCAGGGGCCGACGCCGTCGTCGCCGCGCAGGGTGTTGCCGCAGGCGAGGATGAGACAGCGGACTGGGGTGTGAGTCATGCAGAAATCTTACAGCCAAGCCCTTTGACATCTATCGCAAGGTTCGATGCTGACTGAGACGGGTGTGGGCCTGGAGGCCCACACGACAGCCGGACTGGAGTCCGGCGCTACAGACGTGACTCGAGTCCGAAACTACGGATGCACTTAGCGGACGACTTGATCGACGACTTCGCCGCCGGCGTTGACGAGCGAGATTGCGAGCGGCATCTGGCCATATGCATGCGTGGAGCAGCTTAGGCATGGATCGAAGGTGCGGACCACGGCTTCGACGCGGTTGAGAATGCCTTCGGTAAACTTGCCGTCCTTGATGTAATGCTTAGCGGCTTGCAGCACGCCCTTGTTCATGGCGTTATTGTTTTGTCCGGTGGCGATCACCAGGTTCGCCCAGGTGATGAGGCCGTTTTCGTCGACTTTGTAGTGATGATAGAGCGTGCCGCGCGGGGCCTCGGCCTGGCCTGTGCCTTCGAGCCGGTTGACGCCTGCGCTGGCGCGGACGTGCTTGTCGAGGATGAGCGGGTCACCGAGGATCTGCTCGATTTTTTCGATGCCGTAGAGGATTTCGACGAGCCGCGCATGATGATAGTGGAATGCGCTTTCTACTGGCCCGGCGGCGATCTGCTTGAACTCGGCCAGCTCCTTTTCGGCCAGCGGCGTGCCCATGGATTTGACGATGTTCAGCCGCGCCAGGGGTCCAACGCGGTAACTACCCTCGGGGTAGCCGAGCGGCTTGTAATACGCGAACTTGGTAAAGCTGTAGGGCTCGACCGCTTCGCCGATCTTCTCGCTGAACTGGCTGGCGGTAATTCCGTCGTCGAGGATTGCGCCCTTGGGGTCGATCATGCGCAGCGCGCCGTCGGTGAACTCGATCGACTCGTCTTCGTTGATGAGGCTCATGTAGTTCGACGGGAAGTTGGCGAAGACCTCGATCTCCGGCTTGAAGGTGTCGGCGATCTGCTTGTATGCGGCCAGCGCGAGCAAGGCATTGGCGTAGGCTTCAGGGAGCATGGCCAGGATCTCATCGCGCTTGGCCGGGAGCAGAGGCTCGGTGACGCCGCCGGGCACTACCCATCCGGGATGGATGCGCTTGAGGGCAAGCAGCTCAATGATGCTCTGACCGAAGCGGCGCAAGGCTATCCCGGCGCGGCCCAACTCGGGCTTCGCGGCCACAACGCCAAAGACGTGACGGGCCTTGGGGTCGGATTCCATGCCCAGCAACAGGTCGGGTGAAGCGAGGTAGAAGAAGCTCAGCGCGTGGGACTGGACCATCTGCGCCAGGTTCAACATGCGCCGCAGTTGCGCGGCGGTATGCGGAATGCGCACCGACATGATGGCCTCGCAGGCCTTGGCCGAGGCGATCAGGTGCGAGACCGGGCAGATGCCGCAGATGCGCGCCATGAGGCTGGGCATCTCATAAAATGGCCGGCCGGCGGAAAAGCGCTCGAAGCCGCGCACCTGAGTGACATGGAAGTGCGCGTCTTCAACCTGGCCCTGGCTGTCGAGTTGAATGGTGATCTTGCCGTGGCCTTCGAGGCGGGTTACGGGATCGATGGTGATGGTCTGTGTCATAGAGAGCTCCGAATTTCTTCAACAGGCGCGGGCGCGGACGCCCGCACGACAGCCGGTCTGGAGACCGGCGCTACATTACGCTCCAAAACGGGTGAGGGCGGGAATGTCCAGCGGTTCACCGGTTACCAGCGCGGTCAGCGCGGCGTGGAAGGTGTCGGCCGAGGGCGGGCAGCCGGGCAGGAAAACGTCGACCTTCACGAACTCGTGAATCGGGCGCACGATTTTGAGCAGCTTGGGCACCACGACGCAGGGAATCTGCGGCTGTGCGTCGGCGTTCTCGATGTAGGCGCGGTTCAGAATCGCCTCGGGGCCGATGGGGTTGCGCATCGAGGGCACGTTGCCGGTGATGGCGCAGTCTCCCATCGCGATCAGGAGTTTGGAATGGGCGCGGACCTTCTTGATCTTTCTCTCGTCGTCCTCAGAGGCCACAGCGCCCTCGACCAGGGCGATGTCGATCTCGTCGGGAAACTCCTTGGCGTCGACGATGGGGCTGTAGACGACGTCGGCGAGCTCCGCCAACTCGAGGAGGCGTTCGTCCATGTCGAGGAACGACATGTGACAGCCGGAACATCCATCCAACCAGACCGTTGCCAACTTCAGTTTGCTCATCGTGCTTCCCTCATCAGGTTAAGGTAGGGCAGAAAATCGGGATACTTGGGGTGGTCGGAGCCCACCTTGCTCTTGTCGAACAGCGCTCCGGTGGGGCAGACCTGCACGCATTTTCCGCATCGCGTGCAACTGGAGGTACCCCAGTCCTGGTGCAGATCGGTGATGACCAGCGAGTTGATGCCGCGGCCCGCCACATCCCACACATGCGCGCCCTCGATCTCGGCACAGACGCGCACGCAACGGGTGCAGAGGATGCAGCGATTGTGATCGACGGTGAATCGATCGAGCGAGGCATCGACGCCGAGCTGGGGGTTTCGATAGGGCAGTCCGATGTGGGTGACGCCTTGATCCTGCGCCAGCGACTGGAGTTCGCAATGACCGTTGGCCACGCAGACCGAACAGATGTGATTGCGCTCGGCGAAGAGCAGCTCGAGGATCATGCGGCGATGCTTGTCGAGCCGCTCGGTCTTGGTGCTGACTTCCATGCCCTCGAAGACGGTGGTCACGCAGGCGGGCAGCAGCTTGTTGCTCCCCTTGATCTCGACCAGGCACAGGCGGCATGCGCCCACGTTGCTGAGGCCCTCCATGTGGCAGAGCGTGGGGATGTAGATGTCGTTCTCCTGTGCCACCTCGAGAATGGTCTGCCCGGCGAGAGCGCTGACCTCCTGCTCGTCGATGACAAGAGTTTTGACGTTGCTCACAGTTTCGCTCATGCCAACACCTCTTTTTGCTCGGCTGCGGAAGTTTCCATGCTACAGACTCCGGCCCGGCAGTGCTTGTCGACGATGTGTTCGATGTACTCGTTGCGGAAGTATTTCAGCGTGCTGAGCACTGGGTTTGGCGCCGTCTGGCCCAGTCCGCAAAGGCTGGCTTCTTTGACCGTGGAACACAAGCTCTCCAGCAGCTCCAGATCGTCCATGGTGGCCTTTCCGGTACAGATCTTTGTCAGCAGCGTGAACATCTGGGCGGTGCCGGCGCGGCAGGGGATGCACTTGCCGCAGGACTCGGTCATGCAGAACTCGATGAAGAAGCGGGCCACGTTGACCATGCAGGAGGTATCGTCCATGACGATCATGCCGCCGGATCCCATGATGGAGCCGAGCCTGACCAGGGCATCGTAGCTGACGCCGACGTCGAGCATCTCGGCGGGGATGCAACCGCCGGAAGGACCGCCGGTCTGGACAGCTTTAAAGGTGTGCCCGCCGGGAACGCCGCCGCCGATGACCTCGATGATCTCGCGCAGCTTGATGCCCATGGGCACCTCGACCAGGCCGGTGTGGGTGATTTTGCCGGTGAGCGCGAAGACCTTGGTGCCCTTGCTTCTCTCCGAGCCCATATTGGCAAACCACTTGCCGCCGTTGCGAATGATGGGCGCGATGTTGGCGTAGGTCTCGACGTTGTTGATCAAGGTCGGCTTGCCGAAAAGACCGCTGACCGCTGGATAGGGCGGCCGGGGTCGGGGAGTGCCGCGCTTGCCCTCAATGGATGCGAGCAATGCCGTTTCCTCCCCGCAGACAAACGCTCCCGCGCCGAGGCGAATTTCCACGTCGAAGTTGAAGGGGGTATTGCAAATGTTGTTGCCCAGCAGGCCGCGTCGCCGCGCATCGCGCAGGCCTGCGGTGAGGCGGGCAACGGCCACCGGATACTCGGCACGGACGTAGATGTAGCCCTTGCTGGCTCCGACAGCGTAGGCCGCCAGAGCCATGCCCTCGATAACCCGATGCGGATCGCCTTCCATAACGCTGCGATCCATGAAGGCGCCGGGGTCGCCCTCGTCGCCGTTGCAGACCACGTATTTTATGTCGCCCGAGGCCTTGGCCACGGTGCTCCACTTCAACCCGGTGGGATAGCCGCCGCCGCCGCGGCCGCGCAGCCCGCTCTCGGTGACGCGGTGAATGACACCGTTGGGGGTCATCTCGGTGAGCGCCGTCAACAGAGCTTTGTATCCGTCGCGCGCAATGTACTCGTCGATCTTTTCCGGATCGATGTAGCCGGCGTTTTCCAGCACCACGCGCACCTGCTTGTCGAAATGCTCGTTCAGATCGCATTGCAAGTCGGGAACGGGCGCGCCGCCCAGGCTGTTCACAATGGCTTCGGCGTGGTCGGCCTTCACATGGTGATAGAGGGTCGAATCGGGGTCAACCCGAACCAGCGGCCCGGACGAACACGGCCCCATGCAGCCGGTGCGGCGGACGTTCACATTTTTGCCGGAAGCCTCGGCGGCCTTGACCAGCGCGTCCTTCAACTGCCCCGCGCCTTGGCTGGAACAGGCCAGATCCATGCAGACGTTGACTTCAAAATCGAATTTCTCGTTTTCCTGGCAGACGCTTTTGGCTATCTGTTCAAGCTCTTCGATGGTCATTCGACTGCCCACCTTTCCAGTTGCTCAAGCACCTGCTCGCTGCTCACTTCGCCCATTACCTCGCCGTCGCGCAGCACGACAGGAGCGCGGCTGCAAGCGCCCACGCAGCGGGCCGTCATCAGGCTGATCTTTCCATCCGCGGTGGTCTGGCCCTGGGGTATTCCCAAACGCTTTTCCGCGGCGGCTATCAGCTTGTCGGCGCCTTTGATGTAGCATGCGGTCCCGGCGCAACAGGTGATGGTGTGCTTGCCGGGCGGCTTCAGGCTGAAGTAGTGGTAGAAGGTGACCACCCCATAGGCCTGGCTTAGCGGCACGCGCAGGGAATGGGCCACAAAACGGATTGCATCGTCGTCAAGGTAGCCGAACGAGGACTGAACGGTGTGCAGCGTTTCAATGAGCGCGTGACGGGCAAACCCATTCTTGCGCATGGTGCCGTTCACGATCTTCCAACGTTTATCGTCGCTGGGCAGCGGCGGTGGTGTGAATGCTGGCACGGTTCCCTCCCGGTTAGAGGCAAGCGGATCGCAATCGAAGACTGTTCCCGGCTTCTTCTCTGTCCATATTCTTACCAGCCGCGGCCACACCTGACCGTGACAGTTGTCACGACGGTGGGCAGTCATCCCAACCTGCGAAACCGGCTTCCGGCCGATCCAGTTTGGGACTGGCGATGATCGGCGCCGGATTGGCTCATTTGGCCGTCCGAACCTGGACCTGGTAATCACTGTAGTCGATGGCGACTACGGTCTTGCCAAACAGCGGGCTGTCTGAAACGGCCCGGGAATGAAGGGCCATGGCATAGCCGTCGACGCTGATGTACTGACGGAACATCTGCGTCGGACCTGTGAATACAGAGGGGTCTTTGGAGGCCGCTCCTTGAATCTGCACGACGAAATCGTCCTTTGCGTCCACCCACATCTTTCCCTGGATAAGATGGGGCGCTTTGCGTCTGGGGGTCAGGTCGAGCACCAGGCAGTCGCGGCCGTCGAGACGCTGGGGCGGGCCAGGTTCCAGTTTCATCTCATAATTTGCGGAGGTGAACCAGGCACCCTCCCGGTTGGCGGGAAGGTTGATGCTGGCCTCATTGTCGAGCAGCGGCCCCAAGACGAACTTTCGCATGATTGCCGAGCCGGATTCGGAAAGGATGGTGTAGGTCTTGCCCGATTCCTTGCGGTAGGTGGTCTTTACCGACATTTCAGCCACAGGGTGGATTTCGTCGTTGCTTCTGAAGACGGCGTAATGTTCATTCACCGTGTATCCAAGCGTGTTTTCGAATCTGGCCTTCACGGCTGCGTCAAGACGCTGAATCAGAGATGCGCTGTCGATTTGCTGGGCGGGAAGAACGATTGCGAGACAGAGGAGGAGGGCGGCGACGATTCCTTGGACTCGGGTCAATGGTTTCAAGTTCATCCAGTCCAGATTACGTGAGTTGAGGCTAGATTTCGATGAACCCTTGCTGGACTGGGTGGTGGCTGGGGCGCGTAAGGTCCCACCCTAGGCACAAAAATAAAAACGTGCTGCCCAGAGGGCACCCAGATGGGCGCCCGGCAGGGGCAAAATCGGGATCATGTACGGTTTGCCGGTGACACAGCCAGAACCCCCAAAGGGCCTTCAGCGCGGTTACTGACTCAAGCTTGGAGCGTGTATCCTTGCAGGCAATATGATCCCCAAACGAAATAGGCCGGTCGGCGTCACGCTGATCGCTCTCGCATTCTTGTGGATCGGGTGCTGCGGTACTGTCTTTCCGCCCATCATCGGTTTGACTGGTGGCATGAATGCCACTTGGCACACGGCACTTGGTTCAATGATCCACTCAGAGGCATCGCTCAATGTCATTTCCCACGCGCTTGATTATGTCTTGTTCCTTTTATACATTGCGTATGCGGTTATCGGGTTCGGGCTCTGGAAGCTAAAGAACTGGGCTCGCAGGAGTCTACTCGGCATAGCCATATTTGGCGTAGTCGCCACACTTGTTGTTTCATTCGTTTTTGTGAGGCCCATAGCCTTCGGTGTCGCCTTAGTCGGTATGGCGTTCGTCGAATTTGGCTGGCTAGCTTTGTACCTCATGCGGCCACGTGTTCGGTATGCGTTCGGAGCTTGGAATCGATACAGCCTCGCTGGCGAGTGGATTGAACCTCCGGGGCTCTCCAGGCGGCGGAGAGTGAGCATTGGTTTACTCGTCCCAGCGTCTTTGATTGCTCTGTTTGGGGTTCCACTTTACATCGGCGTCGATGCGGAGTTGCGCGACTCTGATGCCTACAAGCTAACTATGTACACCGCAGAGACGTCGCCCTGCGTTACGAACGCATTGGGTTCGCCGCTCGAAGCAGGCTGGATATTTGCGGGCGGCATCGAGGAATCCTCCGACGAAGGCTCAGCCAACATCAGAATCCCCATAAGGGGGCCAAGAGGAAAGGGCAATCTCGACGTTCAAGCAAATAAGCTCAACGGGAATTGGCGGATCGATTCGTTGGTCTTCACGCATGGCGCGGTCCGTTTTGGCATTGTCCCATCCGAATCAAATCAAGTCTGCCCGTGGGCGAGACGCTGATTCAGGTCGAGTTGTCGGCTAACCGGCAGTTACCTTTTCGCCAACGCAACTCAGCGGTCCGCGACAAGCGAACGTGCGGCCTACCGGTCGGTGCAGGAGTAGCAGGGATCGATCGACGCCTGGATCAACGGCGTATCGGCAAGACGGGCGCCGATCACCATCCAGCGGATGGCCGGCATGTTGGCGAAGGTGGGAGTACGCACGTGCACCCTGCTGGGGTTTCTGGAATTCTCTTTCCAAGACACGCTGTACATGACCTCGCCGCGAGGCGCTTCGACGCGGCTGGTGGCTGTTGTGGCGATCAGTTTGGTGAAGTTGAATTTTCCGTCGTCCGTCTTGATCTCTCCAGGGGGCATTTTGGTGAGCGCCTGGCGAAGAATCTTGCAGCTTTCCATAATCTCGAGTGCGCGCACCAACAGGCGGGCGCGAACGTCGCCGTCGGGCTGAACTGGTACGTCGAAGTCCATTTCGGCGTAGGCAGCGTAGGGCGCGGCGCGGCGCAGATCCTGCGGAAGTCCAGAGGCGCGCGCGGTGGGGCCGACAACGCCGCAGGAGACGGCTTTTTCATTGGTGAGCACGCCGATGCCGGCGCAGCGCGAGCGGGCCGTGGTGCTGGTGGTGAAGATGGGGATGACGGTGCGAACCATCTCGTGCTCAAGCTGCTCGACCATGGCTAGCACGGCCAGCGGATCGTCGATATCGCGATTGACCCCGCCGACGCAGTTCATTGAATAGTTGACGCGATTGCCGGAGATGGCCTGGAGGATGTCCATCACCTTCTCGCGCAGCTCAAAGCAGGTCATGAACATGGTCTTGAATCCCATGAGCTTGGCCGCGATGCCCGCCCACAGCACATGGGAGTGGAGGCGCTCAAGCTCGGCCACAACCACGCGAATGTATTGCGCGCGCGGAGGCGGCATCTGGCCGGTCAACTGCTCCATGGCCTGGCAAAGGGTGAGGGTGTGGATGTTGGAGCAGATGCCGCAGACGCGCTCCATCAGCGCGATGACCTGAACGTAGTTTCGGGTTTCAGCCAAGTGCTCGATGCCGCGGAAGTTGAAACCGATATGCAGCTTGGCGTCGCAAACGGTCTCGCCTTCGCAGATCATGTCCAGTTTGTAGGGTTCTTCGAGGGCTGGGTGATACGGCCCCATGGGGATTTTGTAGCTCACTTTTTGACCTCCTCACGCAGGTTGACGCCCGGCGTGTCTCCCTGGCGCAGGAGCAGGGGTTCGTACTCGCGCCCCGTAAAGTCGATGGCAAAGCCTTCGTGAGTCTCGCGCTCGATCCAGTCGACGGCCTCGCACAGATCGAAGATGCTCTCGATGGAGTTGCCGGCCAACTGAAAGGGAAAGCCGAGCACCTTGCCGTCGAGGTCCCAGTGGTACTCGAGGCGAAAGCCCTGGTCGCCGGGCAACTGATATGCGGTGATGGTGATAAATCGGGCGTGACACTCATTCATGATCGCGGCCAGCTTGCGCACGTTGAATGCGCCGGTGGCGAGCCAGTGCACGCCGCCCTTTTGAACCCAGTGCTCCGTGCTGCCGAGCATCTCGGGAATGAGATCGAATACGGTGACTGAGTCGTCGCTCATTGTGCGCCTCCGGGGGCAGTGTCATTCGACGGTTCGGCAGCCGGCGGTGGCGCAGCCGGCTTGGGAGCAGGCGTCTTGCGCGCGACGGTGTAGGAGTGCTTCAACTCGCCGATGTTCAAATACACGGGCGGAGTTTCAGAATCCTGCGTGATGGCGTGGGATTTGCAGCCTTCGATGCAGCGTCCGCAAAACGTGCAGTGGCCGGGATCATAGCTCCACACAAATTCGCCTTTGCCGGCGCGAAACTCGATGGCACGGGCGGTGCAGCGGAACCTGCAAATGGCGCAACCAGTGCACAGGTCGGGATCGAAGCGCACCAGCCCACGATAGCCTTTGCTCACCTTGGGCCGCGCGGGGAAGAGCATGGTCCGCGAGCCGCCCCACAGGTTCTTCCAGAGCATGGCGAAGATGTTCATGACCTGAACCTCATGAAGAGCGCGGACGAGATGGCCAGCACCGCGAAGATGAGCGTCACTTGCCAGTAAAACCGCACCGTTGTATCGATGGCCAGACGCGCGGTGGCTGCGGCAACCGCGGACAAGAGCAAGACGACCGCGAAGGAGAGCGCGACGAAGACCAGCGCCGCGATCCACCAGACGGTGAGATGAGGAGCGGCCAGAGTGGCTACCAGACCGGTGGCGGCGACCCACTCAAGACCATGCGACAGCTCCCACATCGCCAATTCGGGGCCGGCGTATTCGGTCATGGGGCCGGAGTAGATTTCCTGCTCGGCGTTGGGCAGCGAAAAGGGATTGATATGCAGCTTGGCGGGCAGGCAGACGAGGATCGCGATCACGCCCAGCCAATGCATGGGCGAAGCAGGCAGTTGCGCAAGGGCTTCGAGACGGAAGGTATGCTGCGAGGCGGCAATGGAGACGATGGCCAGCAGAAAGACCACGTTGTAGGAGACGCTCAAGGCCGCCTCGCGCGCCGAACCGATTTCGCCGAAGATGGAGCGGGAAGAGAAGCCCGCTGCGATAATGCACATTGATGGGAGCTCGAGCAGCGCAAGCAGCAGGATCAAGTCGCCCTCGAATCCTCCGGAGGCCGGTAGGACAGGGAGCAGACCGACCGCGGTGGCGGCCGCGGAGACGGCGATCAGGGGCCAGAGCTTCATGAGCAGGCCGCCCACTCCTTCGCGAGGCGGCGTGTCTTTGCCCAGCAGCTTGATGAAGTCGAAGAAAGGCTGCATGAACGGCGGGCCAATGCGGCCTTGCATCAAGGCCACCGATTTGCGTTCGACCCAGAGGAAGAACCACGCGGCGGGGACGGCGAACAGCAAGCCGGGAAAAATGAGGAAGCGAGCCAGGGCTGTGGTCAGGTTCATGGCTGGGCCTCATTGGAAGACGCGCCATTGGAGGGCGCGCCGGCTGGGGGCGCGGTTGCGCCGCCACATGCGCAAGCGCCTCCGCATCCTGGGCCGACCAAGGGCATGACGACGGGTGCGACGGGCAACTTCTTCGCGGCTCTTTCGGCCAGAATCTCGGCGGCCTTGGCTACGCCTTGAATAATGGCGTCGGGGCGCGGCGGGCAGCCGGGCACAAACACGTCGACAGGAATATGCAGGTTGAGCGGTCCATCGAGGGTGCGGCTATCGATGAATACGTTGGTCGTGGCTGGGCAGGAGCCGATGGCCACCACGGCCTTGGGCCCGCAAACCTGATCGTAGACGGTCTTGATGGCGTTCACCGCGTTGTGAGTGATTGGCCCTGTGATACAGAGAATATCGGCGTGGCGCGGACTTCCTTCAAGGCGCACGCCGAGTTGCTCGGCATCGTAGCGCGGGGTGAGGCTGGCGATCAGCTCGATGTCGCAGCCGTTGCAACTGCCTCCATTCATATGAAAGAGCCAGGGACTGCGGCGGCGGGAGTAGCACATCAATCGATCCCAGAGATTCATAGCTGCCCCCAGTGGATCATCTGCAAGACACCGGGCCAGATGCCGCCAACCAACAGCATTGCGACCAGAACAACAATGACGGCTTGCAACACAAACGGCTCACTTGTTGGATGCGGCGGAGCGGGGTGCGGACTCGGCTCATGCGGCGGACCCCACCAGACGCGCGTCAATGCCAGCACATATGCGATGAGGGCAAAGATGGAGGAGAGGATGAAGACCGCGGCCAGCGGCCAGCCGATCTGGACTGCTGTTTCGTAGAGGCGCCAGCGGCCAAGGTAGCCGAGCATGGGCGGGATGCCCAGCATGGCCAGCATTCCGAACAGGAATCCAAATGCGCTGACCGGGTAGCGGGTGATCAGGCCGGTGTGCTCGCTGTCGAGTGCGCCGTCGGCCTCGGGAGCGCTGAGACAGATGAAAAGCAGAGCTTTGGCCAAGGCGTGGGTGGTGGCGGCGATAATTGCGCCTTGGTATCCGATAAGATTGACAAACATCGATGTGACACCCAGCATCAGGAAGCCGATGTCCTCAACAGTAGACAGTACCAGTAAGCGTTTGAGGCTGCGCTGCGTCAGCATGAGAAGAGCAGCAATCAACGACGTTGCAGCGGCCGCTCCCACCAGAAACCCCGTCGGAAGAACGTAGCTTGGAATAGTGAACGCAGAGGTCAAAAACTCGCCGAACGCGGCCATATCAACCACTGCAATAATCAAGCCAAGCACCAGAGCCGGAACTTCGTCGGCCAAACTGAGCAGCCAGAAGAAGAGTGGAACCGCAGCCAACTTAACGCATACGCTGGTCAAAAAAAGCGCCCGGGACCATTGCTCTTGTCCGATGTTCCACGCTCGTCCGCTTTCCCACAACAGTTCGCTGAAAACGAACAACACAGCAGAGATCACAACCACGGCCAGGTAAGTCAGCTTTGCGGCTCGTGTGCGTGCGCTCTGCCAGACCAGCGCCACGGTCAACAGCGCGCCCAGTTCCAAAAGTCCAAATCGTAGCCATTGGTCGTGAACGATCAAACCCGCTACTGTAACCGCACCCACCAGCGTCATCAATGGAAGCAGCCGATGACTCGTTTTATTCGAGAGTGCAGCCAGCACCAACGCGATCGCAGCCACGGCACAAGCAGCGACCAGCAGGTGAGGTATTTGAAAACCAGGCAAATCCTTGAAGTAATCCGGCCGAGGTGTCAGCCAACGCAGGCTGACCAGCATCGCCGCCGCCAATATAACAACCAGCGCCAGCGCCCACCGCTCCATCCACGAGACCGCGACGCCCAACCCACGCGACACAGCCTGCAGCCCGCGCCAGACGCTGAGATAGACTGCGTCCACATTCGTCCAGCGGAAGAACTCCTTCCAGTTTTGCAGGAAGATGCTGGAGAAATCGCCGGCCGTGAGCCTGTCCTGGTCCGACAACGGCTCGCCGCCGGTAAAAATCCCGCCGCCCGCGCCTGCTAAAGCAGCGCCGCTTGTGGCACTCGCAGGCCGCGCGACGTAGGCGATGGCGTAGATCAGCCCGCCGAGAACGAGCGAGACCAGAGCCAGCACCAGTCCGCCTGTTGTCGAGAAGCTTCCAGCATTCGCGAACAATCCAAACCACGTAACCTGAACGCCCGTGCCCAATCCGAGCGCGCTCAAAATCGGATTAAGAAAGTAGTTCACGGCCAACTGCGGCGCGATGCCCAGCACCACGCTGCCCGCGGCCATGAATCCCATTCCCCAAACCATGGTCGGCGGAGCTTCGTGCGCGTCTTTGGTTGCATCAGTCAGCGGTCCGAGAAACACCGCGCTGGTAGCTTTGGCGCATAGAAAGACGGTACCCAGGCTGACGATCCAGGCCACCATGGCGGGCACGGCCCATCCGGCTTGCAATGCCGCGGCGTAGAGCATCCACTTGCTGGCGAAGCCGCTCATAAGCGGAATGCCCATCATGCTGCCCACGCCGATTAACCACGACAAAGTTGTCCGCGGCATGCGCTGAGCAAGGCCGCCCAGTTGGTTCATGTCGCGCGTGCCTGCGGCGTGTTGCACCGAGCCGGCGGTCAAGAACAGTCCGCCTTTGAAGAATCCGTGATTGAGGCAATGCAGCAGGCCGGCGGTAATGGCCAGCGGCGTGCCAATGCCGATGCCCATCATCATGTAGCCGATCTGGCTTACGGTCGAGAAGGCCAGCATGCGCTTCAGGTCGGTCTGCACCATCGCATACATCACGCCGACAGCCATTGTGGCCGTGCCGATCCAGACCAGCGTCGAGCCCCATGCCTGCGGCCACACGCCGAAGCTGTGCATGCGGGCTGCCAGATAGACGCCTGCTTTTACATAGCACGCCGCGTGCAGCAGCGCGCTTACCGGCGTCGGCGCGGCCATGGCTTCGGGAATCCAGGTGTGCAAGGGGACCTGCACGGACTTGGCCACCAGCGCTGCCAGCATCAGCACAAAGATTCCGCCGGTAAAGCTGCGCGCCACGGCCGGATCGGTCCACAATGCGCTGCCTGTGCGGTGATAGACGACGAGAATGGCCGCGAGCAATCCGTAGCCCGCAATGTGCGTCATCAGCAAAACTTTGCGCGCGCCGCTGACTGCTTCGGGGTTGGTATACCAAAAGCCGACCAGGCTGAACGAGCACAGGCCGACCAGCTCCCAACACAGATAAAAGATGAACAGGTTGGCGCTATACACCAGGCCGACGAAGCCGCCGATGAAGATCAGCATCGAACAATAGAAGCGCGTGGCAGCCTTGTCGTGCGCCATGTAGCCGATAGAGTAGACCAGCACGAAGCCGCCCAGCGCGGTGCCCATGAAGGCGAACAGCACGCTGAGCGCGTCGACATGCAAAACCAGGGCAAGCGGCCCATCCCAATGGAGGAGATTGAGGTCGATCGCTTGCCCTGCATGAACCAGCGGCACAGTGGCAACCACAGCAACGACAGCAGGCAGACAGGTGAGAGCTGCGAGGATTCCCTTGGTCCGGGCGGAACAAAGCCGCGCCACCAGAAGCTGCAGCACGGCGCCCAACAGAAGCGAACATGGGGCAAGAAGAATGAGGTTCGCAGCCATCATGCTTGGAATGCTATTTTGCGCAGTGCGTTGGCGATGTGACGCACCGCACATGCAGGATCAGATTCTCGTGATGTGGGACGCCGGATAGAATCGGTGCAACAGGTCACCGCCGCGCGTATGCTGGTCTGCGGAATGAGGCGTTTTCTTGGCTGAGAGTATCAATCCGAAACGAAAGCGCATCGAAGTTGTACGGCGCGGGGTCCTGGTGCGCGGAGTGGTGCAGGGGGTGGGCTTCCGGCCGTTCGTTTACCGTCTGGCTTTTGAGGAGGGCCTGACTGGTTTTATCGGCAACGATACGGATGGGGTGACGATCGAGGTTGAGGGTCCTGTTGCGCGGTTGGACGCGTTTCTGGAACGATTGCGCACAGAAGCGCCGCCCCTGTCGCGGATCGATTCAATCGAAGTGAGTGAGATTGCGGCGACGGGCGAGGTAGGCTTCAGGATTGTCGCCAGCGAGGTGCTGGGGCGCGTCAGCACCGGCATTCCTGCGGATGCGGCCACCTGCGCGGACTGTTTGCGCGAGTTGCTCGACCCTCGGGACCGTCGCTTCGGCTATCCGTTTTTGAACTGCACCAACTGCGGGCCGCGGTTCACGATCACACGGCAGATTCCATACGACCGGCCGCAGACTTCGATGGCGCGCTTCAAAATGTGTGCGGCCTGCCAGGCGGAGTACGACGATCCGTTGAACAGAAGATTTCATGCGCAGCCGAATGCCTGCTGGGATTGCGGCCCGCGCGTGTGGCTCGTCGCGGCGGATGGCGCTGCGATTGCGGCGGATAATCCAGTGGCCGCGACGATTGACCGGCTCGTGGCTGGCGAGATCGTAGCCATCAAGGGCGTTGGCGGCTTTCACCTGAGCGTAGACGCGACTAACCAGGCTGCGGTGATGCGCCTGAGAGAACGCAAGCATCGCTACGGGAAACCTCTGGCCGTGATGGTGAAGAATATCGAGGCGGCGCGCGAGGTGTGCGTGCTCACTCCGGCGGAAGAAGTTCTGTTGCAGACTTCGGCTCGGCCCATTGTGCTGGCGCGCGCGCGGCACGGCTGCGGAATTGCGGAGGGCGTTGCGCCGGGGATTCCGTGGCTAGGCCTGTTTCTGCCGTATGCGCCGCTGCAGCATCTGCTCTTTGCCGATGGCCGGTTGAGGGCTCTGGTGATGACGTCTGCAAACTTGAGCGAGGAGCCGATTGCAATTGACAACGACGAAGCGTTGGCGCGGCTGGGCGCGATTGCCGATGCGTTCTTGATGCACGACCGTGAGATTCTGCAGCGGTGCGACGATTCGGTTGCGGCTGTTGTTGATCAAGTCCCGCAACTGATTCGCCGGGCGCGCGGGTTTGTGCCGCTGGGATTGGAGCTGCCGCTCGAATCTCCACCGTTGCTGGCCGTCGGCGGACATTTGAAGAATGTGTTCGCGCTGGCGCGGGGCCGTCGCGTCTATCAGAGCCAGCACCTTGGGGACCTCGAAAATCTGACCGGCCTCGATTTCTTTCGCGAGTCTCTCGATCATCTGATGCGCACCTTTGAAATTGAGCCGGAGACGGTCGTGCACGATCTGCATCCGGGTTACTTGTCGACCGAATGGGCGAAGCAGTGGGCCAGCGAGCGTGGCCTGCCGCTGATTGCCGTGCAGCATCATCATGCGCATGTGGCCGGATGCATGGCGGAACATGGTCTCCACGAGGCAATTGGGCTCGCGCTCGATGGCACAGGCTATGGGACGGATGGGCGCATCTGGGGCGGGGAAGTGCTGGTCGAGCGGCTTGGAGAAACGAATTCTGCCGGGTTTGAGCGATTCGCGCATCTTGAGTATGTGCCGATGCCGGGCGGCGATGCGGCAGTGAAGGAGCCTTGGCGGATGGCTTTGGGGGCATTGCATGCGGCGGGCTTCGATATGGAATCGGAGCAGATGCTGGCATTGCTCGGCGCAGAGCGGAGCGAGGCGCGCGTGCTGAGACGAATGATCGAGCGCAAGATCAACTCGCCGCTGACTTCAAGCCTGGGGCGGCTGTTTGATGCGGTGGCTGCTGTGGTGTTGGGGCGACGCGTGGTGGATTATGAGGCGCAGGCGGCGATTGAACTGGAAGGAATCGCAGTCGATGAGCCGGACCGGTTTGAGCAGGGAAATTACGTTCCTGAGTTGCACGAGGCGGAGGAGGGATCAGGCAGCACGGCTGTAATTCGGACTGGGAAGATGTGGAAAGCGGTCCTCGATGACCTTTGGCGTGGTGTGCCGGCAAGGCGAATCTCAGCGAGGTTTCACGCAGGTATTGCAGAAGGGTTCATCAATGCGGCGGCGAACGCGCGCATAGTGACCAGCATCAACGCGGTGGCGCTGAGCGGCGGTTGCATGCATAACCGACGGCTGGCGCGGCTGCTGCGATCCGGGCTTGAGGAAGAAGGATTCGGTGTGTTTCAGCACAAGCAGGTCAGCCCCGGAGACGGCGGGCTGAGTTATGGACAGGTTGCAGTTGCTGCGGCGAGAGTAAGAACCAATCCGTAATTGAGATCTTGAAGTAGCGCCGGTCTCCTCACCGGCTGTACTGGCAGCGTCCGCGCCGCCAGCAGCAACGTGCGGGCCAGGAGACCCGCACTACAGCCGGCCTGGAGGCCAGCGCTACCTATTTGCGGATAAGCTCCAAGTAAGTAGCTAGCCGGAGAGGCGCACGAGCATCTGCGCTTCCTCGCGCGGGCCGAGGATGGACATGCGCGGAATGCGGCCGCGGACCATGGCTACTTCGTCGCAGCGGTGCAGGCGCGGGCAGGTCTGGCAGTCCTTGAATATCTTGTCGGGTAGCTCGGACTTGTCTTCAACGGTGCGGAAACCGTATTTGAAAAAGAAGTCGGGGATGCGCGTGAACAGGCAGACAGATTGAATGCCGTGCTCTTCAGCTTCTTCAATGAGCGAGCCGAGAATGCGGCCGCCTGCGCCTTGGCCCTTGGCCTCGGGCTTGACCACGATGGAGCGCACCTCGCACAGATGCGGACCATAAAAGTGCAGCGCGCCGCAGCCGAGAAACACGCCGCCATCGGATTCGGCAACGGTGAAGTCGCGGATGTTTTCGCAGATCTCAGCGAATGGGCGCTTGAGCAGCGTACCATCGGTCGACAGCGAATTCACCAGATCGTAGACGTTGGAGGCGTCCTGAAGCAGGGCCTTACGCACCAACATGGACATCCTCCCCTGCATTTAGTGTAGCAAGAATCGAAATTCGCTCCGCCGCATCGGCCAATGCATGTTGAACACGCGCACGCGCGGTCCCTCCAATTACATCGTGGCAATCGAGAGTGGCGTTGAGCGTGATCGCAGAGAAAAAGTCTTCCTGAAACTCCGGCCCGAACTCGCGCAGCTCTGTAATTGCGAGGTCGCCAAGCTCGACATTTTTTTCGAGGGCGAAGCGCACGGCATTGCCGATCTGCGCGTGCGCGGTGCGAAAAGGCACGCCCTTGTGAACGAGGTAGGTGGCCGCGGCCATCGCGTTCAAATAGCCGGTTTGCGCTGCCGCTTGCATGCGGTCGTTGCGGAAGCGAAGAGCGCGCGTAAAGCGGGGCAACAGGCTTAACATTCCGTCGAGCGTATCGGCCACGGCAAAGACGGGCTCCTGCGTTTCCTGCAAATCCTTGTTGTAGGCAAGCGCCAGGCCTTTGAGCAGCGTAGAAAGCGTTGTAACCGCGCCTAGTAGACGCCCGCTCTTGCCGCGCAGCAACTCGGTGAGGTCGGGATTTTTCTTTTGCGGCATGGCGCTCGAACCGGTTGAGAAGGCTTCGGCCAAATCGATGAAGCCGAACTCGGCAGTCGCGAAGAGCGTGATCTCTTCGGCGAAGCGTGAGATGTGAATACCCAGCGTGGACGCGGCCTGCGCGAACTCAAGCGCGAAGTCGCGGTCGCTGGTGGCGTCGATACTGTTGGCCGTGGGCGCAGTAAATCCGAGCTCTCGCGCGGCGATGGTGCGATCGAGCCTTAGTGTTGCGCCCGCCACCGCGCCGGAACCGAGCGGGCAGTAGTTCAGCCGCGTTGAGCAGTCGCGCATGCGGGCTGCGTCACGCAGGATCATTTCGACGTAGGCCAGTAGCCAGTGGGCAACGAGCACGGGTTCGGCGCGCTGCATGTGCGTGTAACTTGGCATAACCGCTTCGCCCGAACTGCGCGCCAGCTCCACCAGCGCATTGGCCCAATCGGCGAGCGAACCAACGATGTGACAGATATGTTCGCGAACGAAGAGACGCAGGTCTGTGGCGATCTGCTCGTTGCGGCTGCGGCCGGTGTGCAGCTTGAGGCCGAGCGAGCCGATGCGGTCAACCAACGAGAGCTCGACGAAGTGATGAATGTCTTCGGCTGTCGGGTGATTGCGTACCTGAGCCTGGCCAGCTTCAGACGCATGATCGGCGGCAATCGAATCGAGCGCGGCGCGAATTTGCGCGGTCTCACTTTCGGTGAGGATCTGCGCGGCACAAAGAGCAGATGCGTGCGCTTTGCTAGCCGTAATCTCCTGGGGCAACAGCCGCCAGTCGAAGGGAAGCGACCGTTGCCACGCTTCGAATTCGCTGTCGAGCGGCTCGCGAAAGCGGCCGGACCACATTTTTACGGATTGGTGTTCGTTCGACATTACGCTAGCTCGATTCCTCGTCGGTTGGCATTCCCTCAGGGGCTAAAGCCCGCATCGATTTTGGTGGCATTTATGGCACGGCTGAAGCCGTGCCCTTTCAAAACAAATTGCGCTCACCGGGCTGTACCTCACGCTATTCCTTTTCCTTGGAGCTATTCAATTTCGGCATCTCGCTGCCTTTGCTGAGGGTGAGCAGGCCGGCCGCGGCGTACGTAAGAAGCTTGTCGCGCGTGTCTGTGATGTCGAGATTGCGCATGGTGAGCTGGCCGATGCGGTCGCGCGGCGAAAAAGTGGATTCGGTCTTCTCCATGCTGAGGCGCTCGGGATGAAACGTTAGGTTCGGCGACTCCGTGTTGAGGATGGAGTAGTCGTTGCCGCGGCGCAGCTCCAGCGTGACCTCGCCAGTGATGGGTTGCGCAACCCAGCGCTGCGCGGACTCGCGAAGCATGATGGCCTGTGAGTCGAACCAGCGGCCCTGGTAGAGCAGGCGGCCCAGCTTGCGGCCATTGTCGCGGTACTGCTCGATGGTGTCTTCGTTGTGAATGCCGGTGATGAGGCGCTCGTATGCAATGAAGAGAAGCGCAAGGCCGGGCGCCTCGTAGATGCCGCGGGATTTGGCTTCGATGATTCTATTTTCAATTTGATCGGACATGCCGAGGCCGTGGCAGCCGCCGATGCGATTGGCTTCGAGAAGAAGCTCGACGGGCGAGTCAAATCTGCGGCCATTGAGCGCGACGGGAAAGCCCTCTTCAAAGCGGACGGTTATCTCCTCACGCTTGACCTCGACATCGTCGCGCCACGAGGCCACGCCCATGATGGGGACGACGATGTTTATGGACGTAGAAAGGTGCTCCAGGTCTTTTGCTTCGTGGGTTGCGCCCAGAATGTTGGAGTCTGTGGAGTAGGCCTTCTCGGCGGACATCTTATAAGCAAAGCCCGCCCGCTGCATGAATGCGGACATCTCGGCGCGGCCGCCGAGTTCGTCGATGAAAGCCGCGTCGAGCCACGGCTTGTAGACCTTGAGATCGGGATTGACGAGCAGGCCGTACCGGTAGAAGCGCTCGATGTCGTTGCCCTTAAAAGTTGAACCGTCGCCCCAGATGTTTACGTCGTCCTCCTTCATTGCGGCAACCAGCATGGTACCGGTAACAGCGCGGCCTATCGGAGTGGTGTTGAAGTAAGGAACGCCGGCAGTGGTTATATGGAAAGCGCCGGCTTGCAGAGCGGCAATGCCTTCGCGAACCAGCGGGCCGCGGCAGTCTATGAGACGAGCTTTTTCCGCGCCGTATTCGAGGGCCTTGCGCGGAATTTCGTCGTAGTCGGATTCGTCGGGCTGGCCGAGGTTGGCCGTGTATGAGTAAGGGATGGCGCCCTTCTGCCTCATCCAGTGCAGCGCGGCGGAAGTGTCGAGTCCGCCGGAGAAAGCAATGCCGACCTTCTGGCCAATGGGCAGTGATTCGAGGATGACCGACATTTCTTTGGGACCTCTGATTAAGTCGTTGTCTTGAATGGGCACGACTTCAGTCGTGCCACAAAGATTGCAGAATGCACGTGGGCTTTAGCCCCTGAGGGAATGCGAATCTGAGTTCTTGAGACGATTTGAACACTCATCAGTTCCGATTCAAACCCATTTCTCTGCTTTGAAGTTTTTCCTTCCACCTGGATTCCATATTCAAAATGTCATCAACATTCGAGGCGCTTCCAGCCACTTCAAGAATCGAGACTTGATAGTCGCTGTATTCGCGACTCTTCAGAGCGACGTTCCCGCCGTGACCCGTCGTTACGTATTCCTTCCATCTGTGCCAAAAACCCTCCTCGCCGCATGCTGAACCGACGTATTGCTCCTTCGTCTTAGGGCAAGTCAGTATGTAGACCCCTTTTGTATACTTAAGGTTCTCGATCCACGTTTTCGGCAGCCCTTCCACCTTTGATAGGGGCGCGGTGAAATTCAGAAACCCCGGAAAATCCGGTTCCTTGAATTCAGGCCGCACCTCTATGACCGGCTTGTTCTGGTTATCTGCTCGTTGCACCCAGGCTCGTGTTCCATCGCCCCATTCAATGAAGACATTGCCCTTCAGGTCAGCCAACCGTTCATCGGGTTGTAGACCATATATGTCACAGCTTCCAGCCAAATCAGACCCATCGGTATGCGGCTTTGGAGTGTCTTTCGCCAACACCCCGATATAACTTGCAGCATAAAGGCCAACAAACATCGTAGAACCATCGGGCGTAGCTACAAACGAGGCCCAATAAGGTGCTCTCGAGAATTTTGGCCGATTTTCAAAGCTCTGGATGGACTGATAGCTCTCAAAGGCTGGAGGATCATCTCGCCATAATTCATAGGGGGTTCGTCCACGTGCAGCCCGCTTATCCTGGTGACGAAGCAGGATGACTTTCTCTGGCTTCAGATCAATTTGCGCCAACAGTGAATTGAACAAGATAGGCACGATCGTCCCTCAGGGGCTAAAGCCCACGCTTTCTTTTCGGCCTTTGCGGCACGGCTAAAGCCGTGCCCTTTCAAAACATCGGCTCGGTCAAGGAGCTGCAAGCTAGAGGCTAATAGCTAGCAGCTAAAAGCTCCAACATTTGCCAACCCGCCGAGCAGCAACAGCAGCAACGCTTTTTGGCAATGCATGCGGTTCTCGGCCTGATCGAAGACGATGGACTGCGGACCGTCGAGCACCGCGTCTGTGACTTCAGCGTTGCGGCGCGCGGGCAGGCAGTGCATGAAGACTGCGTGCGGCGCGGCCTTGCTCATCAGGGCCTCGTTGACTTGAAATGGGCGAAAAATCGGAGCTCGCTTTGTGGACTCGTGCTCGAAGCCCATGCTCACGCACACATCGGTGTAGACTGCATCGGCGCCTTCGACGGCAGCTTGCGGGTCCTGCAGCAGACGAACTTCGCAGCCGTTGGCCGCGGCAATCTCTCGCGCGCGGGTTACGATCTCGATGTCGGGCGAGTAGCCGCGCGGCGTGGCGATGGTGACGTTCGAGGCCAGTTGCGCGCCGGTGAGCATCAGCGAGTGGCAGACATTGTTGCCGTCGCCGACATAGGTAAAGTTGAGCCCGGCCGCTGTTCCGAAATGCTCCTGAATGGTCATGAAATCGGCCAGCGCCTGGCAGGGATGCTCGAAGTCGGAGAGCGCGTTGACGACGGGCACGCGCGAGTTGGCGGCCATCTCCACGATGGTGTCGTGCGCATAAGTGCGCAGCACGATGATGTCGACCCAGCGCTCAACGTTGCGCGCGACGTCGGCAATGGCTTCGCGCTCACCGAGGGGCGAGTTGGTGCAATCGACGAAGATCGCATTGCCGCCCATGGTGTTGATGCCGGTCTCGAAGCTGAGGCGCGTGCGCAGGCTGGCTTTCTCAAACATGAGCACCATTTGTTTCGCGTCGAGGGCGTGGCGATACTCGCGCGGATTGCGCTTCACGTCGTGGCCGAGCTTGAGGATGGCGCGTACTTCGGCGCTGGACAAATCGGCGACGGAGCACATGTCCTCGCCTGCGAGTCGCGCGGCGGCGGCAAGAATATCCGGATCCTTCTGCACGGGAATTGCGGCCTCGGAAACTTCGAGGGTTGCTTTGCTAACCATGGTTTTGCCCTCCTGCGTTTTGAGCTGCCTGCGGGGCCGAGCTCAGAACACCCGCATGTTCAGTGAAGATTTCGTCCAACGCCGCGATGGCGATGTCCACATGGGCGCGCTCCAGAATGTACGGCGGCAGAAAGCGCAACACCGTGTCGCTGGTGCAGTTGATGAGGATGTGCCGCTTGAGCATCTCGGCGACGATGAGCTTGGCGAGATCGGCAGAATCGAGCTCGGCGGCAATCATCAGCCCCTTTCCGCGCACGTCGACGATTGCGCCGTGGCGCGCGGCGAGGACGCGCAACTGGTCCTGGAAATAGTCGCCGACCTCAGTCGCGTGGGCGAGCAGATTCTCTCTCTCCATGTAGTCGATGACGGCAATGGCGACGGCGCAGGCTAGAGGGCCTCCGCCAAATGTGGTGCCGTGCATTCCGGCGTGCATCACGCGTGCGACCTCTTCGGTGCAGAGGACTGCGCCCAGAGGCAGGCCGCCGGCAATGGGCTTGGCCAGCGTGGTTACGTCGGGCTGAATTCCGTAGTGCTGATACGCGCACCACTTGCCAGTGCGGCCCATCCCGGCTTGAATCTCATCCACGATCAACAGCGCGCCGGTTGAACTGGCAAGAGCGCGGGCTTCGGCGAAAAACTCCTGCGTGAGTGGGCGAATGCCGCCTTCGCCCTGTATGGCTTCGACGAGAATGGCGCAGACTTCGTTCGAGAATTTTGCGCGCAAATCGGCAACGTCGTTGAAGCGGACAAACTCGACGCCGGGAACAACGGGTCCGAAGGGTTCGCGGTATTTCGCTTTGAATGTGGTCGAGACTGCGCCGAAGGTGCGGCCGTGAAAGCTCTGTTCGAGAGCCAAAAACTTGGTCCCGATGTCGACGCCTTCGCTGCGCTTGAGGCCGGCATAAACGCGCGCCAGCTTCATCGCGCCTTCCCATGCTTCGGTGCCGGTATTGGCGAAGAAGACGCGGTCGAGGCCGGTGCGCTCGGTGAGGCGCAGCGCCAGTTCCGCCTGGCCCTCGTGATAGTAGAGGTTCGAGGTGTGGATGAGCGCGCGGCTTTGCCTGGCGATGGCTTCTTCAATCACCGGATGAGCGTACCCGAGCGCGTTGACGCCGATGCCGCTCAGCAGGTCAAGGTACTTGGTACCGTTCTCGTCAACGATGTGAACACCTTGTCCACTCACAAAGAGGATGGGGTTGCGGTCGTAAGTTTGCAGCAGAAGTTTTGCTTCAGCGGCGCGAATCTGATCGAGTTTCGTCAATGTCGTTTCTCCTGGTCCACTTCTTGGGACCGCTAGGCCACCATCACTTCGGTGCCTTGGGCTACGCGGGAGCTGCACAGGTCGGGAAGGGAACCGGCCGCCTCCGCGGGCAAGATTCTTACGCGCTTCACGCCGTTCAACAGAGCTTCACGGCAGGCGCTGAGCTTGGGCAACATGCCGCCGGTGATGACCGCGGATTTGGCCATCTCGGCAATCTGATCGATGCTCAGCCATCGGAGCACCTCGCCGTTCGCGCCCTTGACGCCGGGAACGTCGGTGAGGAACACGAGGGCGTCGGCATGGCAGGCTATCGCGCAGGCCGCTGCCATTTCATCGGCGTTGATGTTGTAGTATTCGCCGTCGAAGCCGAGAGCCATGGAAGAGATCACAGGCACGCCGTTCAACTGCCAGATGGCCTCGATCCAACGCGGATCGCTGGCGACAATCTCGCCCACGTAACCGAGATCGGGCTTGCCGACATCGATCAACGCGCGCTTCTTGCGGGCGCGAAACATCAGGCCGTCGCCGCCGGAGAGACCCACGGCCGGTTGTCCGAGCGCGCCCAGCGCGGCTACCAGGCCCTTGTTGACCTTGCCGGCGAGCACCATCAGCGCCACGTCGCGCGTTTCAGCATCGGTGACGCGCAGGCCTGCAACAAACTCACTCTGTTTGCCCAGCGCTTTGAGCATGCGAGTCAATTGCACACCGCCGCCGTGCACCACCGCCACCTGATTGCCGTCGCGGACAAGCTCGGTAATGGCGCGCGTGCAGCCGTCAAGGAGCGATGGAGTTTCAAGCCCCGCCCCGCCGAGTTTGACGACAAACTTCATTCCTGGCCCTCCGCCTCGAACTTCATTCGAGACCTTCCGCTTCGCGGTAGCCCAGCATCAGGTTCATGTTCTGCACGGCCTGCGAGGACGCGCCCTTCAGCAAGTTATCGAGGCAACTGACGACGATGGCGCGGCGGCCGTCTGGGGCAATTTGAAAGCCGATGTCGGCGTAGTTTGTGTATGCCGAATACTGAATTTGTGGCAGCGCTTTATCGTAGATGCGGACCATCGAACTGCCGGCAAAGAACTCGTGAAAAATCCGGGCCACTGTTGGATGATTCTGCGGCTCGCGAAAGCGCACATAAATCGTGGAGAGAATCCCACGCGGAATGGGCAGCAGATGCGGGGTGAAGACGATCTGGCTTGCATCGACGCCGATCTGCTCAAGCATCTCTCCGGTATGGCGATGAGTGAAAACAGAATATGCCGACAGATTGTCTGCCGCATACATAAAGTGGGTTTTCGCGGTTGGAGCTTTGCCCGCGCCGCTAACGCCGCTCTTCGAATCGGCGACGATTCCGTGATCCAAATCGACAAGCCCGACAGCCACCAGCGGCCGCAGCGCCAGGATGATGGAAGTCGCATAGCATCCGGGGTTGGCGACGAGCCGGGCCGCGGCGATCTCAGCGCGGTGCAGTTCGGGCAAGCCATAAACGGCCTCGGCCTGCGTCGCCACAGCCTTTTCAGATCCCTCATCCTCGAATGCATACACAGCGCGATTCGCCGCATCGGTTAGCCGCCACGCACCGCTCAGGTCGATCACGCGAATGCCGCGCGCGAGCGCCTCGGGCACCCACTCCCGCGACTGCTCATGCGGCGTGGCCAGAAATAAAACTTCGACACTGCGGGCAGAAAGCAGTTCCCAGGAGAACGGCTCCTGCTTCAGATTGCTTGCGCCGTTGTTATCGCCCAATTGGGGATGGATCTCCGCCAGCGGCACACCGCCGCGGGCAGCGTCCTTGGCGTCCACACGTCCGGCGAAAACAGGGGGCGTGCCCTGAAGGCGGGGATGGCGCAGCAGCAGCCGTGCCAACTCGGCGCCGGCGTACCCCGTCACTCCTACAACCGCGGTTTGTATCTTGTCGGTCATGATTCCAAAAACGTCCTCAGGCGCGCTTCCACTTCGCCTGCCCGGCGCGGGTCAGGACAAATGACCAGCACAGTGTCGTCGCCGGCAACGGTGCCCACCACCTCCGGCCATCCCTCGTAGTCCAGTGCCGCAGCGGTGGGCTGCGCTCCGCCCATCACCGTTCCCACCACTACTTGATTCATAGCCTGGCGTACGCGCAGGCCAAAGCTTTCCATCATCTCGGCCACCGAAGGCGGGCTGTCGTCTTCAACAGCAGCGTGATTTCCGTTGCCGTTGGGCAGGGCATATCCGCTCGGTCCCTTGGAGAGGCGGAGTTCGTGAATGTCGCGCGAGAGCGTAGCCTGCGTCACCCTAAAGCCGCGGCGGCGCAGCTTGCGGCGCAACTCGTCCTGGTTGGTGACCAGGGAGCTCGACAGCAGATCCCGAATCGCGTTGTGGCGTTGAAACTTCATTTTATCGCGGCGCCAATCCAGTCGGCATTTTCGTCCAAATTGAAAGCGCGGCTCGCAGTTGAGCGGCCGCGCATGAATAAATATACAATTAAACTGCATAAGTATGCAAGAATCTTTGGCGCTGAATCTTAAAAGTAACGCGCGTCCCGTCGGGTTTCTTCAATCGCGGTTCAGCTTCCTGCGCTTCTTTTCGTCGTACATGGCTTTGTCCGCCTCTGCCAGCAGATGTTTCAGCGACGGGTGGGCGTGCTCCTCCGAAGTCACGTAACCAATGCTGAAGCTGAATGGGAAGCGCCGGCCGGCTTCGGAGTTCCGCTGCGCGCATGCTGCTTCCAGGCGCTCGGCGGCGATTGAAATCGCTGCCTTGCTGCATTGGCAAACCACCGCGAACTCGTCCCCGCCGATGCGACCCGTTACATCCGATTCGCGAAAGATGCGCTTGATCATCTCGGCCGTCTCGACCAGGAATGCGGAGCCGCTGCTGTGACCGAGCGAGTCGTTGATCTCTTTCAGGTTGTCCAGGTCGATGAACAGCACCGAAATCGGCATTCGCGAACGGTGAGCCACGCGTAGCGCCTGCTCGGCAAGCATCTGGAATCCGCGCAGATTATGCAATCCCGTCAATTCATCGCGCAGGGATAGATCGCGAATCTCGGTTTCCATGCGCTGAATGCGCCAGGTGAGAAACAGCAGCAGAAGAAAGGACACCGCGGTGGCCACGGAGGCGATGGTAGCGGAGACGTAGTTTTCGGGGACACGCAAAGTGAGGAGCAGGCGATTTCTGCCGATCTCGCGCACAAACGACAGCACCAGCAGGAAAGGTGCGATGGTGCGGGCAATTCTGCTGCCGATTCCATTGCCAAGCAAGATTGAAAAAATGCCAATTTCGGCGCGGCGAAGAACGGCCACCAGAGTGAGCAGGACCAGGCAAAAGAGGGTCAGCGGAGAGGACTGGGCGGCATTTGAGGAGACGCCGAACATCCGCATGGCGTCAAAGACCTGTCCCGAGACCAGGACAAGGGTCACCAGGCACAGCCAGGAGACGAGCAGATCCGCTGCAACGTTGGCAAGGCGCCGGCGCGTCTGGATGGGGATGATTGCGAGACCCAGGAATACGAATCCAAAAGCCGTCGGAGGGGACATTCTTCCCGAGAAGCGGACGGTGAAACTGCGCTCGAAGGCAAGCGGCGTGTCGATGCCGTGAGAGACGTGAAAAATGTATTCGCAGAGAACGGCGGCGGCCATCAACGAAACCGCGAGCGCGAGCAGTTGGCTCAGCACGTGCATCCTTCTGCTTTGCCGCGGCTCAGAGAGATGGAGACTGAGCGCGCAAAGGAGTGTAGCAATCGCGGTATCGATCCTCATGATGTGCCAGTTGTCGGGATAAAGCCGGCCGAACTGAGGAATGAACCCCAAAGCCAGGGTGACAACGGCAACAAATGCCGTCGCGGTCAGGAAGGCGCGCTTTACTCCGACCAGCTTGTTCAGCAAGGTTGGGTCAGCTTCGTGGTTGAAGAAAGCGGCTATGGGTTTAAGCATTTCGGTTTAGGAATAACCAGGGAGGCAAATGGATCGCAATCTTGTTCTGTCTGCATTGTAAATCGTGAATTGGATCATTCCGAGACGCTGCATTTGCGACTATTGGACCCTGTCTTTGCGACTAATGTGGGTGTGGCGGGAGCGGAAGGGACAATTATCGGGCGGGGGGAATGCCGCACGCCGCCCGGCGCTGATACACTTTCGACTGGCCGCGCCGTCGAACAGTTCGCGTCCTTTATTTCAATCCGATGACAACTACACCGTCGATTACCACCATCAATGATCTTTTTCGCCGCGTTGCCTCCGCAGGCAACCCGCGTGCCGTGCTCTGGCAGGACGATTTTGGCCAGTGGCAACCCATTTCCTCCGACCAGATCTACCATCGCGTCCGCGCGCTGGGCGAAGCATTTCTCAGTTGGGGCGTACAAAAAGGCGACCGCATCGCACTAATCGCGGAAAACCGCTGGGAGTGGGCGGTTACGGACTTCGCCGCACTGGCTATTGGCGCTGTGGATGTTCCCATCTACCCCACGCTGACCGGCGAGCACGTGGCGCTGCTGGTCCGCGATGCCGGCTGCCGGATTGCCGTGGTTTCAACCCGCGAGCAATTCGACAAGCTGTACGCCGTGCGCAGCCAAACCGATCTTGAACGGATCGTGATCATGGATTCCCCGGGGGTGGACTCCGAGGGAACGCCGGATGGGGCCATCGCTTTCAAGACGCTGCTGGCCGGGTCCGACGAGCGAGGCAGCCAGCGCGACCCCGTCTTCGACGCGCTGGTTTGCAGCGTTGAACCCAAGGACCTGGCCACTCTGATCTACACTTCGGGAACCACCGGCGAGCCCAAAGGCGTGGCGCTTACCCATGGCAACATCGCTGCCAACCAGGATCGCGCACCAGTGGATTTTCATTTCGACGCCACGGATGCCCTCATCTCTTTCCTGCCCCTGTCGCACGTTACAGCTCGCGCACTGGACTACATCATGTACACGTTTGGGGTGCAGGTAGCCTATTGCTCGAAGTTCGATAAGCTGCCCAAGGCCATGCGCGAAGTGAGGCCCACGGTGCTGGTGGGAGTGCCGCGCGTGTACGAAAAGATTCGCCAGGAAGTGGAGCGGCAGGCGTCGCTCTCGCCGCTGAAGAAGCGCATTCTGGCCTGGGCCGTGCGGCTTGGCTCGGCTCACCGCGACACGGTTTACGACGGCCGCAAGCCCGACTCTTTCGCATGGAAACTGGCGGCCAAGCTGGTCTATTCCAAGGTCAGCGAGGCATTCGGCGGCCGGGTTAGGATATTCGTCTCCGGCGGAGCGCCTTTGGGCATTGATACCGCCAAGTGGTTTGCGTCGGTTGGCATCGCCCTCTGGGAGGGATACGGCCTGACGGAAACCTCGCCGGTCATCGCTCTGAATACGCCGCTCAAACATCGTTTGGGGTCCGCTGGCTTTCCGCTGGACAATGTCGAGTTGAAGTTTGCCGAGGATGGGGAGCTGCTGGTTCGCGGGCCATCGGTGTTTGCAGGTTATTGGCAAAAGCCCGAGGCCACGGCCGAATGTTTCGATGCCGAGGGATGGTTCCGAACCGGCGATATCGGTCACGTTGACGGGGATGGATTTGTCTTCATCACAGACCGCAAGAAGGAACTGCTGAAGACCTCGGGCGGCAAGCTGGTGGCGCCCCAGCCGATCGAAAACAAGCTCAAGAATAGCGCGCTGGTGGCGCATGCCGCTCTAGTGGGCGACAAGCACAAGTTCGTCTCCGTGCTTCTGTGCCCCAACTTTGCCGCGCTTGAGGATTGGGCCCGGCACCACGGCATGGCCGGAAAATCGCGGGCGGAACTGGTTGCCGATAGCCGCGTGCTTGCTCTTTATGGCGAGATTGTCCGCGAGGTGAACAGCGGCTTGGCCAACTTTGAAACGCTCAAGCGATTCCGCGTTGTGGCAGAGGAGTGGAGCATCGAATCGGGCGAGTTGACGCCTTCGATGAAGCTGAAGCGCCGAGTGATTACGGCACAATACGCGGCGGTAATTGACGAGCTCTACGCGGACGAAGCAACCTCACGAGGCGAATAGGCGAGGCCAGCTTGCCGCGGATCTGTGCGCCCTCGCGCCAAATTCGTTGCAGCCCGCGAAAGAATGGCGCGCCCCATGCGCCCACGCCCAGGATGCTGCCAAACACGATGATCGCGTCGATGCTGAGGCGTCCGGCGTGCGACCAGTACGCTTGCGGATCGAGATTAAGCCAGAGCGCGAATTCGTCCAGCGTGAGCGCCGCGCCCGCGCCGTAGCTCACCGACATCAGGCGGCTAAGCAGGATCGACATCGGCGAATGGCGGTTGCCCAGATCGAGCAGCCAGCCATAACCGACCAGCAGCAGAATGAGAATGCCCCACACCAGATGATGAATGTGGTGGCCGCGCACTGTGACCCATTGAAATGGGCCTACGTTGCTGGTAATCATGCTCACCAGAACGCGCACGCCAATGAATGTGACCAGAAAAGAGAGCGACGCGATGAACATGCGGCGGCGCGGCCGGTCCGGGATGGTGGCGCGAATTAGGAATCCGAGCCGGGTTAGTTGCAGCACCACGAGCAACAGGACGATGACCACGCTGGCAAAGGCCAGCAGCAACAGCGCACCGGGCGAAGGCATATCTTACATTGAATCACTGCGGCGCGCCGATCCAGGCATGAAATGAAAAACATTTAGGCAACGTGAGCGTGGTCACGATTTTGCTTTACAGCTCCGGGTTACACTGGTTAAGGCGTCGAGAACAGGCCATTTGCCCGGCTCGTGCCTGCGGCTCAGGGAGTTCGGCCCATTTCGGCTTATATGCTGAGCCTTCGACCAGGAGATTATGCGATGCGAATTGCTTTATTGACCGGCGGCGGAGACTGCCCCGGATTGAACGCGGTGATCTACGCGGCTGTGAAAAAGGGCATCAACCACTACGGCGATGAGTTCATCGGCTTTCTCAACGGCTGGCGCGGGGTGCTCGACAATAATTGGATTCCGCTGACTTTGGAGAGCACGGATGGCATCCAGTTGAAGGGCGGGACCATTCTGCACTCGTCGCGGACCAACGTGAAAAAGATTCCCGGCGGCATCGACAAGGTGCGCGACGTTCTGAAGGCCAACAATATTGACGCCCTGATCGCGCTCGGCGGCGATGACACGCAGTCGGTAACCCTATTCCTGAGCGAGAACGGCGTGCCCAGCGTGGGCGTGCCCAAGACCATCGACAACGACATCAGCGGCACCGACCAGACATTCGGGTTCGACACTGCGGTGATGATTGCCACCGAGGCCATCGATCGCATTCACACCACCGCCGACTCGCACAACCGCGTGGTCGTCGTCGAGGTAATGGGCCGCGATGCCGGCTGGATCGCGTATGCCTCGGGCGTTGCCGGCGGCGCGCATGTGATTCTGGTTCCCGAAAAAGAAATCGACATCGACCATGTGTGCGCGCTCCTCAAGTACAACTACGACCACGGCAAGCATTACGGCGTGGTGGTGGTGGCCGAGGGCTGCCATCTGCCCGAGGTTGGCCAGGTGATCGACGAAGGGGCAAAGCTGGACTCATTTGGCCATGCGCGGCTCTCGGGCATTGGCGAGGCGCTGGCTGAGCTGATCGAAAAGAAAACCGGCTACGAAACCCGCTCAGTGAACCTGGGCCACACCCAGCGCGGCGGCGTTCCCACAGCCTTTGACCGTCTGTTGGGCCAACGTTACGGGCTGCATGCCATCGACATGGTGCACGACAAGAAGTGGGGCCGGATCGCCGTTCTGCACGGCACCGACATCACCGACATCACCATCAAGGAAGCCATCGCCAGCAACCGCCGCCTCGATCAGCGTTTCTTCGATGTCATCGCGGATTTGGAAGCGAAGGTCTAAGTGCTTATCCGTGTATAGGTAGCGCCGACCTCCAGGTCGGCTGTCTTGTGGGCCTCCTGGCCCGCACACGAACTTTGGCGGCGAGGACGCCGCCAGTACAGCCGCTCTGGAGAGCGGCGCTACTTGAATGCGCAATTTGCGGATGAGATCTAAGTGGATTTACGCTCCGGCTTCGCCCTGCCGGGGCGCTTCCTCGTATCGCCCCAATTCCTTCACCATCATGCAATGGGGGCGCAGCGCCTCGATAGCTCGCGAGCCCTCTTCGGGCGTGCGAATCTGGCAATCCACATAAAAAATGTATTCCCACGGTTTGCCGTGAACGGGCCGCGACTCGATCTTGGTCATGTTGGTGCCGATGGCTGAAAGCTCATTGAGCGCGCGAACCAGTGTCCACGGCCTGTCCTCTACGGAAAACGACAGGCTGATCTTGTTGGCGAGGGGATTGGCGGCGACGTCGGCGGTTCGGCGAACAAGGAAGAAGCGGGTAAAGTTTTCCGGATTGTCTTCAATGTCGGCTTGAAGAATCTGCGCGCCGTAGAAATGCGCAGCGGCTTCGCTGGCGATGGCCGCCGCATGGCGGTCGCGCAATTCAACCAGTTGCTTGACGCTGCCGGCGGTGTCGTAGAAGGCGAAGGCCTCCATCCTCGGGTGCTCGGCCAGAAAACGCCGGCACTGCGCCAGAGCAACCGGGTGAGAGAAGACGCGGTCGATTTCCCCTTTAGACGTGCCGGAGATGGCGATCAGGTTGTGGCGGATGCGCAACAGCGTCTCCCGCTCCACTCGGACATCGTGAGCCAGCAGCAGATCGAAATGCTCGGCCACGGAGCCGGCCAGGCTGTTCTCGATGGGAATGACGGCGGCATCTACGGCGCCGTTCACCAGCGCGGCGAAGGCATCCGCGGAGAGCGAGAAGGGAACGATTACGCCGTCGGCAACCAGCTTGATAGCCGCTTCGTGGCTGAATGAGCCGGGTTCTCCTTGAATGGCAATCTTCATTCCGCTGCCTGATTCTCCTGTTGCTTTCGTTGTTGGAGCGGCCACGGGAGCGGCCTGGAGGGTCTGCTTCTTTCTGGCACCATACCACAGGGCAATCGGAATTTCGTCTGGAATTTCGTCAGGGTTTCGTTCTATAGACATCAAATCAACTCCTGCGGAGCCACAAATCGGCTGCGACAAACCCAAGAAAAACCGTGGCGATGACGCCGTTCATGGTAAAAAAAGCTGCGTTCAAACGGCGCAAATCGTTTGGCGAAACCAGTGAGTGCTCATAGGCCAGCAACAGGCCTACCGCCCCAACGCCGAGCCAGCCGACTGTCCGAAAATGAAACAGTATTCCGAACCAGACCAGCAAAGCCAGCATAGCCAGGTGCATGGCGCGTGCAGCCATGAATGCGCCGGGAATGCCGATGGACTGGGGCAGGCTGTGCAGTCCCACGGCGCGGTCGTGCTCGTAATCCTGGCAGGCGTAGAGCACATCGAAGCCGCCGGTCCACAGCGTTACCGCCGCCGTTAGCACCAGGATGCGCGGGTCCAGAGAGCCGCGAACTGCGATCCACGCGGCGGCGGGCGCAAGACCCAGCGCCAGGCCCAACACCAGGTGCGACCAGCGCGAGACCCGCTTCACGTAGCTGTAGCCCAGCAGCACCAGCAAAACGAATGGCGACAAATAAAGCGTGAGCCGGTTGAGTTCGGCGGCAGCGAGCACAAAGACCAGCGCCGCGAAGAATGTGAATCCAAGGACAAAGTGGCGCGAGAGCAGGCCGGCCGGAATGGCGCGGGTGCGGGTACGCGGGTTGGCTGCATCGAGGTCGGCGTCGGCCCAGCGATTAAATGCCATGGCGCAGGAGCGCGCGGCGACCATGGCCACTAGAATCCAGAGAATGGTTCGCCAGGCCGGCCAACCGCCGGCGGCAAGAATAGCCGCGGTGAGAGCAAAGGGGAGCGCGAAGATGGAGTGCTCCCATTTGATCATCTCTAAGGTTATCCGCGTCCTCGACCACAAGCCTGGCATGTTGAATCCAGTTTACTTGAGGGGCGGGGCGCTACTCCGGACGGTTGCGGGGTCAGTTTGAAGGAACATCCCTCAGGGGCTAAAGCCCCGTGCTTTATGCGGCCTTAGCGGCACGGCTGAAGCCGTGCCCTTTCAAAGCTTCCGAGGTCGTGCCTTTTCAAAGAATTGGCTGGCACTCAGGCCTTGGCTTCCGCTTCCTCAACCGTTGCGGTAATGGGAATGACCGTGTCCACCTTGGTCAGCTTGAACAGCTCGAGAACGCGCGAGCTCACTCCGGCGGCAATCAGCTTTACGCCCTTGCCCTGGCAACGGACAAATTGATTGATAATCATGCCCATTCCCGAGGAGTCCATGTAGGGAACATCGGTCAAGTCGATGATGGTGACGGCAGGCGGCTCGCCGCTGCGCAGCATGGTTTGGAAGTCGAACATGTTGCGCAGGGTCAGGGGACCGTTGAGCCGGTAGATCACGGTGCCGGAAGAGTTGCCTTCCTTGCGATCGATGGTCAGGGGTGCGTCGATGGCCATATTGGGATAAGTGTAAGGAATAAAACATGATTTGTCGTTACAAATCTGTGAATGTCCGGTCAGGCTCCAGTTGCGCTCGTCCACCGCCCGCCGCAAAAGCAAAAAAATGGCCACGGAGCCGGGGGAATGAACTCCGTGGCCGAACGCATGGCGCAATGTCCATGCCGGCTTACCATGCCGGATTGCGGAACCGGGTTACTGGACGGCCGCTCTTTTCTCAGAGGGCTGGTTGGCAACCTGCAGGTTGTTGGTGACGCTGAAGACCCCGGGGACGCCGTTGGCGCGGATATTGGCAGTGTCCTTGTCCGCCTTGGAATCGACGACGCCGTCAAGCTGCACATGGCCGCCGGTCACGGTGATGCGGATGGTCTTCGCCGGATCGATCGCGTATCGGTTCAAGCTCGGATAGCCGTAGATGGCGCGGTACTCTGCGACGCGTATTCGGTCGTCCATGGGCGAGGGAGGGTCGACCTGGATCTCGTCGACCACATCCTTGACGCCGGGATAAGTGCTGACCAGCCCAATGGCCGAGTCTCTGCTCGGATAATCGAGCGCGTGGCCGCCCAGTGTGACCACGCCATTCTCGACGCCAATGCTGATGGCGTCGAAGACGTTTCCGTAGCCCACGCGGTCATACTCCAGCTTCTCGCCGAGCTTGGCGCGCAGTTGATCGTCTGAAACACTGGGTCCGGCGACTTCGATCTCGTTGCGAACCGCCTGAACTCCTTTTGCCTTGTGAGCGCGCTTGTCGGCGTCGGCCTTGTATTCGTAAAGATCGACAGTTCCGGAGAGCGTGGCAATGCCGTTTTGCACATCGACCTTCACGTTCTTGAACTGCGATTTGTTCAGCTTGGACTGGAGATCGCGCGCCGCGCCGGCATCGTCTCCGCCCTGCGCGGCAAGAGAAGCCTGAGGCAGCGCAAGCAACGCTCCGGCGAACGTAAGCGCCAGAAGCAAAGTCCTGGTGGTGCAAATCTTCTTATTCATTTTTGAATACCTCCTCGATGACGCAGAAACATTGATGCTGCAACCCACCCGGGAGTTGCATGGCCTTCAAGGGGTCAAAAGCAAGGGGCACCCGGGAGGGGCTGCCGTCCCGATTAGACACGGGTTTTGCGGAAAGGTTTCGCGAGGGGGCGGCCACAGCGACTCTTGCAAGATGCGCCGTCATGATTTCGCGCATTTTCTAGTAGATTTGGGCCAAGCGACGGTCTATGGCGAGTGCGGCACGGCCACGTGTTCGAGAGGTTCGGTCAGTCAAGCCGGAGAGTGCGCCCGTCTCGCGTGAGCAAGAGATCCTTAAAGAGTTTGAAGCCTTTTTCGATCGTCACATCAGCGGCATGAGTCCAAGCCAACTGGAACAATTTGAGCGCCGGTCGGCAGTGATTCGCGAAGAGTCTAGGAGCCGCTCGAGCGAATCCGTTTCAACTCACGAAAAAGAGCAATCTTCTCTGAAGGTTCCGTCCCGCTAATCCCTGGAAGAGTCTCTCACTGGCCGCCGGTCGACCTATAATGGTTATGATCATCCGCCCATGGCAAGGTCTTTGCCTGCCGGGCTGGGGGTAAGGCAAGTGAGCGCCGAAAGTCTTCTGAAAGCTTGCAGTTCCCGCCTTAGAGCCCCGCTCCCTCCCGCGACAGTTTTCGTGGTGCTTATCACCTCTGCCGCAGCGCAACAGATTCCCGCTCAACTGCCTTCCGAAACCGCGTCTCGCCCATCGTTTGAGGTTGCCGCGATTCGATTAAACCGCAGCAGCAGCCCACTTGAAGAGACCGAAATGCCTCCCGGCCGGTTCGAAGCGAAGAACGATTCGGTGCGGACTCTGATCGAAACTGCATGGGAGCTGCAAAAAGGCCAGGTTGTGGGCGGCCCCGCGTGGATCGATTCGGAACGCTACGATATCCAAGCCCGGATGACCGAATCCCAATACCGTGCAATCGAGAACCTCCCCAAACGGCAGCAACAGCACCAGGTTTTTCTCATGCTGCAGTCGCTATTGGCTGAGCGGTTCCAACTCACCGTGAGCCACCATCCGGGTGAAATGAAGGGGTTCGCGCTGGTGATTGCAAAGGGTGGCCCGAAGCTGCACGTCTCCGGTACTCCCGAGCCGGCCAAACCCGGCAGTTCCGCTCCGCACTCGTTTTCGGGAACCATGTATACCGCCAAAGACTCTCCGCTCAGCGATCTTACGAACTTTTTGGCGATGCTGATGGGCAAGCCGGTAATCAATGAGACTGGCCTTTCCGGTACGTACGATTTTTCGCTCGAAGTGCCGTATGATCCGCAGGGCGATCCCGTGGCCGGCACGATAACAGCACTGGAAGACCAGCTTGGACTGATGCTCAAATCCAAGAGAATCGTCGTCGACACGATCAACGTAGAGCAGATAGAGCGGCCTTCGGAAAACTGACTCTTTTCGGACGCCATCGTGCCCCGTTCCAACGACACGCCGGATCCCTCTGTGCCAACATGAGTGAGACGAGTTTCTCCTCAACAATTACCGCACGGCGGGGAAGGAAATCTCGCTTTGATATGCGGGGGCAAGACAAGTTCTTCCTCCGCGGTCCGCGTTACAAATGCTTCGAGCCGTTTGCGCTCAGCATTTCCCCTGATCCCTCACCGGTAGCGGCGCGTAGCTTTGAACACCATCGAAAACACCCCCGACTCGTCGCGAGCAACGACGATGGAGACGTGACGGTTGACTGCAACCTCGGCCTGAATCAGCTGCTGGCTGGTGGTGTTCACGTTGGTGGCGTAGGTGAGGGTGAGGTCGCGGCCGAGCTGTTCCTCGACGATGATGCGCGAGGTGGAGTTTCCCAGGGCGCCGAGGTAGTTGGGGTCGACTTTGACTGAGCCGGCGCCGAAGAGCTTTTGCACGCGGCTGCTCACGGTGGCGTTCAGCGCTCCGCCCAGCAAAGTATTGGTAGTGGGATTAGCCAGCGATTGCTCCTGCTGCTGGGTGTAAAGGCGCTGCTGATTTTCGGTGCGGCCCAGCGCCAGCAGCGCAACCACGTCGGCCTCGGGCAGGGGAGGGTCGCTGCGCCAGGTGACGGCCGGGTTTCTGACCGTTCCGTGCAGGCCGAGGGTGATGTCGTAGTCTTCGACGCGTGCCGTGGCGTTCAGGTCGATGGAGGGTTCAATGCGCACCGGATTGGTGAAGAAGATGTCGCCGCGCTGCAGCTCGTAGCGGGTTCCGGCTATGGTGGCGCTGCCCTCGGTGATGGACACGCGGCCCAGCAGCGATGGCGAGGCGACGGTGCCGCGTAGGCGCAGGTCCACGTCCCCGGCCAGCTTGGCGTAGGCGTTCTGGAAGTTCAATTGCGGCGACGAAGCCACATGCACATCGAGGCGAATGTGGTTCGACGGCGCGTCAGGAGGCGCAATCGGCTGGACGGCGTTGGCCTGGGCGGCCAGGGCTGCGACGTCCAGGTCTTGACTGACGGAGAAGCGCGTGATCATGACATCGCCGCCGAGCAGCAGGTTGCTCTGCGAGCCTTGCAGGTGCAGCGTGGCGTCTGCAAGAGAGCTCACTCCGGGCGGATAGCGAATGCGAATTCCCTTGCCGGTCACCGAGAGGTCGGCGTAGATGCCGTGCTGGTAGGCCAGGTATCCGGCCACGCTCAGCAGGCCGCCCCCGCTCATGGCGGTGAGCGATCTGACCTCGAGACGGTTCTGATTGAATTCGAGAGTGCCGTGCAGCTGGCTCAGTCCGTTGGGTATGTCCTCGAGCGATAAAAACCCGTTCTCAAAGTCGATCCGTCCCTGCAAATCCGGATTTTTCAACGGACCGTGCGCTTCAACCTTGAAGGTTGTGGTTCCGCTCGCGGTAAGGTCGGGATCGAGCGATTCAGCAAGCTTCAGGTTGATCGAGCCGCTGGCCCCAACGTCCAGTTGCTGCTTGTCCTTCAGGGCCAGGCTGCCTTGGACGTGAAGGTCGGTCTCTTCTCCCGTAACGTGGAGCGGATCGAGCTTGATGCGGGCGTCGGCCAGCGTGGCGTGCACGCCGCCCTGGTTCTCCAGGTGAACGCCGGCAACGGTTACTGCCAGTTGATCGAGGCGGGCCTCGCCGCGAAGCTGATCGGGGTGCGCAAGGGGCCCCTCGACCGTGATGGTGCCTGCCAATGCGGATTGGCCGGTGAGTCCCTGAACGTGGGCTGCCTTCAGCAGGGAGTCAATGTTGAAATGGGAAAAGACGAGCTCCGCCTGGGTGTCGTTGTCGCCGGTGAGCGCGGTCTGGCCGTGAATGTTCAGCTCGGCCCCCTCCAGCCGGGTGACTGCGTTGTAGGTTAGAGAGCGGTCGAAGGTGTGCGCCACAAAGTCCAGCCCGCCAAGGGATTCTCCGGCGAGCGCAAGCGGGCTGACCGTTGCGTGGCCGTCGATCCGCGGGTCGTCGGGCGTGCCTGAGAATTGCGCGGAAAAGCCCAGCTTGCCGGTAATGTCGATACCCTGGCGCTGCACCGTCTCGAATTTGGCTATGTCGATGTCCGCGCCTTTGGCGTCGATCTGAAAGCGGCGGGCCTTTATGTCATAAGTGCCTGTGGCCGAAAGATTCCCCGCCGGCGTGCTCGCGTCGATCGAGGCCAGCTTGATCAGGCCGTTGGTTACCGTTCCCTGGGCGCGCAGCCGAGTCACCGGCTGGCCGTAGATGCTGCTCCCGTCCACCTCCAACCATCCCGAACCGCCCAGAGCATGAATGGGCCCGTCGGCCTGGAGTTGCGCATCGACGGTGCCGGTATCTATCGCCATGCGGCCGGCGAGCGACTGCACATCGTCAACGCTCACCTTATTGGCCTGGAGCCGCGCATGGAGCACGGAGTTTGCGTCGAATGCCGGCGAGTGTCCGCGGTCGGACGCGGCATCGAGCGTTCCACTCAGATTGATTTGGGAGTTTCCGCGGCGCAACAACCCGCGCTCAATGGCGATTCTCGCCGCCGAATAGCTGCCCACGGCCTCGACCGAATCGAATTGGACAGATTGGTTCCTGTTTGTTTGGCTCGGATTTCCGCTCTCGATGACCGGCATTTCAATGGAAAGGTGAGTTGCCTTCACGTCTCCCGCAAGATGGGGATCGACCAGCGAACCATTCCATGTGCCGTGGAGAAAATCAACCTGGCCCGTCAGAGCCGCGGGCAGCGCCGCCGTTCCCGACTTGCCGTTGCGATTCAGCCCCAGGTCGCGAAGCACGGTGTCGAACTCGCCAAGATCGCGTGAATGAAACTCGACGGCGAGCCCGGTTGGGCTGGTGAGCGGGAAAGCGCCTAAATGTCCCTGCGCCAGAAGCTGGCTGGCGGGCGTATCGACCTCGAATTTGCGCACATCGACGGCGCCGTTGCGCTGCGCATACGTTGCGTCGATCAGGCCGGTGGCGGAAACCTCATTCTTCACGCCCTGAGCGGAGGGGCTCAGGCTCAATGTGACGCCGACGACCAGGGTGTCAACGTCACCATTCGACCATGAGGCCGTGGCCGGACCGCTGAGGCGCGTGTCGAGTCCAAGGCGCTGAAAGGGTCCCTGGCCGACCATATCGAGAACCGTATCGAGCGCAACATCTTTGAATTGGGCTTTGACCGTGCCATTGAAGGGAACGAAAGGCGGCGGAGGATGAACGGCCGGATCGAGTTTCGGAGCGGATGCCGCTCTCGCCGTATAAATGCCCTCCGGCTTCTTCAAGGTTGCAGAGCCTGGGACTGGAGCCAGCCAGGGGGTCAGTTGAAGCTCGCCCTCGACATGGCCGCCCTGGCGGAGGCGGGCGTCGATCACACGAACGACCAACTGCCTTGGGTCGGCATGGACACGCGTGTCCGCCAGTACGCCGGTCACATCGACGCCGGGCGCAACGTATGCGCCGCCATCGATATGAACACTGCCATCGGCGCGAAATTCTCCTCCCTGGCCCGCGGCATCCAAATCAAGATCCGCGATGCCTTCAGGCGTGAACGGATAGCCGAAGACCGGGTCCATGATCTTCATATCGAATTCGCCGGTCGCCTTGGCTTGCCATTGCGGATGAGTGAAGTCGTTGAGCGTGCCGGAGATTTCTACGGTGTGGTCTTTCGTCGCGGGGCTCTTGGTTCGAGGCGTTGTTGACGCGGCCCTGGAGGTGATGCGCAGAGAACGCAGATTGACCGCATTGCGCGACAGATCCAGCACCGCCCGCATGGCGCCGTTCATCGGCTTGGCCTTGCCGCGCGACATGTTCAGATCGGCGGCTCCGGCCTCGATACGATAAAACTCAGGTACATTGAGTGCTGCGGGCATATACATCATGACAAGCGTGACATCGTCGGCTTCAAAGTCGAGCGGGATCCAGCGATTCTGCAAGTCGAAGTTGGCGGCGCGGTCTTCATAGTGCAGCACGCCCCGCTCGACCGATACGCGGCCCGCCTTTAGATCGAAGAACGTATCCAGCGCCGATTCTTTGTGCTTCTGCGGCTTGCGGGCGTGCGGCTGATTGGTGGCGCCGTCGGCATACACGATCAGGTGGAACGCGGGGCGAGCGATGTCAGCCTCGCGCAGAAGAATGCGGGGGCTCAGAAAGCCCAGCACGCTGAGGCGCACGCGCAGATTCTCAACCTGTGCGTAGGGCGCTTCGCCGGGGGCTTCAAGACCGTGAATCACCAGGCCGCCCGCATCGGCCTCAAGATCGAGCAGATGCCAGTGAAACGTGGCGATCTCCACGCGTCCGCCGGTGGCTTGTTCGAGCCAGGCCACAAGCCGTTCGCGGACCAGCGCCTCGCCGCGGGACGAGCTGGCCCAGAAATAGAGGCCGGCGACGGCAATTGCCAGCAGAACTCCCAGAGCGGCGAGCGAGAGCGGAACATGACGCAGGAAAAACCGCCGCAGCCGGCGACCCTTGCGCGGCGAGGGCGGCTCAGGAACAACGGGAGGCACGGAATCGGGTCCGGATTCGGGTCCAGATCTGAACATGGACTCGTCCCCGCTCATTGGCGTCCTCCACCCGAGGGACTGCCCTGTGCTGCCGGGAGTTCAAGCGAAGGGTCAAGCACCTCGATCTCGCCCTGCTTGCGCAGATTTTCAAGCCAGCCGTCGAAGAGAACATTGACCCGCTGCTGCAAAAGAATCTCCTGAATACGCGGCGCTACCTGATCGAGCGGCGGAATCGCCTCGCCCTTGGCGTACTGAGGCAGAAGTGTTTCGTTGTAATAGGTCTGGATATCCTGCGGAGGAATTTGAATGCCCTGGCGGAAGCGCTGCTCAATGAAGCGCAGAATCTCAATGCGGTAGCGCAGGTAGGCGAGAACCCGCTCCGCCGTCAACCCGTGGGCAGCCAGAAAAGCCCTCCAACCGGCCTCCGAAGCGCAGTTCTGGCGGACACAGGCGGGAATTTCCCTGCGAATCTCTGCCAGGCGGGCGTCGACCTCAGCCGCGGAGGGCTCGACCGACTGCATGTCCTCGTCGCGAATCTGCTGCTGGATGAGAGTGCGGGAGATTAGCTGGTCGAGCGCGCGCTCCCGCGTAAGAACGCCGAGGCCGCCTCCACCCGGATCGAGAACCGAAAGCCGGATCTCGTCGTCGAGGTCGCTGGCCAGGATGGCCTGGTTGTTGACCACAGCAACCACGCGATCGAGGATGACAGGCTCGGCGGGCGCTTGGGCAAAGGCCTGCGCTGCGAAGGCGAAGGCAATCGCGCAGCCAGCAAAAAAGCTCTTCGATATTCGGCCTCTGGTAGCTTTGAAAGGGCACGGATTTATCCGTGCCGATGCTCGACCAAGAGAAATTCTGGGCTTTAGCTCCTGCGTGAATCTGCCTTCATCAATTTGCATTCCCTCGGTGACTAAAGCCGCGGTCATTTGCGATGCTCTTATGGCACGTCTGAAGCCGTGCCCTTTCAAAGCATCGAGACTCTTCGCCACTTCCTGATCCGCGATGCGATGGCCGCTCGATACCGGCAGAAAACCATTCGCCTGTGCGGGCGTTTCCTCGATCCGGATTGGAGGCTGATAGCGCATCAGAAGGACTGTCCCAGGCTGAAGAAGAAGTTGAAGTGGCCTGCCTCGCCCACTTGCGGGTCAGAGCCCGACTTGATGAGTGAATAGTTGTAATTCACCGGATAGATGGGCGGGTTCAGGTTATAGCTGAAGTCCAGCCGGATGGGCCCTGCCGGGGTATGGTAGCGTAAACCGGCGCCAATTGCGTGGGAAAAGTAATTGAAGCTGCACGCTCCCTGCTGTCCGGTAGAGGTATCGGGCCCGACGGGATTGTAACTGGCGGAGACACCGGGCGTGGCGATATTCCTGCATGTGTCCCGCTCCGGCTGGCGAATGCGCAGGGCGCTTGCCCAGGCGTCGGAGGCATTGGTGAATATATTGCCCATATCGTGAAATAGAACGAAGCTGAGCGTATTGGCGAACCAGGGAAGCGTGGGCGGCGGCAGGCGCAGTTCGGTGCTGTTGATCAGTGCTCCGGCTCCGCCGATGGGGTAGCCCGTCTCCGGATCGCGGGGACCGGCTGCGTTGATTGAGAAACCGCGCAATGAGGTCGGCCCGCCGGCGTAGAGCCGCTCGGGGAGGGGAATCAGTTCTTCAGACGGCGTACCAAAGGCCCGTTCCTGGCCATAGCGAGTATTGCGCGCCAGCACGTAGCGGCCTTTGTCGAAGCTGTAATAGCTGGAATTCGACACGTCGAGGCGGTTGAACTCAGCCTGCGCGCCGAGGAATCGATCGGAGAGAAAATCCTGGAAGCTGGTGTACGTGCCGCGATGGGCATCGAGAGGCAGATCGCGGGTATCGCGAATCCAAGTGAGCGCCGGACCCGCCACGCGCACCGCCGTCGCCAGCAGTGAAATCTCCTGCGGGAAAACCTGAAGGCTGTTTGCCTGCACCTTCACGCGGCGGAAGTCCAACTCATAGACAAAGGTGTTGGCTTTGGAAAAGAAGGGGTTTGGGATGCTGAAATGCTCTGTGAAACGCATGCCGCCTTCCAGCTTGGAAGCTACATATGTGGTCACATCCAGGCTGTTGGCGTAACCGGCGGAAAGCGAGAGCCCGATGTCGCGATTGCTTTCGAAGTGCGGGTCCTGGAAGAGCAGGTTGATCTTCTGTTCGAGCAAGCCGTAGTTGCCTTGCAGCGAGGCCGACAGCTCCCGGCCGAAGAGATTGTTGCGGGTAAGGTCGGCCAGCACGCGGGGGCTTACGCCCGTTTTTCCATTGGGATTGCAGGCAGCGCCGCTGGCTTCTATGCCACCGCAGTTGTATTGCGGAGTGCCCGTCTGCGCCTCAAATCCGAAGCCGTAGGTCAAGGCCCAGCGCCGCGCTTCAACCGCCTGCAGAAGAACCGTTTTGTCGGCCTCGCTGCCGGCTGGATTCTCGACCGCCGTATCGACCTCGTTGAACAGGGCGAATTCGTAGAGATTGCGCTGCGTGTCGATCAGCGCGGTCTCGTTCAACGGGTCGCCAGGATGCAGCGTTATGGCTTTGGCAACCGTTTTCGGACGCGTGTAATGCAGCCCGGTAAGCAGCACATTGCGCACAAAGGTCTGTTGCCCTTCGGCAATATGGAAGACCACGTCCAGCTTGTCGGCATCCGCCGCATCAGGTTGTTCGGCCACATCGACGGCCACCTTCAGGAAGCCGCGGCTCATGTAGTCGCTCAATATTGCATCGCGGTCGCCGGCCAGGTTTTGGGGCGAAACCAATTGCCCCGGCGCGGTGTTCAGCAGGAGCGAAAGCCGCTTGGCATTGGCGTCGCCTGTCCCCTCGATCTGAACCGTGCCCACGCGCTGCTGCACACCCTCGGCGATGCGATAGACGAGCGAAAGCGGGGCCGTTTTAATCTTTGCCGCGGCGGGGCTGTTCGACGGCGCATTAGTTGCAGGCCCGCTGGTGTCCGCTTCGCCGGTCTCAGGAGTACTGGTCTCGGGAGTGACTTTGACCTTGGAGAATCCGTTGTTCTTGTAGACGGCTTCAAGGGCGTTCACGTCGGAGGAAACCAGGGCCTGGCTATAGGCTCCGTGGCGATCGATGGCGTTGGCAGTGTGGGCGCTCAGAAGTTCGAGCAGCGTCGCGGAGTCGAAGTAACGATTTCCCGTGACCGAAACCCGCTCCAGGCGGCGCCGAGGCCCAAGCGTCACCTTGTAGAGGATTGTCACCCTTTCGGCGTTGGTCGATTCCACCTCATGGCCAACCTTGACGTCGAAATAACCCTGCCCCTGGTAGTAATTGCGAAGCCGGCGATTGCCTTCGTTCAGCAAATCGTCGTCCACAGTTCCCTCCTCAAAGATGGGAATCACATGTTTCGTCTTATCCGGACCGATCTTCGCGCCTTCGACGAGGACTTTCACGACGGGCCCCCGGTTGGCGGAAAAACTGAAGTTGGATCGATTCGATTTCGCGTCGTAGCTCTCCGATTCGAGCTTGATCTCGGCCTCCAGGCGCTCCTGGGACTGGTAATACTTGAGCACCCCGTTCAGGGCGCGGTTTACGGTATCGTGGTCCACGCGCGCGTTGGTCCTCAAGTGGGCGTGACGGCGAAACTCGTCGGCGGTCATTCCGGAGTCGCCCGTAACCTTGATCGTCCCCACGCGCGCCTGAGGGCCGGTCGCGACCTGAAACGCGATGTCCACCAGTTGATCGTTGGGATGCGGTGTAAACGATTGCGTAATCACAGGCTCGCGGAAGCCATTCTGCGTCAGCGTCTGCCTCATCTGTTCGAGCGCCTGGTTCAGCTTGGCCTGTGTAAACCGCGCACCGGCCGAAAGCTGGCTGGCACGTTGCAACTGCGTGTTCAACGTGGCGCCCTTGGCTCCGTCGACGGTGACCGTTCCAATAAACGTGCGTGGTGTCCCTTTGAAGACCAGAGACACTCCATTCGGCCCGCGCGTTCCCTCAACTTCAATGGTTTCAAACAGACCCGTCGCGTAGAGCTGGCGGAGACTCCGGCGCAAGTTTTCCGGGTCGAGCGGCGTTCCTTCAATTTGGGCAAGATGTCCGGCAAGCGGGGAAAGACGGTCGGCCGCGACCCCTTCAATGGAGATCTGCAGCACCGTCAAGCCTTTCCAAGAAGTGAGTGAATCGGCAAGCGGCTCAGTGCTTGCGCCGGGCAACTGCAAGGGTGAGTCCGGGCTTTTTGAACCTTGGGTGGCGGATTGCGCCTCGATCTGGCTCCAGCCAATGGTTCCGGCGGCGAGCGAGAAGACAAGAGCGGCTGCGAGCAGAATCCCACAACGAATCGCTGCCGGCCTTGTCCAGAAGATCATCTCTCTCCAAAAAAAGTGCGATAAGCGAATTTCGTCCCACCGTGTTGCCGCATCCAATCCATTGATGCAGAACAGTTCAGAAGCGGTTGTCGAACCAAGCACCGCCAACTCAAACGCTGTACCCTATACTAACGAGGAATGATGGCTGGCGCAGCCGCCCCCGTTGGTAGAGTGGTTCTTCACAGCCAAGGAAGCGCATGCCCCATTCGAAAACCCAGACACAAGTGCCCGATGCGGGGGCTCAATCGCCGGCGGAGCAGACAGCCGCACCGGCTTCAGAGCTTCGTTCCGCTGCCTTCGCGCGCACCAAGCTTCCCAGCGCCGGCGAGGCCGAGGCGTTGGTTCAGGCCCAGGCTGGCGACCATCATGCCTTCGCCCATCTTTACTCGCTTCACAAGCGGCGAATCTATTCTTTGTGCCTGCGCATGGTGGGTAATATTGCAGAAGCGGAAGATCTGACCCAGGAGGCTTTTCTCCAGTTGCACCGCAAGATTGCAACCTTTCGCGGCGACTCGGCCTTTTCCACCTGGCTGCACCGGCTGGCCATTAATGTGGTGCTGATGCATCTAAGGAAGAAGGGCTTGTCTGTCATCTCCCTGGATGAAGCCATGGACCCCGCGGACGAGGATCGGCCCGGACGCAGCTTCGGCGCCCGCGATCCTTCACTTGCCGGCGCCATCGACCGCATGACCTTGACCCGCGCCATCGACGATTTGCCCACGGGCTATCGGCTCATCTTTGTGCTACACGACATCGAAGGATACGAGCATAACGAAATAGCCGAGATGCTCGACTGCTCGATCGGCAACAGCAAGTCCCAGTTGCACAAGGCGCGGCTGAGATTGCGCCATGCCCTGCGCAGCTCTTCGCGGCAGGAGGCCCGGCGATGAAAGAAAACGCCATCAATATGACATGCGCCGAATTTCAGGCGCAGTTGCCTGAGCTGATCGGCTCAGGCGAGCAGATCGCCGAGCATCCCCATATCCGGAGTTGCGCGCTTTGCCGAGCCCTGCTCGCCGACCTGGAGACCATCGCCGAGGCTGCCCGTCAGTTGTTTCCCATCGAAGAACCGCCGGACGAACTGTGGGACCAGATCGAATTGGCCATCCAGAAAGAGGAAAACTCGCCCGATCGGGGCTGAATCGGCTCGGCGGTTCCAACCGGGCCGAACCGCCGCGCTCAATGCACTGCATCTCCCTCACCCCAAGACTGCTTTGGCCGATACACCATTCGAGGCATTGCCTGTCCAAGAGCGCCTGGGCCTCGATAGGAAGGTATGGAGGCTCTCGCATCAAGACTGGATTCGGAACGGGGAACTCAGTTAGGCCCCTGACCGTATCCCGGAAAGCAACATGCGGATCGAGAAAGAAACGGGATAGCGTTCGGGTAAACAGAATGTTGAAACTTTTGCAGCCCTGCGCTGTCTAATTAAGAAAAGTTGACAAGAGGACACTCAATGTCGAACCAGCCTTCACCTCCGCTGCCCTCCAGAAATATGCCGGGAAAGAACCCGCCTGGAGTGCGCAGGATTCCCGTTTTGCCGGTGCGAGATACAGTTTTATTTCCTCACGCTGTTCTTCCCCTGACGGTGGGCCGGGAGAGCTCTATCCACCTGATTGAGTCGCTGGGTGAGGAGCGGACGATTGTTGTGACGGCCCAGATCGACCCGCGCCTCGACGCGCCTAAACCTGCCGATCTGCACGCGGTGGGCACGCTGGCCACGGTCCATAAGGTGGTGCGGATGCCCAACCAGAGCCGATTTGTGTTCACCGAAGGCGTCGAGCGCGTCCGCCTGGTGCGCTATTCGCAGACCGAGCCCTTCATGGTGGCCGAGGTCGAGTCATTGGAGGAGTCCGAGCCGGCCTCCACCTCCGGCATCGAAGCGCTGGTGCGCAACGTGATCGCGCAGTTCCAGCAGATTGTCTCCGAATCGCAGACGCTCTCCGACGAGCTCAGAACCATCGCCGCAAACATCGAAGAGCCCAGCAGGCTGGTGGATTTTGTTGCCTCCTCGCTGCCTTTTTTGACCACCGACGACAAGCAGCAACTGCTCGAAACTCCGGCCATCGTGGACCGGTTGGAGCTGGTGAACAAGCACCTTGCCAAGGAGATCGAGGTGCAGCAACTGCGCAACAAGATCCAGTCCGAGGTTCAGGATCAGGTGCAGCAGTCGCAGCGCGATTACTATCTGCGCGAGCAACTCAAAGCCATCCAAAAGGAGCTCGGCGAGCAGGACGAGGGCCAGCGCGAGACCGAGGAGTTGCGCAAGCGAATCGACGACGCCGGCATGCCGGAGGACGTAAAAAAGGAGGCTTTGAAGGAGCTCAACAGGCTGTCGCGCATGTCTCCCATGGCCGCCGACTACTCCCTGACGCGCAACTACATCGAGTGGCTGGCGATTCTTCCCTGGGCTAAGAGTTCAGGTTCCAAAATAGACATCAACAAGGCCAAGGAGATTCTGGACGAGGACCACTACGAGCTGAAAAAGGTGAAGGACCGCATCCTCGACTACCTCAGCGTGCTGGAGTTGAAGCCGGACATGAAGGGGCCGATTCTGTGCTTCGTCGGCGCTCCTGGCGTGGGCAAGACCAGTCTGGGCCGGTCGATTGCGCGCGCGCTGGGCCGCAAATTTCAGCGCATCTCTCTGGGCGGCATGCACGACGAGGCGGAGATTCGCGGTCATCGCCGCACCTACATCGGCGCTCTGCCGGGTCAGATCATTCAGAGCATCCGCCGCGCCGAGGTCAACGATCCGGTCATCATGCTCGACGAGATCGACAAGCTGGGCAGGGACTTTCGCGGCGATCCCGCCTCTGCGCTGCTGGAGACGCTGGACCCCGAGCAGAACAATACTTTCCGCGACAACTACCTGGACGTGCCGTTCGATTTGTCGAAGGTCTTGTTTATCTGCACGGCCAACATGCTCGACACGGTGCCGCCTCCTCTGCTGGACAGGATGGAGCTGATCGCGCTGCAAGGCTACAGCGAGGAAGAGAAGGTGCATATTGCCTTCCAATATCTGATTCCGCGCCAGATCAAGGAGAACGGAATTACGCCGGAGCAGATCGAATTTCCCGAGGACGCACTGCGCTACATGGTGCGCCACTACACGCGCGAAGCCGGCGTGCGCAAAATCGAGCAGGTTCTGGGCACTATCTGCCGCAAGCAGGCGCGGCGCGTGGTCGAGGGCAATGCGGCCAAGCTGATTGTGACCCGCGAGGTGGTGAAGGAGTTCCTCGGCAACATTCAGGTGCGCGTCGAGACCGAAGTCTCCGAGCGCGTAAAGCGCCCCGGCGTGGCGGTTGGGCTGGCCTGGACGCCGGCTGGCGGCGACATCCTCTTCATCGAGGCCAACAAGATGAAGGGCAAGGGCGGCTTCACCATGACGGGGCAGATCGGCGAAGTCATGCAGGAGTCGATGCAGGCGGCGCTAACCTGGGTTCGCTCCAATGCGGCCAAGCTGGGGCTGGCCGAGGACTTTACCAAGGAGATCGACCTGCACATTCACGTTCCCGCAGGCGCGATTCCCAAGGACGGACCCTCGGCGGGCGTGACCATGGCCACCGTTCTAGCCTCGCTATTGACCGATACGCCGGTGCGTCCGCTTACCGCCATGACCGGCGAAATCACGCTAAGCGGCAACGTGCTGCCGGTGGGCGGCATCAAGGAGAAGTTCCTGGCCGCGCGGCGCGCGGGAGTGCAAACCATCGTCCTGCCCGCCGACAATCGCCAGGACGTGGAAGAAGACCTGACGCCGGAGCAGATGGAAGGAGTAGCGATCCACTACGCCAGCCGCATCGAAGATGTGCTGGCCGTGGCCTTGCCGCTCTTGAAAGCGCGACCGGATGCGCAGCCGGAGGCCGTGGTCAAGGAGCCGGAAGTCGTGATCGGCGCAGCGGCGTAAGCTGCATCTGGAAAATGGGAAGAGGCCTGCGCAAGCGGTGGGCTTCTTCCATTTCTTTTTTGCCTGATATTGGCAGTTTTTAGTGCTCACTCCCCTACCTTGTTCATCTGTTCAAAATGTAAGCAACTTCAGTGCCGCTGTCCTCATGAAATCCACAATTGTGTCGATAAAGGTCACAGATACCATTGCGCGGAAACGCGCGGAGCGCGGTGACCATGGCTACCTCACAACTTAACCCCAATCCGATCTCCCATCTGCTGGTTCCTCTGCAGCTTTCCGGAAATACCACAGAGCAGCAGAACAGACTGCTTCAGGAGTGTCTCGCCGAAGCCGCGCTGAATGCATACAAGACCGCCATCGAGCAACTGGACCGGCTCAGCGCGCAGGCTGTTCTGGAGATGGACAAGAAGCTCAAGACCGAGGTCACGGGCGCGGTGGTCGAGATCATCCACCGGCACACGGTGAGTAGCAAGTACAAGGATGAAGAGGTAGGCTCTAATCGCACCTATCCTCCCACTTACCGCGTGCGGCCGGTCGAAGCCCAGGTCACCGAGCTGAAAAAGTATTTCCCCGCGCTGGGCAGTTGCCTTGAGAAGCTGGGGCGCAAGCCGTTGCCCGAAGGCGCTGAGGCCTGGTTCGCCATCCCAAGATGGCAGGCGCTGGCACCCACGTACAACGAAGCCGTGGAGATGGCTATAGGAGTATTGGCCACCAAGCGGAAGTTCCAGAATCGCATCGTCGGGCGTCTCGGCCCGACCTATTTGCGCCAAAGCGAGCGCTCCAGGCTGGCTGAAAAGATTCTCGGCGAGCAGCAGGAAGGCAACGATATTCTCGTAGTCGGCGCCCAGGCCGGCCTGTTGCATCGTGGCTCTTCTGCCCGCCGCACCAGGGTGGCCATGGCCGGAAATGAGTTTGGTCTCGGCGTGTTCGCCTTTGTCTGCATGCTGCTCATCCATCCTGAGCGCCTTTCTACCGGCGATACCCTCATGGTCGACTGCAGCGGCGACGAGTATTCCGTGCGCGGAGACTACACCTTCGACCGCGTCCCTCTCTTCGATTACGATATTTCCGGCATCGAGTTCAGCATCTTTTATGAGGACCGCGCGCGAAACCTGTGGGGAACGCCGACCGGCTTCCTCTACAAGATGGTGTGATCCAACCCGATCACCCGACTGAATGCCGCCTGCCGCGTCTAACCGGCAGGCGGTATTCTTTTTAGAGCGATGCATGTGCGAGTTCTCCCCTTTGGCGTGCTGAAAGACTGGCTGGGCTCATCCCTTGCCTCAGTCGAGTTGCGAGACGGCGCCACGGTGGCGGAGTTGCTCGCGCGGCTAGCTGAGACCCAGGCAGCGGAAACGCTGCGGGGCATTGCCGTCAGCGTCAACGCCGAATATGCCACCACCAGCCATGTACTGCGCGAGGGCGATGAAGTAGGCCTGCTGCCGCCTGTATCCGGCGGGACTGCGCCTTCTGTGCATGAGGAGAGCTTGAACGATGGGGTGGTGACCGCGCTCACCCATTCGCCCATCGATGCCGAAAAACTGGTCGCCGCGGCCAAGAGTGGCGAAGACGGCGCCGTAGTGGTCTTTGACGGCATCGTGCGCAACCACACTCGCCAGCGCCAGACGCTCCATCTAGACTACGAAGCCTATGAGGAGATGGCCGCGAAGCAGATGCGGGAGCTGGCCCGCGAGGCGCGAAGCCGATTTGGCGTGCGCCAGGTGACCATGATTCATCGCCTGGGACGGCTGGAGGTGGGCGAGACGAGCGTGCTCATTGTGGTGGCTTCAGCGCACCGCGCCCAGGCCTTCGAGGCCAGCCGCTGGCTGATCGACACGCTCAAGAAGACGGTTCCCATCTGGAAGAAGGAGACATTTGTGGACGGCACCGTGTGGGCAGCGGGCGAGCCGTTTCCCGAGGGCCTGGCCGTAGCGCCGCCGGAGGCTCCGCATGAAAAGTAAGACGCGCGGCCTCGGGGCTTTGAAAGGGCACGGCCTCACAGACTGCAGGTTTACATTACTCCCGGCAGAGGTTTTGAAAGGGCACGACTCCGCAGGCTTCAGGATCAACTTGCTTTCGACACAGGCTTTGAAAGGGCACGACTCCGCAGGCTTCAGGATCAACTTGCTTTCGACACAGGCTTTGAAAGGGCACGACTTTAGTCGTGCCGCAAATGAACCAAAACAGCCGACGGGCTTTAGCCCCCGAGGGAAGTTTTTTTCAGCCAACTGCATTCCCTCGGCGGCTAAAGCCAATACCGATGTTGCCACCACATTGGCACGGCTGAAGTCGTGCCCTTTCGAAGCAGGGGTCCCCAGCAACCGGTTCTGCTCGATAGGATGGAAAACTACTCGATCGCTCCGCCGGGCAGCCGCCTGCTCATTGCTCTTCCTGGGGTCCCTCGCACTGCCCGCTCAAGAGACGACCACGCTCCACGTAGACGTGAAGCTGGTAGACCTGTTTGTCAACGTGACCGACAAGAACGGCTCCGTTGTGGGCGGGCTTACGCGCGATGATTTTTCCATAAGCGAAGACGGCCGCCCGCAACAGATATCGGTCTTCGAGCGCCAGTCGGAGCTGCCGCTCAACATCACCCTGGCCATCGACACCAGCGGCAGCGTCAAGAAGGATATGGCCGAGGAGGCGGACGCGGCGCACCGCTTTGCTCATGCCATCATGCGCCCGCAGGACCAGATGAGCCTGCTCCAGTTCGCCACTTATGTGCAGGAGCTGACGCCATTCACCAACAAGGTCGCGCTCATCGATCGCGGCCTCGGCCAGTTGCACGCCGACTATGCTACCGCGCTTTACGATGCGATTTATCTGGGCGCCGAACGGCTCGGTCCCAAAGAGGGCCGCAAGGTGCTGGTGCTGGTCTCAGACGGCGGCGACACGGCCAAGAACACCACCTACGCCCAGGCTCTGGAGCAGGCCCTGCGCAACGAGGTCATGATCTACAGCATTATCGACGTGCCCATTGAAGCCAGCGCCGGCCGCGACCTGGGCGGCGAGCACGCGCTGATCACCCTGGCCGAGCAGACCGGCGGCAAGAGCTTTTACGTCAGCGAAGGCGGCCTCGACAAAGCCTTTGCGCGCGTCAGCGACGACCTGCGCACCCAGTATTTGCTGGGTTATTATCCAAGAAATCAAGAGCCCGGAAGAGCCTTTCACCGCGTCCAGGTAACCATCCCCAGAGCCGCCGCGGACGCCTTCAACATCCGCTACAAGACGGGGTATTACATGGATGCGCCGGGCCGCGGGAAGTGATTCGTAGATCTTGTCACTTGAGGAGATGGGGCGCCGCGAGGGTGACAAACTCGCGGGAGGTGACGATCTTGGAATTCTTCCAGAATTCAGGGAAATGCTTCTGGTTGCCGGTGATCAAGTAGTCTGCGCGCGCCGCATCGGCGCATTCGAGAAACATATTGTCGTCAGGGTCGCTGGCCGCATAAACGCGCAAAGTCGGGGCAACGGTGTAGCTGCGGTTCTTCAGCAGCTGCAGCAATTGCAGGCGAAGGCCCTTGCGAATCCGCAGTTCCGGGCGGGCAAGCACATCGCTGTATTCCTCCAGAATTGGCCGGGAAACATAGAGGCGAGCTGGCTTGGCAGTGGCTAGCAATAGAACGGTCCGCTGCATCCCGGCGGGCTTCAGAGCCGCGGAAATCAGCACGTTTGTGTCGATTACCAGGCGGAGGGGAAGCATTATCGCTTCGCTTTTTGGGCTCGGGCCGCCTTCACGATCCGGTCGACCTGACGGGATGTAAGAGCGCTGGTCCCGTTTCGTTCCGATTCCTCGCCGAGGATGCGCAGCACCTCCGGCTCCGGAGCGGCCAGCTTGACGTAATCGCGAATGCCGAGCAGCACGGCCTTGGGTGTGCCGCGCTTTTCGATCACCAGCGACTGGCGCAGGTCATCCACACGATTCAGCAGCTTGCCGAAATTCGCGCGCGCACTCAGCGCAGAGACCACTCGTGAGCCATTCTTCTCGATCGCCGGTGTGCCCATGAACTCTCCATTCCAATACTCTGAACTGTACAGTTCTTTGAGACGCGCGGTCAATGGCATTGACCGGTTGGAATCGGTAAAGTTGAATGGGCGGGCTGCCCACATCTGACCAGCCACATGGAAGTGTGCGTCCCCGATTAGGTTCGCCACGGCCATTCTTTGATATCACAAGTTTGTGATTTCAAAAACTCGTTCTCTTCCGCCGTGAGTTGAAAGACGAAATCCGCCGGGAAACGCGTCCTGTTCCACTTGACCGCCTGATTGAGCGCCCGGACGTCTAAGCGATCCGCGAAATCTGCCCACTGTTCCCGCCGCCCTGCATCTAAAATGGCAGCATGACCTCTCCTTTATCTTCCCGCCGCCGATCCAAGGCGCCTCCGCCGGGCGAGACAGGCCAGGAGGCGCTCTATCTGCGCTCGCTCAGCGATCGCCAGATTGTCGTCACCATCAAGCTGCGCGACGGCGAGACGGTGCGCGGTTGGATCGAGTACTTCGACGACGCGATGTTGCGCCTGACCCGCGAGGGCCAGCCCAACCTGTTCATCTACAAGCATCAGATTCGCAGCATCTCCGAGTCGGGCCGGAAGCGTACCCCGCGGACTCAGAGCGCGGGAGCCGCGGACGGCGCTGATTTGAAGCCATCGCGGAAGCCGGTCTCTACCGAGGTAACCTCTTGAGCGAATCGGCAGCGCCGGATTTTGAGTGGGTTCCCAAAGCTTCGGCCATTGCCAAGGAGGCGGGCGCGCGGCTGCGCGAGTTCCTGGCTCAAGGCGTCGAGACCGAGTACAAAGGCGACGTGGACGTAGTTACCGTAGCCGACCGAACCGCGGAAAAGCTGATCCGAGAGCGGCTGGGCGAGGCCTTCCCTCGCCACGGCGTTTACGGCGAAGAGGGAACGCGCGAGCGGCTGAACGCGGAGTTTCGCTGGTATGTGGATCCGCTCGACGGCACCACCAACTTCGCCCACGGCCTGCCGCAATTCTGCGTTTCGTTGGGCCTGGAAAAAAGACCGGCGAGCATGCAAGCGAACCAGGACGGAACCCTTGTGGCCGCTGTCATCTACGATCCCATGCGCGACGAGCTCTTTACCGCCGAACGCGCAAAGGGCGCGTGGCTGAACGGGAAGCCGATCCACGTATCGCGCGCGCCAGAGCTGGCCGAGTCGCTTTTGGCCACCGGATTTCCCAGCCGCAAGCGCCACGATAGTCCGAACGTCCACTTCTATCACGAGCTCACATTGCGCTCCCACGGACTGCGCCGGGCAGGTTCAGCCGCGCTCGACCTGGCCTCGGTTGCCGCAGGCCGCATGGACGGTTTCTGGGAGTTCAACCTGAACCCCTGGGACACAGCGGCTGGAATTCTGTTGATTGAAGAGGCCGGGGGCCGCGTGACTGATTTTTCCGGCGGCCACTTCAAGCTCGACAGCCGCGAGGTACTGGCCTCGAACGGACTCATTCACGCCGAGCTGGTTGGGCTATTCAGCGACATGTTTGCCGGCCGCAACCTGGCGCCCATCCCCACGCCGCAGGAATTCGCTCAGCGGCGCGCGGAAAGAGCCAGATGAGCGCGGCCCGGTTCGGGACTGGATAATCGAAGGTGCGGGATGATTCTTCGGATTCCCGCATGGCAAAACCAGGGGCCCCAAGGGTGAGTCAGCCTTTGGGGTCCTGTGCTACTATCAGCGTCGAGAGTTTCCGTTCCCTGGAGAATTCAGAGATGGCATACATCATTGCAGAACCCTGTATCGGCACCAAGGACACCGCCTGCGTAGACGCCTGTCCCGTCGATTGCATCCACCCCAAGAAGGACGAAGACGGCTTCGCCGAGACTGACCAGTTGTTCATCGACCCGGTTGAGTGCATCGACTGCGGTGCGTGCGTCCCGGCATGCCCGGTCTCGGCCATCTTTGCCCAGGACGATCTACCGGAAAAGTGGGCGCATTTTGCCGAGAAGAACGCGGCACACTTCGGCCGTTAAGCTGCCTGGCAATCCACTTGCAGTTGAGTTCGTCAGAACGCGCGTCCCGGCCAGCGGGATGCGCGTTTGTTTCTGCGCACCGAGGGGTGCCTCTGAAACTGCTGATTGGAGAGAAGCCTACTGAAGGCGGCTGTCCATCTCGTCCGAAGCCGATGTCGGACGGAATCCCACGAGGGATTCGCCGCCGCCCCTGATGGCAAACCGCCCCTTCTCGATCTCGACAAAATCGACGCTGTCGCCTGTCTTTAATCCAAGTTCTTTGCGTACGTGAGACGGTAGTGTAATGCGGCCGTTGAAGGTGACCACTGCGGTAGGCATTTGGAACCTCTGACCCTATTGTAGCCCGTGCCGGGTTGCGGCCGCCAGTGCGAAGATAGTAAACGCATGAGCGTGCTGACCTCAGAAGCCGTGGTTCTGCGCACCTGGCCGGTGCATGAAGCCGACCTGATCGTGAGCTTTTTCACCCGCGATTACGGCCGCGTCAAGGGCGTCGCCAAGTCCGCGCTCAGGAGCCGCAAGCGCTTTGGCGGTGCACTGGAGCCCATGACTGTGGCCCGCGCCTGGTTTGCTGAACGCGCTGGGCAGGAGTTGGTGCGGCTTGACCAGCTGGAAATTATCCGCTCGCCGCTTTCCGCGCCGATCGACCATGCCCGCATGGCAGTGTTGAGCTTTTTTGCCGAAGTGCTCGACGAAGCCCTGCCCGAGCACGATCCCCAGGAGACGGTCTTCCGCCTGCTGCTGGCGGTGCTGGAACAGACTACGGCTGTCGAGTCCGACCCTGCGCACTCCGACCCTAAACTCTCCAACACGGCCCAGCCATGGATGGCGCTGACCTACTTTTCGCTGTGGATGACGCGCCTGATGGGCCTGCTGCCCGACATTGCCCATTGCACGGCCTGCGGCGAAGCACTGCAGCCCGGCGAAACCAGCTTCAATACTCTTGGAGATGGACTTTTCTGCGCTCTGCATCGGAACGGCAATGCGAGCCCACTCTCAGCGGATTCCTGGCAACTGGCGCAGCGCATGCTGCGGGCGCCGGCAACGGCCTTTGCCGCCGAGCCCTGGCCACGGCGGCGCGCGCAAGACCTGCGCCGATTTACCCTACAGGCCCTGGAGCGCCACCTTGAGCGCAAGCTGCGCTCGGCCGAGGCGCTGGGACGGCTGGGAGGGTGAAATCACGCGGATTTCAGGCCAATCTCGAGGACAGTCAAAGATCGCTTGGTAATGGATGGCGTAAAATCCAAATATGAATAGTCCGCAGCGAATGACGGCTATTATCGAACGCGAAGACGACGGCTTTGTCGCCTTTTGCCCCGAGTTGGATATCGCAAGCCAGGGCGCCACAATTAAGGAGGCGCGCGCCAACCTCGTCGAAGCCTTGACGCTCTTTTTCGAGAGCGCCTCTTCCTCCGAAGTTGCACGCCGGCTGCACAGCGAGGTCTTCATTACCCAGGTTGAGGTGCCGGTTGGGTAAGCTGAGAGTCCGATTCTCAAAATGGGTACAACCTGAGACGCCTTCCCGACTCTTGAAAACGAGGGCTTGCGCGTCTCAGAGTCCAGTCTCAAAATGATATGAACCCGGTGTCTCACTTGGCGGCACTACAGCAGTCTGCCTGCAAATACCTTGCTTGGCACGCATTGCAGATCTTGCACGTAATATCGAATCGGTGCACACTGGCAACATGAGAATCACCGTCAATCTCGCCGAAGACGCCCGCCAGTTCGCCGAGATCTACGCTCGCGCCAACGGCCTCACTCTCGGCGATGCCATCACCGAACTGATTCGCAAAAGCAACTAGGCGGCATCGGGCGAATCGGAAACGCTCAGGTTTGGCCGTACAGCTTCCGGTTTTCCGACCTTCCCGCCGAAGGGACGCGTCATCACGACGGAAATGGTGAAAGAGGCTTTGGAAGACTGCATCTGAAAGTCTGTCCCGACGCGACGCCTACACCGCCAACGTCCTCACGCTCGCCTGAAAGCTGTCAACGCTCTCCAGCCCGGCTGATAAAATTGCCTCAGTCCCGACGAGAGAGAGTCCAGAGTGCCTTCTGCCAATGTTCTGCCGTCCGCGGCTCTGTCCAGTTCCAACCCCGCCGCGCTCACCTTTCAGGAGCTTTTGTTCCGCTTGCAGAGTTTTTGGGCGGCGCGCGGCTGTGTAATTCAGCAGCCATTCGACGTCGAGGTTGGCGCGGGAACCATGGCGCCGGAGACCTTTCTGCGCGTGCAGGGACCCGAGCCGTATCGTGTGGCCTATGCGCAGCCTTCGCGCCGGCCGGCCGACGGGCGCTACGGCGAAAATCCCAACCGGCTCTTCAGGCATACGCAGTTTCAGCTCATTCTCAAGCCCCCGCCGGTCAATGTTCAGGAACTCTATCTGGAGTCGCTGGAGGCGATCGGGATCGACCTGACCAAGCACGACATCAAGTTTGAAGAGGATAACTGGGAAGGCCCCACCGTCGGCGCATGGGGCGTTGGCTGGCAGGTGCAGTTTGATGGCCAGGAGATAACTCAGTTCACTTACTTCCAGCAATGCGGCGGCCTCGACCTGGATCCGATCTGCGCCGAACTGACTTATGGCCTCGAACGCATTGCGCAGGTAGTGCAGGAACTGGACTCGATCTACGACATTGTATGGGCGCGCGATCCGGATACTGGCGCGGAAGTGACTTATGGCGATGTCCGCCACACCGAGGAATTGCAGTATTCGGTGTATAACTTCGAGTTAGCCGATGTGGAGAAGCTGTGGGCGCATTTCAATCTCTATGAAGCGGAGGCGCAGGCGCTGCTGGCCGAGGGCAACGCGCTCTTCGCTAGAGAGGGCGCGACTGCCGCGGAGAAGCATCGTTTCGCGCTGCTGCCGACTTATGAGCTGGCGCTGAAATGTTCGCACCTCTTTAATCTTCTCGATGCGCGCGGAGCCATCAGCGTCACCGAGCGGGTAGGCATGATTGCCCGCATTCGCGCGCTTGCCGTGGGCGCGGCGAAGATTTATGCAATGCAGCAAGTCGGCTCTTAGCTTTTAGCTGCCAGCTTTTAGCTTGTCTTACTTGGATTTGCGTAACGGCTTTACTGAGAACTGCATAAGTAATGTCCGGACAAACGCGCCGTAGGCGCAAAGTTGGTTAGCCCCACGCTTCAGCGCGGGGAAAGGGGATCCCACAAGTTCGTTACGGAGTCCCGTAGGGATGGCGCAAGGACATTGTTTATGCAGGAACCAATACCCGGGGGATGAATAGGCTGAGAGCTGAAAGCTAAAGGCTGAAAGCTAGCGTAACCCTGACGGAAGAAAGAAACATAAAGCTATGGCGGATTTCTTGTTGGAGATTGGGCTGGAAGAAGTTCCCGCCCGCATGATAGCCGGAGCCGAGGCCGAGTTAGGCCGCAGAGTCAACGATCTGCTAACTCGCGAGCGTCTGCTCGGTCCCGCGGCCAAGCTCACGACTTACTCGACGCCGCGGCGATTGGCTGTGCTGGTTGAGGACGTGTTGCCCACCCAGGCGGATACGGAAGAGCGGCTGACCGGCCCATCCTGGAAGGTTGCCTTCAAGGACGGCGCGCCGACGGCCGCCGCGCAAGCCTTTGCGAAGAAGGCCGGCGTGGCTGTCGACGCTCTTGAAAAGGTAACTAACGCCAAGGGTGAGTATGTAGGAGCCACCGTAAGGCGCCAAGGCCGCGCGGCAGCGGAGTTGCTGGCTGCCGAACTCCCCAAGGAAGTGCTGGGCCTCTACTGGGCCAAGAATATGTACTGGCGCGCCGGAAAGCCGGAGCGATTCGTAAGGCCGGTGCGCTGGGTCGTTGCAGTGATGGATTCGGCTATCGTCCCTCTGGAGATTGCCGGAATCGCTGCCGGGAATGCAAGCCGTGGCCATCGTGTGCTGCACGGCGAAGCGCCTGTGTTAATCGACGCGGCCAGGAACTACTCGGAAAGGCTGCGCGCGGCAAGCGTGGTGGCCGATGTGGCCGAACGCAGGCACTCGATCCGCAAAGCGCTGGACGCGGCCACACGCACGATTGCGGGCGCGCGCTGGCGTGAAGACGAGCCGCTCATCGAGACAGTGGTCCATCTCACCGAGTGGCCCACTGTGGTGCTGGGCAGCTTTGAGCCCGAATATCTGACGCTGCCTGAAGAGGTGCTGGTCACGGTGATGCGCGACCACCAGAAGTACTTCGCCATCGAGAGTGCGGAAGGCAGGCTCGCCCCGCATTTTCTGGCAGTACTCAATATCGAAGTTGACGATGAAGGCCGCGCGAATATTGTTCGTGGCAACGAGCGGGTGCTGCGGGCGAGGTTCAAGGACGCGCGATTCTTCTGGGATTTCGATCAGAAGACGCCGCTCGTCGATCGCGTCGAAAGCCTGAAGAACGTAACCTTCCAGAAAGAACTGGGCAGCTATCACTGGAAGACGGAAGCCAACCTGGCGGTAATGCGGGAACTGGCAGCCGTGGTGAAGGATGCGGGCGTTCCCTTCGACGAGGCTGCTCTCTTGAAGGCCGTCGAGTTAGCCAAAACCGACCTCACCACCGAGTTAGTCAAGGAGTTCACCGAGTTACAGGGAGTTATCGGCGGCCTTTACGCACGGGCGCAAGGATTGGGTGAGCGGGCTGCGCTTGCTATCTATGAGCAGTACACGCCGGCATCGACGGAAGACGAGATTCCGCCGTCGATCGAAGGTCAGCTACTTGGGCTTGCCGATCGAATTCAG
>Ga0326727_10002413_pt1 | contig 63941 bp, 55 predicted proteins | sample MB2enrmetagenome_FD_207643 | JGI IMG/M metagenome (GOLD analysis project Ga0326727, IMG submission 207643) | Lab enriched peat soil microbial communities from McLean, Ithaca, NY, United States - MB29MY | ecosystem: Environmental > Terrestrial > Soil > Wetlands > Peat | place: USA: New York...
CCCAGCATCGTCTTCATCGCCAGCCCCAACAACCCGACCGGGAACCGGATGAGCGAGGAGCGCATCGAGGCGATCCTGGCGAGCGCGGGCGATGCGCTGGTCGTGCTCGACGAGGCGTACATCGACTTCGCCGGTGAGTCGCTCCGGGCGTGGCGTACCCGGTACCCACGGCTGGGCATCCTACGGACGCTGAGCAAGGTGGGGCTCGCAGCGCTGCGCATCGGCTGGCTCGAGGCTGACGAGGCGCTGGTCCGGGAGGTCGACAAGGTGCGGCAGCCTTTCAACGTGAGTGCGACGAGTCAGGCGATGGCGGCCGCCGTACTCGCGGAGGCGTGGGACGACGTGCGCGAGCACGTGGCTGGGGTGGTTCGCGAGCGAGACCGGGTCGTCGGCGCGCTCCGCGAGCTTGTCGGGTTCGAGGTGCCCCCGAGCCACGCGAACTTCCTGTGGATCGGCACGCCGCGGCCCGCCGCGGAGCTCCAGGCAGCGCTCCTCGCGCAGGGGGTTCTCGTGCGTAGCTTCCACTCGGCCGGTGGGCGTCTCGCGAGCCGCCTCCGGGTGACCATTGGCACGCCGGAGCAGAACGACATACTGCTCGAGACCCTGCGAGCAGGCAGCGGATGAGGCGTTCCAGGCGTAGTTTCGGCGTACTGGCTGTCCTCGTCCCAACGTGCCTCGGGTGCGTCCATCTGCCGGTGGTTGAGCGAGCGTACGGGGGCAACGTGGTCGATGGTCACTACGTCTCGCCCGAGGCCTACGCTGCCTTCCTGCGAGGAGCGATGGCCGAGGCCGCGAGCCATCCGGCGGACGCGCTCCGGGAGTACGCCGAGGCGGCGGCGCAGGACCCCGCCAGCCCCGAGCCATGGACCCGCATCGCCCAGGTCCACTGCACGACGGGCGGACGCGAAGGAGCGGCCGAAGGAGAGCTCGCCATCGAACACGCCCTCGCGCTCGATCCCCTCTACGCGAGGGCGTGGAGCGTGCGTGCAACCTGCGCGGTGGTTCGGGGCGACACGCTCGCCGAGCGCGCGGCGGCGAGGCGCGCAGCACAGCTCGATCCGCAGGGGGACGGAGCCAACATCCTGCTGGCCCAGGCCGACGACGCGTGGCCTGGACAGGTAGGATTGCGCGAGGCGCTCATCGCGCTGACCGTGACCGCTGCCGAGCCGGTCGCGGCATGGACTGCGCTCGCGTCCTGGGCCGAGGCACACGGCGACGTCGCGCTGTGGACGCGTGCGCTCGTCGAGTTGGCGCGAGTCTCGCCGGCGAAGAGGCCGGCGATCGCCCGCTCAGCAGAAGAGCTTGCTGGGAACGGCAACGTGGGTGAGGCAAGACTGGTGGCCGGGGGCCTGGTCGATGCCAGCGAGGGCCCGTTGCCAGCGGAGCTGGCGCTGGTCGTGCGGCTGGCACTCGACGAGGCCATCGTGCGCCGGGATGTCGACGCCGTTCGCCGGCGCGCGACACGTGGCCGGCTCGCTCTCGACGAGGCGGGAGGTCGCGCGCTACTAGGAGGGGAGCGTGCGCTCGCGCACGACCTCGTGGCCGCCGCCGCCATGGCAGATCCGGGGGCGCTCGGCGCACGCCTCGTGCTCGCGGTAGCCGACGGTCGTGATCTGCTCGGGCCGGCCATCGCCCCGCGCCCGACGGACACGCCGGTGTCGCCTGCGGCCCTGGTCGCATTCGGCGCTGCGCTCTTGCACGCCGCGCCCTCCGCCGCACCCCCAGCGATCGCGGCAATTCCTCGCCTACCCCTGCTCGCCGGGGACGACCGGGTCGTCCGTGCCGCCGTGGAGCTGGCATCTTGTGGCGTGCTTGTCTCCGATGTCCTGCCGCCGGACGGTGCCCTGGAGCTGAGCGTAATCCTCGGGCAGGATTCGGTCCGCGCCGCCTCCGACGAGGGCCCACTCGACGCGCGGCACCGCTATTTGGCCGTGGCCCTCGCCCGGCCTAACTCCGCCCGGGCACGCGAGCTGGCCCACCAGTTGCGCGCAGTCGTGGCGACCGATCCCATCGTTGCTGCCGCCTCGGCGCTCGTTCAGCTCGCCGACGGCACACGGATCTCCGCCGACGCTCCGCACGCGTTGCTCGCCCGTAACCCGGCCGATCCGCTCCTGGCAGCGACGGCGTTGCGACTGGCGGAGAAGGTCGGAGACGCTGAGGTCGCGCGTCGTGCGCGCGCTACGCTCGCTGCCCTCACGGCATCGCGGCACAGTTTCTAGCGGTCACCCCTTGGCCAGGGACCCCGCCGCGTGCAGGGCTACGTCGAGGTAGTGGGTCGGCGTCAGCCCCAGCGCGAGCACCAACATGGCGCTGATCAGGAGCGCCGTAGTCACGTAGCCGGAGCGCAGCGGCACAGCGACCGGGGCTCCCGCGGCAGGCTCGCGCATGTACATATAGACTAGGACGCGCAGGTAGTAGTAGGCGCCGACCACGCTGTTGAGCAGGCCGAGGATGGCGAGCCAGTAGAGGCCACTGTCGATCGCGCCGCGGAAGACGAACCATTTGGCGAAGAAGCCAGCCGTTGGCGGTACTCCTGCCAGGGAAACCAGGAAGAGAGAGAATGCCAGCGCCGCCGCGGGGTGACGCTTTCCTAGACCGGAGAGGTCGTCATAGGTGATGGCCTCGCGGCCACGGCTCCCACACAGGATGAGGGCACCGAACGCCCCCGCAGTGGAGGCGGTGTAGGCGAGCATATAGTAGAGCACGCTCGCCCCGCCATCGGTCACGTCCCGCATCATCGTGGTGACTCCCACCAGCGCGTAGCCAGCGTGCGCGATGCTCGAGTACGCAAGCATTCGCTTGACCGACTCCTGCCGCCCCGCGATGAGGTTTGCCACCGTCATCGAGAGGAGCGCCAGCGTCGCCACGACGGGTGGCCACCCGCTGGCCCACGACTTCCACGTCGCGTCGCCAAAGATCAACGTAAGCACCCTGAGCAGAATCGCGAAGGCACCTGCCTTGACGGCCACCGCCATGAACGCCGTCGCCGGTGTGGGCGCCCCCTCATAAGCATCCGGTGTCCAGGAGTGGAACGGCACTGCGCTAACCTTGAAGATGACCCCTACCAGCACCAGAACGGCGCCCACGACCAGCAGCGGGTTGTGCGCCACACCGGTCTGCGCCGCGCTTCCGATAGAGGCGAGGTCCGTGTGCCCCGTCGCGCCGTAGAGGAGGGCGAAGCCGTAGACGAGGATCGCCGCGGCGAAAGATCCGAGCAGGAAGTACTTCAGCGCCCCCTCGGCCGAGCGCGGGCTCGAGCGACGGAAGGCCGTCATCGCGTAGGCGCCGATGCTCATCGTCTCCAGCCCGAGGAACAGCGTCAGGGCATCGCCCGCCGCAGCGAGGACCATGCCGCCGAACGTGGCGAAGAGAATGAGAGTGTAGAACTCGCCGTGGTCGAGGTTGTGCTCCGGCAGGTACCCACCAGCGAGAAGCGCAGCCAAACCGCCGCCGAGGCAGAGGAGCATGTCAAAGAACAGGCTGAAGCGATCGACCAGTAGCCAGGGAGCGAGTGATGCTGCCTCGGGCAGGTTCTCGACGCCATACATCCACACCCCTCCCGCGAACGCAGCGCCCGCGAAGAGGACCATGGCCGAGCCGAGCGCGAGCCCTCCCTGCCGCCGGGAGAAGGACTCCACCATCATCAGCAGGAGGGCGCCGATGCCGACGACGCCGAGCGGGGAGAGCGCGAGGACGATGGGCATGGCTCAGTGCTCTTTCGGGGCTTCGGGCCGACGGGGGGCGAGCTTGATCGGCCCCTCGTAGAATTTCGGCGCGGGGTTGGTCTCGACCCGCGACTCGAAGTCGTCGGCCACTCGTGCTGCTGCGCCCTTGATCTGCGAGAGGAAGATGTTGGGGAACAGCCCGATGACGAAGATCATCATCGTGAGGGGGGCGAGCGAGACGAGCTCGCGCGCGCTGAGGTCGAGGAGGCGCTTGTTCTCTGGGCGAGTGACCGGACCGAAGAACATCTTCTGCACCACCATGAGCATGTAGATGGCGCCGAGCACGACGCCAATAGCGGCGCCCATGGCCTGTACGCCCGCGAAGCGGCCGAGGTGGCTGGAGGTGGCCGTCCCGGTGATGACCATGAACTCGCCGATGAACCCGTTGGTGCCTGGAAGCCCGACGCTGGCCAGCGTGGCCACGACGAACAGCGCAGCGTAGACCGGCATCGGCTTGGCCAGGCCGCCGAACTCGTCGATGTGCCGGGTGTGCCGCCGGTCGTAGATGACTCCGAAGAGGAGGAAGAGCATCCCCGTCGACACTCCGTGGTTGACCATCTGCAATACGCCGCCCTCCACCGAGGCCGCGGTCAGCGCGAAGAGGCCCAGCATGACGTACCCGAGGTGGGCGACCGACGAGTATGCAATGAGGCGCTTCACGTCCTCTTGCTTCCATGCGCACAGGGCGCCGTAGATGATGCCTCCCAGGACGGCGATGCCCGCGAGGTTGGCCGCGAACTCGGCGCTGGCCTCCGGGAACAGCCCCATCGAGAAGCGCAGGTAGCCGTAGGTCCCCATCTTCAACATGACCGCGGCCAGGAGCACCGAGCCAGCGGTGGGCGCCTCCGTGTGCGCGTCCGGCAGCCAGGTGTGGACCGGGAACATCGGCACCTTGATGACGAAGGCCAGTGTGAACGCGGCCCAAAGCCAGACCTGCACGTGGCGTGGCAACATGAGGCGCTGCAGCTCGAAGTAGTCGAAGCTAGGGACGCCATTGTTGGCCTGGGCATACGCGTACGCCACGTAGAGGATGGCGCCGAGCATCAGCACCGAGCCGAAGAACGTGTAGATGAAGAACTTGAGCGCACTGTAGATGCGGTTCGACCCTCCCCATACGCCGATCATGACGTACATGGGGATGAGCATGACCTCCCAGAAAATGTAGAAGAGGAAGAGGTCCAGTGCGAGGAACGACCCCAGCATTCCGCCTTCGAGCAGGAGCAGCGCGAAGCACCAGTCCTTGATGCGCGTCTGGATTGGGCCGAACGACGCGTAGGCGGCGATGGGGGTGATGAACACCGTCAGCATCACGAGCCACAGGGTGATGCCGTCGATGGCGATGTGATAGTGGATGCCGAAACGCGGAATCCAGAGCACGTCCTCGTTGAAGTGGTAGGTGCGCGCCATCGGCACCCGCAGGAGCGGGAGCGCCGCAGCCAGCGTGGCGAACATCACGCCCAGCGTGGTCCAGCGCAGAGTCGCGTGGGCCTGGCGCGGCATGAACAGGATGCCGACGGCGCCGACGATGGGCAGCCACACCAGCCAGCTGAGGAGGTGCCCCGTTTCCGACGGAAGGGGCGACGTGGACGTGGCGGTCGCCGGCCACATGCGCACGATGAAGAGCGCCAGGAGGCCCGCCATCACCGCGAGAGGACCGCGAACGTTCCACCCATGCCGTCGCGGAACCAGTGCGGCGATCCCGGCCGCGGCCACCACTGGGATGGCGCTGTCGAGGAAGTAGGCGGCGGCGACCGCGCCCAGGGCCAGGAAGAAAATGGTCGAGAGCTGCCCCCAGCCGACCACCAGGGGCCCCTCCGGCGGCTGGGAGTCGGGGGTTTCGTGTGCGTCGTGCGTGCCGTGCGAAGTGTCGACGATGGCCATCGGTTGCCTCAGAGGGAGGACGTCGGCTCTTGGGGCCGCGCCACATGGATGGTCTTCGTCCGCACCAGCCCGAACGAGTTACGGACCTCGAGGTTCACGTCCTGCGACTTGCCCGGCTCGACATGGACTTTCAGTGTCGCGCTGTTGCCGAAATCTGGTTTCTCGGGCTTGCCATCTCCGTCGGCGTCCCAGCGGTAGGCGTAGCCGATGCCTGGCGCGGCCGTGAGCGTGTAGTCATCGTTGCCCGCATCGGCGATGGTCGCGTTGGGGTGGGGGACCGAGAAGAACCATCCCGCTGCTGCAAGACCGACCACCATCATCGCGGCGTAGACGTGGACGATGCCGTTCTGGAACACGCGGAGCACGGTGCCCAACGCTGCAACGACTGCCGCCGTGGCGCGCGCCAGGATCCCGTCGACCACCGACTTGTCGAAGGCCGCAGCGGTCTCCGCCAGCGAGTCGACCGCGGCGATCGCCGTGGCGTCATAGAGCTCGTCGATGCGCCACTTGTCGAGCACCAGGCGATAGAGGCCCGGCTGTGACTGCGCCAGCCGCTGCGCAGGCTCCCCTCGCTGCGCGACGTAGACCCACCAGGCGAGGGCCGTGCCGATCGCGAAGGCGCCGAACCCGCCGAGGGCGAGTGGCCACTCCAGGTGCTCGGCCCACGCCGCGTCGTTGTTGTGCGCGAAGAGTACCGCGCGCTCCGTCGCCGACTTGAACACCGGCTCGAGCCAGTGATCCATCGGCCGCTCCCGGAGGATGCCGAAGCCCGGATTGAGCACGCCCGCGAAGAGCGAGAAGGCCGCTAGGATGATGAGCGGCACGGTCATCTGCCAAGGCGACTCGTGGGGAGCGTAACTTGGCGTCGTGAGATCGTCGTGGTGAGCGTGGTCGGCGTCGTCCTGGGCCAGCTCCTGGCGTGAGACGAGCGAAGGTCGCCCGACCGTCCACCCCTTGAAGTCTCCCCAGAACGTCAGGAAGTAGAGCCGGCACATGTAGAAGGCTGTCAGCAATGCTGCGGCGACCGCCATGGTGTAGAGGACGGGGCCGAGCCACTGCGGGGGCGAGTACGTCCCGAGCTTGCGCAGCAGACCGACGCCATCCTCCGGGTTCACTGTGCGGTCGACGAAGGCGCGGTAGAGGATCTCATCCTTCGAGAAGAAGCCGCTGGTGAACGGCAGGCCGATGATCGCCGCCGTGGCCGCCGCGAAGGTCCAGTGGGTGAGCGGGAGCCACTTGCGCAGGCCGCCCATGTTGCGGACGTCCTGCGCCTTGGCATCGTCGTGGATCCTCGCGTGCATCGCGTGGATGACCGACCCCGCACAGAGGAAGAGGCAGGCCTTGAAGAAGGCGTGGGTGAAGACGTGGAAGAAGCCTGCCGTGAACGCGCCCACCCCCACGCCCAGGAACATGAAGCCCAGCTGGCTGATCGTGGAGTAGGCCAGGACCTTCTTGATGTCGTTTTGCACAACGGCGATAGTCGCCGCGAAGAGCGCCGTGCCCGCCCCAACCAGGGCGATCATCATCATGGTGAAGGGCGACAGGACGAACACGAAGGACAGTCGGCAGATGAGGTAGATGCCGGCGGTGACCATCGTCGCTGCGTGGATGAGGGCCGACACCGGCGTGGGGCCGGCCATGGCATCGGGGAGCCACACGTAGAGGGGGATCTGCGCGCTCTTGCCCGTGCACCCGAGCAGCAGCGCCAGACCGATGGCTGTCGCCGCGCTTATGGTGAAGGGCTTGTGCGGCTGGAGGAAGCTCAGGATGCCCTCGTAGTGTCCACCACCCAGTGGCCACACGTGGACCCGGAACGGCTCGCCAGGATGCACCAGGCTGGTCGCCCCGTTGGCGATTCCATTCCAGTCGAGGGCGCCTGTGTACTCGACCAGCAGGAACATCGCACAGATGAGGCCGAAATCGCCGATGCGGTTGGCGATGAACGCCTTCTTGCCCGCCGCCGCGTTGGCAGGGGTCTCGTACCAGAAGCCGATGAGCAGATACGAGCAGAGGCCCACACCCTCCCAGCCGACGAAGAGCAGGGGCAGGTTGTCCCCCAGGATGAGGACGAGCATCGAGAACACGAAGAGGTTTAGATACGCGAAGAAACGCGCGTAGCTCTTGTCGTTCTCCATGTACGACGTCGCGTACAGGTGAATGAGGAAGCCAACACCAGTGACGACGAGCATCATCACGCCGCTCAGTTGATCGACGCTGAACTTGACCTCGATGGGGACGATGGCCCCCTCGTGGCCGCCGGTCGTGTGCATCCACTCCCAGGCGTTCCACACCAGCCTTACGTGCGCGCCCTTCTCCGTCTCCGAGAGCTGCGACAGGCTGATGAAGGCGACGACCGAGGCAAGGAAGCTCACGCCCACCGCTCCGAGCGCCATCAGCCGGACGGCCTGCTTGCCGAGGCGGTTGCCCCAGATGCCGTTGACGAAGGCGCCGAGCAGCGGCATCCCCAGGATGACCGCGATGAGGAGGTAGTCGTTCGGCGGCGGAAGCAGCGAGAGCATGCGCGAGTCCTCAGTTCTTGAGCAAGTCGGCCTCGTCGGACCGGACGGTGCGGCGCAGGCGGTAGAAGGCGAGGACGATGGCGAGCCCGACGGCGACCTCTGCGGCCTCGGCGGCAATGACGAAGAAAGCGAACACCTGGCCCGTGTGGCTCTGCCCGGAATAGGTCTGCGCGGCGTCGTGGGCCAGCCGCGACCGGTTGAACGCCACCAGCGCGAGGTTTGCCGCGTTGAGCATGACTTCGATGCTCATGAGCGTGACCAGCACGTTGCGGCGGACCAGGAACCCGATCCCGCCTGTGACGAAGAGCAGGGCGCTGAGGATGACGTAGTGCTCGACAGGGATCACGACGCGCTCTCCTTGAGTGGGGTCGTCGATGCCGCACCCCGCAGCGGGGCCTCTACTCGGGTCTCTTCCGGCTCGGGCAGGTGGATCTCATGGCTGAACACACCCGACGTCAGCTCCGGGAGCTCGCGCACGGCCTCCTTCGGGAACGGGCTGCGCGCTACGTCGAGCTCGCTCCTGGACATCGACGCCTGGCCCTGGCGTCCCCGCGCGACCGCGAGGGCGCCCACCACCGCTACGATGAGCAGACCGCTCGACAGCTCGAAGGGGACCAGCGCGTCGGCGAAGAGCGCGCTCCCGAAGGCATCGATCCCACCGAAGCTCGCATCGGGCTGCGGCATGGGCAGCTCGCGGTGAGCCTCCATCGCTACTGCAACCACGCGCCAGAGAGCCGCGATGCTGGCCAGCGCGAAGAGCGCTCCGCCGAAGATCCGCACGACGATGCCTCGACGGTCGCTCGGCGTGGCGGCGCTGGGGCCGAGGAGCATGATGACGAAGAGGAAGAGCACCACGATGGCCCCCGCGTAGACGATCAGCTGGATCGCCGCGAGGAACTGGGCGTGTAGTGCGAGGAACAGGCCTGCGATGCTCAGGATGAGCAGCAGCAGGCCCATGGCGCCGCGGATGGGGTTCTTGGAGACGACCACTCCCGCCGCGCCGCCGAGCGCCAGCAGCGCGAGGCCGTAGAAGTAGATGGTGCCGAGCGTGTTCATCTCCAGGGCTCCACGTTGAGCGTCGCCTGCGCACGCGTGCGCTCGCCGCGCACGTACTGTTCGAGCTCCGGGCGGAACTTCTGGATGAACGCGAGCGCCGGCATGGCCGTCCCCTCTCCGAACGCGCAGATGGTGTTGCCCATGATGCCGTTCGCGATGTCGTGCAGACCGTCGAGCTCCTCCTGCGTGGCCTTGCCGTCGAGCAGCTTGGTGGTGACCCGGAGCAGCCAGGCACTGCCCTCCCGACACGGCGTGCACTGCCCGCACGACTCGTGCCGGTAGAACTGCATCAGGTTCTGGAAGCACCACACGGGGTCGGTCCCCTCGGCGATGACGGTGACGCAGCAGGTGCCGAGCATCGTCCCACATAGGCGCATGGTCTCGACGCCGAGCGGCACGTCGAACACGCTCTTTCCGTCGTAGGGGTGCAGCGGTGACTTGGGGTCGGGGGCGCTGACACGCTCCTCGGGGCGCAGGATGGGGGTGGACGAGCCGCCCGGGATCGCGCAGAGGACGCCGCGGTCGCCCTGTACACCGCCGCCGATTTCGTAGATGAGCTCGTTGAGCGTGGGGCCGACCGCGAGCTCCACGACAGCGCCCTTCTTGACGTTGCCGTTGACGCCGTAGAGGCGGATACCGCCGTCCCCGATGGCGTGGAGCGCCGAGAGCTTGCTGAACTCCTCGCACCCCATCCCGAAAGCAGTGGGGACGACGGCGATGGTCTCCAGGTTGTTCACGGTCGTGGGGCAGCCGAAGGCGCCCGCGTTGGCGGGGAAGGGGGGCTTCATGCGCGGCTCGCCCCGCCGGCCCTCGATCGAGTTGAGCATCGAGGTCTCCTCGCCGCAGATGTACGCGCCAGCGCCGGAGTGCACGTAGACCTCGATGGGGTAGTCCTTCCCGAAGGGCGTCTTGCCCAGGTAGCCCTTGGCCTTCGCCTCCTTGATGGCACCCTCGAGCCGCGCCTTGGACAGGTGCAGCTCGTCGCGCACGTAGATGTAGGCGACGTGCGCGCCGATGCCGTAGCAGGCGATGATGCAACCCTCCACGCACGCGTGGGGGTTCAGCTCCATGATGGTCCGGTCCTTGTGCGTACCCGGCTCGCCCTCGTCGGCGTTGACGACGAGGTAATGCGGCTTCGCGCCGACGGTCTTGGGCATGAAGCTCCACTTCACGCCCATCGGGAAGCCTGCGCCTCCGCGTCCGCGGATGTTGGCCTTCTTGGCCTCGTCGACCGTCTGCTCGCGCGTCATCGTCGTGAGCACCCGCCGGGCGACCTTGTACCCGTCGAGGTCGCGCTCGTACGTCGCCAGAGTCCATCCTTCGGGCTTGCCGTACGTACGCGTCAGGTAGTCCGTCCGCTTGAGCATCGATCTGGCTCCGCCTGTCAGCTCTCGGTCAGCTCTTTGAGGATCTCGTCGACACGTTCGCGCGTGAGGTTTTCGTAATAGTCCTTGTCGACCTGCATCATTGGCGCGGTGCCGCAGCTGGCCAGGCACTCGGCGGTGCGCAGCGTGATCTTGCCGTCCGGCGTGGTCTCCCCGCAGCGGATGCCGAGCCGCTTCTCGCAGTGCTCGATAACGCTGTAGGCGCCGCGCAGGGCGCACGGCAGCGTACGGCACACCCACACCTGGTGCTTGCCGACAGGGTGCTGGTTGTAGAGCGTGTAGAAGGTGACGACGCCCTTCACGTGCGCCGTCGGTACATCGAGCCGCTGCGAGACGAACTCGATGACGTCGTCGCTGATGTACCCCTCCTGCTCCTGACACAGGTGGAGCAAAGGAAGCGTGACGGCCATCCTGGTCGGATACCGCGGGAGGATCTCTTGAAGCTTGCGCTCGCGGTCGGGGCTCAAAGCGAAGGGCATCGCGGGGCGGTCCTCGAGCCCGCACCAGATGTGCGGGCGTGATGTGGCTCGTGCCATCTCGCGGAAAAAAGCGCGAAATTGGCAGAAACCGGGGCGGAAAGTAGTGGCGAGCATGCACGGAAGTCAAGCCATGCCACACGGCGTCGCCCAAGATGCGTGGCGCGTCTTATTCGCTTGAGGGGTACGATCGCGAGCCGTATCCTCCGGCCCGCGAGGTGCGTGATTGTTCTGCCCGAACTGTGGCACCAAAAACGCCGATACGGCGCAGCAGTGCACGAAGTGCAACTTCCAGATGAAGGGAGCTGCCGCGCCCAAGTTCAAGGGCACGATGCTGATGATGAATCAGCAGGCAGCGGGAGCTCCCGCAGCACCGGCTCCTCCGGCAGCACCGGCGCCGCCCGGTGGCAACGCGCCACGGCCGCCCGGAGCATCTCCGGGTGCGGCCGGTCCGCCTAGCAAGCTGAAGGGAACCATGGTCGGGGTGGCTCCCCCCGTCGCCGGTGGCGGCGCCGCTCCCTCCCCGGTCGCCGTGCCTCCCGCCGCTGCCGTTCGTGTACCGACTCCGGCACCCGCCTTCGCGCCTGCCCCTGCGGCGTCACCACGCGTGCCCACGCCCGGACCTGCATTCGCGCCTCAGCAGCCCGTCGCCCCTCCCCCCCAGGTCGCCGCCCCGCCCACGAACTCGATGAGCGATCCGCAGGCTGCCTTCAATCCCCCCATGGCCCAGCAGGGCGGAGTCAACCCCCTCGGCGGGACGATGGCCGCAGACGTAGGGGCCTTCGCCGCAGCCTTCCCGATGGGCGCGCCACCCCCGCCCGGTGCACCCCCGCCTGGTCCGGCGCCTGCTCCCGGCGGCTTCGGAGTCCCCAACCAGCAGATCGGCGCCCAGACGACCGCCGTTCCCGCGATGAGCGACTACGGCCAGCAGCCTGGCGCTCCGCAGAACTACGGTCAGCCACAGCCGGCACCGGTGAATCCATACGGTGCACCGCCGCCGGGCTACAATGATCCACAGGCCTACGCCCAGCAGCAGCAACAGCAGCCGTATGGCCAGCCCCAACAGCAGCAACCGCAGCAGCAGCCCTATGGCCAGCCACCTCCGCAGCAGCCATACGGGCAACCGCCGCCCAACTACGGCGGTCCGCCGCAGCAGGATCCCTACGGGCAGCAACAGCAGCAACAGCCACCAGGAGGCTACGGCGCGCCCCAGCAGCAGATGATGGCGCCTTACAATCAAGGCCCCATGCAGCCTCCCCAGGCCATGGCGGGGACGCTGCAGTCCGCAGGGAACGCTACCGGTCCAACCAAGCGCAACGCGCTGATGACGTTCCTCATCCCGCTCGCGGTGATCATCGGCGGGTCGATCGTGGGCTCCGTCCTCGCAACCCTGGTCACCCCGATCCTCGGGCTCATCTCGACGCTGTGCTTCCTCGCCGGGATGGTGATGTACTTGCTCTCGGCCATCAAGATGGTCAACGAGCTGAAGACCGTCACGCGAAACGCGGCGTTCGCCTGGTGGCCCATCCTCGTGCCCTTCTACAACTACTACTGGCTCTGGTTCATGGTGCCGGCCGAGGTGAAGCGTGCCAAGCAGATGTCCGGGGTACAGGCCCCGCCGCGCGGCATCGTGCTCTACGTATTCCTGTGGCACTTTGCGCTGGCCTCGGATCTCAACGACATGGCGCGCTGAGATCGCTGAACTACGCTTCTGTGCGGGCGCTGCTTGCTCGAGTAGGCCTGGTGGGCCTGGTGGGCGCGTGACCGCCGATGTTCTTCGACGACAACCAGCTCCTCGTCTCCTTCCTCGCGATCGCTGTCACCCTCGGCGCCGCCACCGCGCTCGTCTTCTGGCGCTCACGGGCGCGCCGGCTGTCGCGTCGCTGGGGGACGGTGGTGCTCTTCGTCTGTGCGCTGGCGTCGGTCTTCGCCTGGATGCGTTTCGGGAGCCGGCACACGGTGATGGTCGATGCCGCCGGCGAGACCGCGTCAGACCCACATCGCAAGAAGGTGGAGCAACACCTCAACTTCCACTTCTCCGAGTTCTTCCACTACTACCTCGGCGCCAAGTACTTCCCCGAGCTCGGCTACGAGGGCCTCTACGATTGCACCGCCCTGGCGGACAACGACATCGCCGAGCAGGACCACGTTCGCCCTCGCATCATGGGGTGGGTTCGTGATCTCGACGACGTCCTGACGGACAAGACCTACCAGGTGGCGCTCGGCCACTGCCGCGAGGAGCTGCGCCCGCGCTTCACGGACGCGCGGTGGGCCGCGTTCGAGGCAGACATCCGCGAGCTGCGCAGACTCGGCCCCGACGACATGTGGCCCGGTCTGGTCTACGATGCGGGGTTCAACCCACCGCCGAGCTGGGTTCTCCTGGGCTGCGCGGTCGCCAACGCGATTCCAATCCGACTGGGGGGCACGCCTTCATTCCTTTTGGCCACGGGCCTCGACCTGGCCCTGCTCATCGCGTGCGCCTTCGCGCTGCGCTGGGCGTTCAACGCCCCGGTCGCCGCCGTAGCCGCCGTCTTCTTCGGCGCAACGTTCATCGCCAGCTACGGGTGGAACGGGGGCGCGTTCCTCCGGTACACCTGGCTGACCGCGCTGGTGATTGGCCTCTGCGCCCTGAAGCGAGGGCGGTTTGCGATGGCCGGAGCTTTCCTCGCCGCCTCGGCGTGCGACCGCGTGTTCCCGGCGGGGTTCGCGCTGGGCGCGCTCGTGCCCCTCGCATGGAGTGCCTTCCGCATGCGCTCCACCGAGGACCGGCGGCGCCTCCTGCGCTTCGGGGTGGGGTTTGGCGGGACGGCGCTCGCCCTGGTGCTGCTCAGCGTCGTGGTCTTTGGCCTGCAGGACTGGCGCGTCTTCATGATGCGCATCGGTAGGCACGGCGATGTCTACTTCGTGATGCACATCGGCCTGAAGAAGGTCCTGACGTACCGCGACTGGGTCTACAACAAGAACTTCCACGGGCACGTAGGGCTCAGGGCCTTCCACGACTGGAACCTGCAGCTACGCCAGACCTGGGCGTCCATGCGCTGGCTGTCCATCCCGCTGCAGCTGGTGGTGACGGGAGGGGCCGCGTTCGCCGGGCTGCGCCGGCGCCCGTGGGAGTCGGCGCTGCTCCTCGGCGTGGTGGCGATGTTCTTTTTCAGCTTGCCCGCCAACTACTACTACGTGGTGCTCGCGCTGGTGCCAGCCGTCGTCCTCTACGCGGGGATGACGGCCCCCTCACGCCCGCGCCGCCAGCAGGACTATGCGGTCTTCGTGGCCTTCGTCGGGTTCTGGGTCGCGACCCTGCTCGCCCCGCGCAACTGGAACGACGCCATCATCTACGACTACGTCATCTGCCTTTGCCTGGCGGTGTTCCTGTGCGTCTGGACCGCCGTGTGGGCGGGCCACACGTGGACGCTGCTGCGACGCGGTGTGGCGGCGCGCCCCGCGGCACGCGTGGCCGAAGAGGCGCCCATCGGCGGGTGAGGGGGCTCAGTAGCGCGGGACCGACGGATCCACGTCACGTGACCACGCTTCGATGCCACCCTCGAGGTTGTATACGTTCGTGAAACCTTGGCCCAACAGCTCCTCCGCGGCGCGGCGGCTACGCGTGCCGTGGTGGCAGTGGAAGGCCACGGGCGTGTCCTTCTTCAGACCCAACAGGTACTCTTGGCCCGCGGCGTCGAGCTTGCGCGCCTGCGCGATCGACGCGCGTGCGCGCTCGTCGTCGGGGCGGACGTCGAAAAGCTCCACCTTGCCCGCGTCGAGCAGCGCCTTGAGGGCACGAGGGTCGATGGGCTTCACTCGGGGCGGCTCGTTGGGGTTGTCGATCTTGAACGCCGTGCCCTTCGGGCCCTCGACGAAATCGATGCTGATGCCGTCTGCCCGCGCTGCTGACGCGCGGCCCACGTGCAGCACGACACCGCCGGAGGACACGGCGAGGTCCCCCTCCTCCTTGGGGCCAAAGTGCAGGTCGTACTGGAAGCGGGGATCGATCTCGAGGCGCAGCACGTCGTCGCCCGCGTCGGCCAGGGCGTCTTGGAAAGCCCTGGCGGCCGCCGCGGTGATGGTGACGTGCGGGGGGCGCACCTCTTTGGGGGCGACGCCGAGGACCTTGGACAGCTCGCCCTGTGCGTGCATCTCCTTGACGATGTCGCAGCCGCCGACGAACTGTCCCTCGACGTAGAGCTGGGGGAAGGTCGGCCAGCTCGAGAACTCCTTCATCCCCTCGCGGATGGCCGGGTCCTCGAGGATGTTCACCGTCTCGTACTCAACAGTGAACTGGTTGAGGATGCCGACGACGGTCGCGGAGAACCCGCACGCCGGGAAGTGGCGGTTGCCCTTCATGAAGAGGACGACTCTTCGGGAGCGAACCAGCCTGTCGAGCTCGGCACGGCGGTCTTCGGTCAGCGGCATCCTGACTTCCTGGCACGGAGGGCGTCGGTTCTCAACCCCCCCCACGGCGTCTAGTCCGGCCTCGGGGACGAGGGGCCGGGCACGTCCGCGCCGCGAACATCACACGTTGAAGCGGAAGTGCATCACGTCGCCGTCACGCACCACGTACTCCTTGCCCTCGATGGCCAGCTTGCCCGCGTCGCGGGCCTTGGACTCGCCGCCGAACTTGACGAAGTCCTCCCACCAGATGACCTCGGCCTTGATGAAGCCCTTCTCGAAGTCCGTGTGGATGACGCCAGCAGCCCCGGGCGCCCTGGTCCCCCTGCGGATGGTCCAGGCGCGCACCTCGGTCTTGCCCGCGGTGAAGTACGTGATGAGGCCCAGCAGCTCGAACCCGGTGCGGATGACCTTGTTCAGGCCCGGCTCGGTCAGGCCCGCGCTGGCCAGGAACTCGGGGCGGTCGGCCGGGTCGAGCTCGGCGATCTGCGCCTCGAGCGCTGCGCAGATGGGGATGACCGGGGCCTTCTCGGCCTCGGCCAGCTGCTTGAGCGCCCGGTAGTGCGGGTTGGCGTCGGGGTTGGCCAGCGAAGCCTCGTCGACGTTGGCGATGAAGAACGTCGGCTTCGCCGTGAGCAGCTGCATGTCCCGGAAGATGCCGGCGGCCTCGGCGTGCTCGGGGATGGCGAAGCTGCGTGCGGGCTTTCCCTCGTCGAGGTGTTTGGCCAGCGCGTCGCAGATCTCCACGGCGAGCTTGTCGAGCGGATTGTTGGCCTTGATCATCTTGCGGGCCTTGTCCCCGCGCTTCTGGACCGTGTCGAGATCCTTCAGGCAGAGCTCCGTCGTGACGGTCGCGATGTCCGCCACGGGGTCGACCCGGTTCTCGACGTGCACGACGTTGGGGTCCTCGAAGCAGCGCGCCACCTGGACCACGGCGTCGACCTCGCGGATGTGGGCCAGGAACTGGTTGCCCAGGCCCTCCCCCTTGTGCGCCCCGCGGACCAGCCCGGCGATGTCGACGAAGTCGATGGTCGCCGGCACGATGCGGTCGGCGTGGACCACCTCGTCCAGCGCCTTGAGGCGCGGATCGGGCACGGGGACGACGCCCACGTTGGGCTCGATGGTGCAGAAGGGGTAGTTGGCCGCCTCGGCCTTGGCGGACGAGAGGGCGTTGAAGAGCGTCGACTTGCCGACGTTGGGGAGGCCGACGATTCCGATGGACAGACCCATGGCTAGGGGGCGGCACTTAACACGGGACCGCGTCTGGCTCCAGGCTTAGAGGCCCAGCCTGAGGTAATAGTGCCGGAGCATGGTGCTGAAGCGCTGGCTCTGGCTCGCCCTCTTCGTCGCCCTCGGCGGGCTGGCGGCGTGGCTGGCCATGCCCGCACCGCACGTGGACGCAGCGCCGCTCGCCGCCGCGACGCTGAACGGAAAGCCCCTCCCGCTGGACGCAGAGGAGCGCTGCCTCGCGGCGGCCCGCGACGCGGCCCGGCAGTGGCTCGAGCAGCCGGTCGCGATCGTCGTGGAGGGCACGCCGGTCAGCAAGACCCGCGAGCAGCTGGGGGCGCGGGTGGACGCGGCGCACGTCCAGGCGCTGGTAGCGCAGCTGTTCGACGACCACAGCGCGCTGCGGCGGACGCACGCGCGCGAGCACGGCAGCGCCCCGCTCGCGCTGGACGTGCCCCACGCCGTGGACACGACGGCGGCGCTGGGCGCGCTGCTCCAGCTGAAGGACGAGCTGGACGTGCCGCCCATCGACGCGCGCTACGACTTCCGCTCGAAGGAGCTCTCGCCGGACAAGCCGGGCCGCCGCATCGACGCGTGGGCGACGCTGGCGGGCCTCGATCGGGCGCTGGCGCGGGGAGAGGCGAGCGTGGCGGCGACGGTGGAGCCGGTGGCGGCGCACCGGACCGCGGCCCAGCTGGCCGGGGTGTCGACCGACGCCGTGCTGGGCTGGTTCGAGACCAAGTACGCGCGGGACCAGAAGCACGCTGCGAGGAGCTTCAACCTGGGGCTGGCGGCGTCGAAGCTCGACGGGTACGTGCTGTTGCCGGGCGAGACCTTCGACTTCAACACGGTGGTCGGGCCGCGCAACGAGGCCAACGGCTACAAGGTGGCGCCCGTCATCGCGCAGGGCGAGCTGGTCGACGGCATCGGCGGGGGCACGTGCCAGGTGGCAGGGACGCTGCACGCCGCCGCGTTCTTCGCCGGGCTGGACATCCCGGACCGGCGACCCCACACGCGACCGAGCTTCTACATCAAGATGGGGCTCGACGCGGCGGTGGCCTACCCGACCGTGTCACTCAAGCTCGAGAACCCGATGCCGTTCCCGGTGGTGCTGCACGAGACCGTGCAGAACGGGCTGGTGCGTGCGGAGATCCTGGGACCCAGGCGGACGCGCGACGTGACCTTCGGGCGCCGCATCGACGAGGTCATCCAGTTCCCCGAGCGGGACGTCGAGGACTCGAAGCTGCCCAGGGGCGCGCGCGAGCTGAAGCAGCGGGGCATTCCTGGCTTCAAGGTCACGCGCTGGCGCATCGTGCGCGACGGGCCGTTCGCCCTGCGCGAGCACCACCAGGACTACTACCCCCCGACCGCGCAGATCTGGCGGGTGGGCACGGGGCCGGAGGACCCGAAGTTCGAGGCGCAGGACGACGCGCACCCCGAGTACGTGGCGGACGAGTTCCTGTTCATCTCGCAGGGCGCGAGCGTGAAGGGGCCGCACGGTGGGGACATGGTGGAGTCACGCGTGCCGGGCAAGACCGGGACGTACGGCTGGACGGTGCGCGAGGGCTTCGCCAAGGAGACGCACGGGACGCGGGCAAAGGGGGAGGGTGGGGAGAAAGACGCGGAGGCGCATCAAGGCATCGACTGAGCTCCTGCAGCCACCCTCGCGTCGTGCGTCTCGCCTGCGATCGACAGCCCCGCCAGCACGACCAGCGCGAGAAGGACGGCGCGCGCTACCGCACGTGCGTGGCCGGCGGGACGGAGCACGACGATTTGCGCCTGCGCCCGCAACGGCACCACCGGCACATCCCAGGGAGCCATGGCGTACGCTGCCGCCGGCGTCGCTTCAGCGAGGGACGGACGCGAGGCGCCGTGCGGGACCACGCTCAGATCGAACACGAACGAGCTCCGCGGCGGGTCCGGCGGCGGGGCGTCGCTGTCGGGCCGCCGCAGCAGCGCCGTCGGCTCCTCGTCGTCCGTGTCGACCAGGGTGTCGCGCTCGCGCCAGGCGAGGAGAGAGTGGATCACGAACTCCTTCAGCGTGGCAGGCCGCTGGAGCTGACGCATGCCCCGGTTCCCTTGCAACCACGGATCCACCAGAGGCCACCCACGGTTCCATGGCGCTACCTCGGGGGCGACCGCTCTCGCTGGGGGCGCCCGCCCCGACCCTCCGGGCCGGAGCCCCCGTCGATCTCACTACTGGCTCACCGTCTTGCACGTCCCACCAGCGCAGCTCACCACGTTCGAGTTGCAGCAGTCCGACGTGGTCGCGCAGTTTCCGCCGATGCCCTGGCAGGCCACCGTCCCGGTGTTCACGCACTGGCCCTGGTCGCAGAAGCCCGAGCAGCACTGGAAGCCCTGCGTACAGCCGCCGCTTCCGCCATCACCTGCGTCGCCGCCCGAGTCGCCCCCGGCGCCTGCGTCCGTCGCGGAGCTCCCGGTGGGGATGCACGACGCGAGGGTCCAGAAGCCCCGCATGTTCATCGTGTCCTCCTCCTGACCCTCGAGGAAGAACGCGGGGTGGCTCGGGTCGCCCGTGCCCGGGGTGCCGTCGATGGCGGCGACCCACAGGCGCTTCTGGCCGCAGTCCGGCGTGCCAGTGATCTCGTTGCCCCAGTTGCGCATGCTCGTGAAGACCACCCAGAAGTAGCCGCCGCGCTCGATGGGGTTGAACGTCGGCTCGAACGAGAGATCGTGGTCCGCGGGGTTGGGTGACGAGTCGGTCAGGGTCGTGAGCCGGATGGGCGGCGTGCCCGAGACGCTCTGCATCCAGATCGCGCCCACGTCGACCGTGGTGGCCGCGCACGCGTCGTGGCAGCCGCCCGCGTGGTCGGCCACGTGGAACGTGAGCCAGCTCGAGTCGGGCGAGAAGCTCGGGTACGCCACGGCCTGCTCGCCGCTGGCGAAGGTCGCGCCGCTGGCGAGCTTGAGCGGGTTGACGAACGCCGGCGGCGAGGGCTGGTAGTCGAAGAGGACGAGGTCGCCGACGGTCCACTCGTACCAGACGTTGTTCGACTCGACCGCGGCGAAGTGCTTGCCGTCGGGGGCGAACGCCGGGTGCGCGAGCGTCGCCATTCCCGGGTCGAGCGGGTAGGTCTCGATCCCGCTGTTCGCGTACTCGGTGCCAGTCGCGGTGTCACCCACGTGCATGGGTGCCGTGCCGAACACGGTGGTCGTCCCGTCGGGCGTCACCGCGACGTTGCCGCCGAAGAGGTGCGGTTCGTCGCGGACGACCATCGACGGCAGATCGTAGGAGACCCACGCGCGCGTATCGGTGCTGTCCGTGCTCCCCTCGTTCTCGACCGCGGCCACGAGCGTCGATCCGTCGGCGCTGACCGCGTGGCAGCCCATGCACACGCCGCCGTTGAGCACCTCGGGGGTGGCGCCGGTGCCGGGCTGGATGCGCGACATGTGGCCACCGTTGCTCACCGTCCAGTAGTAGATGGCGCCGCTCAGGCTCGTCGGGACGATGGTCCACGACTCGCTCGCCGAGGCGTAGGCCGTCTGCGTCGTCGCATCCCAGCGGGACAGCTGCACGTTCAGCGGGTCGCCGCCGTTCGAGGCCGTCAGGTGGTCCCAGCTCGCCTGGTCTGCCCGGAGCTGCCCGGGCGCGGGGACGACGTAGTAGCCGTCGTACGTGTAGTTGTTCTCCTGGTAGTGCAGCCGGTACACGTCGCCGGCGTTCGGCGCGGTCCACATCACGAGTGGGGAGGTGAGCCCGAGCGCGAAGACCGTCTTGTCGTACGGGTAGAGCAGCGACGTGACCGCCGGGTCGGAGCCGAGGGTGCCCGCGCCGAGCGCGGCGACGGCCGCGGGGGGGACGCCGGTCCCGACGACGACGTTCTGGATCTGCACGGTGAGGGTGGCCGTGGCGCTGAGGGCCTCGTACACGGCGTGAAGCGTGCCGATGCCCGCAGTGGGGCCGCTCGCGGTGAGGACCACGGGCTGTCCTGGCGTCATGCTGGCGAGATCGGGGCGATCGAACTGGAGGGAGGTCGCCTGGACCGGGATGGTCGAGCCGCTGGAGAGCTTGGCCATCAGCGTGAAGCTGGCAGTCCCGCTCGTCTGCGTCGCATTCAGCGCCACCGTGGCGGTCGCGGGCTGGAAGAAGAGGCTCTGGACCTGGTTGAAGAGGCTTCCGTCGCCGCCGTCGCCGAAGCCGGGCGACGTCACGTCCCCGCCGGCGTCGGTGCCGGGGCCGCCGTCGCTCCCGACGCCGCTGAAGGAGGACTTGCTGCTGCTGCCGCACGCCGCGTAGAGGGCGGCGAGCACGAGGAGGAGCGCGAGCGACCACCTGCGCCGGGATGCGACCGAGCGCCCAAGCCTGTCCGCCATGGCGTGACCTCCGCGGGGAGGGAACTCTCCCGGCCCTCGAAGACTAGCAGAGGCCTCTGGACGTGTGACTTGCACGCCCGGTGTGGAGCTACCATGAGGCCGTGACCGACCGCGGCGAGACCACCTACCCTCACGGCCCCCTCAGCGGCCGCACCGTCGCCCTGTGCGTCACGGGAAGCATCGCCGCCTACAAGTCCGTGGAGCTCGCGCGCCTGCTTGTGAAGGCAGGCGCCAGGGTGCTCCCCGTGATGACGGCGTCGGCGTCGCGGTTCATCGGGCCCCTGACCCTGGCCGGTGTCACGGGCGAGGCCGTCGCGACGGACATGTGGGATGCGTCCTTCGCGGGCGAGATGCACGTGCGCCTCGCCGAGCGCGCCGACCTCGTGGCCGTCGTGCCGGCCACGGCCGACGTCCTCTCGCGCCTGGCGTGTGGGCGCGCGGACGATCTGGTGACCGCGCTCGTGCTGTGCGCGCGGGGCCCGGTGCTGGCGGCGCCGGCGATGCACCCGCGGATGTGGGAGCACCCGGCGACGGCCCGCAACGTCGCCGAGCTGGCGGCGCAGAGGCGGGTGACGCTGGTCGGACCGGTGAGCGGCGAGGTGGCGTCGGGGGAGGTTGGCTTCGGGAGGATGGCCGAGCCGGACGCGATCGCGGCGGCCATCACGATGGCCCTCTCGCCGCGGGACCTGGCGGGCCTGCGCATCGTGGTGACCGCCGGGCCGACGCTGGAAGACGTGGACCCGGTGCGCTTCCTGGGCAACCGCTCGACCGGCAAGATGGGCTTCGCCATCGCCGAGCGCGCGGCGGCGCGCGGAGCAGAGGTGACGCTCGTGGCGGGACCGGTGAGCCTGCCGACGCCGCACGGAGTGAGACGCGTGGACGTGCGCGGCGCGGTGACCATGCGGCAGGCGCTGTGGCAGGCGCTGGGGCTGGACCTCTCGCGGGCGGACGCGCTGGTGATGGCGGCGGCAGTAGCGGACCACCGCCCAGCAGAGATCAGCGCGAGCAAGATCAAGAAGGGCGACGAGCGCGTGACGCTCGAGCTGGTGAAGAACCCGGATCTGCTCGCAGAGGTGGGCGCGGCGCGCGCGGGCAAGCGGCCCGCGCTGGTGGGCTTCGCGGTGGAGACCGAGCGCGGCGAGGCGCTGCTGGCCTACGCGCGGCGCAAGCTGAAGGAGAAGCGGGTGGACCTCATGGTGGCCAACGAGGCGAGCGACTCGTTCGGGCGCGACGACAACGTGGCCACTCTGGTCGGCAGCGACGAGGCCACGCCGCTCCCCGGCATGTCGAAGGCCTCGCTGGCCGACATGGTGCTCGGCCGCGTGCGCTCCCTACTCCAGGGAAAGTAGCTCGCGCAGGACACGAGGCAGGTCCGCGCCGCGGGAGCGCGCGAGGGTCCGCGTCGCGCCGGCGCGCTGGAGGGTGTCGGCCCTGGACTGGGTGGCGACGCCCACGACGAGCACGGGGAGGCTGGCCGTGGGCGCAGCACGGCGGAGCGCGGCCAGCGCGGCTACGGCGTCGAAGCCCCGGGAGGAGGCAGGCAGCACGAGCAACGATGCCCCGCCCGCGCCCGCAGTCACGAGCGCCTCGTAGGGGCCCTCGTGCACCTCGACCACGGCGCCGGGCAGCTTGAGCCCACGCGGCAAGGGCGCGGCCGTCAGGAGGCGCTTGACGGGGAGCGCAGCGAAGGGGGGCAAGGCCCTGCCCTCGCGCTCGCAGAAGTCGCGCACGTCCGCCGCCCGCACGCGGAAGTGGTTGCCGGGGGAGCGGATGGCGAGGAGCCGCCCCTGGCGGATCCAGCCCATGATGGTGCGCGGGTTCAGCTCCCAGAAGCGGGCGAGCTGGGACAGGCGCAGCAGCGTCGTCGTGCTCACCGCCTCGCGCGTCTACTTGTTCGAGAGCCACGCCGCGAGATCCGCGGCAGGATCGAGGGACACCAGCACGGCGTCCACCGAGATGGCCGCCACGCGGGTGCCCTGCGGGGCGACGTGGACCCCATCGGCCGCGCGCCACACGACGACCCGGATGGCCTGCGACGACCGGATGACGGGGCCCTGCGAGAGCTGGACGGCGGGGGCCAGCGGCGTCATCGAGGACTCCGTCGCCTCCGTGGCGAGCTTCGCGCTGGCCTCGTAGGCGGGGACGCCGATGCGCGTCTTCTCGTCGGGCGGATCGGCCAGATCGTCGCCGAGCAGCGACTGCGTCGGCCACCGGTCCATCTCCTCGGTCTGCGTCGAAGTCTGCGCGGTGGCGCTGAGATCGATGGGGCGCGTCTCGCGCTCGGGGAAGGGGAGGGCCTCGGTCTGCGGGGTGACCACGGCGGTGCGCGGGGCGGTCTCCTCGGCGGCCGGCCTGCTGGCGCGGCGTGCCCTCCTGCCCTCGGGCGGGTGAGGCGCCGGGAGCTGATCGGTCGCCATCGACTGCGTGACCTCGTCGGGAGGCCGCGAGATGGAGATGTCGGGGCGCGACTTGCGGCCTGCCCTGCGCCCCTCGAGGGGACGCGGCGCGAAGGGCGACATGGCGCGGGTCGGCGGCCGGGGCGTGGCTCCCTGGGGCTTCGCGGGCGGGGTCGGAGCCTTCGCGGCTGCCGGCGGAGACGATGAGCGGACCGGAGGCGGCGGACGGGACGCCGTCACACGCGGAGTCACGGTGGGCGCCGGCGGTGGCGGCGCGGGGGCGGGCGGCGGAGGAGGAGAGGAGGCCGATGCCGGGGCAGCCGCGGTGGGTGGCAGTGGCGCCGGAGGCGGAGGATTCGCCACGACCGGCGGAGGGGGCCGGGAGGCCGTGGTGGGTGGAGGCGGCGGAGGTGGTGGTGGTGGTGGGGCGCTGGTCGTGGGGCTGATGGTGGAGGCGAGGTCGGCCGCGGCCTTCGCCAGCTCGAGGGCGCGATCGTCTGCCTCGCCCTCGGACGCAGACTCGGCCGCGCGCCGCAGCCACTTGAGCGCCTCGCCGCGATCCCCGCGGGCGTACATGGCCTCGGCCGTGGAGAGCGCCCAGGCCACGTCCTCCGAGTCGTCCTTCTTCGCGGGCGGGATCGGGCCTGCACCCGCGCTCGTCTGGGTCATCCCCTCTCAGCGTCGCGCAGGCGTGCGCGGACGGCAAGGTCTTGTTTCATAAGGGCGTTTCCTGGACGAGCCGGGAGAGGTCGACCGTACGCGGCAGCCGCCCTTCCGCCCGCTCGGGGCGCCCGCCCCCGCGGCCTCCGAGCCGCGCCGCGACGGCCTTCAGCCACGCGCCGCAGTCGAACGACGTCCCGGCCCCCCGCTGCACGACGATCGACCAGTCGCCGTCGTTGCGCTCGTCGGGCGAGGCGCAGAAGGCCACCACGTCGGCGCGGGACGCCAGCCGGCCCGCCAGCGTGCGCAGCATGGGGACGTCGTCCTGCTTGCGCTCGAGCAGGACGGGCGTGGTCCCCGAGGCCGCGGGGGGATGCGCTGCGAGCACTCGCTCGGCGAGCAGCTCGACCAGCTCGCCGCGCGTCGTCGAGAGCATGTCGAGGCGCGCCTTCAGCTCTGCGCGGAGCTTGCCCACGGCGCTGCCCACGTCGAGCATGCCGCACGTCATCTCCCGGGCGAGCTCGCCGAGGACGGCCTCCTTCCGGCGCGCGTCCTCCAGCGCGCGGCGGCCGGCGTGGAACGTGATGCGCCACCCGCCCTTGTAGCGCTCGAGCCCGACCACGCGGACGATCCCGATCTGCCCGGTGCGCGTGCAGTGCGTGCCGCCGCAGGGGGACAGGTCGAAGCCCTCGATCTCGATGACCCGCACGTCGTGGTCGACCTTCGGCGTGCGCCGAAGGGGCATCTTCGCGAGCTCCTCGGGCGACGGGAAGAGCGCGCGCACCGGGACGTCGCTCATCACCAGCGCGTTGACCAGGTCCTCGGCGCGCGCGAGATCGCGCTCGGAGAGGGCGCCCTCGACGTCGATGGTGCAGGCCGTGGCTCCCAGGCGCGACGAGACCGTGTCCGCGCGCGCCGCGTCGACCAGCGCGCGGGAGAGCGCATGCTGGCCGGTGTGCTGCGCCATGTGATCGCGCCGGCGTGCGGCGTCGATGCTGCCCTGGACGACCGCGCCCTCCACGTCGTCGAGGGGCCCGGTCACGAGGTGATGGATGACGCCCGCGTCGTCGACCTGCACGTCGTCGACGCGGAGCTCGCGCGCGCCCACCCGCAGGGTCCCGGTGTCGCCCAGCTGGCCTCCCGACTCCGGGTAGAAGAGCGTTCGGTCGAGCACGACCGTGGGCCTCCCCTCGCGCTCACCCACGCGCGCGGGCGCCTCGAAGGTCGTCGCGAAGGGATCGGCCCAGTAAAGCTTCTCGGTCGCCATGCGCCGGGACAGTGTTAATCTGCCTGGCGATGGAGGTCACGATCAACGGCGCGCGGCGCGAGGTGCCCGAGGGGCTCACGGTCCGCACCCTGGTCCAGCACCTGGGGCTCGACGAGGGGCCGGTGGCGGTCGAGCTGAACCGGGCGATCGTCCCGCGGTCGCGCCACGCCGAGCAGCGCGTGGCGGCGGGCGACGTGATCGAGATCGTTCACTTCGTCGGCGGCGGCTGACGACCGAGCACCCACGCCATCACCGCGTCCACGTCCGGCTTGGTGAACACCGGGCCGTGGGTCTGCGCTTCCTTGATGCCCGCGGCGGCGGCCCCGGCGGTGAAGAAGGCGACGGGGAGGGTGGGGCGCTGCTTGCGCAGGTACGACGCGAGATCGACGCCCGAGCCGTCGGGCAGATCGATGTCGATGATGGCGCACGCCAGCGCCGCAGGGCTGACGGTCCGGGCGGACGTGGCCGAGGGTTCGGCGCGCACGTCGAAGCCGGCGGCCACGAGGCGGACGGTGAGCACGCGGCGCACGACGGGTGAATCGTCGACGAGGAGGACGGTAGGCATGAGACCTGTCCCCCACGCACGGCACTATAGCGCACGGCGCAAGGGTTCGCCGCGTCTGCTACAGTCCGCGGCCTCGATGACAGCTCAGCTGCAGCCGTCCCTGGCCCCGTTCACGCGCGAGCACGTGCGCGCGCTCTACGATCGTCCGCTCTTCGCGCTGCTCGACGAGGCGCGCGTGGTGCATCAGGCCCATCACCCGGAGCAGCAGGTCCAGCTCTGCACCCTGCTCAGCGTCAAGACCGGTGGCTGCCCGGAGGACTGCGCCTACTGCCCGCAGTCGAGCCACCACTCCACCGACGTGGGGCCGGAGAAGATGCTCGACGTGGACGAGGTGCTCGAGGCGGCGCGGCGCGCCAGGGACGGCGGGTCGACGCGCTTCTGCATGGGGGCGGCGTGGCGCGAGGTGAAGGACGGGCCGGCCTTCGAGCGCGTGCTCTCCATGGTGCGCGGCGTGAAGGAGCTCGGTCTCGAGGCGTGCGTGACGCTGGGCATGCTGACCGAGTCGCAGGCGCAGCGCCTCAAGGACGCGGGCCTCGACGCGTACAACCACAACCTCGACACCAGCCGCGAGAACTACCGCTCCATCATCACGACGCGCACCTACGACGATCGCCTGCGGACGCTACGCAACGTGCGCGCGGCGGGCATCACGGTGTGCTCGGGTGGCATCATCGGCATGGGCGAGAGCGTGGACGATCGCTGCGAGATGCTGCGGACGCTCGCCAACCTCGAGCCGCAGCCGGAGAGCGTCCCCATCAACACCCTCGTGCGCGTCGCCGGGACGCCCCTCGAGAACCTGCCCGCCGTGGACCCGCTCGACCTCGTGCGCATGATCGCCGTCGCCCGCATCCTGATGCCGCGGGCACGCGTGCGCCTCAGCGCGGGGCGGACCGAGCTGTCGCGCGAAGCGCAGCTGCTGGCGATGTACGCCGGGGCGAACTCGATCTTCTACGGGGAGCGGCTGCTGACCACGCCGAACCCCGAGGCCGACGAGGACCGCGCGCTGCTGCGCGACGCCGGCCTGGAGGCGATGGCGCCGGCGGAGTGAGGCCCCCACGCAACTTCCCGCCACGCCGACCGATGGGGGAGACGTGGAAGGGGAAGGCGGGAAGGCGGGAGGCGCTGCGGACGGGTTTCACCGCCTTTCGGTGAACCACGTGGCCCCCGGGGTCGCGGGATCCACGGCCGGGGACGAGCGCGTGCCTGCCGGGGACGAGCGCGTGCCCTCCGGGGACGAGCGCGTGCCCTCCGGGGACGAGCGCGTGCCTGCCGGGGACGAGCGCGTGCCTGCCGGGGACGAGCGCGTGCCCTCCGGGGACGAGCGCGTGCCTGCCGGGGACGAGCGCGTGCCTGCCGGGGACGAGCGCGTGCCTGCCGGGGACGAGCGCGTGCCCGCCGGGGACGAGCGCGTGCCCGCCGGGTACGAGCGCGTGCCCGCTGGCTGCGCCGTCGAAGCCAGCGGCTTCACCCGCGACCCCGGCGGCCTCGCGCGCGACCTCCGCGGAGACGCGCTCGACCCCGACCAGCACTCGGGCGGCCCCGGCGGCCTCCGGAACGCACGTGATTTCAACGACTTCGACGGCGGAGGTGAAAAAAGATCCGAAATCGACATCCCGGCTTCTGCAAATCGCCAGGTCGGTACCTCTACTCAATAAGGGGCGATGAAGCAGGCCAGCGAGGCCCGCCCGCCGCTCCCTGGCAGCGACCGACGCCCATCCGGGGCGAGCGGCACCCGTCTGCCCGTGACCCGAGACCGAGACGAGATCCATCATCATGAGTCCCTCCAAGACCCCCAAGAACTCGAAGAACACCAAGTCCACCACCACCCCGGTCGTCGCCGCCGTCCCGGCGACGCCGGCTCCGCCCCCGACGCCGAACCCCGCCGATCCGAACGCGGCGTTCGCCGCGCTCGTGCAGCAGGCCATCACGCAGCTCGACGCCATCGAGGCGACGCTCGGCAACGATCCGCCGCTGACGGCCACCGAGAAGCGGCACGCCGCGCGGATGCGCAAGGGCGGCACGCCGATCCTCGCGACCATCGCGACGCTCGCCACGCAGCACCAGCTGGAGTCGCCGGCGATGCAGGTCGCCCCGATGACGGCAGAGGTCGAGAAAGCGAGCGCGCTCCAGCCGCTCGCCAACCGCCTCGTGGCGTTCAGCACGCACGTGGGGGACCTCATCTTCGCGGCGCAGAGCAGCGCGTGGGAGCAGGGGCTGCAGTTCTACGCCGTGCTCCAGCGCCGGTCGCTGGCCGACGGCGAGCTGGCCGCGGCGCTGCAGCCGGTGACGCAGTTCTTCCGCCCGAAGACCGCGAAGGCGCCCGGCGGGCCGACGCAGCAGCAGAAGAAGGCGACGAAGAAGGCGGTGACCCGGCTGAAGAAGACCGCGCCCCAGCTGCTCGCGGAAACGCCCGCGACGCAGGCCCCCGCGGCCCCGCCGGCGACGACCACGCCGCCCGCGACGCCGCCCTCCACGCCGCGCAGCTGATCCGCGCGGCCGTCACCCCTGCGCGCGCCGCGCCAGCACCGTGATGGTGAAGGTGCGCACCGTCCGCCCCGCCCGCTCGACGCGCACCTCGCGCGAGCGGAGCGGGGCGTAGGGCCGGAGCGCCGGCGACTCCGGCGGCCCGAAGCGCAGGTCGCTCACCCACACGAGCACGTCCGACGCCCGCCAGCGCGCGCGCGGCCACCACACATCGAAGTCGTCGAGGATGGGCGTGTCGCAGCCGACGTGGAGCTCCCGGCGGAGCGCCGCCTGGAGCTGGGCGCAGATCACCCAGTGCGGGCCCACCACCGACAGCTCGCCGCCGACGTCGTACGGACCGACCGGTGACGCGGCGACGGCCTCCTCGCGCACGGCCGTGACGACCTCGGGCCATCCGTAGAGCTCGTTGGCGAGGTCGAGGCGCGGATCGTACGACGCGGGCGCGAGCAGCACGGACGAGGGGACCAGGACCCACGCGTGCACCGCCGCCACCACCACGCCGCCGACCGCGCACGCCCAGCCGACGAGCCGGCGCGAGGGCAGGGAAGCCGCTTCGGCGCGGGTCGCCGCCACCACGAGCGAGAGGAAGGCGGGGGCCATCCAGTGCGGCTCGGCCACGCGGCTCCAGAGGCAGAGCGGGAGCAGCGCGGCTACCGGGACGACGAACGCCAGCCAGAGCAGCCGACCCACGGCGTCGCCCCGGCCGCGCCACGCCTCGCGGGCGGCCCGCGCCGCCAGCCACGCGACGACCGGCGAGAGATAGACGAGCTGCCCTCCCACGAGGGCCCCCAGGTTCCGCAGCGAGAGGCCGGCGCTGACCTGCGTGTCGACCATGCGGTGCCGCAGCATGGGCCAGCCCATGTGGCGCTCGTAGAGCACGACGGGCGCGAGGACGAGCGCCCCCGCGGCGAGGCCTGCCCACGGAGCCAGCGACCGCCTGTGCTCGCCGGCGTGCCGGGAGGCGTAGGTGAGGGCGAGCACCGCGAAGAGCGCGAGCCCCGTCACCTTGGACGACGCGGCGGCGCCGGCCAGCACGCCTGCCCCCGCGAGCGCGAGGGGGGCGCGGGCGCTCTCCGGCGGCGAGCGCAGGCCGAGCGCCGCCATGGCCAGGGCGCCCGTCCAGGTGAACGCGAGCAGCAGGTCCGGGGTCAGCGCGAAGAGTCCGACGGCGAGCTCCGGCGCGACCGCGGCCACGAGCGCGCCAGCGAACGCGCGGGGCCACGGCGCGCCCGCGGCGCGGCAGGCGACGGCGAGCACCCAGGGAAACGCCGTCGCGAGGACGGCGGTCGCGAGGTGCGCCTGCAGCGGAGAGGGCGCCGTGCCGCCGCCGAGCAGGCTCGCGACCTGGCCCACGAGCCCGGGGTGATCGAGGTAGCAGGGCTGGGGGAAGAGGGCGTAGCTCGCGTAGAGGGCCTCGGAGTCGCCGAAGCCGACGCGGGTGGCCGCGAGCAGGCGCACGGCGAGGAGCGCCGCCGACGTCGCCGCGAGGACCGAGAGGGCGAGGCGATCGCGTCCCACGTGCGCCGTGCTCACGTCCTCACGCTGCGCGCGCGGTGACGCCCAGCCAGGGCGCGAGCATCCGCGCCACGGTGAGCGAGGGGGTGCGTTCGGGGCCGAGCAGGGTCTCGAGCTTCTCGCACGCCGCCAGCAGGGCCGGCCGCCGATCGAGCGCGTCACCCAGCGCCGCGGCGAGCCGGTCGACGCGGACGTCGCGCTGGACGAGCTCCGCGAAGACGCGCTCGCCGAGCAGGATGTTCGGGAGCGCGATGTGCGGCGTGCGGACCAGCGCGCGCGCGGTGAGCTCCGTGGCCAGGCCGACCTTGTAGGCCACGACCGGGATGGCGCGTGCCAGCGCGGCCTCGAGCGAGGCGGTGCCCGATGCGCAGAGGGCCGCGTCGAACGCCGGGAGGACCCCCATGACGCCCTGCTGGGGCTCGACGTCGAAGGTCCCGATGTGCCTCTGCAGGCAGGCGGCGCGCACCCAGCCGCGAGTCGGGCCGTCGAGGCTGGGGGCCACGAGCACGCGCGCGTCGACGCTGGCGCGGTCGGCGCGGACGCGCGTGTACGCCTCGAGCATGGGGACGAGGAGGCGACGGACCTCGTGCGGGCGGCTCCCGGGCAGGATGGCGACGGCGGCGGCGAACGGGGTCAGCCCCAGCGCGTCGCGTGCGGCGCCGCGATCGAGGCGCGGGGTCTCGAGCGCCGGGTGGCCGACGTAGTGTGCGTCCACGCCGCAGCGCCGCCACAGCGGCTCCTCGAAGGGGAGCATCAGCGCCATGCGATCGATCGAGCGGCGCAGCGTCTCCGTGCGCCCGGCGCGCCAGGCCCACACCTGGGGGGCGCCGTACCAGAGGACGCGCACCCCCGCGTCGTGCAGCGTGGGGGCGAGCCGCGCGTTGAACTCGCTGTAGTTCACGAGGAGCGCGGCGACCGGCCGTCGCGCGCGCGCAGCTCGCGCCACGCGGTGCCACGCCCGCAGCACGCCCCCGGCCCGGGCCGCGGCTTCCCCAACGCCGAGCGCGGTCGACTCGCGGAGATCCCACACGCGCTCGACGCCGACGTCGGCCAGCGCAGGCCCGCCCAGCCCGAACGCCCGGACTCCTTCCAGCCGGCGAACCACCGCAGCCGCGATGCGATCCCCCGAGGCCTCGCCGGCGACGACCAGCAGGTCGCTCACGCGGGCTCCTGCCCCGCAGCGTCGGCGGCGGGCTTCTCCTCGTGGAGGGCGCGCAGCATCGCCTCGCCGTCGCGCGTGACGCGGAAGGCGCCGATGCCCGGCACGCGGGCCAGCTGGTCGAGGGTGGTGAGGTCCTCCTCGACCACGTCCTTGGCGCAGTGCCCCGGGAGCACGACCTGCTCGTCGACGCCGCGACGCTTGGCCTCGGCGCGCCGCCAGGAGAGCAGCCGCACCTCCCGCTCGCGCCGGGCCTTGGCCTCGGCCGCCGGCAGGCGGGGCTTCTCGAAGAGCGCGCGGTCCTCCTCGGGCAGCGTCTCGCCCGCCGCGGCGATGCCGCGCGCGAGCTCCTCGACGAAGGCGCGCGCCGCCGCCGTCGAGGTGGAGACGCCGCGCATGCGGGCGACCTCCGCCACGGTACGGGGGCGCGCGCGAGCGAGGGCGATCAGCGCCTCGTTCGTGATGACGCGGTAGGGGGGGACGTCGCGCCGCTGGGCCTCGCCCTCGCGCAGCTCGGCCAGCACCCGGAGCACGGCGCGGTCACGAACCGGGAGGGCCGCGACGCCCTTGATGCGCGCGTAGGCCGGCGTGGAGCGGGGAGCGCGCGCGGCCGCCACCGCGGAGGCGATGCGGTAGCCCGTCTCCTCCAGCACCTCGGCCTCGATGCCCGCCTCGGTGACCTGGCGCCACAGCACGTCCTCGAGGGCCTCGAGGTGCGCCACGTCGGCGGCCAGGTACTGCAGCATCGCCCCGTCGAGCGGGCGCAGCCGCCAGTCGTGGTGCTGCATCTCCTTGCCGATGGTGAGCCCGAGCTCCGACGCGAGCAGGGACGCCAGCCCGGTGGCGGCGCGACCGAGCATCCTGGCCGCGATCGCGGTGTCGTGCACGTTGCCGAGCTCGACCCCGTTCTCGGCGAGGAGTCGCGCGTCGAAGGCGACGTCGTGGACGATCTTGGTCGGCCCGCCGCTGCCGAGCAGCCCGGCCAGACCGGAGACCGGCACGGCGAGGGTGTCGACCAGGGCGATCTGCCCGGCGGACTGCCACGCCAGCTGCAGCGTGCAGATGGCGGCCTGGTAGGCGAACATCCCGCTGGCCTCGAGATCCACGGCGAGGCGCGCCGCGCCCTGCGCCTCGCGAGCCAGATCGGCCAGCCCGGCCTCGTCGGTCACGACTCGCATCACTCCCGCCGCGTCTACCACATGGCAATCGGGTCAGGCGCGCGCCTTTTTCGCCGCCGACCCAGCGTGAGCGTCGCCCCCGCGCCGAGCCCCGCCCAGGCCCAGGGCCAGGCGACGTCCCCGGCGCCGGCCGAGGAGACGGCGCAGCTCTTGGAGGGCGGGCTCGCGCACTGCGTCGAGAAGCCGTGGCGGGGCGTGGGATCGCAGGTGTCCTCGGGGACCTGACCGCTCCCGTCGGGCGTCGCGGAGGGATCGACGACGCGCTCGCCGTCGGGCAGGTAGATCGAGCACAGCCCCGCCACGTCGTCGGCCGTGAGGATGCGCTTGTACGTGCTCCCCGGCGTGTAGCTGGCGTACATCGTCGCGCGGTCGTCCCCCGAGTGCGCCATGCCGAGGAAGTGGCCGCACTCGTGGGTGATGATGCTGTCGAGGTCGTAGCCGCCCGCGGCCACGGGATCGCCGACGGACAGGGGGACGGTGGCGTTGATCTCCATGTCGGCGTCGTAGATCTCGCCGGTGTCGGGATCGTAGGTCACCGTCGTCAGCCCCAGCGTGTTGTTGGCGTCGTTGTGCGGCCACACGTCGTCGTGGAAGAGGATGACGTGCTGGTTGGGCTGGTCGGAGTTGTACTGGACCAGATCGCAGTCGACGGGTCCGAGGTCCCGGACGTCGATGCTCACCCGGGAGCTCTCGGCCCCGGCGTCGGCCTCGACCGGGCACACGATGCTGGTCCACTTGGCGAAGGCCTGCGCGAACATGGTCGAGGCCGTGTCGTAGGGGACCTGGGCGCTCGCGTCCTTCTGGAGGTCGTAGCTGACGCACGCGTTGCGCCACCACACGGGGATGGGCTTCGACGGCGGCGAGAGCGACGCGCAGTACGAGGCGAAGTCGTCCGGCGTGCAGGTCGAGCCGCTGGGGGAGAAGTCGGGCGGGAGGGGGCAGGCCTGGGTACGGCAGAACGCGCGCGCCTCGTACGCCGTCGCGACGCCCGCGAGCCCGAGGAGCGCGGCGACCGCTCGCGCCCTACCGCGCATGCGTGCCGCTCCACGCGGCGGCGATGTCGCGGGCGACGTCGTCCACCACGCGGCCATGCACCACGTCCGCCGCGAGCGGCGAGCCCGGGCTGGTTCCCTGGGAGCGGGGCGGCAGGATCGCGCCCGCCGCGTTGCTGCGCACGACGTGCGCCGGCGCGGTGGCGGTCGCCGGGACCAGCGGGAACTGACCCTGCCCGCGCGCCGTCACGTCCAGCGCTCCGGGGGGGCGACCGGCGATTGGGTGGAGGAACAGCAGGGAGGTCTGCCCTGGCGCGAGCACCGGCTCGCCGTCCACCAGCTGCCCGAGCTTGCCCACGACCCCGCCCATCGTGCGGACCCACACCTCGTCCCCCGTCGCGAGATCGCCGGCGACGGCGCGGTCCACCCGCACGCGGGTGTACGTGTAGATGCGGCCGTCCTCCCAGACCGAGCGCCCGTCGAGCGGGGTCACGACGGCCGCAGCGCTCGAGCCCCGCAGCAGCGCCTCCCAGGTCACCGCGATGGAGACCGAGGCGCGGGCGTCGGCCACGAAGAGCACGAGCAGCAGCGCGCCTGCGGCGGTCAGCCAGCGGAGCATGGCTGAAAACGTAGCACGCGATCACCAGCGGACGAGCGCACACCCCCAGTGAACCCCGGCGCCGAGCGCCAGCAGCATGCACAGGTCGCCGTGCTTCAGCTGCCCGCCGCGCATCTGCTCGTCGATGAGGATGGGCAGGGTACCCGCGCTGGTGTTGCCGAAGCGCTCGATGTTCGAGGGCAGCTTGTGCGCCGGCACGCCGAGCTGCTCGCGCACGTACTCGTTGATGCGGGCGTTGGCCTGGTGCGCGAGGAACCAGTCGATCTTGTCGAGGGGGGTCTTGGTGCTGGCGCAGAGCGCGCGCGCGGTCTCGGGGAGCTTGGTCACGGCGAACTTGAAGAGCTCGCGGCCATCCATGGTCGGGATGTACTTCTGGTCGTCGAAGTCGGTGTGCTTCCAGTACGGGCGCGTCCGGAAGCCGCCACCCTCGACGTAGAGGAGCTTGGCCGCGCCGCCGTCGGTGTGGAGCTTCATGCCGCGCAGGCCAGCGTCGCGCTCGGTCGCGCGGAAGAGCAGGGCGCCGGCCCCGTCGCCGAAGAGGATGGCGAGCGCGCGGTGCTTGTTGGCGCGCTCCCGCTGCTCGGGCGTCGCCGTCTCGCCGCTGGCGGCGTCGAGCGCGTTCCAGTTCTCCCAGGGCATGAAGCCGGCGTGCGCCTCGGCGCCCACGAAGAGGATGGTGCGTGCAGCTCCGCTCTTGATGAGGCCGTCCACCAGCTGCAGGCCGAAGAGCATGGCCGCGCACTGCTGGCGGATGTCGAGCGCTGGCACGCCGCGCAGGCCGAGCTTGTGCGCGAGCAGCGCGCCGGAGCCGGGGAAGACGTACTCCGGCGTCATCGTGGCGAAGACCACGTAGTCGATCTCCTCGAGAGCGATCTGCGCCGCCTCGATGGCCTTCTTGCTGGCCTCGAGCGCGAAGTCGCTGCAGCCGGAGCCCTCGGGCGCGAAGTGGCGCTGGCGGATTCCCGAGCGCTTGAAGATCCACTCGTCGTCGGTGTCCATCACCCGCGACAGGTCGTCGTTCGTCACCGGTCGCCCCGGCACGTGGTGGCCGGTGCCGATAATCTCGAATCCAAGCATCCAGGTCCTCGCGTGGGCGCGCAGGTTAGCACGGGGACAATTCACGTCCGCCAGGCGTGCCCGGTGATGTGACTGGATTGTGGCTTCAGTCCTCGGACGCCCGCCGCCACGGGTAGACCAGCGGCATCCACGACGCCTGCAGGCCCAGGCGCTCGCGCTTCGCGGTCTCCCAGTCGGCCACGCGCTGGCCGAGGAACTGGCAGGTCGCCGCGAGGGCGAGCCCGGCGAAGATGTCGATGAGGTAGTGCCAGCGCAGGAACATGGTGGCGATGATGATCTGCGTCGCCAGGAAGGTGATGACCGGCCACCAGTACTTGAAGGGGAAGAGCTTGCGGTGGCGGAAGCTGAAGATGGCGAAGAAGGTGGGCGACCCCGTGTGCAGGCTGGGGAAGATGTCCTTCTGGGCCCCGCCGGCGTCCACCGTCTCCTGCACCCATCGCCAGAAGGTCCCGCCCGTCAGCTCGTGGGCGAAGGTCCCCTTGAGGTACCAGTAGGGCCCGTAGCCCGGCACCATCATGTAGATGACGTGTGACGACAGGAACATCAGCAGCGCGCCGGTGGCGAACTGGTTGAGCAGGTGCGTGTCGCGCTGCGCGAACACCATGGGCAGCACGTGGACGCACAGGATGAGGAAGTAGAGGAAGTAGAAGAAGGCGAACCACTCGGTCGTGGCCGGTGTCACCCACCGGTCGAAGTACACGCTCGGCTCGAAGCCGAACACCTTCAGGTCGAACGCGTAGATGCGCGCGTCGTCGGTCCAGGGGCTGACGAGCGGGAGGATCTCGCGCAACTGGAAGAAGGTGTTGAGGAGGGTGGCGATGATGGCGACCCGATAGAGCAGCGAGCTCGCGGCGCTCCCCCAGCGCAGGACGTTGCCGCGCACGAGCGCGAGGACGAAGAGGAACATCCCGAAGTTGCCGGCCACGCGCACGATGCACGCGTTGCGACCGGGGCCCTGGCTCAGGCACAGGGCCGCCAGCAGGATGACGAAGTACCCCACGGCGATCCAGTCCTGGGACGCCCAGTTGCGCACCCACGAGGTTGCCGGAGCAGCGAGCGTGTCCACGGTGATCGCGTGGGCCGTGATGGCGTGAGCGGCGCTGGGGTTGGTGCTCGGGCGTGCCGAAGGTCGAGTGCTGCTGTCAGGGGTCATGTGTGGCCCCCCTGCATCCATGATTGCCATGTGCCGCCCTTGCTACACCCACAACTAACCACGAGTCGTGCGGGCGGACAATTCGAGATGAGTGCGAAAAAACCGTGGCAGGAGCGAAGCGCTCTACGCGCCGCGTGCTCTCTTCGCAGCGCCTGACGCGCTGGGCCTGACGTCGCCGTTGCGCGACAGCCCGAGGACCACGAGGGACTCGTCGGAGCGCCGCATCGTCACCACGTCGCCGATGGTCACCGCGTGCTCGATGTGATCGCCGTCGAGGAAGAGGCGCGCCGACCGCATCTTGCTCTTGATCTGCAGCTCTTGCCCCTCGTCGATGAGCCCCAGCGTCATCGCCAGCTCGTGCCCCGCGGCCTGGTATGGCTCGCGCACGACGAACTGCAGCTTCCGCGAGCTGAGGGGGAGTACCTTGCCGCCCGCGCTTTTCTGCGCCGCCGTCGAGCCCGCCGCCGGGCCGACCCACATGCCGCTCGACTTCTGCTCCTCGCTGGAGAGGACCTTCCCGCGCTCGCCCACCAGCTTGAGGATGTAGCGGGAAGTCGCCGCGGGCGATGCGTGGCAGAAGAGGGCCTCGTTGAGGATCCGCTCGTGGAGGGCATGTCCGTTGAGCTCCACGCGCATCCGCGTCAGCTCGAGGCGGCGGAGGCTCCCGTCGAGCGCGCCCGCGAGGGCCGCCTTGACCTGCCCTTTCCGCGCGGCGCAGAAGAAGCCCACCGAGTGCACGGGCGCGCTGTTGATGCCGAGCAGCGGGACGCCGGAGCCGATGCCGTGCGACGCGGCGAGCAAGGTGCCGTCCCCGCCGACGGTGACGACCAGATCGCACCGCCCCTCGACGTGGAACTTGTGCGGCTGATCGCTCCACGTCGCGTCCACGCCGAGCTCCGCGAGCGCGCGGCGGACCTCGTCCACCGTCTGCGTGTGGTCCTCGTGACCGGGGCGCATCCGGCGGACAGTCTCGTCGCCTGCCTCGAGCAGGCGCGTGATACGCACGTCGTTCTCTTCCTCCACCCACCTGCGCCAAGACGAGCGCTTGAGCGCGACGTACACCCTGGGCTTCACGGCGACACCTCGGCCAGCCGCCGCAGCGCCAGCTCCGTCTTCGCGTCGCGGATGTCACCCTGCCGGCAGTGCTCGAGCGCCTCGGACAGCGGCAGGGCCAGGATGGCGGCGCCCCGCTCCAGCGCCGATCCGTCCTCGGTGGGGACGGCGCGGGCGCGGGGGTCGACGTCGACCCGGTAGTAGAGGTGGCGCTCGCCGATCATCCCGGGAGCGGGGAAGGTCCAGTCGCCGAGGGGGTGGAGGTCGACCGCGGACACGACGAACCCGAGCTCCTCGGCCAGCTCGCGCGCGGCGGCGGCGGCGGGGGGCTCTCCGGGTTCGACGAGCCCGGCGGGGAGCTCCCACAGCGAGCCGTCGTGACGAGGCGGGACCGGGCGCAGGGCACACGGCGGGCGGATGGCCGAGCGCAGGAAGACATGGCGCACGCCTCCCTCCACGTAACACGCGGCGATCACCACCGCGTCGAGCGCGGCGCGCTCGACGATGTCGTAGGGGAAGGGGGCGCTCTCCGTCTTGTCGGGATGGCGCACGACCAGGTCCAGCCGTCGCACGTCCAGGAAGCCGCCGAGCGCACGTGCTTCCGCGCTGCGGTCGTGCGCGACCACGAGCCGGAGGGAAGGCAGAGCGGGTAACGACCGCACGAGAAGGGATTTCTGGTGCCGTCCACGAAGGTCGCTTCGCGAAGGCGGACCTGTATTGAACCGCGGAGGGGAAGGGCACGCCAGCAATATTTCGGTCGGATCCGTGGCTTTCACCGCAGGCGGCGGAGCACGAAGGCCTGCCACACGACCACCAGGAGCAGGCCGAGGGTGACCGCCGGCCACACGACGAAGAAGAGGAGAGCATTGGCGTCCCGGTAGGTCATGCCGAAGAGGCTCGCGGCATGCAGCATGAAGTCGACGCAGGCCGCGTACACGGCGAAGCCGAGGCGGAACATCATGCGGCTCCCGCCCTCCTGCGTGCGCGCAACCCTCGGATGCGGCGCCGTTGCTGCAGCGCGACGAGCCACAGCGCGTACATGCCCGCCGGCCACGCGGCGCAGAAGACCGCGAGGTTCACGGCGCCGTAGCCCACGCCGGGCGTTCGCGGAGACAGCGCGTCGCCGCCGGAGTGGAGCGCCTCCACCGTCCAGCCGAAGAGCCCGTCGTCACCCGACAGGGCCGAGGGCAGCACGGGGTGATGGGGGCACCCGTGATTGTGGCAGTACCAGGTGCAGTGCCCGGGCGAGAGCGACTCCTGCGGCAGCACCGCCCTCGCCAGAGGGGCGGGCGGTGAGCCCGAGCGCAGGACGGGGAGGAAGAGCAGCGGGGTGAGGACGAGGGGCGCGAGCGCCGCGGCGAGGAAGCGAACGCGCGCGAGCATCGATTGGGGTGTTACGTGCGGCAGGGACGGAGGATTCCCGTGCCCCGCGACCAGCGAAGGCCACCCTTTCCTCCGGACGCATTCCGCCGGAAACTCCGCCCACCTGTTCCCCGCCGACGCGCCGCCCCAGTCCCTCGCTCCCTTCGCCATCCTCCAGCGCCTCGGCGCCGGTGGAGTGGGTGAGGTGTTCCTGGCTCGCTCGCGGGCCGGCAAGCTCGTCGCCATCAAGACCATCGCCGATGCCCGGCGTGATGGCCACGAGGGCGAGACCGCCGACGCCTTCGCGCGCGAGGCATCGGTCTGCGTCCGCCTGCGCCACCCTTGCATCGTCCAGGTGCGCGCCTTCCTGGAGGAGCCCGGCTTCGCCGCCCTCGTGTTCGAGTACGTCCCCGGCGTCGCCCTGGGACGCGTCCTTCGTCTCTGCCAGTCGAGCGGCGTCCGCCTGCCAGACCTGGCGGCCTGGCACATCACGGAGCGCGTGCTCACGGCGCTCGCCTACGCGCACAGCTTCCGCGACGACACCGGGCGACAGACACCCATCGTCCACCGTGACGTGTCGCCTTCGAACGTGCTGCTCGACTGGACCGGCGGGGTGAAGATCGCGGACTTCGGCATCGCCAAGGTGCTGGGCGTGTCGCCCGGCACGCGGGTGGGGATCGTGAAAGGGACGCTGGGGTGCATGGCGCCCGAGCAGGCGCGGGGCGAGGCCGTCGACCAGCGGGCGGATCTCTACGCGGCCGCGCTGCTGGCCTGGCGGCTCGCGACCGGTCGTGTCCCCTTCGGCCGCCACCAGAAGGACGAGTACGAGCTGCTGCGTGCGATGCGCAACCCCCGCATCCCTCCGCTCGCGTCGCTCCGTCCCGATCTGCCCGAGCCTCTGCTCGACGCGGTGGCGCAGGCCCTCGAGCCAGAGCGCGAGCGTCGCACCATCACCGCGGCGGAGCTGGCCGACGTGGTTCGCGCGAACGTGGACGTGAGCGCGGGCTGGCTCGAGCTGGCGTCCCTCCTCGAGCGCTGGAAGGGCGCGCTCGAGCGGACGGTGAAGCGCACGCAACCGGAGCACCAGGCCGACACGATCGACGCCGACACCTCCGGCAGTCAGCCCGCGCACACCCTGCGCTACGAAGAGGTGGCCCTGGCGTTCGATGAGCACGTGGCTGCCGATGGGCCCACTTTCGAGGCGCACGCTCTCCCGAGCGATCCCGCGGTGCTGGCGTCGATGCCCCTCTCGGCGGAGCTGGACCCGCCTCCGGTCGAGTCGCCCATCCCACCGCCCGCACCCATCGTCACCCCCGCACCTGCAGCAACCGCGGCGGAGGTCGTCACAGTCCCGCCGACCGGGCCCGTCACGTCCCGTGCCGCCACGTCCAAGCCACGTTTCCGTCGTCGTCTGGGGTCGATGGTGCTCTTCGCCTGCGTCGCGGCCGGGGTGGTCGCTGCGCTGGTCGCGACCTTCGCGCGCTGATGTCACTCGAACGGGTGAGAGCGGGAATGCGGCGGGAAGGGCGGACGTAGGCTCTCGGTGGACCCGGAAGACGGCGAGCGACGGCGCCTGCCCCCCTTTTGCTACACTTCGGAGAGCATGCGAACCATCGAGGGAACTTCGTCGTTCGCCGTACGTCACAGTCGACAGGACGGATGAACACCGAGCTCCCGGAAAGCCGCCCCCATGCACAGGGGATGGAGCAGGTTCGGCGCCTCGCCGCCCAGGCCGAGCGTCGCATGCGGCTGGCGCGGGCGCTCGATGTAGGTGCACGGGCGCTCTGTGCGGCACTGGTCCTCTGCATCGCGGACGTCGCACTGCGGAAGCTGGGTCTCGTCGGCGAGCGAGCGGCGCGAGCCGGGCTCGTGGTCGGCGGCGTGGGGGTCGTGGCAGCGCTGGTGGTCGCGTGGTCGTGGCGCCTGCCGGATCGCGCCGGCGCGCGCGCCCTCGATCGCTTCCACAACCTGCACGACCGCCTGGCCAGCGCGCTGTCGTTCGGCGACGTGACCGAGCGCACGCCGTTCATGGAGGCCGCGATCGAGGACGCGGTCAGCGCCGCTCCCCAGGCCCGACCCCGGAAGGCCGTGCCTCTGCCGGTGCCCCGGTCGCTCGGCGGCGCCCTGGCGCTGGCGGGCGTGCTCACGGGCGTGCTCCTGTTCGAGGTCAGGCACCACGTCCCCATGGCCCATGCCCGGACCATCGATCCGATGGAGATGGCGCCGGACGATCTCGAGGACGTGAAGGACTTCCTCCAGCAGCTCAAGGAGAAGGACCAGAGCGACGACACCAAGGCTGCGATCGAGGAGTTCAACAAGCTCGTCGACGACATCGCCAACAAGCGCCTCGATCGGACGGAGGCGTTCCGCCGCATGGAGGCGCTCGAGCAGAAGCTCCTGACCGGCAGCGAGGCGGACAAGAAGGCGCTCGAGGCGGAGCTCGAGAAGATCGGCGACGAGATGAAGAAGGCGGAGCTGACCAAGCCCGCCGGTGACGCCCTCGGCGACAACAAGCTCGAGCAGGCCCGCGACGCGCTCCACGACCTGGCCAAGCAGATGCGCGAGCAGGGTGGCAAGATCGACAAGGCCAAGCTCGACCAGATGCGCGCCGCCCTCCAGAAGGCAGCGGCCGACGCCGAGAAGCGCCAGCAGGAGCTCGAGCAGCGCCGCCAGGAGCTGGCCGATGACATCCTCAAGCACAAGGAGAAGACACCCGATGGCGGCTCCGACGAGGAGCAGAGCCTGCTGCAGAAGAAACAACGAGAGCTGGAGCGCCTCGACCGGGATCTCGATCAGCAGAAGAACGCGGGGCGTCAGCTGGACCGGCTGGACCGAGAGCTCCAGCAGGCCGCCGAAGACCTGATGAAGGACATGGGCCTGTCCGCGGAAGACCTGGACAAAGGCGCCGAAGACATCAACCAGATGCAGCAGCAGGAGATGTCGCAGCAGGAGAAGGAGGAGCTGAAGCAGAAGCTCGAGGAGATGCGCGAGCTGATGCGCCAGCAGGGGCAAGGTGGCAAGGGTCAGATCCTCCGGCTGAAGAGGTTCGGGCGGATGGCGCGCGGCCAGGGCGGCCAGCAGGGTCAGGGGCAGGGACAGCAGCAGGGCCAGGGCCAGCAGGGTGAGGGGCAAGACGGGCAGGACGGCCAGCAGGGCCAGAACGGTCAGGATGGTCAGGGCGGCCAGAACGGGCAGAACGGCCAGAGTGGTCAGGGCCAGAACGGGCAGGGAGGCCAGGGCGGCGAGACGTGGGTGATCGGCCCGAACGGCGAGAAGCTGTTGATGCTGTCGAAGGGGCAAGGCCAGGGCGGTTCGGGCAGCCAGCAGAGCGGCGGCCAGGGACAGGGGCAGCCTGGGCGGGGGTGGGGCGAGGGCCACGATCCCAGGGTGCAGGGGGGCGCGACCAACCCGGCGATGGGCACGCAGGACACCCAGGTCCAAGGGGCCGATGCTCAGGGCGGCTCGCGCAGCCAGGTCATCCTGGGGGCGGCGGAGCGGGGCTTCTCGTCGCGCGGCTACAAGAAGGTCTACACCGAGTACCACCAGGTGGCGGAGGAGTCGCTCTCGAAGGACGAGATCCCGGGTGGCTACCGCTTCTACGTGAAGCGCTACTTCCAGCTCATACGCCCACGCGATCAGTGACGTGACAACCAGGACGCCGCGAGGCTGCGGCGACGAGACTCTCCATGACCGACACCGAAGCCGTCCGCGAGCAAGTGACACTCTTTCGCAAGCGCATCGAGGCGCTGCGCACCGAGATCGGGCGATCCATCGTCGGCAACCGCGAGGTGGTCGATGGCGTCATCTCCTGCATGCTCGCGGGAGGACATGCGCTGCTCGAGGGCGTGCCTGGGCTGGGCAAGACGATGCTGGTGCGGACGCTGGCGGAGACGCTGTCGCTCACCTTCTCGCGTATCCAGTTCACGCCCGACCTCATGCCGGCCGACATCCTGGGCACCACGGTCATCGACGACACCCAGGCCGGGGGCAAGGTCTTCGACTTCCGGAAGGGACCCATCTTCGCGAACATCGTGCTGGCCGACGAGGTGAACCGCGCGACCCCCAAGACGCAGAGCGCCCTGCTCGAGGCGATGCAGGAGCACCGCGTCAGCGTGGGCAAGAGGACGCACGTGCTCGACGAGCCGTTCGTCGTCCTGGCGACCCAGAACCCGCTCGAGATGGAGGGGACGTACCCGCTGCCCGAGGCCCAGCTCGACCGCTTCTTCTTCAAGCTGCACGTGCCCTTCCCCGGACGCGAGGACCTCCACCAGATCCTCGACCGGACGACGGGCGCAGGGCTCGAGAGTCGCACGGCCGTCTTGCACCGCGACGACATCCTCCAGATGCAGCAGCTCGTGCGCCAGGTGCCCGTCGCGCGTCACGTTCAGGACTACGCAGTCCGCGTCCTCCAGGCGACCCACCCGGACGGCCCGGACGCGCCCGACCTGACCAAGCGCTTCGTGCGCTACGGGAGCTCGCCACGCGGCGCGCAGGCGATCCTCCTCGCGTCCAAGATCCGCGCCCTCTTCGACGGACGGTTCGCCGCCAGCGTCGACGACGTCCGCGCGGTCTGTCACCCGGCGCTGCGCCACCGCGTGCTCCTCAACTTCGAGGGAGAGGCGGAGGGGATCAAGACCGACCAGGTGATCGACGCCATCCTCAAGGCCGTGCCCGAAGGCAAGGCCGACAAGGCCGAGAAGTCGGCCGTCGCCGGAGCGAACTGACGCGCCGACATGGGCCTCCTGGACGTCCTCCCCTGGCGTCGCGAGAAGAAGGCCGTCTCCACCAAGGACGACGACCTCTTCGACGACGAGTTTCAGCGGAAGCTCGAGTACCTCGCGCTGGTCAGTCGCCGCGTGTTCGCGGGGCGGCTACGCGCGGAGCGCCGGACCAAGAAGAGCGGCAGCGGCGTGGAGTTCGCCGACCACCGCGACTACCAGCCCGGCGACGACTTCCGCTACCTCGACTGGAACGTCTACCAGCGCTTCGAGAAGCTGCTCGTCCGCCTCTACGAGGAGGAGGAGGACCTCGCCATCTACTTCATCCTCGACACCAGCGCGTCGATGGCCTTCGGCGACGGCCAGAAGCTCCGCTACGCGAAGAAGGTATGCGCCGCCCTGGCCTACGTGGGGCTCGCCAACCTCGATCGCGTCACCATCGTGACCACCAGCGACCGGGTCATGGAGCGCATGCCCGAGACGCGCGGCAAGGCGCGCATCTTCAAGGCCTTCCGCTTCTTGCGCGAGGTGCAGGCCGAGGGGACGACCGATCTGGGCGACGCGATGAAGACCTTCGTCGCCCAGAACAAGCGCCGAGGGCTCGCCGTGCTGGTGAGCGATCTCTACGATCCGCGCGGCTTCGAGAAGGGCATCAACGTCCTGCGCTACAACAAGTTCGACCCCTTCGTGGTCCACGTCACCGACCCGGCCGAGGGCAAGCCCAGGCTCAACGGCGACGTCCTGGTCTACGACTGCGAGACCGGCGAGGAGCGCGAGGTCACGGTCACGGCGAAGGTGCTGTCGCGCTTCAACGAGGCGTACGCGAGCTACCACGCCGACATCGATCGCTTCTGCGCCACCCACCAGGTCCCCTACGTGACGGCCCGCGTGGACGTGCCCTTCGACGAGCTCATCCTCCGGGTGTTCCGGCGGGGCGGGTTCCTCCGGTAGCCGATGTTCTTCGCCGGCCTGCCGTTCGCGCAGCTCCTCGCCATCTTCGGCGCGGTGGGCTTCGGCGTCCTCGTTCTCTACATCCTCAAGCTGAGGCGGAGGGTGGTCGCGGTCCCCTTCTCTCCGCTGTGGGAGCGCATCCTCCGGGACAAGGAGGCGACGAGCCTCTTCTCCAAGCTCAAGCGCCTGCTCTCTCTGCTGCTGCAGCTGGCGCTCCTGGCCCTGCTCGTGCTGGCGCTGGGCGATCCGCGGAGGACCGAGAGCCTGATCAAGGGCCGAACCGTGGTCGTCCTGGTCGACGCCAGCGCCTCGATGCAGGCAACCGATGTGAGCCCCAGTCGCCTCGCCCAGGCCAAGGACGCGGTGAAGAACCTGATCCGCAACCTGGGCGGGTCCGACCGCATGCTCATCGCGCAGATGGACGCGATGGTGACCCCGCTCGGGCCGATGACCGACGACGCCTCGGTGCTCGGAGGGCAGCTCGACAACGTGCACCCCACCGACGCCCGGGCCGATTTCCCCCGGGCCCTGCGGTTCGCGAGCGACGTGCTCCGTGGCGTGGAGAGCGGTGAGATCGTGGTCGTCTCCGACGGTCAGCTGGGCGAGGCGAGCGACGCCTCGGGGCCCGTCCACGTCGGCAACGCGAAGCTCACGTACATGAAGGTGGGGCAGCGGGACAGAAACGTCGGCATCACCCAGTTCTCGGTGCGCCGCTACCCGCTCGACAAGAGCCGCTACGAGGTGATGCTCGAGCTCACCGATACCGGCGCCGCTCCGGAGGACGTGGAGATCCAGCTTCTCGGGGACGGGACGCTGGTGGACGTGACCAAGCTCCGCCTGCAGCCTGGCGTACCGCTGCAGCGCTTCTACCCGCAGCTCTCGGGCGCGAACCGGCGGCTGGAGGCGAAGATCGCACTCGTCGACGGGACCGCCGACGACCTGCCGGCCGACGACCGTGCCTATGCCCTCCTGCCCGAGCGGCATCGCGCCAAGGTGCTGGTCGTCACGCCGGGCAACACCTACCTCGAGGCCGCGCTGCTCCTCGACGAGTACCTCGACGTCACGGACGTCCTTCCGGCCGCGTACCCCGAGGCCCTGAAGACCGCCACGTGGGACGCGGTCATCTTCGACGGGGCGACGCCGCCAGAGATGCCCAAGGCCAACGTGCTCTACCTCGATCCCCGCGGACCGGGAGCGCCCGTCAAGGTCACCGACGCACTGAAGCAGCCCGGGTTCGACAAGATCGACCGCAAGCACCCGGTGGTGCGGTACCTGGGGCTGGACGACGTGAACGTCGCCCTCGGGCACAAGCTGGTACCCGAGACCGGCGACAAGGTGCTCGGTGCGTCCGATGGGGGTGCGTCCCCGCTGCTCGTGGCCGGGACGCGCGGCGGCTACCGGTTCGTCGCGATGGGGTTCGACGTGCGCGACAGCGATCTGCCGCTGCGGACGGCCTGGCCGCTTTTCGTCATCGACTGCATCAACTGGTTCACCGACGAGGACGCTCAGTACCTCTCCGCCTTCCGCACGGGCGAGGTGTGGCGCATCCCCGTGGCGGGCGGCATCACCGCCGTCACGGTGAAGCTCCCCGACGGCACGGTGCAGTCCGTGCCGGTACACGAGGGGCGGGCAGTGCTGCTCGGCGAGCAGGCCGGCTTCTACGAGCTGACGGCGGGCGAGCAGCGGACCGAGTTCGCCGCGAACCTGCTGGACGTCTCGGAGAGCGCCATCGCCCCGCGGGACGCACTGCCGGTGGTCGATGGTCGGACGGTGGCGGGTCAGCCCGTGCACGGACTGCGGGAGGCCCCGATCGGCCTCCCCAACAAGGCCTGGATGGGGCTGCTGTTCGCCGTGGCCTTGCTGACGGCGCTGGAGTGGGCGACCTACCACCGGAGGCTCACCGTATGAGGCCCATCGTTCGCAAGGGGCTGTGGGCCGCCATGCTCGTGGGCCTCGGCCTCGCGGGGCTGTGGCTGTACCTGCGGTACGTGTGGTTCGCGGGGGCGACGATCGCGTGGCAGCGGCACGGCACGGACTACGAGCTGCTCAACCCGCGCAACCTGGGCATCGCTCTGTTCGCGCCTTACTTCCTGTGGGTCATCGGCCGGAGCCTGGCCGATCTGCCGCTGGCCCAGCGCATCCTCTCGGCCGCCCTCCGCGTGGCCTTCGTGATCGTACTGGCGCTCGGGCTGGCGCAGCTGGCGCGCACGGCGACCACGCAGAAGGTGTGCACGGTGTACGTCATCGACGTCAGCGACAGCATCCCCGACGCGGCGCTCGACGACGCACGACTCGCCGTGCAGAGCGCGCTCGACGCCCGGCCCAAGGACGACCTCGTCCGGCTGGTGACCTTCGCCAAGCGGCCGCGCGCCGTGCCGCTGGCGGACGACGAGAAGAAGGCCCCCACCATCGAGCGTCACGGTCCAGGGCTCGGCGGGGCCACGGACATCGCCAGCGCCCTGCAGCTCGCCTACGGCCTCTTCCCCGAAGGGTACATCCGGCACGCGGTCGTTCTCTCCGACGGGGTCCAGACGGACGGCGACTTGCTCGCGGAGGCCAACCGCGCGGGCTCCTACAAGGTCAAGCTCTTCTCGATCCCGTACAAGCGCCCCGTCCCGGGCGAGGTCGCGGTGCGCGAGCTGCGCGTCCCCGACAAGATCCACGAAGGGGAGACCTTCGATGTCCACGCGCAGATCTTCTCCAGCGTGCCGCAGTCGGTGAAGGTAGTGCTCATGCAGGGCGAGCTGGTCAACGGCCTGGACGGCGTCCGGCACGTGGATCTGCAGGCCGGCGACAACGACGTCACCTTCAAGAGCCGCGTGGTCGAGGGGACGCAGGTCACCTACTCGCTCACCGTGAGCGAGGCCGCCCAGGATCGCTTCAAGGAGAACAACACCGCCACCGCGGTCGCCGCCATCATCGCCAAGCCTGTCGTCCTGTACGTCGAGGGCAACCCCGCCCGCGCCAGCTACCTGGCCAACGCGCTCGCGGCGCAGCAGTTCAACGTGGACACCACCAGCCCCCTGCCCACCACGCTGGCGGAGGCCGAGCGCTACGACTTCATCGTCCTCTCCGACATCCCCGAGGAGAGGGTCTCGCTGACGCAGCAAGAGACCATCGAGCAGTACGTCCGCGACACGGGGGGCGGCTTTCTGTTCGCGGGCGGCGAGAGCGGGTACGGGCTCGGCGGGTGGTCGCACAGCACCATCGAGCGGATCTTGCCGGTGCGCATGGACGCCGAGAAGCGGCGCGACGAGCCAGAGGTCGCGATGGCGCTGGTCATCGATCGGTCCGGGTCCATGACCGGTCTTCCCCTGGAGATGGCCAAGCAGGCCGCCAAGGCCACCGCAGATACCCTGGCCGCCGACGATCTGCTCGAGGTCATCGTCTTCGACTCTCTTCCCACGCGCATCGTGCGCATGACCCCGGCCAAGCATCGCGCCCGCATCCAGAGCGACATCGCGCGCATCCAGGCCGGCGGCGGGACGGAGATCTTCCCCGCCCTCGACGCCGCGTACCAGGCGCTGACGGCGACGCGCGCCAAGAAGAAGCACGTCATCCTGCTGACGGACGGCCAGGCGCCGCAGAACGGGATCCGCGATCTGGTGCAGGCCATGGCCGCCGAGAGCATCACCGTGTCGACCGTCGGTCTGGGGGGCGGCATCGACGAGACGCTCCTCCGGATGATCTCCGAGGTCGGCGGCGGGCGCTTCTACCGGGTGGCCGATCCCCAGTCGCTCCCGCGCATCTTCACGCGCGAGACGGAGATGGTGAGCCGCTCGGCGGCCGTCGAAGAGTACTTCCAGCCCAAGGTCGTCTCGCCCGCGGACTTCCTGCGCGGCGTGGACATCGGCTCTGCCCCCTTCCTGCACGGATACGTGGCGACCAAGATGAAGCCCTCGCCGGCACAGGAGATCCTGGAGAGCGAGCTGGCGGAGCCCATCCTCGCGCGCTGGCACGTCGGCCTGGGCTGGACGCTGGCCTGGACCAGCGACGTGAAGAACCTCTGGGCCGTGGAGTGGCTGCGCTGGCCGCAATGGGGCCAGTTCTGGGGCCAGCTGGTGCGCGAGCACATGCGCCAGCGCCGGCGGCAGGTGTTCGACATGCGGGCGGAGCTCGATCCGGCCACGGGGCACGTGCACGCCGTGCTGGACGCCATCGGTGGCGACGATCGCTTCGAGAACCACCTGGGGGCGAACTTCACCGTGACCGGGCCCCAACCTGGCGGTCCGACCCACACGCAGCCCATGCCGCAGACAGCACCCGGGCGCTACGAGGCGGACTTCCCGCTGGACCGCTACGGCTCGTTCCTCCTCCACGCCTCGCTCGACAAGCCAATCGACGACGGGCACGGGAACGTGAGGACGGCGACCGTAGCCGAGAGCTTCGGTCACATCACGAATTCCTACCCGCGCGAGTACCTCGCCCTCGCCCCAGACGTAGCGACGCTCACCCAGGCCGCGGCGGCGACGGGGGGCGGGCTCGATCCCACCCCCGCTGCCGTGTTCGACCCTGCGGGCGAGGTCATCCGCTACCACGAGGATCTCTGGCCGCGGTTCGTGGGGGTGGCCATCGCGCTCTTCTTGCTCGATCTGCTGGTGCGACGCGTCCGCCTCTTCGATCGGAAGAAGACGGCGAAGACCATGGCCCGCCCGACGCTCCGCGGCGCGGTGTGAATTCGAGGGGACGCAAGTCCCCGAACGATACGGCCTGCGCCTGGCTCGGCGTGAATTCAGTACCTGCCCCGCCCGGTCTGGGGTACGAGGCGCAACCGGTTCCGCCACCAACGCATCGGACCAACGGACCCCCTCGTGACGACGACCGAGCCCAGCGACCTCGAGCCGATTCGCCGTCGGGACGACCTGCTCCTGCCGTTCACGGAGGCGTGCAAGCCACGCGCAGCCTGGCGCATCGGGCCCGAGGTCGAGAAGGCCAGCCTCTTCGAGGCGACCCGGCTGCCCGTCCCGTACGCCGGCGAGCGCAGCGTCGCGCGGATCCTCGACGAGCTGTCGGCCAAGCACGGGTGGCAGCCCGAGCGCGAGCACGAAGGGGCGCCGGTCATCGCGCTCTTGCGTGAGAAGGCTTCGGTGACGCTGGAGCCGGGCGGTCAGCTCGAGCTGTCGGGGGCGATGGCAGAGACCGTCCATCAGGTCTGCTCCGAGCTGCGCGGTCACATGCGCGAGATCGGCCCGCTCTCGCGGGCGATGGGCATCCGCTGGCTGGGCATCGGCTTCCACCCCTTCGCCCGCCGCGAGGACTACTCCTGGGTACCGAAGCAACGCTACGGCGTGATGCGGGAGTACCTCCCGAAGCGCGGCGGTCACGCGCTCGACATGATGCTCCGCACGTGCACCGTGCAGGTCAACCTCGACTACGAGAGCGAGGCCGACGCGATGCGCAAGATGCGCGTCGCCCTGGCCCTCGCGCCTGCGACCATGGCGATGTTCGCCAACAGCCCCTGGAAGGAGGGGCGGCCCCACGGGGGTCTCACGTACCGCGGGCGCGTCTGGCTCGACGTCGATCCCGATCGCACCGGCTTGCTGCCGCGCCTCTGGAAGGGTGACGCACGCTTCGACGACTACATCGAGTGGGCGCTCGACATCCCCATGTTCCTCTTCAAGCGGGACGGGCACGCGGTCGCGAACACCGGCCAGACGTTCCGCTCGTTCTGGCAGGACGGCTTCGAGGGCTACCGCCCGAACATGGAGGACTGGAAGACGCACCTCAACACGCTGTTTCCCGAGGTGCGGCTCAAGAAGACCATCGAGATCCGCTCGGCCGACGCGCAGTCCAGCGAGATGAAGTGCGCGCTGCCGGCCCTGTGGACGGCGCTGCTCTACGACGAGGCCGCCCTGGCCGGCGCCGAGGCGCTGGTCGAGGGGTGGAGCTACGACGAGATCGCGGACCTCCGCACGCGGGCATGGAAGGACGGGCTCCGGACGACGTTCCGCGGCGCACCGCTGGCGGACGTGGCCGAGAAGATGGTGGCGCTGGCCGACGGGGGTCTGGAGCGTCGCGGACGGCTCAACGACAAGGGCAAGGACGAGCGGGTGCACCTGGCACGCCTGCGCAAGCTGGTCGGCGAGGGGAAGACCCCCGCGGACGTGCTGCTCGAAGGGCTCGACCGGGAAGCGAACCCCGACGCCGCCATCGTCGAGCGCTGCTCCCTGAAGTGGGAGTGAGCTAGCGCCGGGCCGCTTCGATGAAGGCGCGGACGCGCCCCAGGTCCTTGACTCCGGGCGCGCTCTCCACGCCGCTCGCGACATCGACGCACCACGGCTGCACCCGCTCCACGGCAGCGTGCACGTTCTCCGGCGTCAGCCCCCCTGCGAGGACCAGCCTTCGCCGCCGGGCGAGCGCCGCGACCAGGCCCCAGTCGAAGGTGTGCCCGGTCCCCCCCAGCACCCCGGGGACCTTCGCGTCCACCATCACGTAGTCGCCCGGCATGGCCTCGGCCACGGCGACGTCCCCGGCGGTCGCGATGCGCACCGCCTTGTAGGCATGGGGCAGCAGGGCAGCGACGTCCGCCGGGGGCTCGTCGCCGTGGAGCTGCAGGCAGCCGACCCCCGTGCGTTCCACCAGCGCGCGCATGGCCTCGACCGTCATACCCGCCACGACCGCCACCACGAGCGTGCGCTGACCCACGGCGTCGACCACCGCGCGGGCGAGGTGCTCCTCCACCCGCCGCGAGCTCGACGCCACGAAGTTCACGCCTACGGCATCGGCCCCGAGGTCCGCGCAGGCCACTGCCTGCTGCACCGTCGTGACCCCGCACACCTTCACGCGGGTCGCCAAGCCTCACCCCTCGAGCTGGAGCAGCTCCCGGACCTTGGCGATGACCTGGGGCGCCTGGATGGGCTTGGTGATGTACGCGTTCGCGCCCAGCTCCAGCGCGCGCTTGCGGTCCTCGTTGGAACCCTCGGTCGTGATGATGATGATGGGGACGCCCTTGTGCGTGGGATCGGTGCGCACCCGCTTGACCAGCTTGAGGCCGTCCATGATGGGCATGTTGATGTCGGTGATGATGAGGTCGAACTTGCCGCCAGCGAGCTTGCGGAGCCCGTCCACGCCGTCATCGGCCTCGGTCACGCGCAGGTTCTTCACGCGCGAGAGCGCGAGGACGAGGAGCTGCCGCATCATGGGCGAATCCTCGACGACCAGGCAGTTGTAGGTGGGAGCGCTCATGGAAGCCTTTCCGTTCTAAGCCATGAGGCTCTCTGCCTACAAATGAATGCCAGAGGAGCCGCCACGTTATTCGAGCAGTCTGCGCAGCGCTTCGGGCGCAGGCAAGCGCCCATCCGCCGAGGTGTACATGTATGCGGCCACCAGCGCCGCTCCGGCGTGAGCCCCGAGGAGCTTGAAGAGCTCCCGGTCCACCGTCACGAACTCCGGCTTCTGGGCGAACAGATCGAACACCACGATGGCACCCACCGGGCGGTCCTCGATCTGCAGGGGGATGCACGCGGCTGGTGCACGGGTCACCGGGCCCTCCGCGATGTGGGAAACACGCGTCAGGAAGGTGCGCTCGATGACCGCCGCCACCGGGTCACTGCCCCCCGCCTCGTCGAGCTCGAGGGTGGCCACCGACGCAAGCTCGACCCCCTCGGAGGCAATGGGCACCAGCCGCCGGCCGCCCTCGTCGGCGAAGTACACGGCCATCGAACGGGCCCCCACGAGCTGCTGCAACAGCTCCTTGACGTGACGGACCACGGTCCGCAGCCGCAGCGAGAGGTGGAGCTGGAAGCTCGCCACGTACAGGTTGGCGAAGCTCTCCAGGTCGCCCTCGACCTGCGCGAACCGGTTGGTGATCTGCCCGGTGATCTCCTCCTGCTCGTGCACGGTCGAGAGGAGCCGCTGTTTGTCGCGCTCGAGCTGGTCGATCTTCCTCAGCAGGTCGCGGATGGCGCGGTCGCTGGCGAGCTGGGTCCGGAGCTCGGTGTTCTCGCTCTCCAGCTTCCCGAGCTGCTCGCGCAGGCGATGGTTCTCCTGCATCAGCTCGTCGGAGAGCTCCGCCCCGCGCTTGAAGAAGCTCTGGAGAAAGGCGTCGCGCTTCTCCTTCAGGTCGGCGGCGACGGCGGCGGCGGGCCGATCGCTCTTGCGCGAGGAGCCCCGGCCCTTCTTCTCGCCCATCGTCGCGATGGTACCAGAATCAAGCGAGCTGCGAGGTCCACGCCGCCAGCTCGCCCACCACCACACGCGGGGCCCTCCGGAGGCTCGCCACGTCGCGGCTGCCCGTGAGGAGCATGATCGCGCGCAGCTCCGCCTCGACGCCGTCGAGGAAGGCCATCGCCCCCGCCCGCTGCCCGGAGACCAGCGCGCGCAGCACGGGCCGCGCGATTCCCGCCGCGCTCGCGCCGAGTGCCATGGCGCGCGCGACGTCGAGCCCCGTGCCGATACCGCCCGTGGCGATGATGGTCTCGAAGCCCTGCGCCGCGAGGAGCGCCACCGACGCCGCCGTCGGCACGCCCCAGTCCCAGAGCGCCTCCCCGAGAGCACGCGCGCGCGCATCGCCGGCCGCCTCCGCCCGCTTCGTCTCGACCCCCACCCACGACGTTCCTCCCGCCCCGGAGACGTCGACGTGCTTGACCCCCGCGTCGCGGAGCCGTCGGCCCACCGAGGGCGCGATGCCGCACCCGGTCTCCTTCACGAGCACCGGCAGGCCCAGATCCCGCACCAGGCGCGCCACGGTCTCGAGTCCACCCGAGAAGTCGCGGTCGCCGCCCGGTTGCACCAGCTCCATTGCCGGGTTCAGGTGTACGCAGAGCGCGTCGGCCCCGACCTCGTCGCACAGGACGCGCACCTCGCTCGTGGTCATCCCCCGCGCCTGGACCACGCCCACGTTGCCGAGCACCAGCGTGCCGGGCGCCGCCTGGCGGACTCGGTAGCTCGCGCCCGTCCCCGGACGCAGGTGCATCGCGCGCTGGCTGCCCAGCCCGAAGCCGTAGCCACGCTCCTCGGCGATGCTCGCGAGCTCGCGGTTGATGCGCCCTGCTTCGTCCGTACCCCCCGTCATCGAGGCAATGACCAGCGGCGCGCGCAGTCTCTTGCCGAAGAGGGTGACCGCGGTGTCGACGTCCTCCAGGGCCATGTCCGGCAGCGCGTCGTGGATCAGCCGTACCTGCTCCAGCAGTGTCGTCCGCCCGCGGAAGCCCACGTCCTCCTCGGCGCAGAGCGCCAGGTGGTCGGCCTTGCGGCCGCCGATGGTGGTCGGGCCGTCGCTCATGCGCGGCAGGGTAGCCCGTGGTCTCGCAACGCGCCCGGCTGGGCGCTACGTTCTTCAAAGAAACGTGAAAGCGCGCGTAGATGCGTGGGAATCGGCGCCGCGGCCCGTTGACGGATGTCCATCTCGCCCCTAGGCTCCACGCGTTCCCACGGACTCCACCAGCTCCCCATGCGCTCATCCGTGCTAGGCGAAGAGATACGCAACTCCGGGGCCCGACGTTCATCTGAAGAGACTGGTGCGAGGTCGGTGAGGTCGGTGGGAGTGATGGCAAGCGAGGATGCGTTCGGCCAGTTCGTCGCCCGGGTGCGCGCGCAGGTCGACGGGCGTCTGGCCACCTGGCTCGACGGGCGGGTGACCTCCCTCGGTGGCGGCGACATGGGGGCCATCGCCGAAGCCCTGCGTTCCCTGGTCATGCGGGGTGGCAAGCGCCTCCGCGCGGTGCTGCTCGCAGCCTCCTACGAGGGGTGCCGGGGCGAGGGAGGCTCCCTCGCCGTGTCGGCCGCGGGAGCGGCGCTCGAGCTGCTGCAGGCCTACCTGCTCGTTCACGACGACTGGATGGACGGCGACGACGTGCGCCGCGGGGGCCCGAGCGTTCCGGCGATGATGCGCGAGCGCCTCCCTGCCTACGCCGACGCCGCCAGCGTACTGGCGGGGGATCTCGCGTCGGCCTGGGCGCAGGAGTCTCTGCTCGAGCTGGAGCTGCCGCCGGCCCGCGTGCTGCTGGCCGCGCGCGAGCTCGCGCGCATGCAGCGGGAGGTCATCCATGGGCAGGTGCTCGACGTGGCCTCTCACGCCCGCGACGCACGCGAGGTCGAGGCCATGTACGCCCTCAAGACGGCGAGCTACACCGTGCGCGGCCCCGTCGTCATGGGAGCGCGCCTGGCCGCGGCGAGCGAGGCCCGGGTCGCGGCCCTGGCCGCCTTCGCGCAGCCGCTGGGCGTGGCCTTCCAGCTCCGGGACGACGTCCTGGGGACGTTCGGCGATCCACGCGTGACAGGCAAGCCGGCCGGGAGCGATCTGCTCAAGGGCAAGCGGACGGCGCTCCTCGTCGACGCGCTGGGTGACGCGCGCGCCGCGGAGGCGCTGCGCCGTGTGCTTGGCCGGCCCGAGGCGAGCGAGGCCGAGCATCGGGCGGCCGTTGCGGCCGTGGAGGCATCGGGCGCGCGGGCGCGCGTCGAGGAGCGGATCGACACCCTGACGCGCGAGGCGCGGGCAGCCCTGGAGCGCGCCGACCTCACGTCCGAGGGGCTGATGCTGATGGAGAAGGCCGTCGTGGCCCTGACCGAGAGGGAGAGCTGAGATGACGGGGCTCGCGTGCGGCAAGGTGATCCTGCTCGGGGAGCACGCCGTCGTGTACGGCGTGCCGGCGGTCGCCGTGGGGATCGATCGCGGCGCCAGCGCGGAGGCGAAGCCGCTCGACAGCGGTCCCTGCCGTCTCACCGTGCGAGGCTGGAACATGTCGGTGCGCGAGAACGAGGAGCACCACGATCTCGCGCGCGCTTTCCGCGCGCTGCTCGACGCGGCCCGAGAGGATCACCCGGAGCTGCCCCCCTTCGCGGTCGAGGTCGAGGCGAGCGTGCCGCCCGGCGGGGGGCTCGGCTGCTCGGCGGCGATGGGCGTGGCCATCGCCCGTGCCATCCAGCCCTCCATCGACGACGACAGGCTGCAGGAGTGCGCGATGGCCTGGGAGCGGGTCTTCCACGGCAACCCGAGCGGCGTCGACGCCGCGGTGGCGGCCCGTGGCGGGTGCGTCTTCTTCCGCCGGGGCGAGGCGCTCGAGCGCGTCCGCGTCCGTGGGCCGCTGCAGCTATGCGTCGGGAACACGGGCCTCGCGTCGAGCACCAAGGTCATGGTCGATGCGGTCGCGCGCCTGCGCGCGCGCCGCCCCGAGGTGACGGCCAAGTCGTTCGACGGCATCCGCACGCTGGTCCAGAACGCACGCCTCGCCATCGAGGCTGGCGACCGCTTCGCGCTGGGGCGGCTGATGGACCTCAACCAGATGCTCCTGGCCGGCCTCTTCGTGTCGTCGCCGGAGATCGAGCGCCTGTGCGGTCTGGCGCGCGACGCCGGCGCCCTGGGGGCCAAGCTGACGGGCGCCGGGGGCGGGGGGAGCGTCGCGGCCCTCGTGCCCTCGGTCGCCGTGGGAGAGGCGGTCCTCGCCGCGTGGAAGGCCGACGGCTTCGAGGGCTTTGCGACGTGCGTCGCGCCGGAGGCTCGCGAGAAGTCCAAGGTCGCGCACCCGCCCGAGAGCGACGAGGCCGCCCCGTGACCGTCGCCCTCGAGGCGGTCGCGGTGGCCCACCCCAACATCGCCCTCAGCAAGTACTGGGGCAAGCGCGAGGGGGAGGGGAACTTCCCCGCCGTGCCCAGTCTGTCGGTGACGCTGCAAGGGCTCACGACGCGGACCCGCGTGCGCTGGCGGCGGGACGTTGCGGGGCACCGCCTGGTCCTCGGCGGTCGCGCCGCCGAGGGCGCGGAGTCCGCGCGGGCGTTCGCCTTGCTCGACGGCGTGCGCCGCGAGCTCGGGCTGTCCGAGACGGCGGACGTCACGTCGGACAACGACTTCCCGACGGCCAGCGGGCTCGCGTCGAGCGCCTCGGGCTTCGCGGCGCTGGCCCTGGCCGCGGTGCGCGCAGCCGGTGGCGACTGGGACGCAGCGCGCGTGAGCGATCTCGCGCGGCGCGCGTCGGCCAGCGCGGCGCGGAGCGTCTTCGGGGGCTTCGTCGAGCTGCCCGTCGGGGCCACCTCGGCCCGCGTGGTCGCTCCTGCCGACCACCTGCCGCTCGCCATCCTGGTGTGCGTGACGACCGAGGCGGCGAAGTCCGTCGGCTCGACCGACGGCATGCGCGTGACGATGGAGAAGAGCCCCTACGCCCGGGCCTGGCTCGAGCACGCCCCCCGGCTCCACGCGCAGCTCCGCGAGGCGCTGCTCGCGCGTGACTTCGACCGGGTCGGCGAGCTGGCCGAGGCGAGCGCGCTGGCCATGCACGCGAGCGCCATCGCGGCTGGTGTCACCTACTGGAACGGCGCGACGCTGGAGGCCCTGGGCGTCGTGCGCCGCCTGCGGGCCGCGGGCGCCGCGGCGTACGCGACCATCGACGCCGGCCCTCACGTCAAGGTGCTGACGCGCACCGAGCAGGTAGCGACCGTGCGGGAGGCCCTGGCGCAGGTGCCCGGGGTCCTGCGCATCCTCGACGCTCGGCCGGGCGAGGGCGCACGCCTGGAGGGCCGGGCATGAGGGTCATCGCGCCCGGCAAGCTGGTGATCACGGGGGCCTACGCCGTGCTCGAGGGCGCCCCGGCCATCGTGGTGGCGGTCGATCGCTACGCCGTGGCGGACACGAGCGCCCCCGACGACGTGGACGTCCGCGCCCTCCACGACGACAGCAGCGGGCGCAAGCTCGGCCTCGGCTCGAGCGCGGCGTCCATGGTCGCCTCGCAGGCCGCCCGCGCGCTGGCGCGGGGGGAGGAGCTCGGCGACCCCCGGGTGCGTGCCGCGCTCTTCCACGGCGTGCGCGAGGCGCACGCACACTCGCAGCAGGGGGGGAGCGGCGTCGACGTGGCTGCCGCGGTGCACGGAGGCGTGCTCCGCTACGCCCTCCTGGGGGCGGACGCGAGCATCCGCTCCCTGCAGCTACCGCCCGGTCTGGTCCTGCAGGCTTTCTGGAGCGGCGCCAGCGCTCGCACGAGCGAGCTCCGGGCCCGCGTCGACGCGCTGCAGGCGCGGTCCCCGCTCGCCCTCGCCAGCCTGCGCATGGTGGCGGCCGTCGCGGCCTCGGCGGTCGAGGCGCAGGACGCCCGCGCCTTCGTCCGTGCCGCCCGCGAGTACGGGCGCGGTCTCGACGTGCTCGGGCGCGCCGCCGACGCCCCCATCGTCCCCCCTGCCTTCGCCGAGCTGGCCACGCTCGCTGCCGGGGCCGGCGCCGCGTTCCTCCCCTCCGGCGCCGGCGGCGGGGACGTCGCCGTGTGGCTCCACCTCTCTCCGCCTCCCCCGGGCTTCGTCGAGCGCGCCGCTGCGCTCGGGATGCGCCCCCTCTCCCTCGCCATCGACCACGGTGGCGTCCGCCCCGAATCGCCTGCACCCTGAGGACCCGCAGCTCATGGCCCGTACCTCCCGTCTCCCCGGCTTCTACAAGGTCACCGTCCTCGAACGGCGCGCCCTCGTCAGCGAGGCGACCGGCTCCGATCCCGACGACATCGCGCAGGCGCTCGAGGGCGGAGGGCTCGACGCCGACACCGCCGACAAGTTCGTCGAGAACGTCCTCGGCACCTACGGGCTCCCCTACGGCGTCGCGCTCAACGTGCGGGTCAACGGCCACGACCACGTCGTGCCCATGGTGGTCGAGGAGCCCAGCGTGGTCGCCGCGGCCTCGAACGCCGCGAAGATGGTGCGCGCCGGCGGGGGCTTCGTGGCCGAGGCCGACCCGCCTCACATGATCGCCCAGGTGCAGCTCCGCGAGGTCCGCGACGCCGCCGCCGCGGTCGAGCGCATCCACGCCCACGCCGCCGAGATCACGCGGCTGGCCGATCTCGGGGTGGGCGGCCTGGTGGCGCGGGGCGGGGGCACGCGCGGCGTGGAGGCGCGGGTGCTGGCGGACGACATCGTCGTCGTCCACATCGTCATCGACTGCAGGGACGCCATGGGGGCCAACCTGGTCAACTCGGTGGCCGAGGCCGTGGCCGACAGGCTGGCCGAGATCGCCGGGGCGAAGGTGGGGCTGCGCATCCTCTCCAACCTCTGCGACCGCCGGTGCGTGCGCATCCGCTGCCGCGTCCCGGCGCGGGAGCTCGCGACCGACGAGATGGATGGAGACGAGGTGATCGACGGCATCCTCAACGCGTCGCGCTTCGCGGAGCTCGACCCGTACCGCGCCGCCACCCACAACAAGGGCATCATGAACGGCGTCGACGCCGTGGTCATCGCCACCGGCAACGACTGGCGCGCGGTCGAGGCCGGGGCCCACGCCTTCGCGGCGCGGACCGGCCGCTACCAGCCGCTCGCCGTCTGGCGGCGCGAGGGGACCGACCTCGTCGGAATGCTCGAGATGCCCATGGCCCTCGGCACCGTCGGGGGCACGCTGCGGGTGCACCCGGCGGCGCGCCTCTCGCTGCGCATGCTGGGCGTCACCGATGCACAGGAGCTGGCCTGCATCGCCGCCGCCGTGGGGCTGGCGTCCAACCTCGCCGCTGTCCGCGCGCTGGCGACCGACGGCATCCAGCGCGGGCACATGGGGCTCCACGCGCGCTCGGTGGCGCTGGCCGCCGGCGCGGCGGGAGACCAGGTGGAGCGCGTCGCCGCGATGATCGTCGAGGCGCGGGACATCACGCTCGACGGCGCCCGCAAGGCGCTGGGCGCCCTGGCCGCTCGGGCAGGCGAGGCGGCGAGCGCCGTGGACGACTAGCCGGAGCGGGCCCCATGTAGGGGGTGCGGTCCCGACCGTCCGGACCCGGCGAGACGTCGCTGGAACGTGACCCCGCCTGCCGGATGTCGTAGCTTCCCCGGGTGCCTCGCGACTCCGACGAATCGCGCCACTCGGCGCGTTGGAGCGAGCCGCCCCCGGCCGGCGATCCCCACCGTGACGTGACCGGCGCGCTCCACGACGTCTCGAACGCGCTCACCGTGCTGCTCGGGTGGGTCGCCGAGGCGCGGACCGGCCGCATGTCGCCCGAGCAGGTGGAGCGGGCGCTCGCCATCGTCGAGGAGCGCGCGCGCACGGCGCGGGATCTGGCGCGGCGGGCCATCGGCGCGCAGGCGGTCATCGACGACAGCGAGGAGCCGCTCGACCGGGTTGTGGCCGACGTGGTCGAGGCGCTCTCGGTCGAGGCGCACCGCGCCGGCGTGAAGCTGGTCATCCAGAGCCACACGCAGGGGGTGCGCGTCCCGCTCCCCGGGGACGCCTCGCAGGTGCTCACCAACGTGCTGCTCAACGCCCTGGCGTGGGCCCCGCGCGGGAGCCAGGTGAGCATCGAGACCCAGGCCGACTCGTCGGTGGCGACGGTCGTGGTGGAGGACGAGGGACCGGGCGTACCCACCGCGCAGGCGCCGCGCCTCTTCGACGGCACGTCGAACCGCGAGGGCGGAGCGGGGGTCGGGCTGAGGCACGCACGCGCCGTCGCGCGGGCGGGGGGCGGGGAGCTCGAGCTCGTCGCGGGTCCGTCGGAGCCCCGCACCAAGGGCGCGCGCTTCCGGCTGCGCTGGCCGCGGGTGGAGGCGACCCTGCCACGGGCCCCCGTCTCGGTCCCGCGCGCCGCCGTGCTCGCCGGCACCCGGGTGCTCGTGGTGGAGGACGATCTCGACGTGGCGGCGCTGCTCGAGTCGGCCCTGGGCGCGCGAGGCGCCCAGGTCGCGGTGGCGCGGACGGCGGCAGAGCTGGTGCTCCGCGCGACCGAGACGCACGACGCGGCGCTGGTGGACCTGTCGCCCATCGCCGACGACGTCCAGGGAGCCGTGGCGGCCCTGCGCAAGGGCTCGCCCGGGGTCGCGCTGGTGTTCATCAGTGGCAGCGCGGTCGGCCTTCCGGAGGGACTCGACACCGAGGAGCACCCGATACGCTGGGTGCGCAAGCCCTTCGAGCTGGCCGAGATCGTCGCCGCGCTCACCGACGCGCGCGCGGCGGGCCGCAGGCCCTGAGCGGCCGGCGGCCCCTCACAAGCCCTTGACGCGACCCAGGGCGGAGATTATTCGTCCGTTCCCCCACGCGAAGGTGGCGGAATTGGCAGACGCACTAGCTTGAGGTGCTAGCGCCCGAAAGGGCATCGGGGTTCAAGTCCCCGCCTTCGCACTCGATCAGAACGACGTGGCCCGGCGCAGCGTCACCTGGCGCGCGAACATCGCCCGGGCGCTCGGCTCCTGCGCCTTCCTCCGGGCGGCGCAGAGGCGCACCTCCTCGAGCGTGGAGGCGAGCGCGCGGGGGCCGCCCTCGAGAGCCTCGGCCTTCGGGGCGAAGAACCGCTCGATGTCCCCGGCGTGCTCCTCGTCGCAGAAGACGCTGACGGCGCCGACGAGCTGCGTGCCCCCGTGGTGCCGGGGCATGCGCGCGAGGATGGCGTCGTAGTGCTCCTTCATCCAGGCCCACGCGACGTCGCGCGTCTCCGCGCGGCCGAGCTGCACGAAGAGCGGCGTCAGCGTCTCGCTGTCGCGGAGCGTCGGGTCGAGCATCAGCTCGCGCGCCGCGGAGGCCAGGGTCGGATCGGAGGCGAGCGACATCCCGCGCAGCAGCCTTCCGCGCACCACCTCGTCCACGGTCTTCGCGAAGAGCGCCCTCATCGCGTCCCACGTCGCGCGATCCGCCTCCTCTCCGACGACCGCGACGGCCACGGCGGCCAGGTTTGCGTCGACCGCGTCGGCATGGAGCGCGCCGTCTCGTCCGACCCCCAGGTACGCGAGCCCGCGCTTCCTGGCCTCGGCCCGGACGGGCGCGTCGCGCGCCGTGAGCGCCAGGAAGGTCAGCACCGACCCGCGCAGCGCGCGCGCCTCGTCGTCCTCGCCGGCCTTCGGCTCCCACCCGAGCCTCCTCGCGACCGGCTCGTAGAGCGAGCGCGCGTAGACCTCCACGTTCGCGCGCGCCGGAGCGCTCCAGAGCCACTCGCGCGCGGCGGTCACGTACCCCATCGGCTGCTCGGCCACGGCCGGCTCGGCATCGGCTGCGAGGGGCTCCGCCGCGCGCATGACGTCCTGCATCGGCGTCGTCGCCCGCGCCCACGCGGCGCGAAGGCTCGCCCCGTACGCGAGCTTCTCGCGCTCGCTGAGCGTGGGGATGCCGTTCCTGCGCAGCCTGTCGAGGTCCGCCGCGGCCAGCGAGAAGCGGTAGTAGCCCGCGGCGTCCGCGTTGGGAAAGACGAACGCGGGGCACGCGCCCGGCAGCGCGAGCTCGCCGGTCGTGGATGCGAGGAGCGTGCAGGTCGTGCCCTCACCGGTCCGCACGCACACCGGGATCTGCCACGTGGCGTCGGCGTCGCCCGTCGAGCCCACCGGCAGGAAACGCGACTGCCTGAGCGCCACTCGGGCCGAGCCCTGGTCGCACGCGACGCGCGCCTCGACGAAGGGGACGCCCGGCTGGTCCAGGAAGGTGTGGAAGGCCGTCCGGACATCCTTGCCCGTCGCGTCGTTCTCGGCCTGGAGGAAGTCGTCGGCCGTGCCGCTCCCGAAGCGGTGGGCGGAGAGGTACGCGTGGAGCCCCTTCTGCCACGCGGCCTCCCCGACCCAGCGCTCGAACATCCCGAGCACCGCGCCGCCCTTTCGATAGGTGATCGCGTCGAAGGCGTTCGCGATGTCGTGCGTCGACGTGATCGGCTGGCGGATCGACCGTGCGCTGACCAGCGAGTCCACGCTCATGGCGTCCTGGGCCGAGCGCAGGAGCGCCATCCCCGCGTGCGACTTCGGGTCCCACGCGTCCGTCGCCTTCGTGCCGAGCCACGTCGCGAACGCCTCGTTGAGCCACACGTCGTTCCACCACTCCATCGTGACCAGGTCTCCCGTCCACTGGTGCGCGAGCTCGTGGGCCATCACGCCCGCGTACGAACGGCGCTGGGAGACGGACGCCGTGGCTCCGTCCATGAGCAGCCGCGTCTCGTCGAAGGTGACGCAGCCCGGGTTCTCCATCGCGCTGCCCTTGCCCGGCACCGCGACGAGGTCGAGCTTGTCGTACGGGTATTCGAGACCCACGTACCTCTCGAGCGTCGCGAGGATCTCCCCCGCGTGAGCGAGCGCGTAGGCGACGTCCCTGGCTCTGCCCCTCGCGGTCACCGCGCGAAGCGGCAGCGGGCGCGCGCGGACCTCGTTCGGGGGCACGTCGGGTGCGGGCACGAGGTCGAACGGACCGACCGCGAACGCGACCAGGTAGCTCGGGAGCGGCAGGCTCGGGGCGAAGGCGACGCGCGTCCACCCCGCAGGGGCGGCCGCGCGGGAGGCCTCGTGCGTGTTCGCGATGGCGACCTGGCCGTCGGGGACGACCAGGGTCGTCGTGAAGGGGATCTTGAACGCGGGCTCGTCGAAGCACGGGAACGCCTCGCGCGCGGCGATCGCCTCGAACTGCGTGAACACGTAGTCGACGTCGGCCTCGCGCGCCCGGTAGAGGCCGTGCTGCCCGCGGTTGAAGGCGGCCCCGTACTCGACGTGGATGCGGGCGCGGCCCGGCGGGATGGCCCTGGCCACCGTGAGCGACGCGACGCCGCTGTCGTGCCGGTCCTGCCAGGTCGCGTCGAGGGGCGCGCCGCCCTCCGGCGTCACCGTGGCACGCGCGACGTTCAGCCCCTTGCCGTGCAGCCAGAGCGTCGCCCGCGCGGCGTCGAGCGTCACGTCGATGTCGACGGCTCCCGAGTAGGTCTCCTGCCGCGGATCGAGGCGCAGCTCGAGGGCCTCCGCCACCGGGCGCGTGTCGGTCGGGAGGCGAAGCAGGGGAACGGCCTCCACCGGCGCGGTCGCGGGCGGGCTCGTGGGCGCGAGCGCGGCAGGCGCGGGGGACGCGCTCGCGGGCGGTGGGGGTCCGGCGCAGGCGCCCACGGCGAGGGAGAGGCAGAGAACCGGCAGGGACACGCGGGAGGGTGGGGTACGGGAGGGCACGGGCGGCATCTTCCGCTGCCCGGATCCTCCTCTTCAATCCCCATTCGTCGCCGGCCGGGGACGCGGCAAGCTGGGGCTCGCCTGCGGCGCGCTCTGCACCGACAGCGCGAGCGAGCCGGACTCGGTGAACGAGCCGCTGGTGCCGGTCGCGCGCAGCGTGACGCTGGTGCTCCTCGGAACGAGGGTGACGACGTCCCCGTGCAGCGGGTTTCCGTAGCCGTCCTTCAAGGTGCCCACCTCGATCTGCGTCACGTCGCACAGGTCGTCGTCGCACCCGAGGGAGGTGAGCTGGAAGGCCAGCGGGGTGTTGGGGCCGCTGCAGACCTCCTCGTAGCCGTCGAAGTCGTAGTCGGTGCACGTGCCCGGGCCGGTCTGCAGCATGTACAGGTCGACGGTCATCGGCTGACCGACGGTCCCCCACGCCGTGGAGCCGGTCGAGGGGTCGATCGGCTGCACCACGGTCAGCGCAGCCGTGGGGGACGTGTTGTTGGGATCCGGGTGGGTGGGGTCGAGCGTGCAGTGCGCGAGGAGGGCAGGGGCCACGACGAGGAAGAGCGGGAGCAATCGATGGGGGTTCATGGTGTGTGCTGCCCCCTGGAGCAGGGCACGTGCCACGCGGATTTCCCGCTACTTTTCGGCGGCGAGCACGGGTCGTGTGCAGCGCGTTGCACAGACGGGCCGACCCGTGTGCAGCCGACCGCACAGCCGCTCCGGGCAGATCGGTCAGGGGAGCATGCAGCTCACCCGGAGCGCCGCCCGGCGTGACCGGCACCGCCCTCGTCGACGGCCCGCCCTGGTACCCGAGAGGCCCGTCGTGTTCGACGAAACAGCCTCCGAGGTCGAAGAGAGGGCCTTCGAGTCGACCGGAGACCCTCTCGACGAGCAAGACGGCCCTTTCGAGGACCAGAGCGGGCCTGTCGAGGACCAGAGCGGGCCTGTCGAGGACGAGAGCGGGCCTGTCGAGGACGAGAGCAGGCCTGTCGAGGACGAGAGCGGGCCTGTCGAGGACCAGAGGGGGC